>Ga0308165_1000892_pt1 | contig 46358 bp, 33 predicted proteins | sample PhyWR2_FD_201032 | JGI IMG/M metagenome (GOLD analysis project Ga0308165, IMG submission 201032) | Phyllosphere microbial communities from UC Gill Tract Community Farm, Albany, California, United States - DLSLW.R2 | ecosystem: Host-associated > Plants > Phyllosphere > Unclassified | place: USA... | reverse complement strand
CAGGTTGGCCACATTCAAGGACACGCGCACGGTCACCGTGTACTGCTTGCGGTCCTTGGCTTCGTCTTCAGCCAGCGGCGTGGTTTCCAGAATGTAACGGTCAGGGTCGGCGACGATCTTCTCGCGAATGGCATCAAAGTTTTCTGCTTCGGACTGGCCCGCTTCGGCGTAATAAAACTCCACCGCTTTGAGCTGTGCAGCCAAAGTGGCGCGCGCCTTGTCGTCTGCCGTGGCTTCGCGGCCCTGGTAAGTCACCGTGGCCTTGCCCTTGGCTTGCTGGACTTGGGCCAGGGCGCTGCTGGCCACCAAGGCCGCCAGGGTGCAGACAAGAAATTTCTTGATTACTTGCATAGATTCATCAACTTGGTAGTTTTTTCAATTTGCGCGTCAATATCGGATGCCGAGGCCGATTTCTTGATCCAGCCGCTGTCTTTGCCCGCCACCGTTTCGGCCAGCTTCACAAACATGCCGTTGACCGAGTCGTAATAAGCAGGGAAATCATCCACATAGGTCTGCGAGGCAGGAATCACCTTGGTCTCGCCATTTTTCAACGAGGTATTCAGATAGACCGTACCGGACAGCGGCTCATGGATCTTGATATCTGCATAGGTGCCATAGACAAAGGAGGCACCCCCTGCGCTTTCGCTGAACTTGATTTTCTTGACGTTTTTCAAGTCGACCTCGATTTCATAATCGGGCTTGGGCAAGGTCAGATTGAATACATCGCCATCCATTACCTGCATGGACATCACATTGCCTACCGCATAGCCCTTGGTATAGGGCACCACAGGCACGCCCATCCGGGTGGAAATGGCCTCCGCCACCAGGTCGGCCGCCCAGGTCTCGGCAGCAACCGAGCTGGCTTTCAGATAATCAGGTAGCACGCCCAGCATCTCCGGCGCCAGGCTGGCCCGGGTGACCTGTACATAGCGCGGAACCTGGCTGGGTAGGCTGGCCGCTGCCAGGGCGCTGGCATAGCGGCTGAACAGCCCTGGCTTGTTGTTGCCGCCCTCATAGACCAGGCGGACCCGCTCCAGAATCTCCTCGGCGCTGGGGTCGTGGCGGAAATTGTCCACATAGCCAAAGCTCACTGGGTAGGAGCGCAACACGCTCATCGACTTGAAATCGAAGAACAGGGCCTGGCCGCGCAGCAGCACAAACAGCTTGCGGATGTTGCCGAAATGCTCGACCGACACTGTCTCCGAGCTGATCAGCAACGAGGCCACCAAGGCCTGGTCCCTGCCCTGGAGGCTGTCCAGCGGAGTAGTGGATATTTGAAAATTTGGAGGCGGGTTGACCGCAATATATTCATAGCTGCGCTTGAATAAACTGCTATTGGCCCCCTTGAGTTGCTTGTCGATCTGGATCGAGTAGGGAAAGCGTTGCGCCAAGCCTGCGGCGTCGCCAGAAAATGCCACACCAGCAAATGCGACTTCTCTTGTCTGCCCTTGGGAAACCTGAGCCACCAACACCAAACTGCAGGCGAGCATCAAGTGCCTGAGCGCCTTGTAGATATACATTCTTTCAACTCCATCGCCACTTGCCCCGCGCAGTATACAGATGTTGAAGCATGTATTGTTGGTTTCTACATGAAACAAAACGATGTTCCAAACCAACTATCAAAACAAACAATTAAAAGTGAGTAAGTGCAAACAATTAATCTATGTATGTATATTCCGGATCTAAAGGTGGGCCCATAAGAAAATATTTGCCTGAATATGCCAGCGATACCGCATAAGCCTCACTCCATGGGTGGAAAAGGGATCGGTAGGAGGGGCAAGGCAGAGGCACCCCGACATTGCGCAGTGAGCCAGTGCTTGGCACCAGACAAAAAAACGCCAGCTCGGTTGGCGGAGCTGGCGCAAGGCCGGTAAGCGAGAGAGCGCTTGTTCCACCGGCGAGGAGACGGGCAAGCGGGCACCGGCCGCGCTTGCATAAGGGTCAGGTCAGGGCATCAGAAGGCGGCAGGCCGCCATTTGAGCAGGCGTTTTTCCAGGCGGGTCAGCAAGAAATCAGCGCCCAGGGCCACCACGGCCAGCACGATCATCGCGGCGAACACGCCGCTGGCGTTGAAGGCGCCCTGCGCGGTGGAGATCAGCAGGCCGATGCCCTCCTTGGCGCCGAGGAACTCGCCCACCACGGCGCCGACCAGCGCAAAACCAAAGCTCACATGCAGGCTGGCCAGAATCCAGGACATGGCCGAAGGAATCACCACCGACATGGTGACCTGGCGCGGCGATGCACCGAGGATCTGGGCATTGGCGATCATGTACTTGTCGGCCTCACGCACGCCCTGGAAGGCATTGGCAAACACCACAAAGAAGACCATCACGACAGCCAGTGCCACCTTGGACGCCATGCCCAGGCCCAGCGCAATGACAAACACCGAGCCCAGCACCACACGGGGGATGGAGTTGGCGATCTGGATGTAGATGGAGAACACATCGGACAGCAGCTTGTTGCGGCCCAGCACAATGCCGCAGATGACGCCAGCGATGGAGCCGATCAGAAAGCCGATCACCGTCTCTTCCAACGTGACCAGCACCTGCTGCCACAGCGGGCCTTGCGATGTGCCGTCGCGCACCCATTCCACAATCTGGTTCCAGATCATCGAGGGCATCGAGTAGAAGAAGGGGTCGATCCATTTCATGCGGGCCGAGACTTCCCAGCCGCCCAGCACGGCGACCAGGACCAGCAGGCGCAGACCAATGATGACGGCCTTGCGGCGTTTGATGGCCGCTTGCGCGGCCACCGATTCCTGCGCGAGCGCGGCATCGCTCACGGCAGCGGGGGTGTGGTCTGGCGCAGCCGGTGCGGGTGGCGGGCTGCGGGTGGCAGCGGGGTTCAGGGTGAGTTCAGACATGGTGTGTTCCTTGCCTTGTATTACTGGATATGGACTTCTTCGCGCAGGTCATCCCAGATGCGCTTGGACAGGTCGATGAACTGCGGGTCGTAACGCACCTCGCTCATCACGCGGGGGCGTGGCAGGTCGATCTCGTACACACGCTTCAACGTGGCGGGGCGGGCCGTCAGCACAAACACGCGGTCGGCCAGCGCAATCGCCTCTTCCAGGTCATGGGTCACGAACACGACCGAGCCGCCGGACGCCGACCACAGGCGCAGCAGCTCGTCCTGCATCAAGGTGCGGGTCTGCATGTCCAGCGCCGAGAAAGGCTCGTCCATCAGCAGGATTTCCGGCTGGTTGATACAGGTCTGCGCCAGCGCCACGCGCTTGCGCATGCCGCCCGAGAGCTGGTGCGGGTAGTGGTTGCCAAAGTTGGCCAGGCCCACGCGGTGGATCCACTCGTCGGCCAGCTTGAGCGCCTGCTCGCGCGGCGTGCCGCGAAAGATGGGGCCGGCGGCCACGTTGTCGCGCACCGATTTCCAGGGGAAAACGGCATCGGCCTGGAACACGAAGCCGATGCGCGGATCGATCTGCTCGACCTTCTTGCCCATCACGCGCACCTCGCCCACCGTTGGTTGCAGCAAGCTGGTGATCAGGTTCAATGTGGTGGATTTGCCGCTGCCGGTGGGGCCGACGATGGCGATGAATTCGCCCTTGGCCACCGACATCGAAAAATTGCGCAGCGCCAGGGTAGCCGTGCCGTCTGGCGCAATAAAGCGCAGCGACACCTTGTCGAATTCAATGGCCGCATCGGCTGATTTTGCAGAGGCAGCGGTGTTTTTGGGCTGCAGGCTGCTGGACGGTTGCTGGCTGGCAACCGCCTGGGTGGCATAGGACATGGTGGTCTCCCGGATGTGGGTGGTGGCGCGCGCGGGCTGCAGCACGGCGGGGCCGCGCTGCGGGGCGGGTTGCGCCGCTTTTTTACTTGGCGCTCAGGTAGGCGTTGGAATAGGTCTTGGCCAGGTCGATGTGCGCGCTCTTCACATTGGGCTTGTAGGCCGACAGCACCTTGAGCACCGTCTCGGGGCCACCTTCGGGCATCTTGCCGTCCTTGGTGTACATCGGCAGCGAGGCCTTCAGCGCCGCCACATACAGCTCCTTGTCATTGCCGTAGTAGTCCTTGGGCATCTTGTCGGCGATGTCTTCGGCGCTGTGGCTGCTGATGTACTGCATGGTCTTGCCAAAGGCGCGGGCCAGCTTGGCCGCCTGGTCCTTGTGGCTGGCGGCCCATTCGTTGCGCACATACAGGCTGGCGGCAGGGTACAGGCCGCCCAGTGCTGCCTGGGTGCCCTCTTCGCTGCGCATGTCGACGAGCACCTTGGCGTCGCCGGTCTTGAGCATTTGCGACACGGTTGGCTCGGTGGTCATGCCGGCCTGGATACGGTCCTGCTTCATGCCGGCGATGAAGGAGTTGCCAGCGCCCACGGGCAGCAGCGAGTAATCCTTGCTGGCCACGCCCTGCTTGTCGACCAGGTAGCGGGTCAGGAACTCGGTCGACGAGCCCAGGCCGGTGACGCCCAGGGTCTTGCCCTTGGCATCGGCCATCGACTGGAAGCCGCCTGCGGCCGCCTTGGTGGACACCAGCTCCACCTCACCGGGCACCTTGCAGAACACGGCAATGGCCTGGATCTCCTTGCCCTTGGCCTGCAGGTCGATGGTGTGGTCATAGAAGCCCACCACGCCTTGCACGGCCCCGGCGATCAGCTGGTTTTCCGCATCCACGCCGGCGGGCTGCGATTGCAGCTCCACCTTCAGGCCCTCTTCCTTGAAGTAGCCCAGCGACCCGGCCAGCTTGGCGGGTAGGTAGATGATCTTGTTGATGCCGCCCACCATGATGGTGACGGTGTCGTCGGCCGCCTGGGCAGCCGTGCTGGCCATGCAGCAGACAGCGGCAGCGGCAATGGCGGCCAGCGCGTTGCGGCGGGTAGCTTGGAACGTGGTCATGCAGTGTCTCCTTGACGTTGTGGTCCTGGCACCTTCAGCACAGCCGCCCTGGGCGACCGCATAATGCACCGGATAGGAACAGAGTCTAGAAACTGCACCCTTTCAGTGCGCTTTCGCTGCACTGCAGCATTTTTAGTGGTTATCCCTGATCTTTTTTGCCGGCCTTTGGTGCGCCACCCCCTCCGATGAAGATCCTTCTGGTCGAAGACAACCTGGAACTGGCCCAGTCCCTGGCCGAGCTGCTGCGCCAGCATGCCTTTGTGGTGGACCATGTGGACCGTGGCGACGCCGCTGACCAGCTGCTGAGCCAATCGCACTATGACCTGCTGCTGCTGGACCTGAACCTGCCCCAGCTCAGCGGCAAGGCGCTGCTGCGGCGCCTGCGCGAGCGCGGTGACAGCCTGCCGGTGATCGTGCTGACGGCGAGTGATTCGCTCGACCAGAAAGTGCTGTGCCTGGAGATTGGCGCCGATGACTACCTGGTCAAACCGGTGGAGGTGCGCGAGCTGCTGGCGCGCATGCAGGCCATTGCCCGGCGCCAGATGCCCGGGCGCGAGAACCATGTGCGCTGCGGTAACCTGCAGCTCGATCTGCGCACCCGTTTGTTCAGCGTGGCGGGCGAGGAGCTGGCCCTGCCGCCGCGCGAGCGCAGTGTGCTCGAAGCGCTGATGCTGCACAACGGCAGCGCGCTGCCCAAGCAACGCTTGATGGACGTGATCTACGGCATGGACGAAGAGGCCAGCGCCGACGCGGTGGACCTGTACGTGCACCGCCTGCGCAAGAAACTGCAGGCGAGCGACACGACGATCATGACCTTGCGCGGCGTGGGCTACCTGCTCAAGCAAAAACTGGCCGGCGGGGACTGAATGCTGCACAGCCTGCGCGCACGCCTGGCCCTGTGGCTGCTGCTGCCGCTGGCAGTGCTGGTGGGCCTGTGCGGTTGGTTTGCCCATGAGCATGCCGAGGATGCCGCAGACTATGTGCAGGACCATGACCTGCTGTCATCGGCCAAGATTCTGGCCGACCGCCTGATCTGGGAGGACGGCGATGTACGCGCCAGCGTGCCGCCCTCGGCGCTGAGCCTGTTCATGTCGCCGGCGCGCGACCATGTCTACCTGAGCGTGATGGACGCGCAAGGCCAGCTGCTGGCGGGCCAGCAGAACTTTCCGCAGCCGCCGCAACTGACGCTGAGCGGCAGCGACAACGCCCAGTGGTATGACGCCCTGTGGCAAGGCCAGCCGATCCGTGCCGTGATCACGCGCCGGGCCATGTATGACGTGGCCGGCGCGCGCGAGATCACCATCCTGGTCGGCAAGACCACGCACAGCCGCGACAACATGGTGCAGACCTTGTGGTGGCCAACGATGGAGTACCTGCTGTGGGCGCTGGCCGTGGCTGTGCTGGTGAGTGCCACCGCGTTGACCCTGGAGCTGCGCCCGCTGCTGCGCATGGCGCGCCAGCTGGCCGGGCGCCCGGCTGGGGATGTGGATTTTCACCTCGACTCGCGCCAGCTCCACCAGGAGCTGCGGCCGCTCGCCGATACCGTCAACCAGTTTGCCCGCACCATTCGCGCGCAGGTGGCACGCCAGCGCCAGTTCATCTCGGATGCAGCGCACCAGCTGCGCACGCCGCTGGCCATCCAGGCCCATACCTTGGAACAGGCCTTGGGCCAGACGCCCGCTGAGTTGGCGGCCCTGTCGGTTGCGCAGCGCTTGGCCGTGCTGCAACGGCTGCAGCGCAGCAACCAGCAATTGCTGAATGTGGCCAACCAGCTGTTGACCTTGGCACAGGCCGAGGCCGGCAATGCCGCACACGCGGCCCAACCGCCGCAATGGGTGGACCTGCGCGCGCTGTGCCTGCAGTGCCTGGAGGCGATGGCGCCGGCGGCCGACCTCAAGCAGATCGACCTGGGCTGGGAGGAAAGCCAGGCAGCCGCTGCTGCACCGGCAGATGCTGCCACCCGCGCTGCCGACCCGCATGTGTTTTCGCTGTACACCAGCAGCCGCCTGCTGCCCGAGCTGATTGCCAACCTGGTGGACAACGCCATCCGCTACACCCCGCCGCAAGGCCAGGTCACGCTGGGCCTGGAGGCCAGCGCCGACAGCCTGCTGTTGTCGGTGCAGGACAATGGCCCAGGCATACCGGCCCAAAGCCGGGATCGGGTGCTGGAGCGCTTTTACCGCCTGGCCCACGACACGGCAGGCACCGGCCTGGGCCTGGCGATTGTGCAGGAGGTGGCGCAGGCGACCGGAGCCAGCCTGCAGCTGGCCGATGCCCAGCAGCGCTATACGCCGCCCTTTGGCCCGGGCCTGCGCATCAGTGTGCGTTTTGTGCGGGTGGCCGGCCCCGGCTAGGCTTTGTTGGTTGTAGCAGAAGCGGTGGTAGCGCGCGGCTGGCGCGCCAGTTCGATAAAGGCGCGCACATAGTCGATGGCCACATCCGATTCCCGCGCGCCCAGAAAAATCTGCTTGGCAATCCCGTGCGGGCCCAGCCGCACCGGCACCACGTCCATCTTGGCGGCGTACTCTTCTACCAGCCAGCGCGGCAAGGCGGCCACGCCACGGCCGCTGGCGACCATCTGCACCATGATGTCGGTGGTCTCAATCGCCTTGTGGCGGCGCGGCGTGACCCCGGCGGGCAGCAGGAACTGGTTGTAGATATCGAGCCGTTCGATGTCCACCGGGTAGCTGATCAGCACCTCTTGCGTGAGTTGCTCGGGCTTTACATAGGTGGCAGAGGCCAGCGCATGGCCACGGGGCACCACCAGCACCTGTTCATAGTCAAACACCGGCTCAAACCGCAGCCCGGGTTTGAACAGCGGATCGGGTGTGACCAGCAGGTCAATCTCGTAGCCGAACAGCGCACCAATGCCGCCGAACTGGAATTTCTGCTTCACGTCCACCTCCACATCCGGCCACGCGGCCAGATACGGCGAGACGACCTTGAGCAGCCACTGGTAGCAGGGATGGCATTCCATGCCAATGCGCAGCGCCCCGCGCTCGCCCTGCGCAAACTGGCCCAGACGCGCTTCGGCCAGATCCAGCTGTGGCAGCACGCGGTTGGCCACCGCCAGCAGGTACTGGCCGGCCTGCGTCAGGCGCAGGCTGCGGCCCTCCCGCAGCCATACCGCCGTGCCCAATTGCTGCTCCAGCTTTTTCATGCTGTGGCTCAGCGCGGATTGGGTCAGGTTCAGCACACCTGCAGCGGCCGTGAGCGAGCCCTGCTTTTCGACCTGCTGGACGATGCTGAGATGGATACGTTCAAGCATTCAAATGAACCATATTCATGGATATATGAGATAAAACCATTTTACTTCATGGATTGCACGTTCTAACATCCGGCCCATCGACCTGAGCGGCGTGGGCTGAAACAGCCCATACGGCCCGAAGGCCCGCAGACATCCACGATCGGACCCGCATGAGCAGCGACTTTTCCTTCAGCATCGAGCGCCTGCGTTTTGATGAGCACTACCGGCCATCGGACAGCACGCGCATTACCACCAACTTTGCCAACCTGGCCCGGGGCGAGAACCGGCAGCAGAACCTGCGCAACACCTTGCGGATGATCGACAACCGCTTCAACGCGCTGGCGCACTGGGACAACCCTGCGGCCGACCGCTATGCGGTGGAGCTGGACATCGTTTCCGTGGCACTGCACTGGGGCACGCAGCAGCACGGCGAGGCGTTTCCGCTGATCGAGATGCTGCAGACCCACATCCTTGACCTGCACACGGGCCAGCGCAGCGACGGCATCGTCGGCAACAACTTCTCGTCCTATGTGCGGGATTACGATTTCAGCGTGCTGCTGCCTGCGCACAACCTGAACCGGACCGGCTTCAGCACGCCCGCGCATTTTGGCCTTCTGCATGGGCAGCTGTTCCAGCAGTTCATCAGGTCGGACACGTACCAGGCCAGTTTCCGCAAGGCGCCGGTGATCTGCATCAGCGCGTCGACCAGCAAGGTCTACCAGCGCACCGGCAACCAGCACCCGGTGCTGGGCATCGAGTACCGGCAAAACGAGGACTCGCCGACGGACCACTACTTTGCCAGGATGGGCATGCAGGTGCGCTTCTTCATGCCCGCCCACAGCGTGGCGCCGCTGGCCTTCTACTTCCACGGCGACCTGCTGGGCGACTACAGCAGCCTGGAGCTGATCGGTACCATCAGCACGATGGAGACCTTCCAGAAGATCTACCGCCCGGAGATCTACAACGCCAATGCAGCCGCCGGCGCGCGCTACCAGCCCAGCCTGAAGCATGAGGACTACTCGCTGACGCAGATCGTCTATGACCGCGAAGAGCGCAGCGCGCTGGCCGTCAAGCAAGGCCGATTTGCCGAAGAGCACTTCATCAAACCCTACCAGCGCATGCTGCAGCAAGCGAGCGCTGCGGCAACCGTCTGACGGCAGCGCCCGGCGCGCTGGACCAGCCGCATCGCCTTGCCCTGCCCAGCCCTGCCCGGTGTCACCTATGGCACCCGGTTGCGCGACCGGGTCAGCACAATGCGCTGCACAAGGCCTGCCTGACTCCCCATTTTTTGAAAGGAAATCCTCCATGTTTGAAACCTCCATTGCCGGCAGTCTGCCCAAACCCGCCTGGCTGGCCGAAACCAACAAGCTCTGGCCCCAGTGGATGGCAGAAGGTGATGCGCTGCGCCAGGCCAAGGCCGATGCAACGCTGCTGTGGATCAAGGCCCAGGAAGATGCCGGTCTGGACATCGTTGGCGACGGCGAGCAGGCACGCCAGCACTTTGTGCATGGCTTTCTGGAGCAGGTCGAGGGCATCGACTTCGACAACAAGGTGAAGATGGGCATCCGCGACAACCGCTACGACGCGATGGTGCCGCAGGTGGTAGCGGCCTTGCGCCTCAAGGGGCGCGTGCATGCGTTCGAAGCGCAGCTGGCACGCGCCCATACCCGGAAAAAGCTCAAGTTCACCCTGCCCGGCCCGATGACGATTGTGGACACCGTGGCGGACCGCTTCTATGGCGACAAGGTCAAGATGGCCATGGCCTTTGCCGAGTTGCTCAACCAGGAGGCGCTGGCCCTGCAGGCCGATGGCGTGGATATCATCCAGTTCGACGAGCCGGCCTTCAACGTCTACATGAAGGACGCAGCCGACTGGGGCGTGCAGGCACTGGAGCGCGCCGCGCAGGGCCTCAGCTGCACCACCGCCGTGCACATCTGCTACGGCTACGGCATCAAGGCCAATACCGACTGGAAGAGCACCTTGGGCGATGAATGGCGCCAGTACGAGACGGTGTTCCCCGCCCTGGCGCGCAGCAGCATCGACCAGGTGAGCCTGGAATGCATCCACTCGCATGTACCGCCTGACCTGATGAAGCTGCTGGCCGGCAAGGATGTGATGGTCGGGGTGATCGATGTTGCCAGCGACACCATCGAGACGCCCGAGGAAGTGGCCGACACCATCGCCCGGGCACTGGAATTTGTGCCCAAGGAACGCCTCTTTCCCTGCACCAATTGCGGTCTGGCACCGATGTCGCGCGACGTGGCCTGGGGCAAGCTCAAGGCGCTGGCGGCGGGCACACGGCTGGCCAGGGAGCGCTTGGCCGCCGCTTGACCCCAGCCTAGCCTGCCGATGTAGGCCGGGCGATAGCGCAGCAGACACCAAGCGGGTTTTGGAGGCAGTGAAGCCCAGCCTCGTCCTACAGACGCTGGCAGGGCAATTGGCGAAGATGGCGGCCCACCATCACCGGGGAACCGCATGGATACCATCAACAACAACACCGCGGCCGATCCGACGCCTCCTTCGCCGCCCCTGATACCGACACAAAGCGGCACCTTGGAGCTGCACGACATCACCATCGTCGACAAGGTCAAGCTCAAGAAAGCCATCTCTGCAGCCGCATTGGGTAATGCGATGGAGTGGTTCGACTTCGGCGTCTACGGCTTTGTGGCCTTTGCGTTGGGCAAGGTGTTCTTTCCCGATGCCTCGGCCAGCGTCCAGATGATTGCCGCGCTGGGCACGTTCTCGATTCCGTTCCTGGTGCGGCCGCTGGGCGGTCTGTTCTTTGGCGTGATGGGTGACAAGTTCGGCCGCCAGAAGGTGCTGTCGATCACCATCATCATCATGGCCGCCAGCACCTTCTGTATCGGCCTGATACCGTCCTATGCCAGCATAGGCATCTGGGCGCCCATCCTGCTGCTGCTGTGCAAGCTCGCGCAAGGGTTTTCGGTCGGAGGGGAATACACCGGCGCTGCCATTTTTGTCGCCGAGTTTGCGCCGGACCGCAAACGCGGCTTTCTGGGCAGCTTTCTCGACTTCGGCTCGATCGTCGGCTTTGTCACCGGTGCCGGCGTGGTGGTCTTGCTGCAAAGCCTGCTGAGCGAAGCGCGCTTTCTGGAATGGGGCTGGCGGGTGCCCTTCTTCCTGGCAGCACCGCTGGGGCTGGTAGGCCTGTATCTGCGCCATGCGGCCGAAGAGACCCCCGCGTTTCAGCAGCAGCTCGACCAGATGGAAAAGGATGACCAGGAGGATGTGGAAAACCGCCCCCGCATCTCGTTCAAGGAAATCGCAACGCGTTACTGGCGCCCGCTGCTGGTGTCCGTGGGTCTAGTGCTCACCACCAACATCACGTACTACATGCTGCTGACCTACATGCCCAGCTACCTGTCGCATAACCTGCAGTACTCGGAGGACCACGGGGTGCTGATCATCATCGCGGTGATGATCGGCATGCTGTTTGTGCAGCCGGTCATCGGTCTGGCGAGCGACCGCTTCGGACGCAAGCCCTTTGTGATCTTCGGCTCCATCGGCTTGCTGGTGCTGGCCATCCCCGCATTCAAGCTGATCATCAACGGCCAGATCGCGCTGATCTTTGTCGGCCTGTTCATGCTGGCCATTGTTCTGAACTGTTTTACCGGTGTGATGGCGTCGACCTTGCCGGCCATGTTCCCCACCCGCATCCGCTACAGCGCGCTGGCGGCATCGTTCAACATCGCCATCATCGTCGCCGGTCTCACGCCCACGATCACCGCTGCGCTGGTCGATACCACCGGCAGCCTGTACCTGCCGGCCTATTACCTGATGTTCGTTGCGGTCATCGGTATCATCACCGGCATCTTCATGAAGGAAACGGCCAACCGCCCGTTGCGCGGCGCCACCCCGGCAGCCTCCAGCAAAAAAGAGGCCAAGGAGCTGCTGATCCAGACGCTGGACCATATCGAGCAAAGTGTCGAGGAGATCGATGGCGAGATCGCGAAGCTGCAAGCGCAGATCGCTGAGCTGGAGTTGCGCAAACAGAAGTACATCGATCTGCACCCTCGCCTGGATTGACAGCAGGCACTGCGCGTGGCGCGCAGTGGCCCGGTACCGCTGGTGGCAGATGCGGCGGTCGCTCAGCGATGGCGGCCTGATGGCCAGCGTGGGCAATGGCTGCGGCAACCGCTTTGAAGGCGGCGTGCGGGCCATCATCATGCGCTGCGCAGATGTTAGGTATCGTCGCCAACGCCCCTAGACCGCAAAGGCGCGCGCCTGCTGCACCATCAGTCCGGCGCACCCAGCCCCGTCGCATTGCCAAATCGGTCGCGCAGGCGCAGGAATGGTCCTGAACGCCCCATGTCTGGCAGGTAGGTGGAATAGTGCGAACGCCACTGGTTGCCATCCGGCTCGCCACAGCTCATGTTGGAGCCGGGTGTCAGGCCCACAGGCAGACAAAGAAGTTTTCCATCCGCAGTGATGACACCATCGCCTTGCACACGATCAAACCGGGTAACGACCTTGTCGCTTCGGGCATGCCAGTCGCCAAACATGCGTTCAGCAAAACTGGCTGGCGCATCGGTTTGCAGACGCCGAATCTTGACAGGCGACTCACCGGGCAGTTGCAACTGCCCCTGCGTCCACCAGACATTGCGGTCTATGGCTCCGCTCTCCAAGGGGGGGCTGTAGAACTCCACAATGGCATTGCCAGCCTCGGCCTCCAGCTCGGCCGCCTTTGCTGGGCCGCCTTTGCTGGGCCGCCCAGGCTGCGCCCGCCACGATATTCCCGCAAGGGAATCGTTGCCACGCTCGCCCGGCTGCCTGCACCTTTGCCCTGATAAATGGCGCTGCCCATGTGGAAAGTAGGCTGGCCATCTGCACGGTAATGGAACAGCTGCAGGATGACGGTATCGCCTTGCACATCCAGTGCAATGCCACGACCGGGCTTACCCGTCAATTCATCTTCCACCACCCAGGTACCGTTCATCGGCATCAGGATGTTGGTCGTGACGGACGCATCACAGTACACCTGGCAGACAGGGCCGTACCCGAAATTGGAAGCCAGATAGCTATGGTGCTGCACCGGAGTGATCGTGGTGCGGCCTTCAACGTAGGGGGCTTCACTCAGGGAAGCGCCCAGATCAAAACCAGTGATGATCCGGGTATGGGGATCGCTGCCGCCAATGCGCAACTCGCCTTGAATATCAAAGCCCGCAAACAACAACTCCATGCTCTCGATATCAGCGATGTCGGCAGGTCTTTCAGCGTCCTTTGGCGTGCATTGCATGCGAGCCGTTCCTGGCAGCACACCACATTGGAACAGGGGTTGGTAGACAACCATTCCAATGACGCTGGGCTTGAACCAGCCCACCTGGGTGATGCCATCGTCCGTTCGCCAAAGCTGCGCCTGGGTCGTGTAATCAGGCTGCCCTTGTGCATCCAGCGTAAACAGCCGCAACGAGCGCCCGCCTTGTTGTGCCAGAGGGTTGGTGACGCTCGCTGCATCACTGGTCACTAAGAGGCGCTCAATCGCCACCGCTGACTCGCCCGGGAACTGTAGCGTTCCCCTCAGGCCATTGCGAAAGCTGACGGTTACCTGCCCTACGCTCCGGTCTTCCACGGCTTCCTGCATCGGCCCGGCGAGGCTGCGGCCATTCTTGTAGCGCATCAGCGGAGCGGTAATGCTATTGCCCTCCATCTGGCCCGTCGCAGTGTAAAAGGTCGCGTCGCCATTTTTCTCGTATCCGAAGACCTGCATAAAGAAGGTATTGCCCTGCACATCGATGGCTAAACCTCGGCCGGGTTTGCCATTGATTTCACTGCTCACGATCCAGGTGCCTGATTGCGGGGTGAAATCCCGTGCGGCCCAACTGCTCATGCAGGACAGGGCCAGCAATGACGCTATCAGCGTCGGGCGCCAGGATTGCAATAAACCAAATTTCGTCACTTCATCTCCTTGTATATGCATCCAAGCATGGATGCCGTTTCTGTTTAATCAAAAACGCCCTGAGTAATTAATGCAAAACGCCCGCCTAGCTGCTAGAGCGCGGATAGGCTTTGGCCGCCCGGCTCTTAAGACAAAGTAAAACGTTTTATGCAGCGGATCCTCAGTCGAGCGGCACCTGGCCCAGGCCCAGCAGATTCCCATAGCGGTCACGCAAACGGACGTAAGAGTTGGAAATGGCAAACGCATCTTGCAGCGCTATCGAACCTGAGGAACCTGACGTACCCGTGGCCGTGGGCCACTGGCATTCGCCTCGCAGCAACTGCGTATTGAACTGGCACCGCACCGAGCCATCGTCGTTGGTCACAAACTCACCCTCTCTGCGGTTGAGGGTGACCGTCAAAGGCCTTCCTGCATACGGCAAGCCCTGGAAATACCATTCACCAAAGAACTGGTCTTCCAATGTCTGCCAAGGCTGAAGGGGCAAGCGGAGCATCCGTTTGGCGGGCTCGCCCGGGAATTGCACCATCGCCTCTGCCAAGCTGCCAGCTGGCATGCCGGACCCACCCGAGAGGCCGGATACCTGAACCACGACTTCGCCTTCGTCCCGCACCAGCTCGCCACTGGCAGCGGCACCGCCCACACTGCGCCCACCCCGGTACTGTTGCAAGCGAAAACGGGCACTGCTGACATCTCTCAATTCTGGATCGGGTCCGAAGTCGCCCACTCCCATAGCGAAGGTCGGCTGTCCATCGGCCCGGTAAGCAAATACCTGCATGACCATTTTTCCGCCCTGCACATCCAGACTCACGCCACGCCCGGGCTTGCCCGTCAATTCGTCCGCCATCACCCAGGTGCCATTGCTGGGCTGGTAGGCAGGCCGCTGCGCATAACCAAAAGTGCCTGGCATAAACGATTCAAGCCCATTGGCGCAGCAGCCGGTGATGACCCCCCCGCGGTACGGATAATCCGCGCGCGTATTGAGGCCCAATAACTGCAATGGCGCAGCACCTTCGGCTTGCAGGCTGACGGCGCCAGCAACTTGAGCGCCCAGCAGGCGGAACTGCACCTCTTTCACCACGGGCGTTTGCGCAGCATCTGCAGCATTCGCAGCAACGCAGCGGATGCTGTCGCTTGGCGTAGCGAGGCTGCACTCCAGCGTCTCGCTCGTCTGGTCGCCGGACAGCGTCAGACGCATGGGTTCAGTGGGACTGGTCTTGAGCATCGCGAACCAGCTCTTCTCGACCTGGCCCTGCGCGTTCAATCCAAACCAACGCGCCATCCGTGACGAAGTCTTCCACTGCTCCGTCTGGTAATAGGCGGCATCTGGCGCGGTAAAAACAAAGCGCTCGATGTCCTTGGCTGGCTCGCCAGGCAGCTGTATCGTTCCCTGCAAACCATTGCGAAAGCTGAGCGTGACATTGCCCATGCTTTTGTCTTCTTGCGCATCGCGCGGCTCGCTGCCAAAACTGCGGCCGCCTTGGTAGCGCATCAACGGGGCGGTGACGGTATCGCCCTCCATCTGGCCCGTGGCGGCATAGAAAGTGGCATCGCCATTTTTTTCGTAGCCAAATACCTGCATATAGAAAGTATTGCCCTGCACATCGATCGCAAAACCTCGGCCTGGTTTGCCGTCTACTTCATCGCTGATGACCCAGGTGCCTGCTTGAGGGGTAAAACTGCGAGCTGCCCAGCTGGGAGATATGGACAGTGCCAATGCAGATACTGCGAGAATGGATGCCAGCTTTGGAATGCGCCTCTTGTGTTCCACTTTATCTCCTTGGATTGAATCAGTTTCAGATGCAAGTTGTTTGTACATACCATTTGGACGCCAGCGAACCGGATGAAGCCGGCTTCCATGAGTACCATTATGAGTATTACATCTACCAATTTTCTGATGGCGAAGAAAGTTTTTTTGCGCGCAGCTATAGTGATAAGCCCCACGAGGCGCACTTTCTCAATACGGAAAAATCCGGCAGACCGCGCCCATTGACCAACAAGGATTTAGACTCGCCGCTATTCCTGGAGGCGCAGGCTTATTTGAGGCAAGCGGGAAAAACCGCGCTGAGTTGGCTTAGTGGCAGGGGCAATGGCTATGAGCCGCTGCCGAATCCGATAATTCAGCGTCCCACCAAGCCGCGCTGATTCTCTCAGAGTGCACAGCGGGAATTGAATAAAGCAATTGAATGAAATGCCAGTTGCCAAAATAGGTAGACCGCGTATTTGCAAAACAAGTCAGGGGGCGATTCAAAGCGATGCATGCCGCAGAGCTACCGCCCTATTCAACGCCCCACCACCCTCACGACCCCATGCGCCTCTCGCTCAATCCGCACCGGCAGCGACTGCGCCAGCAGCGCCAGGCTGGCATCCGTGTCTTTGAGCGACAGGGCGCCCGATAGCCGCAGCTGTGCCACGGCGGGATCGCAGTGCACAGGGGCCATCCGATACCGGGCGATCTCGGCCACAACGTCGGCCAGGGGCATGTTCTTGGCCAGCAGCATGCCCTGCTCCCACAGCGCGGCGCTGGCTTGCACATCGGTTGGCGGGCCTATGCTATTGGTGCTGAAGTCAGCGGTATGCCCTTCTTGCAGCAACTGGGTGGCGCCTTGCTGGTTGGTGATGGCGACGGTGTGGCTGAAAACAGCGACGCGGCTGGTGTCCGCATCCATCCGGCGCACGCTAAAGCGCGTGCCCAGCGCCTGCACGGAGCCTTGCCGTGTTTCCACGACAAAGGGGCGGTAGCGGGGCGATGGGTCGGCATGCGTGGTCACCAAGATCTCGCCCCCCAGCAGCCGCACCCGGCGCTCTTGTGCGTTGAACCGGATGGCGACCGCGCTGGCGGTGTTGAGCGTCAACGTAGAGCCATCGGGCAGCAGCAGCGAGCGTGATTGCCCCACAGCGGTGGCCTGGTCGGCCATCCAGTCGCGCCAGGACAGCTCTCGCCAGGCCAGCCAGCCGGCGGGAGCCGCCACCAGCAGGCCACCCAGCCAGGCCAGGCTTTTGCGCCGGTCGGGCCGCTGCACGGCATTCAAGGTTTGCTGGCATACCTCGGCAGGCACTTGGGCAAACACGCCCAGCATGGCTTCGGCCTTGTGCCAGGCCGCCTCATGCGCAGGGCTTTGGCTGCGCCATTGTTCAAAGCGCGCCTGCTCCTTGGCAGTGGGCGTTTCATAGCGCAGCCGGATCAGCCAGTCGGCCGCTTCGCTGAGCAAGCTGTTTTGCGCGGCAACGCCTGCCATCACGCGGCCTCCAGGCAGCGCAGCAAGGCCTTGTGGATATGGCGGCGCACGGTGATCACCGGCATGGCGATCTGGTCGGAGATCTGCTGCAAGCTCAGGCCATCGAGCTGCGCCAGCAAAAACACCTGGCGCGTGCGGGGCGCCAGGCCTGCCAGCAGCCGGTCGATCTGCACCAAGGCCTCGATGACCTGCAGCTGGGTCTCGGGCGATGGCGCATGCGGCTCGGGCAGGGCCTGCAGGGTCTCCAGGTAGGCGCGCTCGATCTCGCGCCGGCGCCATAAATCCACCACCAGGCCTTTGGCGACATGGGTCAGGAAGGCACGCGGCTCATCGGCTGCGTCCAGATGGCGGGGCGCCAGCATGAGCCGCAAAAAGGTGTCGTGGGCCAGATCGGCCGCATCGCCCGCATGGCCCAGACGGCGCCGCAGCCAGGACTGCAGCCAGGCATGGTGGTTTTTGTAGAGCGCTTCGATGGGCGAAGCCAAGTATCCGGGAGATGCCATGCGATGTCCACGCCCTGCTGCCACAGTCAATAGTTGAGAATGACTCTCAATTATATTCAATGGCAAAGACCGTCTTTACACAGGAGATTCGAGGCCATCCGGCGCGCCCCATGCGCCCGGCAGGTCAGCGTTGCGGAGCAGGCGGCGCGGGCAGCACGTACTGCCCTGTCCAGCCGACCAGACGCAGCGCCATCTGCGTCATCTCCTGGCACAGCGCCTCGATGGACAGCTTGCCGTTGGGCTGGTACCAGCGGTGCGTCCACTGCACCATGCCGCTGATGGCAAAGGCCGTCACCTTGGGATTGCTGACGTTGAAGACGCCGGCTTCCACACCATTGACGATGAGCCGCGTCACCAGCGCATCAAAGCCGTGGTATTTGCTGCGGATATCGCTGATTTTTTCCGGGCTCAGGCTTTTTTCCTCTTCGAGCAGGATGGCCGAGAAGCTGCTCAGCTCGATCTTGCGGCGCGTATAGGTGTCGATAAAAAACGCAAAGCGCCGCACGGGATCCTTGTCTTCCAGCTGTTCGCACTGGCTGACGGCCTCATAGAGCCCAGCAAACACCTTGTCGAAAAGCCGCTCCAGCAGCTCGTGCTTGGACTTGAAGCGCTTGTAGATGAAGGGCTTGGTCACGCCGATCGAGGCTGCGATGTCATCGAGCGTCGCGCTCTTGAAGCCGCGCTTGTAGAACAGCTCGGCGGCGGCATTGATGATCAAGGTGTCCTTGTATTCCTGGATCTGGTTCTTGGCATCGCCTGCGTTGGTGTCGGTGGGTGGTAGCTGCACTGCTGAAGGTCTCCTGGTGGGCGTGGGGCTGCGGTGTAACGCGCGCCAGCACGCTGTACACATGGCCCCAGCATAGTGGAAAGGCGGGCCGTTTTGCACAAGATGCGATTGCATCAGCCATGCGTGAAATCCCCAATGGTACCAAACGATACTGATCAGTATCTTTGGGCTTTTCCAACGCGCTGCAGCGTTCTGCGGCCCCTGCCAAAGCGCCGCGCCAGCAGCCATTGAGCCCCGTTGATTGAGGAGACAAGCGCATGTCGAACGCAACCGCCAGCCCTGGCGAACAGCTGAGTTACCAGGTCGTCGATTTTGGCCAGCCGCTGCAACTGGCGCGCCGCGCCATTGCTGCGCCTGAGGGCAGCGAGGTGCTGGTACGCATCAGCGCCTGCGGCGTCTGCCACAGCGACCTGCACATGGCCGAGGGTTTTTTTGACCTGGGCGATGGCCGCCATTTCGGCCTGGAAAAAGTGCTCAAGCCGCCCCGCACCCTGGGCCATGAGATCGTCGGCACCGTGGCCGCCAACGGGCCCGATGCCGAAGGCGCGCTGGGCCGCTCGGTGATCGTCTTCCCCTGGATTGGCTGCGGCCAGTGTGCGCTGTGCGCCCGGGGTGATGAACACCTGTGCGCCCGCCCCGAGAGCCTGGGCACCACGCGGGATGGCGGCTTCAGCACCCATGTGCGCGTGCCCCACCCGCGCTACCTGATCGACCATGCCGGCATTGACGCCGCCTTTGCCGCCACCCTGGCCTGCTCGGGGCTGACGGCCTACTCGGCCCTCAAAAAAGTGGCACCCGCAACCGAACAGGCGCCGCTGGTCATCATCGGTGCGGGTGGCGTGGGCCTGGCTGCGGTAGCGCTGGCCAAGGCCTTGCATGGCCTGGGGCCCATCGTTGTCGATATCGACCCGGCCAAGCGCCAGGCCGCGCTGGATGCCGGCGCCAGCCGTGTGGTGGACCCGGCCGAGGCGGATGCCGCCAAGACCCTGGCGCGCTCCAGCGCTGAGGGCGTGTCGGCCGTGCTCGATTTTGTCGGCTCCACACGCACATTCGAGTTTGCGAATGCCGTCGTCGGCAAGGGCGGAAAGATCCTCATCGTCGGCCTGTTTGGTGGCAGCGCCAGCATCCAGCTGCCGCTGATCCCCATGCGCGCCATCTCCATCGGCGGCTCCTATGTGGGCTCGCTGGCCGAGCTGCGTGAGCTGGTGGCGCTGGCCCAGCAAGGGGTGTTGCCGCCCTTGCCGCTCAGCAGCCGCCCGCTGGGCGAGGTGCAGACCGTGCTGGACGAACTGCGTGCCGGCAAGGTCACCGGCCGCGCCATTTTGCAAAGCTGACGCCAGAAAAACCAGGAGCACCGCATGAACTACCAGGTCCCATTGCTGATCGACGGCCAGTGGCGCGACAGCAGCAGCCAGGAATGGCTGGACATCACCAACCCCGCCGATGAAAGCAGCATTGGCCGCGTGGCCAAGGCCAGCCGCGCCGACCTGGATGCCGCGCTGGCCGCGGCCCAGACCGGCTTTGCCGCCTGGCGCAAGACCTCGGTGATGGAGCGCTCGGCCTATCTGCGCAAGGCCGCCGCGCTGGTGCGCGAGCATGCCGAAGAGATGGCGCTGATGCTGGTGCACGAGCAAGGCAAGCGCCTGACCGAGGCGCGCATCGAGCTGTCGGGCGCCAGCGAGGTGCTGGAATGGTTTGCCGAAGAGGCACGCCGCTGCTACGGCAGCATGATCCCCCCGCGCTCACCCGAGCTGCGCCAGTATGTGCAGCATGAGCCGGTGGGCCCGGTGGCGGCGTTCACGCCCTGGAACTTCCCGATCAACCAGGCCGTGCGCAAGATTGCCGCCGCGCTGGCTGCCGGCTGCTCGATCATCGTCAAGGGCTCGGAGGAAACGCCGGTGGCGCTGGCCCGCTTCATCCAGGTGCTGGAGCAGGCCGGCCTGCCTGCCGGCGTGCTGGGCTTGGTCTATGGCGTGCCAGGTGATATCTCCGAGCACCTGATTGCCTCCCCCGTGGTACGCAAGATCTCGTTCACCGGCTCGACCTCGGTGGGCAAACTCCTGAGTGCCCAAGCGGGCGCCGCGATGAAGCGCGTGTCGATGGAGCTGGGCGGCCATGCGCCTGCCATCGTTTGCGACGACGCCGACCTGGCGCGCAGCCTGAAATTGCTGGGCGTGCAGAAGTTCTGGAACGCCGGCCAGGCCTGCATCTCGCCGTCGCGCTTTCTGGTGCAGGCGCCGTTGTATGACGAAGCCATTGCCGGTTTTCAGCGCATTGCCGAAGGCTATGTGATGGGCAATGGCCTGGACAAGGCCACCCGCATGGGCCCGCTGGCCAACCCGCGCCGGGTGGCCGCCATGCAGGCCCTGGTGGATGACGCGGTGGCCAAGGGCGCCCGTGTGGTGACGGGCGGCAAGGCGCCTGAGGGCAAGGGCTACTTTTTTGCGCCCACGGTGCTGGCCGATGTGCCGCAGGATGCGCGCATCTTCAACGAAGAGCCCTTTGGCCCGATTGCCGCGTTTGCGCGCTTTGACAGCGATGCCCAGGCACTGCAAGAGGCCAACCGCCTGCCCTGGGGCCTGGCCGCCTATGTGTTCTCCGGCTCGGCCACGCGCGGCGAGTGGTTCAAGAACGAGATCGAAAGCGGCCTGGTCGGCATCAACTCGATCGCGATGGGCTACCCCGAGCAGCCGTTTGGCGGGGTCAAGGAGTCGGGCTATGCCAGCGAGGGCGGCGCCGATGCGCTGGCCTTCTACCTCAGCAGCAAGTTCGTCAGCCAGACCATCTGAGCGCGCAGGCCGGCGCCCAGGGTATGCCGGCCCGCAGCCGCGCCGATGTAGGGCAGCGTGATCGAAGAGAGAGAGAGAAGGATTTCCATGCACAAGGTATTGATCGCCAACCGGGGGGAGATTGCGGTGCGCATTGCGCGCACGGCCGCAGACCGGGGCATCGCAAGCGTTGCGGTCTACGCCAGCGACGATGCAGCCAGTCTGCACCGCCGCACTGCCGACCAGGCCCGCGCACTGGGCGCCCAGGGCGCAGCCGCCTATCTGAACGGCGCGCACTTGATTGAAATTGCACACCAGGAAGGCTGTGACGCCATCCACCCCGGCTACGGTTTTTTGAGCGAGAACGCCGCATTTGCGCAGGCCTGCGCGGCCGCCGGCCTGCGCTTTATCGGCCCCTCGGCCCAGGCGCTGGAGACCTTTGGCGACAAAGCCCGGGCGCGCGCCTTGGCCCAGCGTGAGCAGGTACCGGTGGCACAAGGCACGCACAGCGCCACCAGCCTGGCGCAGGCCCAGGCCTTCATGCAGCAGCTGGGCGGGCCGGTGATGCTCAAGGCACTGGCGGGTGGCGGCGGGCGGGGCATGCGCGCGGTGATGCATGCCGCAGACCTGGCAGCCGCGTTTGACCGCTGCAGCTCCGAAGCGCTGAGCGCCTTTGGCCGCAGCGATCTGTATGTGGAGCAGCTCGTCAGCGGCGCCCGCCATATCGAAGTGCAGATCGTGGGCGACGGCAGCGGCGCGGTGCAGCACCTGTTTGAGCGCGATTGCACCTTGCAGCGCCGCCACCAGAAGCTGCTGGAGATTGCGCCCAGCCCCTTCATCAGCCCCGCGCTGCGCGCGCAGCTGGTGCAGCATGCCTGCCGCCTGGGCGCCGCGATGCACTACCAAGGCCTGGGCACGGTGGAGTTCCTGGTCGACAGCCCCAGCGGCCAGTCCATCTTTATCGAATGCAATCCGCGCCTGCAGGTGGAGCACACCATCACCGAGGCCATCACCGGGCTGGACCTGGTGGCGCTGCAGTTTGCGCTGGCCGACGGCGCCAGCCTGCAGGACCTGGGCCTGGACCAGGCACTGCCACTGCCCCGCCAGCTGGCGCTGCAGGCGCGTGTGAACATGGAAAGCATGCAGCCCGATGCCCAGGCCCTGCCCACGGGCGGCACCCTGGCGCTCTATGAGCCGCCCACCGGCCCGGGCGTGCGCGTGGACAGCTTTGGCTATACCGGCTACGAGACCTCGGGCAACTACGACTCCTTGCTGGCCAAGGTGGTCGTCAGCGGGCCCAGCCAGTTCGAGGTGCTCTGCGCCAAGGCCGATCGCGCGCTGGCCGAGTTCCATATCCAGGGCGTGGAGACCAACCTGGACTACCTGCGTACGCTGCTGCGCGACGCACAGGTACAGCACGGCAAGATCGACACCACCTATGTGGAACGCCAAGGCCCGGCGCTGCATGCGGCAGCCACAGCGCTGGCAGCACAGCGCCAGCCTGGTCCTCAAGCCGCCGGCCAGAATGGCGTGCCAGCCAACAGCAACGACGAGCCCGCGCTGCCCGAAGGCGCACATGCGGTGCGCGCTGCGATGCGCGGGCGCTTGATTGCGCTGGAGACCGATGCCCATACCGTGCTGGCAAAGGGTGCATCGGTGGCGGTGCTGGAGGCCATGAAGCTGGAGCATAGCGTGGCCTTGGGCCAGGGCGGCCGCTTTGTGGCGCGCAGCGCGCTGCTGGGCGAGGTGGTGGCGACAGGCACCCTGCTGGGCTGGGTGCTGCCCGATGCATCGGCCGATGCGATGGCCAGCGGGCAGCAGCAGGCCGACCTGGATGCGATACGCCCCGATCTGGCCAAGGTGCTGCAGCGCCAGCAGGGCTTGATGGATGCGGCCCGCCCCGAAGCGGTGGCCAAGCGCCGGCGCCATGGCAAGAACACCGCACGCGAGAACCTGGACCAGTTGCTGGATGCTGGCAGCTTTGTCGAATACGGCGGCCTGACCCTGGCGATGCAGCGCGGCCGCCGCAGCGAGGAGGAGCTGATCCGCCTGAGCCCGGCGGACGGCACCATCACCGGCCTGGGCCGCATCAACGGCCAGCAGTTTGGGCCCGAGCAGTCGCGCTGCGCAGTGATGGCCTATGACTACACAGTGTTTGCCGGCACGCAGGGCTTTATGGCCCACCGCAAGATGGACCGCATCGTGCACACCAGCGAACGCCTGGGCCTGCCCTTTGTGCTGTTTGCCGAAGGCGGCGGTGGCCGGCCCGGTGACACCGACTACGTGGGCGTGTCGGGGCTGGAGTTCACCACCTTCACGCACATGGCGCGGCTGTCGGGCAAGGTGCCGACGATTGGCGTGGTCTCGGGCCGCTGCTTTGCCGGCAATGCCGCCTTGCTGGGCTGCTGCGATGTGATCATTGCGACGCAGGATGCCAGCATCGGCATGGCCGGGCCGGCAATGATCGAAGGCGGCGGCCTGGGCGTGGTGGCGGCCGACGAGGTGGGACCGGTGGCCGTGCAGATGCGCAATGGCGTGATCGACCTGCTGGCCCACGACGAGACCGAGGCGGTGGCCCTGGCCCAGACCTACCTGGGCTTTGTACAGGGCAAGCTGCCGCCCGGCGAACATGCCGACCAACGCCTGCTGCGCGCACTGGTGCCCGAGAACCGGGTCAAGGGCTACGACATCCGTGCCGTGGTGCAGACCTTGTTTGACAGCGGCAGCTTTCTGGAGCTGCGCGCCCAGTTTGGCCGCAGCGTGGTCACCGGCTTTGCGCGGCTGCAGGGCCAGGCCGTGGGCGTGCTGGCCAACGATGGCAGCCACCTGGGCGGCGCACTCGATGCCAATAGCGCCGACAAGATTTCGCGCTTTCTGGAGCTGTGCGACAACTATGGCCTGCCGGTCGTATCGCTGTGCGATACGCCGGGCTTCATGGTGGGGCCCGAGAGCGAGAAGGCGGCAGCCGTGCGGCACTTTGCCCGCATCTTTGTGACGGCCAGCCACATCAAGGTGCCGGTGCTGGCGATTGTGCTGCGCAAAGCCTACGGCCTGGGCGCGCAGGCCATGCTGGGCGGCAACCTGTTGGTGCCGGTAGCCACGGTGGCCTGGCCTACCGGCGAGCTGGGGCCCATGGGCATCGAAGGCTCGGTGCGCCTGGCCTACCGGCGCGAGCTGGAGGCGCTGGAGGACGCTGCCGAGAAGGCAGCCTACTTCCTGGCCAAAACCGATGAGATCTATGCCCAGGGCAAGGCGCTGAACGTGGCCAGCTACAACGAGATCGACGATGTGATCGACCCGGCGCAGACACGCGGCTGGCTCGCCAGCATGCTCGCCAGCCTGCCGGCGGCCAGCCCGGGGCGGGCGGCATCGGGTGTATCGCCCTGGTAGCGACCCCGCCCCCGCCTCACACCAAAGACTGCGACCGAGATCCCCAATAACACCAGGACCGTAGGAGACACCATGACCCCCATCGCGTACCGGCAACAAGAAAAGCCCTTGCATGAGTACCTGCGCCAGCATGCGCGCAGCCAGCCCGACAAGCCCGCCTTCATCTGGTATGGCAGCGCCCTCAGCTGGGCGCAGCTGGACCAGATGAGCGACAGCTTTGCGCGCCAGCTGCAGCAGCGCGGCGTGGTCAAGGGTGACCGGGTAGCGCTCTTCATGCAGAACTGCCCGCAGTACGTGATTGCGCATATCGGCATCCAGAAGCTGGGCGCGGTGGTGGGCCCCTGCAGCCCGCTGTTCAAGGGCCATGAGCTGGAGTACCAGCTCTCCGACCTGGGCGCCAAGGTGATCGTCGCGGCCGATGTGCTCTACGAGATCGTGCAGGCGGCGCGCCCCAAGACGGCGATTGAACATGTGTTCCTGACCCACTATGCCGATCTGCTGCCGGCCCAGCCGACGATCGACCTGCCCGCAGAAATCAACACGCCCAAGCGCCACATCGAAGGCACAACCGACTTGCTGGACTGCCTGCGCATACCATTGCCCGCGCCCGATGCGGGCCCGCTGGACATGGACGATGTGGCGCTGATGACCTATACCTCGGGCACCACCGGCCTGCCCAAGGGGGCCATGCTGACCTACCGCAATGCGCTGTTCAAGGCCCATGCAGCGGCAGACAACAACCCCATCCGCGATGACGACACCATGCTGGCAGTGGCGCCGCTGAACCACATTGCGGGCATGCTGATCGGCCTCAATGTCACGCTCTACACCGGCATCACCTGCGTGCTGCTGTACCGCTTTGACCCCGTGCAGGTGCTGCAGGCGCTGGCGCGTTACCGGGTGACCTGGTGGTACAGCGTGGCCAGCATGAATGCGGCGGTAATGCAGGTCGAAGGCGCGCGCGGCTATGACCTCAGCGCGCTGCGCATCAACCCCAGCACCAGTTTTGGCATCACCATCAACCAGGCGCTGGCCGAGCAGTGGCGCAGCCTGGCGCCGCAGTGCCAGCTGTTCGAGGTGACCTATGGCATGTCCGAGACCCACACCTGGGACACCTCGATGCCCGTCGATGCCATCAAATGGGGCGCGCACGGCATTCCTATCGAGGGGGTGGAATGCCGCGTGATCGATGCAACCACCGGCCAGGACCTGCCCGCCGGCCAGGTGGGCGAGCTGGTCTTGCGCAGCCCGGGCAACTTCAAGGGCTACTGGAACAAGCCCGAGGCCACGGCCAGCACCTTGAAGGACGGCTGGGTGCATACCGGCGACATGGCCAAGATCGACAGCGATGGCTACCTGACCTTTGCCGGCCGCTTCAAGGAGATGATCAAGGTATCGGGCTACAGCGTCTTCCCGGAAGAGGTCGAGTCCATCATGATCAAGCACCCCTCGGTGGCGCAGGTGGCGGTGATCGGCATTGACGATGCGCACAAGGGCCAGGCGGTCAAGGCCGTCGTCATTGCCCGCAAGGGCGCGCCAGCGGTGAGCGCGCAGCAGCTGATCGACTGGTGCCGCGAGCAGATGTCGGTCTACAAGGCGCCCCGGGAGATCGAGTTCCGCGATGCGCTGCCTACCACGGGCACCGGCAAGGTGCTGCGGCGGCTGCTGAAGGAGCCGCAGAAAGCGAGCGCCGCATGACCGCAGCTGCCCACCCCGTGGCCGCACTGGACAGGCAGGCCCTGCTGGAGCTGTTGCAGCGCGATGGCGAACTGGTCACCGAGCGCCTGGCGCACTGGGCGCGTACCAAGGGCGACCAGCTCTTCTACCTCTATGGCGAAGACGATGTGCGCCTGAGCTATGCCGAGTTTGACAGTATCACCGATGCCATCGCCGGCAACCTGGCCGCTGCCGGTATCGGCCGTGGCATGCCGGTATCGGTGTTCATGCGCAACCAGCTCATCAGCGCCTTGGCCATGTTTGGCATCTGGAAGGCCGGCGCCGTCTTTGCGCCGATCAACTTTGCGCTGACCGAGCGCCTGCTGGCCTACCAGATTGGCGACACCCAGCCGGTGATGCTGCTGGCAGAGCGCGCGCTGGTGCCGGCCCTCAATGCGATCCGTGACGAGCTGGGCCAGGTCGCAGCGCTGGCCCATGTGGTGGTCTACGAGCCGCCGGATGGCAGCCATGATGCGGTGGCGGACCGCGTGGCCTACAGCGGCCCGCATGCGGAGACAGACTGGGCAGCGCTGCTGCAGCCCGCGCCCAAGCCGGATCTGGCGCTGGCCTATGACGACCTGTGCAACATCATCTACACCTCCGGCACCACCGGGCCATCGAAAGGCGTGGTGCAAAGCCACCGCTGGATGAACCAGTACACCTACCTGTTCCGCCAGATGCTCAATGGCCATGACGTGGTCTACAACGACCTGCCGATGTACCACGTGGGCGGCGCAGTGTTCAATGTGGTGCGGGCGGTGTGGGCCGGCAGCGGTCTGGCCTGCTGGGACCGCTTCAGCCCCCATGACTTCTGGCGCCGCATTGCCGTCAGTGGCGCAACCAGTGCGGTGCTGGTGGACACGATGATCTCCTGGCTGGCCAAGGCAGCGCCGGCAGCCACCGACCACCACAACAGCCTCAACAAGGTCTACATGCAGCCGCTGCCCCAGCGCCATGCGGAGATTGCGCGCCGCTTCGGCTTTGACTTTGTGACGGCCGGCTTTGGCCAGACGGAGTCGGGTATGTCCTGCTTCACGGTCATTGAAGAGACGGACGCCAGCTGCGAATCCCCGCCCGCCTACCGGCGCGGGCAGACGCGCGAGGCGATCCGTGCGCAGGCAGCCGCCCTGGGCCTGGAGCTGCTGGGCCCGGCGCAGGCCGGCCAGGTGGGCAAGGGCTACCTGGGCCACCCGAGCCTGTTTGTGGAGGCCGCCGTGCTGGACGAGCGCGACGGCGAATGCCCTGTGGGCGTGGCCGGGCAGCTGGCCTTTCGGTCGAAGCTGCCGTATTACCTGTTGGTGGAATACCTGGGCAAGCCCCAGGCGACTGCCAAGGCCTTTCGCAATCTTTGGTTCCACACCGGCGACTCGGCGCTGCGCCATGCCGATGGCAGCCTGAGCTTTGTGGACCGCATGGGTGACCGCATCCGGGTGCGCGGCGAGAACATCTCGTCCTTCCATATCGAGGACCTGGTCAACCAGCACCCGGCCGTCGAGATGACGGCCGCCTTTGCCATCCCCGCGCATGAGGGCGATGAGGACGATGTGGTGGTCTATGTGGTGGCGCGCGAGCAGCAGCAGATCGACCGCCAGGCGCTGCATGACTGGTGCGACCGCAAGATGCCCAAGTTCATGCGGCCGCGCCATATCCGCGTGGTCGAGCAGTTCCCGCGCACGCTGACGCAGAAGATCGAGAAGTTCAGGCTCAAGGCCATGATCCTGGCCGAGCTGCAGGGCCAGCCTGCCAACGAGACAGCTGCCACGTCAGCCACGAAGGAGCGCCGCATGACCTGACACCTCCGCCCTGCCCCAGTTTATGCCAACCCCTTTGTGCGATCCGTTACACCGTGCCCACCAGGCTACCTGGCCGAGGCCCACGATAACAATACCAGGAGACCCGTTCCATGAAGTTCAGAACCACTTGTTTGACGACCCTGTTTGCATCTGCTGGCCTGGCCTCTGGCGCCTGGGCACAGGGCATATCCGACAACGCCGTGCGCATAGGGGTGATCAGCGACACCTCGAGCGCCTACGCCGATATTGGCGGCAAGGGCACGGTCGCGGCGGCCACGATGGCGATCAAGGATTTTGGCGGCACGGTGCGGGGCAAGCCGATCGAGCTGCTGTCGGTGGACCACCAGAACAAGGCCGACATTGGCGCCACCCGCGCGCGCGAATGGTTTGACCGCGAGAACGTAGATATGGTCATCGGCTTGGGCAATACCGCCGTGCACAACGCGGTGGCCACCGTGGCCAAGGAAAAGAACAAGGTGCTCATCAACACCGAAGCGGGTTCCAGCTCGATCACCGGTGAGAACTGCGCGGCCAACATCGTGCACTACACCTACGACACCTATGCCACCGCCAACAGCACCGTGAAGGCGGTCACCGAGGGCGGCGCCAAGAGCTGGTACATCGTGGCGGTCGACTACGCCTTTGGCCAGGCGCTGTCCAACGACATCACGGCGGCCGTCGACAAGAACGGCGGCAAGGTGATCGGTACGGTTAAGCACCCGCTCAATGCGCCCGATTTCTCGTCGTACATGCTGACGGCGCAGGCCTCCAAGTCCGATGTGATTGCGCTGGCAAATGGCGTGAACGACACCATCAACTCGATCAAGAGCGCGCGCCAGTTCGGCATCACTGACAAGCAAAAGGTGGCCGCTGCGCTGATGTTCATCTCGGACGTGCATGCACTGGGCCTGAAGACCGCCCAAGGCATGTATGCGACGACCGCCTTCTACTGGGACCGCACGCCCGAGAGCCGCGCCTGGTCGCAAAAGTACTTCAAGGTCATGAACAAGATGCCGACCATGGCCCAGGCCGGCACTTACTCGGCGGTCATGCACTACCTCAAGGCGATCGAAGCGGCGGGCACCGACGAGACCGGCGCCGTGATGACCGCGATGAAGAAGATGCCCATCAAGGACTTCTTCAGCGACGACGGCAAGATCCGCGAGGACGGCCGCATGGTGCATGACATGTACCTGGTGCAGGTCAAAAAGCCAGAGGAATCGAAGGCGCCCTGGGACTACTACAAGATCATTGCCACGGTTCCGGGGGAGCAGGCCTTCCGGCCGCTGTCCGAAGGCAAGTGCCCGCTGGTCAAATCCTGATGGCCTGCTGCGGCCGGCCCCCCGGCCGCAGACCTTCGCACGGGGATTTTTTTGCCACACCGCGCTGCGCTGGGCGTACTTTGTCAGCTTAAAAAGCTCTCCGAGCCTTGCTGGTAAATCAGAAAAAACCACGCCGCTTTGCAAGCGGTGCGGCTTTTTTACGAGTAGCAGACCTGAGCCGAGCTCTTAAATCTTGGAGCGCTTCTCAGCGCGTTGGCGCCGCCAGGCCATTAGGCCAATCAGGCCGGCCAGGCCACCCAAAGCCAGCGGTGCATTGACGGGCACATGCTCCAGGGCGCGCATCTGCTTGGTTAACCGGTTGGTGATGGTAGCGGTGGCCGTCTGCCCGGCCACGACGCTGCCAGGTTGGCTGTAGGTAGGTGCTGCCCACACCATGCCATCCGGATCAGTTGGCAAGGTCTCCGTCACGGTGCACTGGCTGCCAGCTGGCACGGCAATGGGTGCGGCGCTTCCCTGGTTGCCCGCCACCGCAATGCTGCCGGTGGTGCTGAAATCAGGGTTAACGCAGGCTACGCCAAAGCTGATGGTGCCGCTGTAGGCGGCTGCACCTTCCGGCACTTCCACGATCTTGTTGACCTGGAGCGTGCCGGTCGAGACCACGGCGTTGCTCAAGGTGTTGGTGATCGTGGCTGCTTGCTCCTCGCCCGCCACCACCGGAGTGATCACGGAATAGGCCGGAGGCCCCCAGGTATAGCCCGCAGGAGCGGCGGGCAGGGTCTCGGCGACCGTGCATTGGCTGCCTGCTGGCACCGTGATGGGGTTGGATGCGCCCTGGTTGTTGCTGACACTGATGCTGCCATTCTGCACAGGACCGCTGTCACAGCTCAACGCGAAATCAATTGCTCCGCTAAAGGGCGCCGCCCCCGATGGCGCGTTGACCTGTTTGCGCACAACGATGGTGCCGGTGCCCAGTTTGGACTGCAGGTACCAGTTATTGCCCACCTTCACCAGCTCATAGACAAAGCTGCCTTGCGCCACCGTACCGCCATCAAGCGTGAAGGTGCCAGCCGAGTTGCCCGACACGTCGACCACCAGAATGCCGTTGTCGGTGGTCAGCGCACCAGCACAGGCGGCACCTGCAGCAGGCGTTACCTTGATCACCGTATTGCCGCTGGTGTCTCCCACTACTTTGAGCACATCCGATGCTGCGCTGCTGTCACCCAGGCAGGTATCTACCGCCAGTGCCGCCGCATTGCTGCCGGTGTAGCTGGGCTGAATGGTCAGCACGTCGTTGGGCTCGCTGTCCACCAGGTCGAGGGTCGACGCATCCGAGCTGACGGGGCCATTCATCACAAAGGCGCCTGCACCTGCTTTGAACGCCTGGAGCTTTGAGGCCGCAGTCATCGCAAGGCTGGTGTACGTGGCCGTTTTGTCTCCATTGCTCTTCTCGACCAGGTTCCACACCGAGGCATTGTGCAGGCCCATATTCAGCGTTGAGTTGGGGTAGGCATTGTTGCTCAACCCTTTGGCCACGCTGGCATGGTCCAGCGTCAGTTGGACGGAGCTTGCCGTTGTCGAACTGCGGTATTTGATGATGTCGATCAGGTAGCCATTGCTTGCGGCACTGAGGTCGGACTCCCGGTCAAACAGGATCTGTGCATTTTGCTGACCGCTATCGACCAGCAGCAGTGGTGCGGTAGCCGATTGCGTCGTCAATGTTGCCTTGCCAAACTGCGCCTGGATATTTTGCGAATCGGTGCTGCTGCCCCAGTCGTCAATACCGATGGCCAATGCAGAGCGGCTGGCCTTGATAGTGGCCGAGCTGTTGGCACCGTTGGCGTGCAGCTGCGATCCGGTGACGGCCAGCTTGATGGCCGGACTCATATAAGCACTGGAACCGCCAAATGCCGGATCCATATCGATCTGCATGGCACCGTTGGAGATAAGCAGGCCCTTGCCTGAACCCACCGCGCGAGATTTTCCAACCTTGATGGCACTGCTGTCCCAGCTTCCACTACCACCTTTGATCAACTTGATGATCGAATCTTTCAAGATCGCTTGCGATACCGCCTCTGCGCCACCATTGTTTGCAGGATCGGAGGCTGCACCGGAAACATAGATGCCCTCGATGCGCGGACCGGTCAGGATCATATCGAGTCTGTTTTTTATCTCGATCTTGCCGGTACTGCCATTGCCCGAGTTTTGGTATGCACCTTGGATGGAGCGCAGACCACTGTTGAGTACGGGCACGATGCCGCCAGCATAGGTCTGTTGGATGGTCGCGTTATCCAGTGTGATGGCGGAGAATTTGCCATTGTTTTGCGTTCCACTTTCGCCCGCATCAACCGAAGAGCCAGCAACAATGGCATACGAGGCCACGCCACCCGAAAGATTTCCACTGGTGTAGTTACCACTGACTGCGGTCAGGGTGAAGTTATTTCCGTTTACCGGTACTGCCAATGAAGTCGATAGCCCACCGATACCTCCGTTGACACCGGTGTTGGAAATTGCTGCGGTTACATCACTGAAGTTGATACTGCCATGTGTGAGGTACTGGTTGCCCACAACTGGGCCAAACTTGGAGGGACCGTTGTAGGAGATGTTGGTAGCGCCAATAGTAACCACGTCGTTAGGGGCGGCTGGTAAATTGCTGCCCACCAACACATACCACCCAGCGGCCGGCAGCAATGCCGTTGACGGACCGGCGGTTGCTGGAACCTGATCACAGGCCACGCCATAGGGCGCTGCAGTCCATCCAGGGCGGTAGGAACCGTTTACATCTGTAGTACAAGTCACCGCCCAAGCCGAGGTGGTAGTTACGGTGGCGGCCATCACAACCAATGCTGCCTTGCCAAGCTCTCGGCTCACCTCAGAGCACGCCACCCGGGCCCCCAACGCCGCGTTCCACTTGCTGGTATAGGTTTTGTTCATCTCATCTCCGTTGATCTATTGACAAGTGGAATATTCATAAAACATATTCCAATAGCACGGCTGATTCTGAGACCAACTCTAGAAAATGTCGAGAAGCAAATAACCTATTTAAGACTGTCAACTAATGTCAGAAAAAACGGTATTCAAAAAAAATTAAAGATGCATACAGATACAAGCAATTTCCTTGATATATATCAAGTTACATCGGCCGTCATATGATAGGCATGTCACGCAAGCCGCAGACCACAGAAAATATATGAATCAAACTTATACCCCATTGATTCACAATGAAAATATTTGAAGTACAAACTCGGCAGCTTGGATTTTAAGTGATTGCAAAGATCACCCCCCGGAATAGGCTCGCCGCAAGATATAAATTGATGCGCGTTTATTACCAATTAGGAAACAAAAAATCACCTTTAAGACTCAACAAAAATATCTCCACCTCGGAAAAGTAACGGATTGTCAATTAATGTCAAGCAAAAAGTATACTGTAAATCTAATGCTATAAACCCAGGCTAATTCAACTTTCCAGCTGAATAGTTCTGACCTGGCTTGGGCAGTCCGTATCCCAGCTTTCAAACATGCTTTTGATTCGTCGTATCCCTGGCCCTACCCTACTCATGGGGCTGACTGTCGCAGCCCCCCTGACAGGCTTTGCCGAGCTGGTATACCGGCCAGATGCACCGCTGCCAATCCCCAGCTTTACCTGCAGCAATGCAGCTGATCCCAGCCCCACGGCAGGGGCGCTGAAAAATCCTGGACAGGTGCTTAACACCAATGCCGTCAGCATCAGCGACCGGGGCAACCAGCAGCGTTGGGCCTACGCGTTTGACCCCGCAGCACCCGGCTCTCACACTATTCCTCAGGCGACTGCGGGGGCTACCGAAGAAATTCCTACGTCGTTCACCTTGCCCGGAAACGTGGTACCTGCTGCCCTCAGCAGCCTGCCTGCTTTGGCCTGGCAGCATTTCTCGGGGCGTGAGGTGTTTGCCTATAACGGCGGTACTGCAACCAGTCCCCAACTGGGCACTGGGCAATCGCTGGGCTCGGTCGGCTTCTACACCGCCAACCCCAATGGCGGTGCAGCCAGCAACCAGACGCGCTTTTTGCGCTACCAGTTCTATCTGGCGCCCGAGGCGGACGCAGCCAGCTACCAACTGACCCTGGGCGGCGTGGGTGCCGATGACCAGATTGCCGGCTATTACATCAACGGCGTGTTGAGCGGCACCAACCCGGTTTTGGGCGCCGGCGCTACTGCAGACCTGCAGTGGAAAACGGGGCTGAACACGTTGACGATTGCACTGTTCGACACCATTCCGTCAGCTACACGCCTGGTTGTGGGCAATGCAAGTTCCTCGGCGTGTATCTTGCAGACCTTGGCGGTCAACGTGGCCGTTCAAGATCCTGTGATCACCACGGCGCAAACAGAGACCTTCAGCGGCATAGCCACCGCTGCAGCACCTGGCAGTAGCACCCCAACGCCACTGCCCGTGGGCACCCAGGTGGGCCTGACCCTCACTGGCCCGAACGGTTTCAGCGCCAGCCAGAACACCACCGTGACCGGCAGCGGCGGTGAATACAGCCTGATCTGGCCTGCGGGTCTGGAGCCTGGCAGCTACGAGGTGATCGCTCACCTGAGTGATCAGCCAACAGTGCAGTCGGGCGTTGGCAGCTTCACGGTTGAGGCCGTGGTCGTCCCTCCTCCGCCACCACCCCCTCCTCCTCCCCCGCCGCCAGCTCCGCCGGTTCCGCCCACCCCACAAGCGGTTCCATCGCTAGGCGAATGGGGCGTCATCGGCTTGGGCACATGCCTGGCCTTGCTGGGCGGACGCCGCCTGCGCCGCCGACGGGTCTGACTGAGGACGCAAGCCGCTTTTTAGCGGCTTTTTGCTTGCAGAAAATGATTCGGCATGTGCATCCGACGCGTCACGCAACGCAGCTCCTTCCATACTGCCGGTCTTGTCGGCCGATCGCGAGAGTTCCCGCAACATCGAAATGCACCCTGGCTAAAGATGTCCAGGCAAAACGCAAGAAAAAGGCGGCTCGGTACGTTCCAGGCAAGAAAAATGTAAAAATTACTTACTAAAATGTAAATATTTACAATGGAGATAAGATGATTTTGAAGAAGATTGCAGTGGTGGGTGCTTTGCTCGGTACAAGTTTCGCTTACGCGTTCGCGCCTCAGACGGGCACCTGGATCATGACCAGCGAGGTCAATGGCAAACCCGGCCGTGGTTTGGCCATTGATGTGCAAGACAACACCTTGGTCATGCAAATGTATGCCTACGATGCCAGCGGCAATGCCACGTTCTATATGACCAGCGGCACCTTGGCCAATGACCGCTACTCTGCGCCTCTGAACAAATACCGTGGTGGCCGTTATTTGGGCAGCGGTGATCTGTCAGGCAAGGAAGACGGCAGCGCTGGCACCGTGTCGATGCGTTTTGTGTCGGGCACCAAGGGGTTTATTACGTTGCCGGGTGAAGCAGAAAAGGAGATCTCTCGCTTCAACTTCGCCTATGGATTTGACCCACAAGGCCTCAAAGGCATCTGGCTGCTCAGCCCCCTTAATTCCACCACCCCGATATCTGACTTTGTTCGACTGGAGCGGACACTGGCCCCCACACAGGACGGCAATGGTTTGGTGACCACCGCCGAAGGTACCTTTGGCTGTGAATACCAGGTCAAGGGCACGGCGGCAGGTGCAGTGGTGTGCGCCAAGGTGACGGTGACCGGACGGCTCCAGTACGGCTACCAGTTCAACTACAGCGTGAACGACGGTGAGGGCTACTATGTGAGCCCCAGCTCGCAGGTGTACCTGGCAACGATGCGCCGCTTGACGGACCGCGCCGGCACGGGCACAGGCATCGTGTTGAAGTCTGAAACCCGTGATGAAGCAGCAGCGCCAGCCATCGATCCCAACCTGCTGCGCCTGGCGATCGAAAGCGTGGCTGCACAAGCTGAGTAAATGCCCTGGCTGGCCCAGGCTTTAAAACCAAAACCGCCTCAGGGCGGTTTTTTCATGCCTTTATGGCAACGCTCAACCAGATACACCAACGACGGGTTTGCGCCGGAACAGCAGCGAGAAATCCTTTTTGCTCCATGTCTTGAACAGCTTCAAAGCAGGCTCTTCCACCAGCTTCCAGGACATCAGCGCGACGACCCAGGTCAAAGGGATCGCGATCACCGTCATCTGCAGCGACGTGGCGGCAGGATAGAACTTGGCGATCAGCTGCTGTATCGGCCAGCCATACAAATAGGTGCCATAGGAGATATCCAGCAGCCAGCGCGGGGATGGCAGGCGTGGAACATAGGCGAGCCAGAAAACAAAATAAATGAGCGCGGCGGAACAGGCCAGCTCATAGTGAACCGTATGCCGGCATGCCCATGCCACCACGGCCAATACGGCCACGATGGACAGATGCAAGGGGATGCGCGCTTTGTGGATGTAGAACAGCGCGCCACAGGCAAAGAACAAGGTCAGCCGGGCAGCCTCTTGCAAGGGGACGGATTGGAGCTGCGCAGCCTGGTGGGTCCAGATCGCAAAACCCGCTATCAAGGCCGTGGTCAGCCAGCGCCAGGAAAAAATGCCCAATAGCCCGAGCAGGCCCATATAGAGGTACATGCTGCCTTCAATCGGCAGTGTCCAGAGGGAGCCGTTAACGGCAGGGCTATAGCGGTTGCCTTCAAAAACCCCGGGCAGCAGCCACTGTATTTCCGCCAAAGAAGCGTTCGACCAGACATAGGTCCACGTCTGCGGAGACGACCAGTAATCGGCCTGCGATTGCACGGTAATCAGCGGACCCATCACCAGCGCGCAGACCAGCACGCAAACCCATAGCCCAGGGAACAGACGCATCGCGCGCGCCAGTGCAAACCGAACAATGGACTTGCTGCGCTCCAGGCTGCCCGCAACCAGAAAGCCGCTGATCAGAAAAAATACCGCCACCGCGACATCACCGGAATAGCGGTAGCCGAGGTACTGGGTAAAAAAGTCGCGCTGGCCACTGCCCAACGCCGCAAGCGCAAAGCCATGGCCGTAAATCACCAGCGTTGCAGCCACCAGCCGGATCAGCAGGAAATTATCCTTGCGCCCCTCTGCGCCGCCTGCTGCCTCCAGGTAATGTCCGATGCTGTGTCTCATAGATATTCATAGTTCAGCCAAGCCGCGTTGGCATGCGTATTGACAGGGTGGCTCACCAAAAAGAAACCGGCCCAGGGACAGACCATTGACCGGCTTCCTGACACGCACTCCCGGCGTCGGCTGCACATGGCATTGGCAGCCATTCAGTCACTGGAGAGAGCGCCGCCCAGCGCGATCCACGCAACTATGCCATGTTTACACTGCCTTTACAGGCTTATTCATGCAAATGCCACGGAGCCAGCCATGAAGAGATAGCCAGCTGTACTGGTGATGGGACATATAACACGCAGCATGAGCACAAAACTTGCTGGCGGCACGGAGCCAGTCCCATCATCGCGCCACGCAAAAGAGGTGCTCCAGCCGAAACGAGGGGTTGCGCGTACAATCCGGCGCATGCGATTCATTCGGGTCTTTTTCATCACGCTGCTGTGCATGGTGCTTCCCATCAGCGGGATGGCGGCCACCGGCCTGGTGATGGACTGCCCGATCCCATCTGCTATGCAAATGCAGATGGCCGCAAAGATGGACGACAACGCCCAGATGGATTGCATGCAGGCCATGGACGAGGCCGCTGATGCGAGCGCATCGGCAGAACACCCACACGCCCCCATTGGCAAGAACGTGCATTGCAAGCTGGTGGTGCAGTGCCAGGTGAGCAGCCAATACGTTCCCGCACCCGCCACTGGCCTGGATGCCCCTCTGGTGCAGGCCCGCAAGGTCGTTTTCCATTACGCGCGCACCCTGTCAGCCCTGCCGCTGAACGATCTCTGGCGCCCTCCCCAATCCGCCTGACTCCCCCCTGAAGAGCTTGCCGTCTGCACGGCAGGCGCCCTTTCATTCGGTCATCCAGAACGCCTGGCCCACACGCGGCCGCGTTCGGGGAGTTGGAATCATGTACACAGGTTTTTTTCGCGCGCCGAAGCACGGGCTTCAGCGCGCAGCATGGCGCGCATCCGCACTGGCTGCGGCGCTGATGATGGTTTTCCACGCGCATGCCGGTGAAGGCCGGCTGACACTCGAGACTGCACTGCGCGAAGCCACGACCCATTCGGCGTTGGCACAGGCAGCGCAGGCCGGCGAGCGCGCCAGTGCCCAGGCGGCCGTGCGCGCAGGGCAACTGCCCGACCCGATGTTCAAGGCAGGCATCGACAACCTGCCCGTCACCGGGCCGGGGCGCTTTTCCCTGCGCCGCGACGACATGACCATGCAGCGCATCGGCATATCGCAGGAATGGGTGTCTGCGGACAAACGCCGCCTGCGTTCGCAGCAGGCACAGCAGGTGGTGAAGCGCCAGCGCGCAGCCTTTCTGCAGCAGATCGCCAGCGTGCGCCAGCAGACAGCCAGCGCCTGGCTCACCGCCAGCTACGCGAGCCAGGCGCTGGGTCTGCAGCAGGCGCTGGTCGATCACATGCAGCATGAGCTGGAAGTCACACAGGCCGCTTACAAGGGCAACGCCGCACGCGCCTCTGACGTGGTGCAGTCCCAGGGCATGCTGGTGCAAACGCAGGACGACACGCTCAAGGCGCGCCAGCAATGGCAGAACGCACTGATCGCGCTGCAGCGCTGGACGGCAGGCGCCGTGGACGATGTACAGGGCGATCCACCCGCTCTTCTCTCCAGCGTGGAGACCATGGGCGCGGACCAGTTGCGCGAACGCCAGCCGGCATTGATTGCCGCGGCTGATGACGTTGCCGTGGCCCAGGCCGACACCGCCGTGGCCGACAGCGAACGCCATGCCAACTGGAGCTGGGAAGTGGCCTACCAGCGGCGCAGCCTGGGGTCGGACATGGTCTCGGTCGGCGTCTCGATTCCGCTGCAGTTCAACCAGGCAAACCTGCAGGACCGCTATGTGGCGGAAAAGGCCGCGCGGGCCACCCAGGCGGAGTTCACGCTGGACGACATCGAGCGCCAGGTGCTGGCCGACATTCGCAGCCAGGCCAACACCTTGAGCAGCGCCCGCGCACGCCTGGATTCGCTGCGCAAGCGCCTGCTGCCGCTGGCACAGCAGCGCGTGCAACTGGCCGAAGCCGCCTACCGTAGCGGTGCGGGCGCGCTCGCTGACGTGTTCGCAGCACGCCGCGCCGATCTGCAGGCGCAGTTGCAGGTGCTGGATCTGCAGCGCGAAGCCGCACTCGTCTGGGCTCAGCTGGAATACCAGGTGCTGCCCATGGACGACATCACCACCGCACAGGCCGGCAGCGCGCTGCCAGCACCCCCATCCAACACCCCCTGATCCCCGAGGGAATGAACATGAACAACACATCGATGCGCACCTGGAGCGCAGCGCTGGGCGTGGTCGCGGCCGCCGTGGCGCTGCTCGCAGGCGGCTATCTGCTCGGCACACGCCACACAGCGCAAGGCGCGCCCAACTCCAGCGCAGCGCCCACGGATCAACCGGCCCGCAAGGTGCTCTACTGGCACGACCCGATGGTGCCGCAGCAGCATTTCGACAAGGCTGGCAAATCGCCCTTCATGGACATGCAGCTTGTGCCCGTCTATGCCGATGGAGACGACGGTGACGGCGAAGCCGGCCACGGCGTGAAAATCGACGCCACCATGGCCCAGAACCTGGGCCTGCGGCTTGCCAGCGTGCGCCGCCAGCAGGTGAGCACGGGCTTTGACGCCGTCGGCTCCACGCAATGGGATGAATCGCAGAGCGACGTGATCCAGTCGCGCGTGGCCGGCTATATCGACCGCCTCTACACCAGCGCCCCGATGCAGCGCGTGACGCGCGGCGCGCCCGTGGCATCGCTCTTCGTGCCGGACTGGCTGGCCGTGCAGCAGGAATACCTCGCACTCAAGCACAGCCAGATGAACATGGGCCATGGCCTGGATCTGCTGGACGCCGCGCGCGAACGCATGCGCGCCATGTCGATTCCTCCCGGCCTGATCGCGCAGCTGGACCGCACGGGCCAGGCACAGACCCATCTCACACTCACCGCGCCACGCACGGGCGTGCTCAGCGAGCTCAATGTGCGCAACGGCGCCATGGTCACCCCCGGGCAGACCCTGGCCAAGGTCGCGGGCACCGGCAAGCTCTGGCTCATCGTGGACATTCCCGAGGCGCAGGCGCTGCAGGTACGGCCCGGCATGCGGATACAGGCCAGCCCCGCAGGGGACGCCAGCACCGTCCTTCAGGGCCATCTGCGAGAGATACTTCCCGGCATCGACATTACCAGCCGTACGCTGCAGGCACGCCTGGAAATCGGCAATCCCAACGGAGTGCTCACACCCGGCATGCTCATGCGCGTGCATGTGGCCAGCACCGAGCAGGCAACGCGCCTGGTGATTCCGTCGGAAGCCGTGATCGCCACTGGCAAGCGCTCCATCGTTATCGTGAAGAACGCGCAGGGACGGCTGCAGCCCGTGCAGGTACGCACGGGCCAGGAACTGGGCAGTGACACCGAAGTGCTCGAAGGCCTGTACGAAGGCGACACCGTGGTGGCCTCGGGCCAGTTCCTGGTGGACTCCGAGGCCAGCCTCAGATCCGTGCTGGCGCGCATGCTGCCCGAGGCTGGTGCCAGCAAGGAGATGCAGGGCATGCAAGGCATGCAGAAGATGGACAAGCCGGCCGGTCCGCCCGCGGCGACTGCTGCTGCACAGACCTACTCCACCACCGGCAGGGTCGAACAGGTCACGCCCGGGGAAATCATCTTCTCGCACCAACCCATTGCCGCACTGAAATGGCCGGCCATGACCATGGGCTTTGCCAAACCCTCCGCCAACGCCTTCGCAGGCGTGGCAGCGGGGCAGACCGTGCAGTTCAGCTTCCGGCAAACGCCTGCGGGTTATGAGCTCACCGACGTGAAGCCAGCCACCGGAGCCGGCCAATGATCGCACGCACCATTCGCTGGTCGATCCACAACCGCCTGCTCGTGCTGCTCGCCACCGTGGCGCTCGCTGTGTGGGGCGTGCATGCGCTGCGCCAGACGCCGCTCGATGCGCTGCCCGACCTCTCGGATACGCAGGTCATCATCAAGGCGTCATGGCCCGGCAAGGCGCCGCAGGTGATGGAAGACCAGGTCACCTATCCGCTCACCACCACGCTGCTGGGCGTGCCCGGCGCAAAAACCGTGCGCGCCTATTCCTCGTTTGGCGATGCCTTCGTGTATGTGCTGTTCGATGACCACACCGACCCGTACTGGGCGCGCTCGCGCGTGCTGGAGTACCTCAACCAGGTACAAAGCCGCTTGCCCCAGGGCGCCACGCTGGCGTTGGGTCCGGACGCCACCGGCGTGGGCTGGGTGTATGAATACGCCCTGGTGGACCGCTCGGGCCAGCATGACCTGGGCCAGTTGCGCGCGCTCAACGACTGGTTTCTGAGGTTCGAGCTCAAGGCCGTTCCCGATGTCTCGGAAGTCGCCAGCATCGGCGGCATGGTGCGCCAGTTCCAGGTGGTGCTCGATCCGGACAGACTGCGTGCCTACGGCATCACGCCCGCACAGGTGGCCGACGCGCTCAAGCAGTCCAACCAGGCAACGGGCGGCTCCGTCCTGGAGCAGGCCGAAGCCGAATACATGGTGCGCTCCACAGCCTATCTGCGCACCGAAGAGGACTTCCGCCATGTCGTGCTGCGCAGCAACGCGGCCGGCACGCCCGTGCTGCTTTCCGATGTGGCGCGCATCCAGATCGGTCCCGAAGCCCGACGCGGCATTGCCGAGCTCAATGGCGATGGCGAAGTGGTCGGCGGCGTGGTGGTGCTGCGCGCAGGCAAGAACGCGATGGCGGCCATCGAAGGCGTCAAGCAGCGCCTGGCAGAGCTCAAGTCCTCTTTGCCCCAAGGTGTGGAAGTGGTGACCACCTACGACCGCTCGCAGCTCATCGCGCGCGCCGTGGACAACCTGCGCGACAAGCTCATCGAAGAGTTCATCGTCGTGGGTCTGGTCTGCGCGGTGTTCCTGTTCCATCTGCGCAGCGCGCTTGTGGCCATCGTCTCGCTGCCGCTAGGCGTTCTGGCGGCCTTCATCGTCATGCAGTGGCAGGGGGTGAATGCCAACCTCATGTCGCTGGGCGGCATTGCGATTGCCATCGGCGCCATGATCGACGCGGCCATCGTGCTCATCGAGAATGCGCACAAGCATCTGGAGGAATACGAGCACCAGCATCCCGGCATACCGCTCAACGCCGAAGCACGCTGGCGCCTCATGGGCGATGCCGCGGCCGAGGTGGGGCCAGCGCTCTTTTTCTCGCTGCTCATCATCACGCTGTCCTTCATTCCCGTGTTCTCGCTGCAGGGGCAGGAGGGCAAGCTGTTCGCGCCACTCGCCTTCACCAAGACCTACACCATCGCCGCGGCCGCCGGCCTGTCAGTAACGCTGGTGCCCGTGCTCATGGGCTATCTCATCCGCGGGCGCATTCCGCCCGAGCAGAGCAATCCCATCAACCGCATGCTGGTCACGCTGTATCGCCCGCTGCTGAATGCCACGCTGCGCAGTCCCTGGGCAGCCATCGGCATCGCGGCCATCGCGCTGGCACTTACCGCCATTCCGCTGATGCGCATTGGTGGCGAATTCATGCCACCGCTGGATGAAGGTGATCTGCTCTATATGCCCACAGCGCTGCCCGGCATCTCCGCACAAAAGGCGTCAGAACTGCTGCAGCAGACCGACCGGCTCATCAAGACCGTGCCGGAAGTGGCCACCGTCTTTGGCAAGTCCGGCCGTGCGGATTCGGCTACCGATCCCGCGCCGCTGGAAATGTTTGAAACCACCATCCAGTTCAAGCCCCGCAGCGAGTGGCGCCCGGGCATGACGCCGGAAAAGCTCACGCAGGAGCTGGATCGCACAGTGCGCGTGCCGGGCCTGTCCAACGTCTGGGTGCCACCCATCCGCAACCGGCTCGACATGCTCTCCACCGGTATCAAGACGCCCGTCGGCATCAAGATCAGTGGGCCGGACCTGGCCCAGATCGACCGCATTGCCACGCAGGTGGAAGCCGCCGTCAAACCCGTTCCCGGTGTGACGTCGGCGCTGGCCGAACGGCTCAACGGCGGCCGCTACATCGATGTGGACGTAGACCGGCACGCCGCAGCGCGCTATGGCCTCACCGTCACCGAGCTGCAGTCCGTCGTGTCATCCGCCATTGGTGGCGAGAACATCGGCGAAGTGATCGCGGGCCGCGAGCGCTATGCCATCAACCTCCGCTACCCCCGCGAAGTGCGCGATTCGCTGGCGCGCCTGCGCGATCTGCCCGTGCTCACCAGCCGGGGGGCGCAGATCCGCCTGGGTGATGTGGCGCGCATCGCCATCAATGACGGGCCTCCGATGATCCGCAGCGAAAACGCACGCCTGGCAGGCTATGTGTATGTGGATCTGCACGGCGTGGACCTGAGCAGCGCCGTGCGCAACATGCAAAAGGCCGTGGCCGACCAGGTGGTGCTGCCGCCTGGCTATTCGCTGGGCTGGTCGGGCCAGTTCGAGTACCTCGAACGCGCCTCCGCGCAACTGCGCCTCGTGGTTCCGGTGACGCTGGTCGTGATCTTTGTGCTGCTGATGCTCACCTTCCATTCCGCACTCGATGCGCTGATGCTCATGAGCACCGTGCCGTTTGCCATGGTGGGCGGCTTCTGGCTGATCTGGCTGCTGGGCCACTCCATCTCGGTCGCATCGGCCGTGGGCTTCATTGCGCTGGCGGGCGTCGCCGCCGAGTTCGGCGTGGTGATGCTGCTGTATCTCAAGGGATCGCTGCAGCGGCGCATCGGTGCCGGCGCGCCCCTGACCGAAACACTGCTTCTGGAGGCCATTCGCGAAGGTGCCGTACAGCGCGTACGCCCCAAGGCCATGACCGTGGCAGTGGTGCTCGCCGGCCTGCTGCCCATCATGCTGGGCCACGGAGCCGGCTCCGAGATCATGCAGCGCATTGCCGCGCCCATGGTTGGCGGCATGGTGACTGCGCCGCTGCTGTCCATGTTCGTGATTCCCGCGGCCTGGCTGCTGCTGCAGCGCCATCAGTTGCGTCGCCGCAATCGGTCACAGGCACTACCCTTTTCCCCCAACGGCACGTCCGTGCCACTTCTTTCCATCCCTGGAGAAAAACCATGAAAGCACCCTCCCTGATCCGTACCGCGCTCGCATGCGCTGCGCTGGCATTTGCCTCTTCCGGCGCCTTTGCCGCCGACAGCATGGCAGGCATGAACATGCAACACATGCCATCCAAGCCCGCCGCAAAGGAAAAGCCCATGGCATCGGCCTCTGCCACCCAGCAGCCCGTGCTCAGCAACGCCGTGATCCAGCAGATCGACAGCGCCACGGGCATGATCACCCTGAACCATGCAGCACTCGACAACATGGGCATGCCCGCGATGATGATGGCCTTCAAGGCGGGCGAGCCGTCCATGCTCACGCAGTTCCACGTTGGCGACAAGGTGCGCGTTCGCGTGGAGCCCGTCAACGGCAAGGCCACGATCGTCACGCTGGTAAGGCAGTAAGCCTTCCAGACGGCGTTGCTGCCTGACCTGGCAATAGACCGGCGCGCCCCAAACCCCAGACGGATTTATGCAGCAGTGACCGTCTGGGGCGTGCCCGGAGCGGAAAATAGGTTGAGGATTGACGCTCCGAGCGTGAACGCAGCCGCGTGGCGCGCAAACGTACCGGCTATCAACGGGATGGCCGCACCTGCGAACTTCTGGCCCTGACCACGCTTGCCCCTGCCGGGCCAACCGCTGCATGTTCCTGCCGAGCCAAATGGTCAGAGGTCGCCTCTGGCTTTACACCTTCCAGTTCGCTGTTCCCCACTTATTACGGCCCCGGCTGGTGTCACGCTTTTTCGCAAACCAAACCACCTCGGACCGGCATTTGTGCCATAGCGCCCTATGGATATCACAAAGAAAAAAGGCGTTCACTGGATTTCAGTGAACGCCTTTAGACAGTATGGTGGTGGAGCTGGCGGGAATTGAACCCGCGTCCGTCAGCCTTCGTCGAGCAGATCTACATGTTTAGTGTTCTGGTTTGAATCTCGCCTGCAAAGCCGCGCAGACACACGCTGCATTGCAAGCCAGTACCCTTAGATCTTGCCATCTACCAAGGTACCCGGTAGACGGCCAGCTGATGTAAATTCCCTTGCAGCCGGGAGGTATTGCTACCCCCTTGCCCAGCCCATCAACATACTGTTGCAAGGCTCACCGGATTTAAGCGGCGAGTGCGAAACGTTCGTCGTTTGCAGTTAGTTTTTTTGAACGGAGATTTACGAGCATCATTCAAGCTCGACATGCACCACACCGATCCCGAACCCACGTCGAAACCAGGACAGCCCCATGGCATCTATTTTAGGCCAGTTTCAGACGTTTCAAGAGCTCGTGTGGAGAATTGATGACATCGTCGGCTTCCCAGTGCGCGACCGACTGCTTTTCGCCCAGGTAGCCGTACACGGCTGCCACGGTATGCATGCCGGCCGCCTTGCCGGCAATGATGTCGCGCTCGTCGTCGCCGACATAAACACAGTCCTGCGGAGCCACGCCGATGCGGCGCGCTGCTTCCAACAGCGGCTCCGGATGGGGCTTGGCATGCGGCGTCGTGTCGCCACTCACCACCGCACCGGCGCTGGCGAACAAGGCCATCTGGCGCGACAGCGGCTCGGTAAATCGCTTGGACTTGTTGGTCACCACGCCCCAGTGCAGCTGGCGCGCCACAATGCTGGCGAGCATGTCGGAGACGCCGTCGAACACGGTCGTGTCCTGCGTCATGCGGCGTTCGTAGTTCTGGAAGAACTCCTCGCGCATCGTGGGAAACTCGGCATCCTCGGGCTGCATGCCAAAGGCCACGCGCAGCATGCCCCTTGCGCCCGATCCGGCAAACGGCCGGTAGTCGGCCATCGGCAACGACGGCAAGCCCCGGGCTACCCGCATCTGGTCTGCTGCTGCGCCCAGGTCGGGTGCGCTGTCAATCAAGGTTCCGTCCAGGTCGAACAGAATGGCGCGTATCGATCTTTGCATCAGCCGGGCTTTCGGGTAGCGATCATGTAGTTGACGCTGGTGTCTTCATTGAGCCAGTAGCGCTGCGTCAGCGGATTGAACTGCAGGCCCTTGCTGTGCTGCTGCACCAGGCCGGCACTGCGGCAGTAGTGGGCCAGCTCCGAGGGACGGATGAACTTGGCAAACTCATGCGTGCCCTTGGGCAGCATTTGCAGGATGTATTCCGCACCCACAATCGCCAGCGCAAAGGCCTTGGCATTGCGGTTGATCGTGGAGAAGAACACCCAGCCACCGGGTTTGACCAGGTCATGGCAGGCCTGAACCACCGAAGCCGGATCGGGCACATGCTCGAGCATTTCCATGCAGGTGACGGTGTCGAAGCTCTCGGGCTGCAGCTGTGCCAGGGTTTCGACAGCGATTTCCTGGTAGCTGATATTGGGAGTCTGCGCTTCCAGTGCATGGAGCTGGGCCACACGCAGCGCCTTGGTGGCCAGGTCGATTCCGGTCACGGTGGCGCCTTTGCGCGCCATCGAGTCACTCAGAATGCCGCCGCCGCAGCCCACATCAAGCACCTTCTGGCCATTCAACGGGCTGATGCCATGGATCCATTCCAATCGCAGTGGATTGATCTGGTGCAAGGGTTTGAAGTCACTGTCCGGATCCCACCAGTGCATGGCGAGTTCGGAAAACTTGGCCAATTCGGCCGGATCGGCATTCACAGTCTGGTTCATGGCCTGATTGTCCACCATCTGCAGCCGGATTCGGGCATAAAAAAAGCCCCACGAATGGGGCTTTTTGCGCAGGGGCAGAAGAATTACTTCTGGGTGCCCACCACTTCGATTTCCACGCGACGGTTCTTGGCGCGGCCAGCTGCAGTCTTGTT
>Ga0308165_1000889_pt1 | contig 46421 bp, 42 predicted proteins | sample PhyWR2_FD_201032 | JGI IMG/M metagenome (GOLD analysis project Ga0308165, IMG submission 201032) | Phyllosphere microbial communities from UC Gill Tract Community Farm, Albany, California, United States - DLSLW.R2 | ecosystem: Host-associated > Plants > Phyllosphere > Unclassified | place: USA... | reverse complement strand
CCGGTGGTGAAGCTGCGGCCGCTGGGGAGTACGCGCACGTTGAAACTCATAGTGGTTATCCTTCTAGGTTTTATGACTCGACCTGGCTGTTTCACCGGCCATGCCTAATTTTGCCCTCAAACCTGACTCCCCTCGGCGCGCTGCCCGCGCGTTTTCGCCGCCAGCGCGTGCTCATCGTCGGCTGTGGCGACGTCGGCCTGCGCGTGGCCGGGCAGCTTCCGCCCCGGCTCGGGCTGATGGCGCTGACCTCCTCGCCCGAGCGCATGCCGGCGCTGCGCCGCGCGCGCATCCTGCCGCTGCAGGGGAACCTGGACGAGCCGGCCACGCTGCGCCGGCTGGCCGGTCTGGCCACGCGCGTGGTGCACCTGGCGCCGCCGCCCGGCCACGATCCGCACTGGCGCGACGATCCGCGCACGCTGGCGCTGCTGCGCGCGCTGCGACTGCGCAGCCTGCCGCAGTCGCTCGTCTACGGCTCAACGAGCGGCGTCTATGGCGACTGCGGCGGCGCCCGGGTCGATGAGACCTGGCGCCTGGCGCCCTACACGCCGCGCGCGCAGCGGCGCGTCCATGCCGAAGGGCAGGTGCGATTTTTTGGCCGCGCCAGCGCCACGCCGGTGCACATCCTGCGCATTCCCGGCATCTACGCGACCGACCGCGACGGCGGCACGCCGCGCGCCCGGCTGCTCAAGGGCACGCCGGTATTGCGGGCAGAGGACGACGTGTACACCAGCCACATCCACGCCGACGACCTGGCGCGGGCCTGCCGGGCGGCGCTATGGCGCGGCAAGCCCCAGCGCATCACCAATGTCTGCGACGACACCGAGCTGTTGATGGGCGACTATTTCGACCTGGCCGCCGACCTGTACCGGCTGCCGCGCCCGCCGCGCGTGGCGCGCAGCGCGGCCCACGAGCAGCTGCCGCTGATGTTGATGAGCTTCATGAGCGAGTCGCGCCGGCTGGACAACCGGCGCATGAAGGAGGAGTTGAAGCTGGCGCTGCGCTACCCGACGGTCGCCGACGGGCTGTGCCGCCTGAAAACCTGAGCCGCACCGCGGCTTATGCCCGCGCGCCGATGCGCCCGCCCGTGGCGCGGCTTTCGTTTGAAATAAAGAACCATTTCGGCCTGCCGCGCTTACCCAGTCTACGCAGGCAGCTATAAAATAAATAGCATACAAAGCCTGCGCCAGCAACCGCCTGACGGGCTTGAGCAACGCACCGTCCGCCCGATGCGCCAGCCCAAAAGGCTTATATCACCCAAAGTGCGACAATAGAGAGCTAAATGACCTCTTCTTTTTCCAACCTTTCGCTGGCTGAACCGCTGGCACGCGCCGTGGCCGAAATGGGCTACGAAACCATGACCCCGATCCAGGAACAGGCGATTCCGGTCGTTCTGCAGGGCAAGGACGTGATGGGCGCCGCCCAGACCGGCACCGGCAAGACCGCTGCCTTCGCGCTCCCGCTGCTGCAGCGGATGATGAAGCACGAGAATGCCTCGACCTCGCCGGCGCGCCATCCGGTGCGCGCCTTGGTGCTGCTGCCCACGCGCGAGCTCGCCGTGCAGGTGGCCGAGCAGGTCAAGCTCTACGCCAAGTACACCAACCTGAACAGCGCCGTGGTGTTCGGCGGCATGGACATGAAGCCGCAGACGCTGGAGCTGAAAAAAGGCGTCGAGGTGCTGGTGGCCACGCCTGGGCGCCTGCTCGACCACATCGAGGCCAAGAATGCGGTGCTCAACCAAGTTGAATACGTGGTGCTCGACGAGGCCGACCGCATGCTGGACATCGGCTTTTTGCCCGACCTGCAGCGCATCCTGAGCTACCTGCCCAAGCAGCGCATCACGCTCCTTTTCTCGGCCACCTTCTCGCCTGAAATCAAGCGCCTGGCGGCCAGCTTCCTGCAGGATCCGGTGACCATCGAGGTAGCCCGCTCCAACGCCACCGCCGCCACGGTCGAGCAGCATTTCTACAGTGTCGGCGCCGACGACAAGCGCCGCGCGCTGCACCAGATTCTCAAGGCGCGCGGCATGAAGCAGGCGTTCGTCTTTGTCAACAGCAAGCTCGGCTGCGCCAAGCTGGCGCGCTCGCTGGAGCGCGAAGGCCTCAAGACCACCGCGCTGCATGGCGACAAGAGCCAGGACGAGCGCCTGAAAGCCCTGGAAGCCTTCAAGAGCGGCGAGGTCGATCTGCTGGTCTGCACCGACGTGGCCGCGCGCGGCCTGGACATCAAGGACGTGCCGGCGGTGTTCAATTTCGACGTGCCCTTCAATGCCGAGGACTATGTGCACCGCATCGGCCGCACGGGGCGCGCCGGCGCTTCGGGTCTGGCGGTGAGCTTTGTCGCCAGCAGCGACCAGCGCTTGGTCGCCGACATTGAAAAGCTCATCAAGGCCAAGATCGAGCTCGAACCGATGGAGTTCGAGGAAGACATGCCGCGCATCAGCGAGCAGGGCCGCATCAACGATGGCCGGCGCATGTACCGTGAAGGCGAGGAGGGCGGCGCGTCTGCATTGCGCGCGCCGCGCGAGCGCACCGAACGCCGGGAACGCCGTGAATACACGCCGCACCGCCCGCCAGCGGTTTCGCGTGATCCATTTTTCGACCGGCCTTACGAGCCCGGCGCTCCGGCCGAATCCCTGCCTTCCTGGGAAGCCTCGTCCAAGGCCGGTCCGGCGCGCAACGCCGTGTCGCCCAACATCAAGCCCAAGAAGAAAATCGCCGCGCTGTTCAAGGCGTCCTGAGCGTCGTCGGCCCCTGCCTACGGGGCATGACGCGGCTGTCCGGTGACGCGCGCATCGGATTTCTGTAGGCTATGGGCATGATGACCGCTTCGCCACCTCAGCCCCGCAGCCTGGCAACGCCAGCGCACAGCGGGCTTCAGAAAATCTACCTGCCTTTGTGGCGCGCCGTGAACCAATGGATGGACGCCGACGGCATGCGCATGAGCGCGGCGATGTCGTTCTACGGCGTTCTCAGCCTGGCGCCGCTCTTGGTGCTGCTGGTGGCGGTGATGGGCTGGTGGCTGGACCGCAGCTTTGTCGAAACCAGCCTGGTGGCGCAGATCCGCAGCGTGATCGGCGAGCAGGGCGCGCAGCTTGTGCAGCAGGCCATGACCAGCGCCAAGGCGCCTTCCGAGGGCATCACGGCTTCGCTGCTGGCATTCGGCCTGCTGATTTCCGGTGCCACCGGTGTGTTTGCCGAACTGCAGGATGCTTTTGAGCGGCTTTGGCGTCAGGGCAGCGGCCAGGCGCCCAAGCAGAAGTGGTGGTACGGCGCCAGCCTGCGCCTGCGCGGCGTGGCCTACATCCTGGCGCTGGGTTTTTTGCTGCTGGTATCGCTGGCCGTGTCCACCTTCTCCAGTCTGCTGTCGGGCTGGGCGGGCAACTACCTGCCGATTGAAAAAGTCGTGTGGGTGGTCAACGAACTGGTGTCGATCGCCTTTTGCGTCGCGCTTTTTCTGGGACTGATGCGCATGAGCTCCGGCCCCAAGCCTGCCTTGCGCTTCCTGGTGATGGGCGCCGTTGCCGGGGCCGTCCTGTTTCAGCTGGGCAAATACCTGATGGCCTATTACCTGTCCACGGCCGCTGTCGTGTCGGCCTATGGCGCGGCCGGCTCGCTGGTCGTGTTGCTGATGTGGATTTATTTCTCGTCCGGCGTGCTGCTGCTGGCGGCCAGCATGGCGCGTGCCTGGGCTGACGAGGCGGCCCTGGCGGATGAAAACAAGGAAGCGCCCGTGGTGGCTGTCTAGCCAGCCGCGTTCAAGAACCGGTGCTGGCGGCTGGCTTGCCGGGTTTTTGCGCCTGCTCGCACTGCACCTGGATCAACCCGTAGCTTCCCTGGCTGTCCAGCCGCGCTGCCGTCAGGCATCCACCCCAGACGCAGCCCGTGTCCAGCGGCAAGGTGTTGTTGCGCAAACCGGTAGGCTGTCCGGCATCCGTCGCCAGCGTGGACCAGTGGCCAAAAGCAATGCGTGTGTCCTGTGTTGCCCGCCCAGGCACTTCAAACCAGGGCATGAAGCCTTCGGGCGCGCTACCCGGGCCTTCGTTGCTGGCAAATTCCATCTCGCCCCGCGCCGTGCAAAAGCGCAGCCGCGTCAGCGCATTGACGATCACGCGCAGCCGGTCCGCGCCTTGCAGGCTGTCATGCCACTGGCTTGGCGCGTTGCCATACATGGCATTTAAAAAGCCTTTTAGGTCGGACCCGCGCAAGGCCGTTTCGACTTCTGCGGCCAGGCGCAGGGTTTGCGCCGCGCTCCACTGCGGCAAAACGCCTGCATGCACCATCAGCCAGCCATGGCAGTGCAGCGCCATGGCGCGGTGGCGCAGCCAGTCCAGGAGAGCCTGGGCATCGGGTGCCTGCAGGATGTCCTGCACGGTATCGTGACGGCCCGGTTTGCGCACGCCCTGCCACAGCGCCAGCAGATGCAGGTCATGGTTGCCCAGCAGGCACTGCGCGGCATCGCCCAGCGCACTCAAGCTGCGCAGGATGCCCAGCGAGTCAGGCCCCCGGTTCACCAGGTCACCCAGGAGATAAAGCGTGTCGCGGCTTGGAGAAAAATCAATTTTTTCCAGAAGCCGCTGAAAGGGCGCGTTGCAGCCCTGAAGGTCGCCGATACAGTAAAGTGACATGCTTTTCATTCTGCCTGCGGATTCATGGATCTTTTACTGATTGTTTTTCTGACGCTGCTCAATGGCGTCTTTTCCATGTCTGAACTGGCCTTGGCGTCAAGCCGCAAGGCGCGGCTGAACGCCATGGCCGAGGCCGGTGACAAAGGCTCCCAGGCTGCACTGAGCCTGCTGGACAACCCCACGCAGTTCCTGTCGTCGGTGCAGGTGGGCATCACCTCGATCGGCATGCTCAACGGCATCATCGGCGAGGCCGCGTTCAGCGACGGCGTGTCCGCGTGGCTGCAGGGCTTTGGCATTGCGCCCAGGGCCTCGGATATTTCCGCCACGGCGATCGTGGTGGCGGCCATCACCTATGTGACCATCGTCTTTGGTGAACTGGTGCCCAAGCGCATCGGCCAGCTTTACCCTGAAACCGTAGCGCGACTGGTGTCCAGGCCCATGATGTGGGTGGCTGCGGGCGCCAAGCCTTTTGTGTGGCTGCTGTCCTTCAGCACGCATGCCGTGCTCAAACTGCTGCGGGTAGACAACAGCGCCGGCCGGGCCGTCACCGAAGAGGAAATCGCCGCCAGTCTGGAAGAGGGCGTGGATGCCGGGCTGATCGAGGAGCATGAGCACCAGATGGTGCAGAACGTGTTCTCGCTGGACGACCGCTCATTGACTTCCTTGATGCTGCCGCGCGCCAGCATTGAATGGCTGGATGCGTCCGATTCGGTGGCGCAGGCCATTGACAAGGCAGGCGCCACCGGCCACTCCTGGTATCCGGTGTGCCGGGGCAGCCTTGACGATGTCGTCGGCGTCGTCAATGTGGCCAAGCTGCTGGCCCTGTGCGGACAGATTCATTCGCCGTCCGCTGCCGTTTCCCATGTCCATGGCCAGGCCAGTTCCAATCCGGGGGTCACCTTCAGCCATGCGGTCAATGACCGCATTGGTTCGCATGCGGTGCCGGCTGTGTTTGTCCCGGAAACCCTGAGTGGCATGGAACTGCTGGAGCAGTTTCGCGCGCGCTCCACCCGCATTTTGCTGGTGGTGGATGAATATGGCGTGGTGCAGGGGCTGATGACGCCGATGGACATGTTGGAGGCCATCACAGGGGAACTGCAGACGGGGACTGATCTGGAAGCATGGGCCACCCTCCGTGAAGACGGCAGCTGGCTGATCGATGGCCTCATGCCCGTGTCCGAGCTCAAGAGCCGGCTTGAGATCAAGGAGTTGCCGGAGGAAGACAAGGGGCGCTACAACACCGTGGCAGGGCTGCTGATGTCCGTTTCAGGCCATTTGCCCGCGACCGGCGAGCGCATCGAATGCGCTGGCTGGGTATTTGAAATTGTGGATCTGGATGGAAAACGGATCGACAAGGTGCTGGTTACTCAAAATGCGGCGCCTGTGACGCCATAACTTGGAAAAAAGCCTGGTGGTATGTAGCCCACATAGTTAACCAAAAAAACTATGTAACCAAAGTAACCTAAAATAGACAAATATCCCCTGTTTTTAGGCTATTTTGATTAAAAATTGCTTATGGTGAAATTTTTAAGCAATGTTACTGTTAACAAAGGTGTCAAATACTAGGCGTTCACACTTGTTAAGAGTTGTTTAATTGTTAGCGATGTGAAGCTTTCTCGTTAAAATTGCCTCCATCGGCCTTTTCGGAAAGTGAAATTCACAGTGTTGCAAGCGGCTACAGCAATTTAAGCGCCACTGTTTTTGAAGCAGGTAGTTGGTGCATCTCACAAATGACACAAAAACTACAGCAAAAACGCAAGTTTTTCTAACCTGATTCTTGCGTGATGTGTGCTTCAAATGCCTGTTTTGCTCAATTTTTTGCACCTTCTTGGGGCAATAGTTGGAGTTCCTTAAACGATTGAAAGCAGGTATCTGCTTGTCACCTGTCAGCGATCAAGGCATATCCAACGTCTGAGTCGATGCCATGGAAAACCTGGCAATCCATGGTCTCAATTTGCAATTTCTAGATGAACTGCTGTGAGAACTTGGCTGAATGTTTTTCGGTTCGACATCCATGAAGGGTATGGGAACCAAGATTTTAATTTTTTACACACGTATTCGGTGCTCAGCCATTCCATGTTCATGAATAAGAAAACCAATTCAAATCTTGTGATCCAGCAGGCGCGCTTGCCTGCAGCAGTTCTGGTCGCAGTATGGCTGAGCGGTTGTGCATTCGCTCCCGGTTTTTCCATCGGCAAAGGAACGCGTTCCAAGGAAGCACCAGAAAATCCCTACTCCATCAGCACTAAGCGGGCCGTACCGCCATCTGGCGCGTCTTCAGCAACTGGCGTTGCAAGTCCTGAGCAGGCACCTCCGCCTGGTGCGTTGCTGCCCATCACGCCCGAGCTCATCGGCCAGCAGCGTGCGTTGCAAAAAAGAGGGCTGAACCAGGATGTGACAAGCCTCTTTGCCGAAGCAAAGCCTTATGGTATCGGTCCGGGCGACGTGGTCAATATTGTGGTCTGGAATCACCCTGAACTGGTGCTGGCTCCGGCAGGCTCAACACTCACCGCAGAGGCTTCAGGCCTGTCCGCCGTTGGTAATGGCTACAACGTCAGTCCTGAAGGTCTGATCCAGTTTCCGCTGCTGGGTACTTTCAAGATTGCCGGCCTGACCGAAAACAAGGCGCGCGAAGAACTGACCCGCCGTCTGGCCAAATTCCTTCAGGATCCGCAGGTGACCGTGCGTGTGCAGGCCTACCGCGCCGGCCGTATTTATATCGATGGCGAGGTTCGTGTTCCCGGCCTGCAGGCCATCAATGACATCCCCATGACCCTGCCGGAAGCGATCAGCCGTGCTGGCGGTCTGACGGCCATAGCCGATCGGGCCACGGTAAGCGTGACCCGCCAAGGCGCCACAACGGTGATCAATATGCCGCAGCTGACCGCGCTAGGCGTCAATCCCTCGCGGATTTTGCTGGCCCCAAGTGATTTGGTGCGCGTGGGTAGCCGCGAAGACACCAAGGTATATGTGATGGGTGAAGTGATTAAGCCTATGACGCTGCCCTTGCGCAATGGCCGTCTCACGCTCAACGAGGCGCTTGGCGAGGCCGGCGGTGTTAACCCTGCTTCGGGCGACCCACGCCAGATCTACGTGGTGCGAAGCCGCAACGGCGATCTTGGTGCCATCACCCCTGCCGACTCAGCCAGTCCTGCGGCGGCAACGACCCCAGAGATTTATCACCTCGACGCCAATTCTCCAGCGGCTTACGCACTGGCCGAAGGGTTCGAGCTGAAATCGCGCGACGTGGTGTTTGTGGACCCTGTGTCTCTCGTGCAATGGAACCGTGTCATCAGCCTGATCCTGCCCAGCGCCCAGGTGGCCAACGTCACGCGCTCGGCCGTCAACTGATTCGGTGCAACTGATGGACAGCATCTTGACGGTCTGCGTGGGCAACATTTGCCGCAGCCCCGTAGCAGAAGCACTGCTTAAAACTCACCTTCCTAACTGCAAGATCTGGTCGGCCGGCCTGCATGCCGTTGTCGGCCATGGGGTCGAACCCAGCGCCCGGGAAATCGCCGAACAGCATGGCCTGGACGTGTCCGGGCACCGTGCTCAGCAAATTGCGGGCTGGATGATCTCCCATGCCGACCTGGTACTGGTCATGGAGGCCAGGCACCAGCAGGAACTTCAAAGGCTTTATCCCCTGGCACGGGGAAAAATCCGTCGCCTGGGCGAATTTGGCCCCCAAGGCGCTTACGACATTGCCGACCCCTATCGCCAGTCCCGCGCCGCTTTCGAGGCCGCCCACGACGCCATTGCCCTGGGCGTGGACGAATGGGCGCGCCGCATCAAACTTGTTTCGTAATGCCCGACCGTATGAACGCTCCTTTATCTCCCGTGCCAGCCCTCTCTAATGCCGACGCGCAAGACGACGAAATCGACCTGTTGAGCCTGCTTGATGTGGTGCTGGAAGCGCGCTGGCTGATTGCCGGCGTCACGGTGGCGGTGCTGGTGCTGGGCGGTGCCTATGCCTTTCTCAGCCGCCCGGTGTATGAAGCCAATTCGCTGATCCAGGTGGAGGACAGCAAGCCTGGCGCTGCGGGCGCCCTGGGCGATGCAGCCAGCCTGTTTGACATCAAATCACCCGCCACGGCGGAAATAGAAATCCTGCGCTCGCGCCTGGTCGTGGCCAAGTCGGTCGATGACCTGCAGCTGTATGTCAGGGCCGCACCCCAATACATTCCATTCGTTGGCAATTGGCTGGCGCGCCGCGCGACCGATCTGTCCAACCCCGGCTTCCTGGGTATGGGCGGCTACGTTTCGGGCAAGGAGTCGATTCGCCTGGGACTGCTCGAAGTGCCGGCCGAACTCGAAGGCAAGCCCTTGCTGCTCGTGGCTGGCGAAGGCGGCTTTGAGCTGCGCGACCCGGATGGCCGGTCATTGGCGCAAGGCAAGGTGGGCGAGCCGGCCGTGTTTGCAGCAGAGCAGGGCAGCGGCCGGATTCTGGTCACTGAGCTCAAGGCAAAGCCCGGCGCCTATTTCAATGTCGTGCGCTATTCGCGTTTGCGCGTGATCGAGCAATTGCAAAAAGACTTGAACATTTCGGAGCAGGGCAAGCAATCGGGGGTCATTGCAGTGCAATTGCAAGGGACCGACCCGCGAGAGATTGCCAAAACCTTGAATGCCGTCGGCACCAACTATGTGCGCCAAAACACCGAGCGCAAATCGGCAGAAGCCGAAAAATCCCTCGACTTCCTGGGCGGATTTCTGCCGCAACTCAAAAACCAGCTGGAAGAGTCCGAGGTCAAGTTCAACAATTTCCGCAACCAGAACGGCACTTTTGACTTGGGCGTGGAGGGCAAGAACTACCTGGATGCGTCTGTCAAACTGCAGGGCGACCTGCTGCTGCTGCAGCAAAAGCGCCGCGAGCAAATTGCGCAGTTTACCCCCGCCCATCCTGTGATCCAGACCCTGGATGCGCAGATTGCCGCCACCAGCAAGGAAATTGCGAACCTGACCAGCAAGGTCAAGACCTTGCCGAACACCGAGCAGGACTTGCTCCGCTTCACACGCGATGTGAAAGTCAACAGCGAGCTGTACCTGAACCTGCTGACCAGCTCGCAGCAGCTGCGCCTGGTCAAGGAAGGCAAGGTTGGCAATGTGCGCGTGGTCGATGCGCCCGTGGTGCCCGAAGAGCCTATCAAGCCAAAGCGGGCACAAATACTGGCCATCAGCGGCGTGCTGGGCCTGCTGCTGGGCATGGGTCTGGCATTTCTGCGCAACAGCCTGCGTCCTGGCATCAAGGATCCGGCTGATATCGAATCGGCCACTGGCCTGCATGTGTTTGCCACTGTGCCGCATTCGGCCGAGCAGGAAAAGCTATCCAAACTGATCAAGAATCAAGCCCCTGGCAACCATTTGCTGGCCATCACACATTCTGAAGACCCGGGGGTTGAAAGCCTGCGCAGCCTGCGCACGGCATTGCAGTTTGCCATGCTGGACGCGCGCAACAACGTGGTGCTGTTTACCGGCCCGACGCCAGGCATTGGCAAGTCTTTCACCAGCGCCAACTTTGCGGCCGTCCTGGCCGCAGGCGGCAAACGCGTGCTGCTGATCGATGCCGACATGCGCAAGGGCCATATCCATCAGTTCTTCGGCATGAAGCGCGGCCATGGCTTGAGTGAGCTGATCACCGCCAGCCGCTCATTGGGCGATGTGGTGCGACAGGCCGTTGCGCCCAATCTGGACCTGATCACCACCGGCACCATGCCGCCCAATCCGGCGGAACTGCTGATGTCGCCTTCCATGCTACATCTGCTGGAAAGCTTGTCGGCTCACTATGACCTGGTGCTGATCGATACCCCGCCCGTGCTGGCCGTGTCCGACACGCAAGTGCTGGCAACGCATGCGGGCACCGTGTTCATGGTGGCACGGGCTGAAGTCACGGCGCTGGGTGAATTGCAGGAAAGCGCCAAGCGGCTGAGCCAGACGGGCGTGCCGGTCAAGGGCGTCGTGTTCAACGACCTGGACACCAGCCGCCAACGCTACGGCGGCTATGGCTACAAGTACAGCCGCTACCGCTACACCAACTACCAGTATGGAAAAACCGCCGATGGCCAGTGACCTGGCTGCCTTGTTTTAATCCTCCGGACGCACCTCATGCAAACACTCTTGAATCCAGACCTGCTGCCGGCCTTGCTGGCCAGCATCGTGGCGCTGATGGTGGCGCTGCTGCTGGTATGCACTCAGCATTGGCATGGCCACCTCAGCATGGACAGTGAGGCAGGGGTGCAAAAGTTCCATACCAGCCCCACGCCACGGGTTGGCGGCATTGCCATTGCAATGGGGGTCGTGGCGGGCTATCTGTTTGCAAGCGGTGCCAGCCAGGCCCTGCTGGGGCCGCTTATTCTGGCTGGCATTCCAGCCTTTGCCTTTGGTCTGCTGGAAGACCTGACCAAACGTGTCAGCGTGCGCACCCGGCTGCTGGCCACCATGGGCTGTGGCGTGCTGGGCTGGGCGATCACCGGCTATTCCATCACCGATGCGGACCTCCCGGGTCTAGACTGGCTGCTGGGCTTTACCGTGATTTCCGTGCTGTTCACCGCCTTTGCTGTGGGCGGCATTGCCAACGCCATCAACATCGTCGATGGCTTCAACGGCCTGGCCGCAGGCACCGTCATCATCATCCTGACTGCTTTTGGTGTCATGACGACGGCCCTGGGCGACCACGACCTGGCGCTGGTTTGCCTGATCCTGGGCGGTGCCGTCGTCGGCTTCCTGCTGGTGAACTGGCCGCTGGGAAAGATTTTTCTGGGCGATGGCGGGGCTTACTTCGTGGGTTTTGCCCTGGCCTGGCTGGCCGTTCTGATCCTGGCGCGCCATGCTGAAGTGTCGGCCTGGGCGCCCATGCTGGTGTGCGGCTTTCCTGTCCTGGAGGTGCTGTTTAGCATCGTGCGCCGCCGCCGCCGCAACCTCAGCCCTGGCGACCCCGACCGTTTGCATCTGCACAGCCTGGTCAAGCGTCGAGTGGCGCGTGCCCTGTTGCCCCATGCCAGCAACCTGGTCCGCAATTCTGTGACTGGCGCCATCATGTGGATTGCCGCGCTGGTGCCCGCCGCCATGGCGGTGACCTGGCCCACCCACACCGCCATGCTGGTGCTGGGCTTTGTGGTCTGCGCCCTGCTGTACGCCGCCGTTTATGCGCGACTGACGCAGTTCCACTGGTGTTTTAGCCCAGTTACCTTTACCACCAAAATAATTAGCACATGATCCAACCTGTCATTCTTTGCGGGGGCTCCGGCACCCGTCTCTGGCCACTGTCCCGCAAGGCATTTCCCAAGCAATTTGTTCCTTTGCTCGACAACAAAAGCCTGCTGCAGCTCACGTTGGAGCGCGTTGCGCAACTAGGCGGCCAAGCGTCCGCCAACGTCATGTGCGTGGCGGCAGATGAGCACCGTTTTTTGGTCATCGAGGCCATGCAGTCGGCCAAGGTCAGTGGCACCGTCATTTTAGAACCGGCTGCTCGCAATACAGCCGCCGCCATGGCGCTTGCCGCATTAGCCGTGCCGCCTGAGCAACTGCTTCTGTTTTGTCCGGCTGATCACCACATTCCCAACGCGCAGGCATTTGCCGACATGGTTAAGCAAGGCCAAGCCGCAGCTGAGCAGGGCGCCATCGTCACTTTTGGCGTGATGCCTAGTTTTCCCAGCGCCGCCTACGGATATATCCAGCAAGGCCAAGCCCGACCAGACGGTGGCCACGGGGTTGCCCGGTTTATTGAAAAACCTCCTGTTGACCAAGCCCAGGCTTTGATCCTGCAAGGCGACGTGCTGTGGAACGCAGGAATTTTTCTGTGCCGGGCTGACAACTTGCTTAAAGCCCTGCACCAGCACGCGCCCGACATTCTAGCCCGCTGCCAGCAAGCAATGGCCGGCGCTACGCAAGATCAAGCCTTCATCCGGCCCGAGCCCAAGGCCTTCAATGCCTGCCGCGCTGAAAGCATTGACTTTGCTGTCATGGAGCGTCACGCCGATGTAGCCGTTGTGCCCTTTAGCGGCGCCTGGAGCGACGTAGGCAGTTGGAACGCCGTGGCCGAGCTGTCAGCGCCCGACGCGCGAGGCAACCGCATCCGGGGTCAGGCCCACACCTTGCATGCTTGCAACACCTTTGTTCACGCACCGCATCGCCCCGTGGTGGCGCTGGGCACGCAAGACCTGCTAATTGTTGACACGCCCGACGCCGTGTTGGTTGTGGCCGCCAGCCATGCTGAGTTGGTGAAAGACGTGGTCAATCACTTGACGCAGCAAGGTGTTGCTCAGGCCAGCGCGCATCGCCATACCGCCCGCCCGTGGGGCACGTATGACAGCGTTGACGCGGGCGAGCGCTTCCAGGTCAAGCGCATCATCGTCAAGCCCGGTGCCCAGCTGTCACTACAAATGCACCATCACCGCGCCGAGCACTGGATCGTCGTCAAGGGGACGGCTGAAGTTACCTGCGGCGAGAAAAATTTTTTGCTGACTGAAAACCAGTCCACCTACATCCCGCTGGGCACCGTACACCGCCTCAAAAATCCAGGCAAAACGTTGCTAGAACTGATCGAAGTGCAAAGCGGCAGCTATCTGGGCGAAGACGACATTGTGCGTTTTGAAGACGTGTACGGCCGAGCTCCAGTTGCCGACGACTTCAAGATTCTGGCCTAAAGCCACAGCCTAAATACTCATAGCTCTTTACGAATCGTCATTGCAAACGAAGTACAGCATTCCATTCAAATAAGCCAACCCCATGACTCAACGACAAAAAACCGCCCTTATCACCGGCATCACTGGCCAAGACGGCTCCTACCTCGCAGAATTTCTGCTGGCCAAAGGCTACATCGTGCATGGCATCAAGCGTCGCGCCAGCTCGTTCAACACGGCGCGGGTGGATCATATCTATCAGGACCCACACATTAACAATCGCAACTTTGTACTGCATTACGGAGACCTTAGCGACTCCAGCAACCTGATGCGCATCGTCCAACAAACCCAGCCCGACGAAATCTACAACCTGGGTGCGCAAAGCCATGTAGCCGTGAGTTTTGAGTCACCCGAGTACACCGCCGACGTAGACGGCATGGGCACACTGCGCATTCTTGAAGCCATTCGCATCCTGGGTCTAGAAAAGAAAACCCGCTTTTATCAGGCAAGTACCAGCGAGCTGTACGGTTTGGTGCAGGAAACGCCGCAAAAGGAAACCACACCCTTTTACCCGCGCAGCCCCTACGCCGTGGCCAAGCTCTACGCCTACTGGATCACCGTGAACTACCGCGAAGCCTACGGCATGTATGCTTGCAACGGCATCTTGTTTAACCACGAAAGCCCGCGCCGTGGCGAAACCTTTGTTACTCGCAAAGTCACGCGCGGCATGGCCAACATTGCTCAGGGCCTGGAAAACTGCCTTTACATGGGCAACATTGACTCGCTGCGTGACTGGGGCCACGCCAAAGATTACGTGCGCATGCAGTGGCTCATGCTGCAGCAAGACCAGGCTGAAGACTTCGTGATTGCCACCGGCAAGCAGGTCACCGTACGCGAATTCATCGCACGCAGCGCTGCTCAGCTGGGCGTGACCCTTCGTTTTGAAGGGCAGGGCGTGGAAGAAGTTGGCCTGGTGGACGCCATCACCGGCGACAAAGCCCCGGCATTGGCTGTAGGCGACGTGATCGTCAAGATCGACCCGCGTTACTTCCGTCCCGCTGAAGTCGAAACCCTACTTGGTGACCCCGCTAAAGCCAAGCAAAAACTCGGCTGGGTGCCTGAAATCACGCTCGATCAGATGATCGCAGAAATGGTTGCCCACGATCTCGACCAAGCCCGCCGCCATGCCCTACTGAAGCACCACGGCTACAAAGTCGCTGTGAGCGTGGAGTAAGCCGTTATGAGCAAGCCATTACGTATCTTTGTGGCCGGTCACCGCGGCATGGTCGGCAGCGCCATCGTGCGTAAACTGCAGGACCAAGGGCATCAGAACATCATTACCCGCACCCACGCTCAGCTCGACCTCACTGAGCAGCAGGCTGTACGTGAGTTTTTTGCCACTCAAAAAGTCGATCAGGTCTATCTGGCTGCTGCCAAAGTAGGCGGTATTTATGCTAACAACACCTTTCCGGCCGACTTTATCTACCAAAATTTGATGATGGAAGCCAACGTCATCCATGAAGCTTGGCGTGCCGGTGTGCAAAAGCTGCTGTTTTTGGGCAGCAGTTGTATCTACCCGCGCATGGCACCGCAGCCTATGGCTGAAAACGCGCTGCTCACCGGCCCGCTTGAGCCTACCAATGAGCCCTACGCCATCGCCAAGATTGCCGGCATCAAGCTGTGCGAAAGCTACAACCGCCAGTACGGGGCCAGCCACGGTATTGATTACCGCAGCGTCATGCCCACTAATCTGTATGGCCCGGGCGACAACTACCATCCTGAAAATAGCCACGTCATTCCCGCAATGATCCGCCGCTTTCATGAGGCCAAAATCAGCCACACTCCCATCGTAACTATCTGGGGCACCGGGACGCCGCAACGCGAGTTCTTGTACGTGAGCGACATGGCAGCTGCTAGCGTGCATGTCATGGAACTGGATGCCACCACTTACGCCGCCCATACCCAGCCCATGCAAAGCCACATCAACGTCGGCTTTGGCAGCGACGTGAGCATTGTCCAGCTAGCCCGCAGTGTAGCCAAAACCGTGGGCTACGTCGGCGAGATCACCTTCGATGTCAGCAAACCCGACGGTACCCCGCGCAAGCTCATGGACTCTACCCGTCTGCACAGCCTGGGCTGGCAAGCCAAAGTGGGTCTGGAAGCCGGCCTAGCGCTTGCCTACGCTGACTTTTGTACGAGCCAATGCAGCCCAGACTGCCATGCTCCGTCATTAATAAAAACGGCAATCGACCAATTTGCATAATTTGCTACTGAATTTATAGCTGCTACTTCCCGCAGCTGTCGAACTAGCAATATTTAATAAAAAGATTAAGTATCCTGGCCTGTGACCGTTGTTTGTCGGCTTACGGCAAGATTAATCTGAAACAGCCATTCTCCGTAGTTCGGGTGAGCCACAAGCTTAACTCTACTCCCAAAACCGCCACACCAATCCGCCCCAATCCGTTTCCCGCCATCGCCGCCTCGCAGCAAGTAGGGGGATTGAAGTTTCGCAACTTGAGCTCATTACTTTCATGAACATCACTATCATCGGTACCGGCTATGTCGGACTTGTCACAGGCGCCTGCCTTGCAGACCTCGGTAACCACGTTTTTTGCCTCGACGTGGACCAAACCAAGATTGATCTGCTCAACAACGGCGGCGTGCCCATCTACGAGCCGGGCCTTAAAGAAATCTTGGAGCGCAACGTGGAAGCCGGCCGCCTGACCTTCTCCACCGACATAGCCGCCAGCGTTGCCCACGGCAGCATTCAGTTCATCGCCGTCGGCACCCCGCCTGACGAAGACGGCAGCGCCGACCTGCAATACGTACTAGCAGCCGCCCACAACATCGGTCGTCATATGACCGGTTTCAAGGTGGTGGTAGATAAATCCACCGTACCCGTGGGCACTGCCGAAAAAGTAAGCGCTACCATTAACGCCGAGCTAACCCGCCGCTTCTCTGGCCCAGCATTACTTCCTCTTCCTCTCGGAGACGGAAGTGGTGAGGGTTTTCCTGAATCCGAATCCAAACCCACCTTTTCCGTAGTCTCCAATCCGGAATTTCTAAAGGAAGGTGCAGCCATAGAAGACTTTACTCGCCCAGACCGCATCGTCTTAGGCGTGGCCAGCAATGCCGCAGGCCAGCAAGCTCTTGCCTGCATGCGCCAACTCTACGCACCCTTCAACCGCAACCACGAACGCACCCGCGTTATGGACGTGAAAAGTGCTGAGTTCACCAAATACGCCGCCAACGCTATGCTGGCCACCCGCATCAGCTTCATGAACGAGCTAGCCAACCTAGCCGACAATGTGGGCGCCGACATTGAACTGGTGCGCCAGGGCATAGGTTCAGATCCTCGCATTGGCTACAGCTTTTTGTATGCCGGCACGGGCTACGGGGGCAGCTGCTTTCCCAAGGACGTGCAGGCCCTGGCCCGCACCGCCCGTGAGCACGGCCAAACCCTACGCGTGCTCGAAGCCGTGGAATTCGTCAACCACGACCAGAAACAGGTGCTAGTCAACAAGGTCTTTGCCAAATACGGCCGAAACCTGAGTGAAAAAACCTTCGCCCTGTGGGGCCTGGCCTTTAAGCCCAATACCAACGATATGCGTGACGCGCCCAGCCGCGAAGTCATCAGTGCATTGTTGCGCACTGGTGCTCGCATCGTGGCGCATGACCCCGTGGCCGAAGAAGAAGCACGGCGCGTACTTGCACTAGATATGGCCGATGAGCCCGACTTGCTGGAGAACCTGCAGTTTGCTGACAAGCCTATGGATGCCGTGCAAGGCGTCGACGCGCTGATCATAGTGACCGAGTGGAAGGCTTACCGTAGCCCCAATTGGGTCGCGCTGAAAGCTGCTATGAATGCCCCGGTTATTTTTGATGGCCGCAACCTGTATGAGCCTCAAGCTATGAAGGAAAACGGTATGCACTATGTGGCAATTGGTAGAGGAAACAATGCTTGACCTGGGCAATCTGCCTTCACTAAAAAGACTTGTTCTTGTGGCAGGTCTATGTGCGAGTCTCATTTCTGAGATTGCATGGGCGCAGCGCATCATTCAAGTCATGCCCTCTGCCAATCAACAAACAAGCTTGGCTGACCTCAAAAAAAATCCCGACACTCCCGTCACCCTAACCAAAGCCCTCGACTTAATCAAAGACCCAGCGCTACGTGACGCCAAAGGCATGCCCAAGCAAAGCATCACTATCCGGCTCGGTGCAGGCACATACCGCATTGTCGAAACGCTCAATCTCGATACAGCCAGCAGCGGCAGCGCCGAATACCCGGTCATGATCGAAGGCCCGGAAGACGCCAGCGTAATCATCTCAGGTGGACTAGCTATCAGCGGCTTCTCACCCGTTACTGATCGCGCCGTTCTGGCACGCCTTTCTGAAGCCGCAGGTTTACACGTCTTGCAAGCCGACCTTGGAAAACAAGGCATTACCGATTACGGCAAACAGGCGCGTCATGGCATTAGTGCAATGAATGTCCCAACCGGTCTGGAAGTTTTCTATCGCAATCAACCTATGACACTGGCACGCTGGCCCAACAAAGGTTTCGCCAAGATTGCCACCATACCGGATAGCGAAAAAGGGTTCACCCTGACTGTGCAAGGAGCAAACCTCAAGAAATGGAAGGACGAACCCGATCTGCTCGCAACCGGCTATTGGTTTCAAAATTGGGCGGATGCAACTATCCCAATCAAAGCGATGGACCTTGCTACACAGCGGATAACTCTAACCGCGCCAGCCCCACCTTACGGATTGAAAAAAGGGCAACCGATTTTCTTTCAAAATGCACTTGCCGAGCTCGACCAGCCCGGAGAATGGTATTTGGACAAAGCCAATGGCGTGCTTTATTTCTGGCCGCCGCAGTCATTACATGAAAGTGACGTTGAAGTCTCTATGCTGGAAAGGCTGTTAGTGATCGACAGCGCCAGCCATATTCGGATCAGCGGTGTAACGTTTGTAGGTGCACGAGGTGATGCCGTCACTGTGAGGGGAGGGCATCACATCTCGATAGCCAACTCAGTCATTCGCAATATTGGTAACCGTGCCGCAGTCATCAGCGGAAAAGACAATGGTCTCACCGATATGCTCATCGAAAACATTGGCGAAGGGGGCGTAATGTTGGCAGGCGGTGATCGTCAGACATTGACACCAGCCAACCTTTACGTCGAGCACAGTACGATTCGACGATTTGCTCGGATCACACGAACCTATCAACCTGCCATCCTAATGTCTGGCGTCGGCAATCGCGCCGTCGGCAACGAAATTTCCGATGCCCCACACACAGCGATTCTGTTTTCCGGCAACGACCATCTCATCTCGCACAACGAAATCTTTGACGTTTGCAAAGAATCTGGTGATGCCGGTGCAATCTATACCGGCCGCGACTGGACTGCCCGTGGAAACGTGATTGCGAACAACCACATTCATGACATCCCCCGCAATGTAGTACTGGGCGGCACCATAGGAGTCTATTTGGACGATCAGGCCAGCGGTATTACCGTGCGAGATAATCTTTTCGAGCGGTTGAACTTAGCGGTCCTCCTCGGTGGTGGGCGGGACAACCTTATCGAAGGCAACAAGTTTATCGACACCATTACGGCTATTCACCTCGATGCCAGAGGAAAAGGCTGGCAAAAAGTGATGACAGATGATCCGAGCGGCACGTTACGAAAACATCTGGCAGAGGTGCCCTACACACAGACGCCGTATAAAGAGCGCTATCCCCATCTTTTCAATATTCTTGCCGACGAGCCGGGTGCACCGAAATATAACGTGGCACGTCGAAATTGCTTGATCGGTAATGCTGCGATAAGTATCAGCAAAGACGCAGAAGCCGGAATCAGCTTGAAAAGTTCGAATGTGTTGTGCAAACCAAGTCGATAGCGGCAGAAAATGACCAGCAAACACGAATCTAGCGCGATCGCGCAGCGTAGTTATAGTGCGCTTGTTTGGAACTTCATTGGGTCGTCTGTTCGAATGTCTTCTCAGTTCCTTATAGGTATAGTTCTCGCTCGGCTTTTAGGCCCTCAAGCTTTTGGGATTGTAGCTATTGGCTGGCTCATGGTTGGAATGGGCAATTTGGTGGCGGATTTTGGTTTGAGTGCTGCAATTATTCAAAGCAAAAACCTTCAAGAAAAAGATATATGCTTTGCATTTACCATGCAAGTGATGTTCGGCACGACACTAACGCTAATAGGCTATTTTTCTGCAAAATATATTGCTATTTTCTTTCATCATGCGGATGCTGAGCCGATCATTCAAGGTATGGCGTTTCTTTTTTTTCTGCAATCTTTTGGCCAGACCGCAGGTGCTTTACTTCGACGATCGCTTAATTTTAAAGTCTATCAAGCAATCAATATTGCATCCTATCTAGCTGGCTACTTATTGGTTGGCATTCCTTGCGCCTACTATGGTTTAGGTGCTTGGAGCTTGGTGGCAGCACAATTGGTGCAGTCGTTGATGTTTTCGCTAATTGCTATATTGCAAACAAAACTATCAATGACGCCGGCTTTCAAGCCAACTTCAACTGGCATGTTTGCTTTTGGTGGAAAGGCGATTGGCGCTAACCTCGCCAGTTGGGCCATACTTAATCTCGACAGTTTATTAATTGGGCGCATGCTCGGGGTCGCTAATCTTGGGATTTATAACCGAGCCATGGTCTTAGTAGGCACGCCAATAAATACGCTGACTATTAGCCTGCAAGGAGTATTGTTTGCTGCAAGTTCACGAGTCCAGGCTGATACGGCACAGCTTAAAAAAGGCTACTTTGCAGCAACTGCTGTAATTGGTTTGATATGCCTGCCTCTTGCGGCTACAGTGGCCAGTGTGCCAGAGACGGTAATTACTGCAATATATGGCGAAAAATGGGTGGCAGCTGTTCCTATCCTCGCTCCGTTGGCGCTAGCAATGGCCATCCATGCATTACTTGCTGTAGTAGGCCCCGTTTTGATGGCGCAAAACAAAGTAGCCTTGGAGCTGCGTGCCCAACTTATTACATTGCTGATAATGCTTCCTGTATTGTATTTCACCGCACAACAATCGCTCCAAGCAGTAGCTTGGGGTGTTGTATTTACTTATTTTGTACGCTGGTTTCTACTAGTGCGCGCTATATTGTCAGCTTTTAACACAAATTGGATTGTTCTGCTGAATATTTTACGTTGGCCCTTTCTGTGTGCAGCGGTAACGGTAGTTCTGACTTTTTTTTGTGATCGTGTCCTTCAGGGATTATCACCCCTAGCACGTCTAATTGCTGACATGACGGTAGCGAGTCTTGCTGGTCTTTTGCTGATGAGGCTGTTTGGCAGACATATTTTGCACGGATCACACGGCGACTATTTACTTACTGCTGGCCGATTACCAGTTAGGTTCCGGCAATTGTTGGATATCTAGCATGAAACTAAACATCGGTATGGCTGGTCCAATTAATTTGGCAGATTTCAAAGAATACTTATACCCTAATAGTTGGCGAGGTGAATTGCCTATAGGTCTTGGTGGTACACCAGTAAATCTTCTTTCATGTGAGTTACTCAAGCGCGGTCATCGACTAGTAATTTTTACCTTAGATCCGACAGTAGAAGATGAGGTTGTATTGGAAGGGGAGAGTCTAAGGATTTGCGTGGGACCTTTTCGACGTCGTGCAAAGAATCGTGCGTTAGATTTTTTCAAGGTAGAGAGGCAATATCTTTTACGCGCCATTGAGCGCGAAAGTCCAGACATACTACACGCTCAATGGACTTATGAATATGCTCTGGCGGCACAAGCCAGTGCCATACCTCATGTCATTACTGCACACGATGCACCTATCAGCATAGTTCGACACAACTTTACTGTTTATCGTATTGTGAGAACCTTGATGGCCTATCGCGTACTATCACGAGCTCGCAGGGTTGTTTCAGTATCTCCTTATGTCCAAGAGCACTTGCGTCGGTTCATGTTGTACAACGGCACTGATGAGATCATCTCCAATGGTCTTTCGCAGGAAATTTTTGATTATCCTGTGCCTCCACGCCAACAGGGCAAACCAGTCATATTTGCCAGCATACTTAACGGCTGGAGTAGCTACAAAAACGGACAAGTTGCTATTGATGCATTTTCGCAGCATCGGCTCAATCACCAAAAAGATCGCATGATTATGTTTGGTGCGGGGCATGGTCCAGGAGAGGAAGCTGAGCAATGGGCTAAGGCTCATGGTTTTGCTGAAGGTATCGACTTCGTTGGCCAGAAACCTCACAAATATGTACTTAAGAGCTTAGCGAATGAAGTTGATGTGCTTGTGCACCCGTCACTTGAAGAATCACATGGGATGGTACTAATTGAAGCCATGGCACTTGGCATCCCTACAATCGGTGGCGAAAATAGTGGCGCTGTTCCTTGGACTTTGGATCATGGGCGCGCAGGGCTCCTAGTGGACGTTACGTCGGCAATTGCTTTGACTAGGGCAATGACGCACCTTGCCCATCATTTTGATGAACGTATCAAATTGGGGTTGAAAGGGAAAGAAGTGGTAATCAGGCAGTTCCATATTCGAGCGATTACTGATGCTTTCGAAAACATTTATCGTGAACTTGCAGAGGGTGTATGAAAAATAACTCGTTGAGAGTCTTGCATGTTTTAAACGAACTCAAACCTTCGGGCGCGGAAACCATGCTACACGCGGCCGGCTCGGAATTTTTCAAACATGGAGTGACGGGTGAGATTCTTTCCACGGGAACCAAGGTAGGGCTGTTCGCACCACAGCTCCGAGAGAGTGGATATGTCATTCATCACATTCCTTTTGCAAAATCACCGGCATTTTTTTTAAGTGTTTTCCGTCTGATGCATAGTGGCTATGACGTAATTCATTTACATACGGAGCGTGGGAATTTTTGGTTTGGTTTAGCGGCTCTGTTAGCCACTAGGGGGCGTGTCATACGAACGATACACAGTTCATTTGCCTTCAGTGGGCTCCTGCGTTGGCGTCGTAAGGTGCAGCGCCGTATTCTGCAAAAACTAGGTGTACGCCATGTCGCTATTAGTGAATCCGTTCGACGGATCGAAGCTGAGACCTTTGGAATAAAACCCGTTGTTGTCCCTAACTGGTACAACAGTGCACATTTCTTGCCGCCATGTGCCGAGGTGAGATTAGCAGCCCGCCAAGCGATAGGTATTGGTGCGGATGTAAAAGTAATTGTCAGTGTCGGAAATTGCGCATCTGTTAAAAATCACATTTCTTTAATAGAAGCACTGGCTCTTTTGCCAGCAGAAAAACGTCCACTTTATTTGCACGTCGGTCATGAAGAAGCAGGTGAGCCTGAGCGTCAGCTTGTCAAGCAACTTGGTATTGCAGATTTCGTGCAATTCATGGGCGCGCAAGCGGATGTTCGACCTGCGCTTTATGCGGCAGATGTCTTTGTTATGCCTTCGTTATGTGAGGGATTTGGAATTGCAGCGGTAGAGGCAATGGCTTCTGCGCTTCCTGCAATATTGACAGATGTGCCAGGATTAAGGGATTTTCGCAAGATCACAGATAATGTAATCTATACAGCTCCTAATCCAGATTCTATCTCCAAAGCAATAATAAGTATATTATCAATACCTATTTTGGATAGAGTAAGAATTGGTGGTAAGGTTGCAGAGAATATGCAACAAAATTACAGTATTGATATCGGATTGAGTAGGTATATTGATATTTACCGTAACAATGCAGAGTAAAAAATGCGGATAAAAAAACAAACTATAGGCATGGTTGCTATTCTGATGACAATTTTAGCATCTGGGAATCCGATCGTTCCTTATTTGGTAGGAAAAGAGTTTGTAATAATTGGACTACCTATATTACTATTGTTTTATGGCCTTGCATATGGTTTGAGGATAAAAACAAATGACTGGTTAATTATTTTCGCTTTTGGATTAATTAGTTTTGTTCATTTACTTGTTTTTGGTTTATTGGTTCTCCCCGCTTCATTTGGGTTTCTGTTAAAAGTCATTGTAGCTATGTTGGTGGTGCGTACAGTGAATAATTTTTCAAACTTATACGTGCGGGTAATGTATGCGTTAGCGATATTCAGTTTGATTTTTTTTATACCACAAGTAGTGTTTAGTGATTTGCTAAGGGGCTTTGCTGAAGGTGTGGCTATACCTTATTCGCCAAATACGCTTCATATCGGTCTTCATAACTTTAATGGAAAAGATTTTGAATATCGTAATTCTGGATTTTTCTGGGAGCCTGGTGCATTTGCTGGATACTTAATGTTGGCGTTGATTTTTTCTGCAGGCCAGGATATTAAAAGTGGAAAGAGGCTGGGTTTTGATAAAACAAAGCTGGTGTTGCTTTTTGCATTGCTGACTACCCAATCGACAACCGGTTATTCTGCCATGCTGATTTTTGCGATGGCATTTGTATATTTTAGACATGGAATTAGAAATATTATGCACACGGTATTTGCGGGTGTTATTTTATTGTTTGTCTCCTACGGCGCCTATTCAACCTTGCCATTTCTTTCAGAAAAAATAGAGGGGCAATTTGAAAAGGCAATTTATGGGGAAACAAACAGTGAGATGGGGCGGTTTGGCAATGCTATTTATGATGTTGAATCAATAAAGCAGCGTCCTTTATTTGGTTGGAGTCCATATACGGAAACCCGGTTGGCAGTTGATACTGCTGTCAGTGATTGGGTTGCTGGACAAGGCAATGGTCTAACAGCTTTGATCGTACGCTTCGGTTTTGCCGGTTTATTGCTTTATGTCTTATTAGCATATCGTACCTTTCTTCATTTATACGGCAATGTTGGATATTCTGCAACCTCTGTTGTTGTGGTGCTGATGTTGCTGATGGGTGAGCAATTTCTCAATTTTCCAATATTTATGACTTTGATGTTTGCCAGTGGCTCATTATTGAAGCAAAGATACATTTTAAGATCGACGGGAGCAGGGATGAATTTTTTATCTACATATAAACAACGAGCGTCTGATTAATTTATATGCCTCAAGTAGCCGTCCTTATTACCTGCCACAATCGCAGAGCAAAAACCCTATCCTGCCTTGGAGCATTATTCCAGAACCTTTTTCCTGAAGGGTATTCATTCGATGTATTCCTAGTAGATGACGGTTGTACGGATGGCAGTGAGCAAGCAGTGCGTGTGCGCTATCCCCAAGTAAAAATTATCAAGGGTGATGGAAATCTATATTGGAACGGCGGCATGAGAGTAGCGTTTGCAGCGGCTATAGAACAGGGTTTTGATTATTATTTATGGCTTAACGACGACACATTGCTTTACCCTGCAGCAATTCAATCATTGATTACTGCTTCGATCGATTTAGGTATCAAGCGCGGCAAGAGTGTGATAATTGTAGGCTCTACGCAGGATCCAACTGATAGCCAACTGACTTATGGTGGCGTAATTCGACCGAACAAGTGGAAAACGCTGTCCTTCAAGTTGATCACCCCTAAAGACGTACCCGTTGAATGTGAAACGATGAATGGCAATTGTGTGTTGGTGCCACACGAGATTGCAAAAACAATAGGCAATTTGGAACCGAGATTTATACATGCAATGGGCGATTTGGACTACGGGTTGCGTGCGCAGTGTGCAGGCTTTGCTGTTTGGGTGATGGCGGGCTTCGCGGGAACCTGTTCTAACAATGCTGTGACTGGCTCTTACAAGGATGTTAGTCTTCCGCTCACTGTGAGACTACACAAGATGATGCAGCCGACAGGTTTGCCACTGTCTTCTTGGCGTATTTTCACTCAACGACATGCTGGAATTCTCTGGCCAGTATTTTGGATATGGCCTTATGCAAAAGTGATGTGGAAAGGCGTTTTAAAAAAGTGACGCAGCTCAATAGTATTTCTGTCGAGATGACTATGGTTATTTTCTACAAAACAAAGATAATGGTGTTAAATCGGATGCATAAAATTAGGTAATTTGTTGAAAGTGTCGATTATGAGGATTAGAAAATTGTTGCTGGCTGCTGCCCGGCGAATTCAAACAAACATTATGGTATTTGGTTGCCGAAATGTCTTGACGCATGGTCACGACCTGCACCTTGGTGCACGGACCAAGATTTGGGCGACGAGGTATGTCACGATTGGTAGGCAAGTGTATGTCGGAAAAGATGTGCATATAGAAGCCAATTGCCGGATTGGAAATTACTGCCTGATTGCTAACCGAGTGGCAATCGTAGGCCGGCACGATCACGATTTTTCTGCTGTTGGCTTTCCAGTGCGGTTTTCGCCTTGGATAGGGAGTAAGCGTTTCCCAGTCAGTTCGCTGCGGAGGAGGCTGTTGTTGAAGATGATCTCTGGCTTGGCTACGGGGTGATTGTATTAACAGGTGTAACTATTGGGCGAGGTAGTATTGTTGCCCCCGGTAGTGTGCTAACGCGGGATCTTCCGTCATATTCCATCGCAGCGGGTGTGCCTGCACAAGTGATTGGTAAACGCTTTGTTGATCAGGCAACCATTGAACATCATGAGGCGGTCATACGTGATGGACATTTTCGTTTTTCCGAACAAGGCTACGATCATTGCCTGATTGAACCCGATATTTTTCACTCTAGGTCATCTCATTCATGAAGAAGGTAGTTATCTGTCAATACCGCTTACTGCACTACCGTTTGGGCCTATTCGAGCGCTTGCGTGAGATTTGCGCCCAACGCGGAATCATGCTGGAGCTAGTGCATGGTCAAGCATCGCCTCGTGAGTTGATGAAAAAAGATGAAGGTTTTCTGCCTTGGGCGCACAAGGTCGAAAACCGTTTTTGGGAACTGGGTGCACGTGATCTTGTGTGGCAATCTTTTCCGAATGAATTATGCGATGCCGATCTGGTGGTGGTGATGCAGGAGAGCCGCATCCTGTCCAACTACCCTTTGCTGCTGAGTCGGCTCTGGTCGCCGCGCAAGTTGGCGTATTGGGGGCACGGGGTGAACTTCCAGAGCGATGCGCCTGCTGGACTGCTCGAAAAATGGAAGCAGATGATGCTGAAGCGGGTGGATTGGTGGTTTGCTTATACGGCAATGACGGCAGATATTCTTCAGCGTGCAGGTTATCCGCACGAACGCGTTACCTGCTTGAATAACGCAATCGATAACGAAGCGTTTGAGCGCGACCTGGCCAGTGTGACGGAAACGCAATTGCAGGCCATGCGTATTGCGATTGACGCGCCGGAGGGGGCGCTAATCGGGCTATTTTGCGGTTCGCTTTATCCAGACAAGAAGCTAGATCTGCTGGTGGCAACTGGTGACCAGATACACAAAGCCCTTCCTGGGTTCAGGATGGTCGTGATTGGGGACGGTCCAAGTGCCAAGGATGTGCAATCTGCAGCAAGGAGTCGCTCTTGGTTGAAGTGTGTTGGCGTGCGAAAGGGGCAGGAAAAGGCGGCTTACTTTCGGCTGGCTGATGTGGTACTCAATCCAGGCCTCGTTGGTTTACATGTGTTGGATTCATTTTGTGCGGGTGTGCCCATGATTACGACTGCAGCAGCGCGACACAGTCCAGAAATTGCATACCTTCGCAACGGTGTAAATGGTCTTTTAGTGGACGGTGGAGTCGATGCGTATGCAAAGGCAGTCATTGAGTTACTGCGTGATAAAAATGCATTGACAGCCCTGAAGCGGGGTGCACTATTGGATGCAAAAAAATTCACCTTAGATAACATGGTAAATAATTTCGCTGATGGCATTGAAAAATGTATCTCAATGCCAAACAAGAAATAAAAAATAATGACGTATGCGAATAACTAAGATGAATTTTTCACACGAATACCCTGTGGCAATGAGCTTGAAGTAACAATGAAAGAAAACATACTCGGTTTTCAGGTCGATGCGCTATCGGTTGATGCTTGCGTAAATCAGGTATTTTTAAGTCTGGATCGTGAACAAAGCAAGAAATGGCTTGCGTGTTTGAATCCGCATTCATATGCGGTGTCATTAAAAAATCACGAATTTGAAAGTGCCCTGAAATCGGCTGATTGGTTAGTGCCTGATGGGGTAGGTGTAGTGTATGCCTCCCGAATGTTAGGTGGGGCTATCAAGCAGCGGGTGACTGGGTCGGATGTGTTTCAGGGTCTTCATATGCGTATGAACACTTCCAAGGGAATGAGTGTGTTCTTTCTGGGTGCAACCGACGATACGCTGGCAATGATTCGTTCTCGTATGGCCAAAGACTATCCAAATATCCGGGTAGCCGGTACGTATTCGCCACCGTTTAAAACGGTATATTCCATTGCTGAGTTGGAATTTATGGTTCAAGTTATCAATCAGGCTTCACCAGATGTGCTGTGGGTCGGCATGACAGCGCCCAAGCAGGAAAAATGGATTTTTGACAATCTGCATCGTCTTGACGTGAAATTTGCCGGTGCGATTGGTGCAGTTTTTGACTTTTATGTGGGCAATGTCAAGCGGTCGCACCCGGTGTTTCAACGGCTAGGCCTAGAGTGGTTGCCACGCTTGGTGCAGCAGCCTAGCAGGCTGTGGAAGAGAATGTTTGTGTCCGCGCCGATTTTTGTGTGGCATGTCATCAAGCAGGCCGTTCGGCAGCAGATTTAATTGGCTTCAGGTGGAGCTGATGCGTCTACGTATTTCTTGCTGCCTGGGCGGGATTGCCATGGCTCTTCTTTGCCTGAGTTGGACATCGCTGCCCAATGCATTGTTGCGTCAATTTGAGAACTTGTATCATACGCCTAATAACCCATTAGATGGATTCGCGGGTGTGGTGGTTTTGGGTGGTGGCGTGCAAACAAAATATGTGCAGCTTGACCATCAACAGGTGCAACTGTCTGCTGTCAGTGACCGTATGGTGCAGGCTGTGGTGTTGCTTCGGAAGTACCCTCATTTTTTGCTGGTGTATACCAATAAAGAGTTTACTTCAGAAATAAATTCTGTGCCGGTCCCCTCTGGGGTTGCGCTTTCCTTTTTTGAGATGCGGGTACCGCCTGATCAGTTGATTATGGAAAATGCTGCGAGTACTACCCGTGAAAATGCTGTCTTCACATCAGCACTTCCTGGGATGAACATCAGATGTCCCTGGTTGCTGTTGACATCTGCTGCACATATGCCGCGCGCATTGGCCACCTTCCGCCAGCTGGGCTGGAATATGACGGCTTATCCAGTAAGTTACCGCACAAAAGCGCATGTTTTCTGGTTAAATTTTTTTTTGGAAAATGGCGCTGCGCTTTGGCAAAACATAGTATATGAAGCGCTGGGGTGGGTGGAATACAGGCTAAGGCGTTGGGTTTAATTAATGTTTCCAGCGAAGCCGACAGCGTGTATTCGATGCAGATGTCGATGAAGTGCTCAAAGGGGTATGCCTTGAAATTGGCACAGACAAAGATGATGTGCGCTTTTGGGTTCAGTCTATTCCAAAGTACTCGGTGACAAAGATAGTGAAGTTATTAAAAATTCTGAGGGCGCGTGAAATTGTCAAGTGTTGCCTGCAAATAAAGAAAAAACTGTGGAGTGGCGAGTTTTGGACAGATGGGTATTTCGCCAGTACGGTGGGCAAGCATAGAAATGAAAATATGATTGGCAAGTATGTGAAGAGCCAGGGTAATGAGTACACCAAGCTGCACGAAGATCGCCAGCTTTCGTTCTTCTAATAACCCGCCCCTTGGAGCAGGGTTTTTATTGAAAATTGGCGTTATGAAAAATGAAAAGTATTTGTGCCGACTACCGTTTTACTGTGCAGATAGCAGTAGCAAATATCGTGTGATGGGTGAGATGAAAGATGACCCTGATGAGAATTTAAAGGTTCCAATTAATTCGCAAGGCGACATACACATGCTGCCTTTTTGTGTAGACTGTTTTGGCGATTTGGGTTGGGCAGAGCTTCTTTATGGTGTGGGGGCAAGACAGTGCGTGCAATGCGGTTCTATATTTCAAATAATTGAAGAAATGTAAAAGTTCCAAAATTAAACCAAGCCATCAAGGCGCAGGCAAGGTCTGCTGATTTGACGGTTGACCCGATGTACGTCGTATGGGCTGCAACCCTGTAATAAAGGCGCGACATGAGATGCCAACGCTCAAGGGCGCGGTTACGCTCATAGCGCGCCAGCTCAGCTTGCCTATTCGTGAACAGGAAAATTTCACAATGAACCGTCGAGTTTCAGCGGCGCTGCTAGGTCTTCAACTGCTGGCATTGCTGGTGGGCACGCAGATGCCGGGCGCCTGGCGCAGCGAGGGCGTGCAAATGCTGCATGCGCCGTCATACTTCTCCTCTCTTGCGCATTTTTTGATATTTGCCGGTATGACGATGGTGGCGGCCATGCGTCCGCTGGCTTGGCCGGTCAAGCGCATCCTCCTGGCCGCGCTGCTGCTGGCGCTGTTGACCGAAGGGCTGCAGTTTCTGGCGGTGGACCGGCACCCGCGCTGGCTGGACATTGGCATTGACATGGCTGGCACCGTGGCGGGACTGGTGCTGGCCAGGCTGGGCAGCTCTTTTTCCGGTTCCCGGTGAGCCGTGTAACCTGTTTGAGTTGATTTTGCTGTTCAGTTCTTTTGCTGGCAGTATTTTGGCTGGCTCGCTGACTGCTTTTTACGAAGCGATTCGCCACTGATCATGAACCGGAGGTAGTGCTGTAGTGGCCGGTCCAGCATGACATTGGCCATTGCTGGGTTGCCGGAAGTAAGCTTGCACTTGGCCGATGTGACTGACCAATGCGGTGCAAATTCTGGAAAAGTCATGCTCGTCGTAGAGCACAGCTGCAAGATCTCGGCCTGCAGCATCAAAGCCCAGCTGGCACAGGAACTCGGGGCTTACTGAAAAGCCCAAGCGCGTTCCGATCTGGTCCAAGCGAAACTCGCGTGCTCCGCCAGCCATGGCAACAATTGGGAGTTGAACCATGGTGACCGGCAGCTTGACCAGGTTGGGATGCAAGGTGGCGAAGTGCTGCGCACCTTCTGAATGGCAAACTGTTTGCGCGGCCGCTGAAAAATGTACTACCACCGGCAAAACCTGGGTGACCCTCAGTTCGGCCGCAGTGGTTTCCACTTGGTTGCCAGCCTCCTCAGAGATGCGTTTGCAATCGATGACCTCTGCCTCACGCTGGACCTTGGCTTGCTCTTCGAGCCGAATGCGCGCACGCTCGGCTTCAAGCCGGACCATTTCTTTTTCTTTGTGTTCGTTAATGCGTTGAATGACGACCAGTTGAAAATGGTTGTGTGTCATAGAAAAAATTTTGGTGATTGAATAAATTTAATGGGTGCAGCGGCTGCTACATGCTTTTTATTGCGGGATACCAAGCCTCTACCTTGGTCTTCTTCGTTCTTTATTGGCCGAGGCAGGAAGGGCATTACACGCTTTTGTGTGCATGCTTTGGATTTGCCATCGGATGGCTTTGCCAGCTTGTCGCGCTTTTGCAAATCTTGTGCATCACTTGCTTCATCAAAGAAGAACCAGCTTTGCCAAATCCGGGAATAAAAATTCATACCCCTTGGCATACTGCTGAAACCAAGACAAGTTCTGGGCTATGCGGTCAGCGATTTCGTTGGCCTTGATTTTTCCCGTTGCAAGCTCAGTCGCAACAGCATTTCTCAAACTTTCAACAGTCTTTTTGCCCTTGATGGCGCCGCCAAAGTCTGCAGGCACGGTCGGCATGTAGTCCTTGCCCAAGCGGACATTTAAGCCAGCAACATGTTCTCGCAATGCCATGACGCCATCGGTCACGATGTCGCCCCGAATCGCTTCTTTGCGTGCCTTGACCAACTTATCCATTTCCAGCCGAACGCGGCGGGCCTCTGCACTGATGTCGTCTATGGCGCGGAACAGGGCGTCAATGCTTGCGGTTTGGCTCAGCGCATGCTGCTTGGCAGCGGTCAGCCGAGTCTCCACATCTCCGCACCACTTGACCACTTTTTCAGCATCGGCAAATTGCTGGTCAGTTTTCAGTTCCCGGTTGAATCCTGCAAACACGGCAAGGGCGTGCGCCTTGTAGTCGATAAGGTTGCTTGCCGTGACCATGCCGGTGACTTCGATGCACAGGGCCGGCAGGGTTTCAGGGGTGTGGCCCACAGCCACGGCTTCGACCATGGTGGTGGGCAGCATGTAGGCAGACAGATCGGCATCAAACTGCTTCCACCCAGCAATCAAGGCATCAAACTTCTCTTGGGTGGATTCGTACCAACACCAGGCCATTTTGTTGCCAGTGCCATCAGAAGTCATAAACAGGCACTTCTTCGCACCGCTCACCAAAAGCTGCTGATCCATTTGGATTGTGTAATGCGGGGCCAGGGTGCCGGCACGGACATCGGCCGCCAGACTTTCGGCATACAGCTTGTGCTCAAAGATGATTTCCTCATCCATGGTCGCGCCATCAAAACTGGCCAGAAGATCAATCCCGCAAACTGTCCGAGTTGCCGTGACTGGATACAAATCATCCATGACGATGGCTTCTGCCAAAGGTCTTGCAGCTGCCTCCGCCTCATGACCACGGTCAAACAATGCCTGCTTGGCAGAGCCAACGGCCGACGTCAGCCCAGTGTGTTTTTGATGGATCAGACTGTTTCGGGTCACATGCTTTGACTGCCCCAGTGCGGCCGGTGCCTCTGAGGCGGTCTTGTAATTTGCGCGGACAGCCAGCCATTCGGCTGAGCCCTGCAATACGGATAAGGTGTTCAAGGTAAAACTCCTCCAATTTTTGAGGTAACCGTTGTTGCTTTAAAACTTTTGCGAAGTCAGCAAGTCTCAAAAAAGTCTTTCGTTCAGTCTGCATGTGCGTTTGCGACATGCACGCTAAACACGACGTTCAGCAGCTCGTTATCGACCATCGCTTCAATCTCATCCGCTTGCCGGGTTGACTTCATGCGGCGTGGGCACGATGGCCAAAACGGTGGCCTTTTGTGTCTCGGTCATCACGGCCACAAGACTGACATTTTTGATGACGGCTTCGGCGGTCTTTTTGCCAGACTGAATTAAGGCGGTCCATGCCGGCAGATTGGTGTCGAATTTGGCTTGTGGGTAAGCAGCTGGCGCAGCAGGTGGCGGTTCCATTGTTTTGGCAGCTGCTGCGCCAGCCGGCTCTTGGGTGGTATAGGCGCCTCGGGCGTCGTCGTCAATGTCCTTTGCAGACATACCGGTGATGGCCAGCAAGGTGTAGCGCTGCAGGTAGCTGACTGTGGAGGCAACCTGCTGGATTGCATTCTTATGGCCCGAGTTGTCGGGGGCTGCGCTCATGCAAATGGACTCGCTGTGTCCCAAGGCGTGAGTGATTAGGCATGTCACGGTAATACAGCCGTTGGCCTGCGCCACGTCCCAGCGGTGGCTGAGTTGGTGGCGCGACATTGCCGGGCTGATGGCGGTGGTCACATCAGACAATTCAGCGTGTTTGTAGCCCACAAAGTCGCCGTCGTTAGTGGTGTAGCCTACGGCCTTGGTCTTTAAAATTTCCACCGGCTCGGCCTTGAAGGCACTCATGGCCAGGGCGTAAGCCTTGCGAGCCTCATTTGCATCCCAGTCTTTTTGCAGGTCCAGCATGGCGCGCATGTCAGCCATGCTCATGCCGGCCTTGATAGCTTGCATGGCTATGCTGAGTGGGCCAGGCACCATTGCCGGGGTAACGAATTCACCGGCACGGCGCTCCATTTCGATCACGTTTTTCATGAGTAAAACCCGCTCTTGTCATTCATTTGGATCTGTAAAGCCATGAAAGCCTGACGGCGGTGCGCACGCTCGGCCTTGTTGCTGGCATTGAGCAAGTCAGCAGCAATCAGCGCGTCCTCGTCTTGCGAGCACGGGCACCTTCCGCGAGACTGGCCAAAGCTGCAGCAGTCGGACTCATGACAAACCGCCTGGGCCTTCAGCAGAGGACGCAGCGCGGTGGCCAGTAGCATCTTGATTTCGGACCAGTTGGGGACTGTGTCTGGTGCGGGCTGCTGCACCGTCTCGGCCCGAATTTCCGTTGCAAAATTGGCAATTGCAATCGTCTGCTTGTCGGTGTCAGACTTCGCAAACAGAAGGTCCGCTTCATGCACCAAGTCCTGGTCTGCTTTGCTTGTTATTTGTACTACTGTCGCTTCCATGTTGTTTCTCCAGGTAGAAGAGGTGTGTACTCGTCGCGCACTGCACAGTTGTTTTGTAGTTGGCTGTGAGCTAGTTGAATTGAACCATAGTTCAAAAATATATTCAACCATAGTTCAAAAATTCTCAAAAAAATATTTATATCCCCTAAAAGACCGACAACTTTTTGACAACAGACGCAAAAAACCGCCTTGGTGGGCAGTTCAAGTGACCGTAGGGTGGTCTTCAAGATATTCGATACTTGCCTTGTAGGACCGTGCACTGCTTACGGGCAGCTTTTTTATGTTGCGCTCGGGCATTCCCTGGGAGGTGCTATAGCGAGAAATGGGTTGCGGCTTGGGGATCACGTGCTGGAGATAGCTGCGCGACTGGCAAGAAGAAGCTCGGGTATGGAACAAACTGCATCACGAATTGCTGCAGCGCCTGCACTGGCCAGGTCGAATCGACTGGGACCGGGTCTTTATGGACATCGTGTCCATTGCGGCAAAAAGGGGGCAGTTACAGGCCCGAACCCGACGGACCGAGGCAACGCAAGCACGAAGCGCCATCTGCTGACGGACCGCAATGGCTTGCCGCTGGCCTTCGTGCTCACGGGCGCCAATGTATATGGCAGCGTGCCGCTGGCCGAGCTGCTCGATGCGGTGGTGCCTGTCGAAGGCAGATGTGGCAGGCGGCGCCAAAGGCCAGTAAAACTGCATATGGACAAAGCCTATGACCATCAGCGCTGCCGTCGTGCTTGCCGCCAGCGCGGCATTGCTCCGAGGTATTGACAGCAGTGAGCGGTTGGGCCAGCACTGTCGGGTGGTCGAGCGCACTCTGGCATGATTTGCGTGGATACGGCGCTTGAGCCTCCGCTACGAGAGTAGGCTCGATATCCATCACGCTTTTACTTCCCTGGCTTGTTCGCTCATCTGCTTCGATGCCCTTCAGGGAAGGTTTGAAAGACACTGTAAATCAAAAACTTATCCGATTCTTCGATCGGGCCCTGCATAGTCAGTACCAGTGGTCAAACTGTGCGGTGCTGCTCTATCGGCTGCTGGATGCCAAGCTTAGACGCGCCACGCTTTTTTAGCGGAGCCTGGTCAATATAATTTTTGATCTTTTCGATAATTTCCTGGCTGTCTGGCCCTATCACCAACGCGCTCAGCATAGGCGCCAGTTCATCACGGCTACCTGGATCAATGTCTGCGATGCACGCAGCCAAGCCCTTAAGGATTTGTTCGCTCGACAAAAGCTCTATTTTAGGGGCTGCTATTTGCTTGTCTGGTTGTGCGTCTGTACGAAACATTTCACCTTCACCGGTGGCAAGCCAGTCAGTATTGACGCTTAAAAATTTAGCAGCTTTAGAGTTATTGGCTGCAGTAAAAGCCGAGCTTTTTCCGTCGACGATTTTTTTGACAGCTTGATATGAAATCCCCAGCGTAGAAGCAAACATAGCAAGGTCAACACCCGCGTGTTTCATGGCTTTTTCAAGCCTATCTTTGTAATCCTCAATCATATTTTTGAAGATACACGTCTTATCATGAACTATGGTTGAATAGTTCTTTGAACTATGGTTCAATGCGGCATGCCAAAGTTAAAAACTATTGATTTTTTCGAGTGGGCCACTTCCGTCACCATGGCAGGTACCTCTGCGACTACGGCCCAACCAGCCAGTACAGGGCAGGGCGTTTAGATGCAAATCAAACCCCTGACTCAGGCTAAACGCGCTGAAGTCTGCGCCTTGGCGCAAGCCGCTGCAAACAGCGACGAATCCCTGGACACTGCCAACGTGTTCCCCATCGGCACCGACCACCATGCGGTTTTCACCACCGAGTACTTGGCGCAGTTCATCGCACTGAACGGGGTGACCTGAGGTGTCCGCCTTCTTGATTACCCGCCAAATGGTCAAGCCCGTACACCAGCCATTGCAGCACACCTGGCAGGTGCCAGTATCCATGATTCGTGAGACCACCTTTGCCGAGAGCCGTGCCGCGCTACTGGTTGCCAAGCTCGGTAGCGTGGCCGGCAAAGCCTTAACCCCCTGACTCCAAGGATGAACTGATATGGCACTCAATCCCAAACGTACGCAGCGCGTCGTGACATACCTCAACGAGCGCGAATACACCGACTTGCTCAAAAGCGCAGCACGCCTTGACAAGCGCCCAGGGGACTTCGTTCGATTCGGTTTGCTGCGGGACATGTATGGCAGTTTAGGCATTGGCGCTTGCCTGGGCAACGACAACATCAGTGCTGATGAGGCACACGGCGAGTGAGGAGTGAAACCCAAAAAACGCAAGCTGTTGACGCTCGCCGAGCGCACCTGCTGTGTATTACGCAACAACACAGCCCATCCCACTTTTACGTATCGCTTGGCAAGGCTGGCGACGCCAATACCCAGCGCACCAGCGGAAGGCTTGAAACGTCATGAGCGAAGTGGCCGCGCTTTTCAATCGGCCACAAAAAAGCCCAGTTCGAGCTGGGCAATTTCTAACCACACAAAAGAAAGCTTCTGAAAATATGGCTGCAAACATTCTAATCCCGAGTGCTCCAGTTGTCGCACTGTCCAGCCCTGAGTTGATGCACACCCACTGTCTGGCGAAAGCTTCAAAAGTGCACAAAAGACGGGTCATTCAACCCAACGGCACCTATGTTCACTCGCAGGGCGGGCAGGCTTACCCGTGCTGCCACTTCGCCAAGCGTAAAGCCTGCCCAATGGTCACGCGCTACAGCTTCGACCTGTGGACCAAAGGGTTCGAGCCCGTGGCGGCACTGGAGTCTGACGCAACTCAATCCGCAATCCTGAGAATTTATTCAGAGGCCCTGCACTTTGCTGCCGACCAGGCAGGCAAGCCAGGAGTCCAGCAGGCCTACTGGGCCATTCCCACATCCAAAGCCAACGCCCTGGCCCGCATTGCCAACGCCGGCGAGCGCCGGAAAATCCTGAGCGCAGCCAACCGCCTTTTTTCCTGGCTGTTTGCGAAAGACTGGGTTCACCTGTGCGTTGCCAGCGCTTGCTGTCTGGCCTATCGGCCAAACCTGAAGACTGGCGCACGGCATCACAAGGGCACCGCCATGGCGTGTAGCGACAGCAAGGACAAAGTGGTCGAGCCGGTATTAATGACGGCAAGGGGCTGGACCAAGCTGCAAGAGGGGGCCGCAAAATGAACTACTACAAGCGCCACATCGGGGACTATATGAAGGATGCAAGCCATCTGAGCCTGCTTGAACACGGCGTTTATATGCGCCTGCTGGACGTGTACTACACGCGTGAGTCGGCCCTGCCCATGGACCAGGCTGCACGCCTCATTGGCGCACGCAGCAAGGACGAAAAAGATGCGTTGGCCGTGGTGGTCGGGGAGTTCTTTCAGCTGGTCGATGGGTTTTATACCCAGGCCCGCTGCGAATTTGAAATTTGCGCCATGCAGAAAAAAGCAGAAACCAACCGGGAAATTGGAAAGCGTGGTGGACGCCCTAAAAAAGTATCGGTGCTGGCTGATTCTAGAAATCCAGAACTAACCCAGACGGTTCCTGAAAACAACCCATACGAAACCCTATCCACTAGCCATAAGCCAATAACCACTAGCCAAGAAGAGCGGGGGCTACCAGATCCACCACCGAGCGTGCCTGACGGCCCGGCTCGCCCTTCGATGGCTGGCGCGATTTGTGTGGCGATGAAGGCTGCCGGCCTGCAAAGCGTCAATCCAAGTCATCCCGATTTGCTGGTCCTGATCGACAAAGGCGCAGACATTGGTCTGTTTGTCTCTGTGGCCCGTGAGTGTGTAGCGAAGCAAAAGACCTTCGCCTACGCCCTGGCCACGGTCAAGGGCCGGATGGTGGATGCGGCTGTGCTGGCAGGCTCGGCGCTCAGCGCGCCTCAAAAGCCTGCTGGAAATGGCAACAAGCAAGAAGCGCTTGAACAACGAAACCGGCAAGTGGCCCAAGCCTGGGCCGCAGGAGAAGCGACATGAAACCGGCAGAAAAATCCGAGTTTGCAAAGCTCATCACCGATGTGCTGGCCTACTACCGCCAGGACGCCAGCAGCTTCACGCTGAGTCTGTGGTGGCAAGCCTGTCAGAACTTCGAACTGGAGCAAGTCAGCAAGGCGCTCAGCGGACACGCCATGGACGCCGAGCGCGGTGTTTATGCGCCCAAGGTCGCCGATGTGGTGCGGGTCCTGGCTGGCACCATGACTGACCGCGCCGCGCTGGCCTGGGGCAAGGTACTGGGCGCCATGAGCGCGGTCGGCGCCTACTGCGATGTGGTGTTTGACGATCCGGCCATCCATGCGGCGATTGAAGATTTGGGCGGATGGGTCAAGGTTTGCCGGGGCGAAACCGCCGAGCTGAGCTACTTGCAGCACCGGTTTTGCCAATTGCACAAAGCTTATACCGGGCAGGGCACGTTCGAGTACCAGCGCCGGCTCCTTGGTGACCGCTCGCCCGATAGCGACTTCACGATGCTGGGCTTGGCACTTCCATGCCCGGCCATTGTGGGTGACCGAACGCTGGCGCTGCAGGTCTACCGCGCAGGCTCCCAGTCGGCAAAAACCACCATCACTTTCAGTGGCGATATTGACGTACAGTGCTTTTTAGCAGCTGCCTAAGCTTCTCAAGGCTTGAGTTTACGCAGGCATCTGGAACGCCGCGCCGCGCTGCAGCATCGTCCAGCACATTCGACCGGTCTTGGCCGCAATGGCCACGACCGACTTGCCAGTAACCCCGACGCGTCTTGGACGCTGATGGCCCAGCGGCTCAGGGCATCAGTTTTGTTCTTCGCGGTTGCCAGCACCGCCTTGCCGTCCAAAATCAGCAACGTGCGCAGGTAACGGTTACCGGCCTTGGTGATGCGGCCTAGGCGCTGCTTGCCTCCCGAACTGTACTGGCCTGGCACCAGCCCCAGCCAAGCCAAGCGCAGAATTGGCGCCCGCAGGCAAGCTCCAAGCTCCCGCCCGTTGCCCGCAGTAGCCACACTGGCGCTGGCCATCGTCGGGCCGATGCCGCCGAATTGCATTAACTGCCGGAATTGTGAATTTTCAATGGTGGCTCGGGCAATGTATTTGTCGTGCTGGCTGATGCGCGTACCCAAGGAAATGAGCTTGCTCAGCGCAGCAGTGGCAGGGCAAAAAACCAATATACCGTTTTACATAAAATTATTAGAACGGCATAATTATAGAAATTTCATAAAAATTCGTAAATCATGACTTTCCGCCGTACTGCCCTTGCTCAAGAAATGGCCCAGCAACTGCTGAAGCCTTCATTTCTCGATACCTCCTTGCGCTCCGGACTATTTCTTTCTGGACAACGAAGGGTGGGCAAGACCACATTTCTCGCCACCGACCTGATTCCTGCTCTGGAGAATTTGGGTGCGATCGTCATCTACGTCGACTTGTGGAGTCAGCCGCAAGCCAATCCAGCGGACTTGGTTCATAACGCCATTCGAAAAACTTTGAATGAACTGCAAACCCCCGGTTCGGGAATTCTCCAGAAACTAAAACGCGTCTCTAGCATTGAGGCTGGCGTTGCAGGATTCAAATTTGGCTTTAAGCTCGCGGACGTAGGCAAAGACGGTGGCATAAGCCTTGCCCATGCGTTCACGGAGCTTGTCGAGCAGGCCAAAACTAATGTGGTGCTTATCGTTGACGAGGTGCAGCACGCTTTGGGCGGTGCCGAGGGCGACAACATGCTCCACGCGCTCAAAGCAACTCGTGACGCCATCAACACACAGCCTGCAACCCCCGGCTACTTTCTTTTTGTCGGCACGGGCTCGCATCGCGCGCGCGTCCAGGAACTCTCCCTCAAGGGCAACCAGGCCTTCAACGGCGCGGTGACGCATGAGTTTCCGGTACTCGGGCGAGACTTTATTGAATACGTCCTTGAACAGGTGAAGCCCCAGCTGAGCGACAAAGCCCCTTCGGTGGCCATCACTGAAGATGCCTTCAAGACGATGGGAAGTCGGCCTGAAGAATTGATGAAGGCCCTCAATGTCCTGCGCGGATTGCCGCAGGGCGCAAACCCTGACGAGCATCTCCCCACCATTGCACAGGCGCTTGGCGCTGCCGCAGCAGATGTCGAGCTTCAAAAAATAGAAGCCTTGGGTCCTTTGGCTGGAGCTGTCTTTTCGCGTATTTGCAGTATTGGCGGCAACGTCAAAGGGGGGTTTACCGCAGACGCACTGAAGGAGTATTCGGCCCAAATCGGCCGAGAAGTCACAACCCAAGAGGTTCAGAGTGTTATCGGCCTGATGACTTCGGCCAACTTGCTCATGCGTGTCAGCCATGGGCGCTATGGCGTGACCGACAGCTTTGTCGAAAAAGCATGGGTAACACGCTTGCAAACCGATCATCTCTTGCGGGCCGACACAGCAGCGCCAGATAAAGGGGCTGCGACTTAACCGGCACGACCACAGTCCTTTCTCTTACGGTCTGGGGAGAAGCTGTCTGTTCACAAAGCCGCACCCCGAGGGGTAAAACTTGTGATCATGCGCAGTTCGCGCTGAACAATCTTGCTTGCAAGGGAAGGGGAAAGTGATGAGAAAACTCAACGGCGGCCTGATGGCGGCCATCACCTTGGCCCTTCTTGCCAGCGGATTCAATGCAGAAGCGCGCCTTGGCAAGTCAGGCAGCGCTTCCCGCTCCTCTGGCTATTCCTTACCCAGCCGCCCTTCGGGTGCCACGGCGCCCAGGCCCTACACGCCGCCCCCGTCACGGGTGGGTGGCGGCACTTCGGGCGGGATGCAGCGTTCGGGTGCAATGGATCAGGCCAGAGCCATGAGAGGCGCGCCTGCTTCACCTGCCCCAACGGGTGCAGCCGCGGGTGCTGCAGGCGCTGCGGGTAGCTCCTCCATGATTGGAAGAAACGTGCCCCCTGCAGCGCCCGTTGCCCCTGGCGTCGCACCCGGGGCAGCGCCAGGCACGGCGGCGCCCCGCGGCTTCAGCACCGGCCAGATGATCGGTGGCGCGGCAGCCGGTGCGCTCGGAGGCTATGTGCTGGGCCGCGCGATGGCGCCCGATGCAGCTCCACCGCCAGCCACGACCGGCGCTGCCGGCACCTCAGGCAGCCCTTCAGCGCCAACCGCCGGCGAGACACCTGCTGGCACCACGGGCGGTGCGGGTGGCGCCTGGAACGCAGGCAATACTGACGGCACTTCCGCCAGTGCGCAGGATGCACGCGGCGGCGTTGGGCTGCCCGGCAGCCCCGACTCCAGCCGTGGCGGCTCATCGATGATGCCGTTCTTGCTCCTGCTGGCATTGCTGGCCGGGGCCGTGCTGTATTTTTTCAAGAAAAAGTTGGGCGTTCTGGCCGGAGCCAATGCCAGGAAATTGCCATCGAGCGGCTTGGGCTTTGGACAAGGTGGAAGCATCGCACCTCTCAATAATTCCCCCGAGCAAGAGTTGCTGGCGCAGGCACCCGGCATCTACCGCCGTCTGCAGGACGCCAACAACGCAGCCGATACCGCGCAAATGAGGCGCCTGGTGGACGAGAGCTACCTGCCCGTGCTGCTGGACGCCCTGTCGAACCGGGTGGAGCCTTCGCGCACCCGGGTGCTCAGCCTGGACATCAAGGAAAACCGGGTGCTGGACTTCAGGCAAGAAGGCGGCAAGCAGGTAGGCAGCATCTACTTTGTGGCCCGGCTTGACGAAGGGGATGGCGCGGCCGGTCTTGTCGAGGAGGTCTGGCACTTTGTGAAGCCGAACCAATCCGCGGACTGGAAGCTGGCCGGCATTGAGGCACTCACGTAAGACGCCATCCTTCGTTCTTTCTCAGTCCTTGTGGTTGACGACAATTACCGTGGCCGGCTGACGACAACTATGTTGGCCGGTTAGAGGCTTATACCGGGCAGGTCCGGGAAGCGGGGCTACCGTTGAGACTTCGAACACAAATCGAAGGTAGGCGGCATGCCCGGCAAGAGAATCACGGACCACCAAGTGCACAAGTACAAGCAACACCGCAACAAGCTCAGCCAGGTAGCTTCTGCCGCCAAAGCCGGAATCAGCGAGAGAAGCGCCCGGCGTATTGAAGACGCGCAAAGCCTGCCCTCACAGCGCCCTTCGCGAGACTGGCGTACCCGGCAAGACCCGCTGAGTGCGGTTTGGGACAGCGAGGTCATCCCGCTGCTGCAAACCGATGCCCGGCTCAACGCCGTCACTCTGCTCGAAGAACTTCAACGCCGCTATCCCGGCCAGTGGGACACGAGCGTGCTAAGGACCCTGCAGCGGCGCATACGCTTGTGGCGGGCCAGGTTTGGCGTCGAGCGGGAGGTCTACTTTGCCCAGGAACACCCGCCAGGACGCCAGGGCATCTCGGACTTCACCGTCGCGGATGAACTGAACGTGGAGATTGCCGGCATGGCGTTTACTCACCGCCTGTACCAATTTGCACTGGCCTATTCCGGCTGGCGCCATGTCACCGTCATCGACTCGGGCGAGAGCTTCATGGCGCTGTCCACCGGGTTGCAGGCCGCGCTGTGGGCGTTGGGCGGCGTGCCCGAAGAGCACCGCACCGACAGCTTGTCGGCAGCGTTCAACAACTTGACTGAGCAAGAGGAATTGACCAAGCGGTATGCAGACCTGTGCAGCCACTACGGGCTGCGTGCCACACGCTGCAACCCCGGCCAATCCAATGAGAACGGCTCCATCGAATCACGCAACAACTCCCTGAAGACGGCGCTGGACCAGGCCTTGCGTCTGCGCGGCAGTCGCCGCTTTGATGCGCGCGGTGATTACGAAACATTTGTCGACATCATCGTGCAACGCATGAATACGCGTGCGGCCAAGTTTCTGCTCACCGAGCGCGCCATGCTCAAGCCCTTGCCGGTGCGCCGAACCGCCGAGTTTGAGGAGATTCCTGCCCGGGTCAGCAAATACGCCATCTTCACCCTCAAGGGCGTGCTCTACAGCGTACCGAGCCAACTCATTGGTCACCGGTTGATGGTGCGCCAGTATGCCCAGCACGTTGAGGGCTGGCTGGGCGGTCAATGCGTTGTGAGTCTGCCAAGGGCCAGGCCTGCGCAGGGGCAGCGCGTCGGGCGCTCCATTGATTACCGGCATTTGGTCGGTGCTTTAAAGCGCAAGCCCGGTGCCTTTGCCCGCTGGGTGCTGCGCGACGCCGCATTCCCGCGGGCGGTGTACCGCCAGACGTGGGAACGCCTGGCAGCGCAACTGCCAGAGCGTCAAGCGTGCAGGACGATGGTGGGCCTGCTGGTGTTGGCCGCTGACGGGCATGAAGCCCAACTGGCCCAGGAGCTCGAGCAGTTGATTGAGCTGGGGCAGTTGCCTGACCTGAACGCCTTGGCCCAGTTGCTGGCCCCGCCCCGAAGCGAGGTGCCCGACGTGGCGGTGACGCTGCCCACGCTGGCGTCCTATGACGAGTTGCTTGAGGTGGCCCTGTGAGCGCGGCGTCAATTACCGCGTCAATTACGACAACTACCTCGGCGCGCTTGGCAAGCATGCTCACGGATTTGCGCCTGCCCACCATCAAGCGTCTGGCCGGCGACTTGTGCGCGCAATCCGATACCGAAGGCTGGCCCGCACACCGATTGTTGGAGGCCTTGCTGGAGCATGAAATCAATGAACGCGAGGCCCGTCGCATTGACCGTCACCGCAATGAGTCAGGTCTGAGCCCGGACAAACGGCTGTCCAGCTTTGACTTCGCCGCGGTACCCAGTGTGTCCAAGGCGCAGGTGATGGCGCTCGCAGAGGGCACCGAGTGGCTTGACCGGGGCGCCAACGTGCTGCTGTTCGGCCCGCCTGGCGTAGGCAAAAGCCATTTGGTAAGTGCCTTGGGGCATGCCTTGATTGAGGCCGGGCGGCGGGTGCTGTTCACGCGCTGCTCGGACCTGGTGCAGCGCCTGCAGGCGGCGCGGCGTGATTTACGCCTGCCGCAGGAGCTGGCCAGGCTGGACCGCTTTGATTTGCTGATTCTGGACGACTTGAGCTACGTGCGGCGCGACCAGGCCGAGACGTCCGTGCTGTTCGAACTCATATCCGAACGCTATGAGCGAAAGAGCCTGGCCATCACTGCCAACACACCGTTCTCGCAGTGGGGCGAGGTGTTTGTCGAGCCCGCCATGACGCTGGCCGCCGTTGACCGTCTCGTGCATCACGCCACCATCCTGGAGATGAACGTGGAGAGTTACCGCCGCCGCGCCGCGCAGGCGGGGCATGCCCCGCCTGCGCGAAAGGCCCGTTCAACAACATAACCAGTTCGATTCATTCCCCGCTTCCACCGGCCAGGATAGTTGTCGCCGAGCGGTCAAGATAGTTGACGTCGACCAGGCCTTGCGGGCAAACCCGCTGACTTCCCAGCCCCGAATCACCATTCGGGGCTTTTTCCGGTATCCCAAGGCTCCCACTCCTTGGGTTTAGGCTACTCAGTAAGCAGTATCGGTCGGGGAATGGACAAAAGTTCGTCGTTTACGAGTACTTTTTTCATGGTTCTTAGCCAAGTGCAGCCAGAGAAATTCCTAGGTTTTCAACACCTTGCGATCGCATTGCTCACCCTGGCCAGCATGTAGGGAGGAGGGGGTAAGCCAGTAGCGTTTGGCAAAGCACCTTGGCCTTCTTTCTGGCATTTTCTTCAGTGTGCTGGCTTTCAACGTAGGCCAGCACCATCTCCAGCGGGGGCCTGCTGACACTGCCCACGAAGTAGGTTAGTGGTGGGACCCAGAGATTTGCCTGGAGTGAGGCAAGCGGTGCATACTTTCGGGCTGCGCAAGATAGGCTTGAGCAATCCCCGGGCGCCGGACTTCAATGTTGTCGAAGCTGGTCATGACTTCATTGTTGCGAATTGCCGTAAAAATCGCAATTGCCATTTTTTAACAACAAACAGCAATGCTTGGAGCCGCACTACTGCAAGGTCACGTTATACGAAAAAGCTATCGCATAAGGCCAGAGTCTTCAGTGCCCGGTAAAGCGCATCCAAGCCCGGACCGTGGTCTGCCTGCCATGCCTGGCAGCGCCCGCGCCATTGGTACGCGCCACGACCCAGCCCCTGGGGGTAGTGGCTCAGTTGGGATAGTGCTGCGTTTGAAATGCAGAGGTCGTGAGTTCGATCCTCATCCGCTCCACCAAGAATACGACCAAGACATGAATCGAAATCAAATTCCTGCCGAGTATTGGGGTGGAGCACTGACTCACAAGCTACTCATGGAATGTTGCTGACTTTTGGTGGGGTAGTCCAAAGCGTCAATAGAAGTGTTGGGCTTGCGTTGGGAATGCAATTAAGAAATGACCAATTCACAAACGAAAACCCGATATCGCTTGATCGGTCCGATTCAAGTCGATTGAAGAATGACGGAAGATTGTTTTTCCGAAACAGCCAGTCGCTGCCAGAATGAATCTATGGCGCCATCCTTTTGCTGGTCTTCTTCATGAGTGTGGTGATCGCTGCACCAGTCATCCGGCCCCAGAGCAGAGTCCAATTTTTGCATTTTTTCGCTGGCCAAAAGGTATCTGACGATTGGCGCCCGGTTTGCGCATGAGGCGACATGGCTGCCTTCGGCCGGGTTGAACGCAGTACAAGTTAAGCATGACCTACTGTCGCGTCATGAGCCATGTGACGTGGACAATGGGGGATGGAACATTACAAAGTCACCTTGTCCGAGCAAGAAAGAACCGAGTTGCAGGACATTACAGGCAAAGGCACCCACGCAGCGTCCAAGGTCATCAATGCCTTGATACTGCTCAACTGTGACCAAGCCGGTAGCCGCACCGAACGCCCCCGCACCTGCGACATCGCAGCCATGCTGTGCGTGAGCGAGCGCAAGGTGGACCGGATCAAGAAGAAGTTTGTGCTCGAAGGCCTGGCGCTGGCGCTGAACCGCCAGAGCGCCAAGTGCGAGTACGACCTCAAAATTGATGGTCGTCTGGAGGCACAGTTGCTGGCGCTGAGCTGCTCAGCGCCGCCCGAAGGCCAGGCGCGCTGGTCGCTGCGGCTGCTGGCCGACCGGCTGGTCGAGTTGGAGTTGATCGACAGCGTCTCGCACGAGACGGTGCGCCGCACGCTGAAAAAAACGAACTCAAGCCCTGGAGGAAAGTCGGCTGGGTGATTGCCCCGCCAGCGAGCGCGGCCTTCGTGGCGGCCATGGAACAGGTGCTGGACATCTACAGCCGGCCCTACGATGCGAGGAATCCTGTGGTGTGCATGGACGAGACGCCCCGCCAGCTCATTCGCGAGACCCGCGAGCCCATTGCCGCGGCGCCTGGGCGCCCCGAGCGCCATGACTACGAGTACGAGCGCTGCGGCGTGTGCAATGTGTTCATGGCCAGCGAGCCGCTGGCCGGGCGGCGCCTGACCAAGGTCACCGAGCGCAGAACCAAAGCGGACTGGGCCATGTTCGTGCAGGACATCGCGGCCAGCTATCCCGATGCCGAGCGCATCACGCTGGTGATGGACAACCTGAACACGCACACCCCGGGCTCGCTGTACGAGGCTTTCCCGCCAGACAAAGCCAAGGCGCTGTGGGATCGGTTCGAGTTCGTCTATACGCCCAAGCACGGCAGCTGGCTGAACATAGCAGAAATCGAGATCAACGTCATGGTGGCTCAGTGCCTGGACCGACGCATCGACAGCATCGAAATCGTGCGCAGCGAGGTCGCCGCCTGGCAGCGCCGCCGCGACAACCTACAGGCCAAAGTCAACTGGCAATTCACCACCAAGGATGCCCGCGTCAAACTCAAACGCCTTTACCCGACAACTTCTTCATGACGCGACACTACGCTGCGTGGTCATTTCTTGGCCGTTTACAGATATGTATTGATGCAGACGATTTCCCCCGATGGTAGAGCTTGCCAGATGTTCAGTACAGGTGCGACTTTTAGGATTGACCTATGGGCTCACACTACTTCCAGGACTAACGGTTTTACAAATGACTGTCTACGACCGGGTGATCTAAAAACAATTTCGCGGCTGGGCATATGGATGACCCGCACTTCTTTATGCTCGGGGTGGGCCACGCTTTTTACCGCCACGGCAACGGCCAGTGAAAGATTTTTGTAGAGGAGGCTGGGATTTGTAACCGGCAACAAATTGCCTAGCGATGTTGCTTCGCATTCGATAAGGTAATGACCAGACACTGACTCAACTCCTGAAATGTAAATAAAGTTTACTTTTTGATAGCAATTTTTGCCAAGTGGTTTTCCCGTAACTTAAACATGGCATAGGGTTTACACCCTTTTAGATAGTCGAGCGCGCATCCATTT
>Ga0308165_1000887_pt1 | contig 46479 bp, 42 predicted proteins | sample PhyWR2_FD_201032 | JGI IMG/M metagenome (GOLD analysis project Ga0308165, IMG submission 201032) | Phyllosphere microbial communities from UC Gill Tract Community Farm, Albany, California, United States - DLSLW.R2 | ecosystem: Host-associated > Plants > Phyllosphere > Unclassified | place: USA... | reverse complement strand
AATACAGCAATAGAACTTGGCCAATATACTTTGGCTGTTTTATATTCTAATGCCAGATCCAATACGTTCAGCAAACCATTCATGTTTAAATCCCAGGCCAGCTTTGGGTTTTGCTCTCCTGTAGCCGATAATAATGCGGCTAAAAGATATACCTGAGTAGGTTTGTATTTGTGAAAAATACCCTTGATCATTTCTTTATCAAGTACGTTCACAAATTCGAAAGGAGCAGAATTTTTAATGTCGTAATCCGGCCTGCGTATATCGCATGCAACTACATGGTCATCTCCATATATTTTGCGTAACATCGTTACCAATTCGGTACCAATTTGCCCGTTAGAGCCTAAAACCACAATTTTTTCTTGCATATTTTTTATGAGATTGAGCAAAGGTAAAAAAATGAGATAAAACGCACTAAAATATTTATACTTAGTATGTGAAGAGCAGGTTAACTGGATAAATTTATGCCTGGGAATTGCAAACTGTAAACGGTACAGGTTAATTGTTTTAAAATGATTAATTGAGAATTGCTAATGATCAACTGAATGGAGTAACTGCAAACCGGCTTTAAACATTTCGACATTAATTTTATACATTTACTACACGTACCTGCATAACCAAATAACCAATGACTCCCTTTGAGCCTGAAAAATCTTCTGATTTACTGAGCCGCCTTAAAAAGGGCGACAAGCAGGCTTACGAAAAAATATATTTTACCTACAGTAAAGAATTATTATTGGCGGCTTACAAAAAAACAGGCGACAGGGTAATCGCAGAAGAGCTGGTGCAAAATATTTTCATTTCCCTTTGGGAAAAACGGCAGGAAGCACATATCAACAACTTGCAGGCTTATTTATTTGGTGCTTTAAAATTAAGTGTGATCAACCACATCAGAAGTATGGTGATGGAAAATAAATACATGGCGTACCAAACCCTAACCTACTCAGAAAACCACCAGGATACTGCAAACCTTGTAGATCTGCACGATTTATCCTCCATCATCGAAAAAGGCATCAATTCGTTGCCAGAAAAAACACAGGAAGTTTTCAGACTTAGCCGCTACCAACATCAATCCACTAAAGATATTTCTAACGGGTTAAACATTTCCGAAAAAGCGGTCGAATACCACATTACCCGCTCAATTAAGCGGATAAAAGAATATATCAAAAACTTTTATATCTTTTTATAACTGATTATCAGTTAATTACATTTAATTTTCTCTTTTTTGTCGATTAGCTTTAGGGGTTCCCCTCCACAGTGTTACTTGTATTGTATAAAGCCAAATATTCTTTCTTATGAACCAGAAATCATTTTACGATTTACTCAGCCGTTATGAAAATGGAAACTGTACAGAAGCCGAAAAGCACTGGGTAGATAAATGGTATCAGAATTTGAATCATAAAAACTTTAAGGATCTTTCTTCTACAGCACTTGAAGAAATGCAAACGAATGTTTGGCTTAACATCAACAATATTGAACGCAAACCTGCACCAATAGTAAAGGTTAAAAAGCTTTGGCCAAAGTTTGCCATCGCAGCATCTATTATGATTGCCTTTTTTATAGCCGGCTTATATTTAATGCGGTATAACCATGCTGAACAATCTTTTATTGACGAAAACGGCAATTTAGCTTTAGTAAGTAAAACCAACGAAACTGATCGTCCCATCATTATAGCGCTTAGCGATGCAAGTACAGTAACACTTAAACCGCAGGCAAATATTATTTATCCAAAAGTTTTTGCTGCCGATAAAAGAACAGTCTACTTAAAAGGTACAGCCTTTTTTTCGGTTAGCAAAAATCCAAAAAAACCATTTTATGTATACAATCAAAAACTGGTTGTGCGCGTATTGGGTACCAGCTTTTGGGTAAAATCATCTACTGATCAACTACCAGCACAAGTAGCCGTTAGAACAGGAAAAGTTCAGGTGCGGGAAAATGAGAAGAGTTCAATGTTCTCATTAGCCAAAGAAAAACTGGCTAAGCCAATTCTGCTTACACCGAACCAAAAAGGTGTTTTTTCAAACCATCAGTTAAATAAAACACTGGTAAGTAAGCCTATTCCGTTGGCCGAAGCCTATAATGTACCAACAAGTTTAAGCTATAACTTTAAAGAAGAAAGTATTAAGGAAATTTTCAAAACCTTATCAGAAGCTTACGGAATAGAAATAAAATCTGATAACGAGCAAATTGCAACATATACTTTTACCGGAGATTTAAGCAAAAAAGGGCTTTATGAGCAGCTCGACCTAATCTGTGGAACCATATCCAGCAAATATTACATCCAGGGAACCAGTATTGTGGTTTCCAATAAAAACTAACCAAATATAAAAAACAATGAAGCAGAACCACAACACCAACAGCCCGTAACCAGGGCACCATTTTCCATAATATTTTTCTAAAAAACAAAGCCGACAATGTGGGGCATTGCCGGCGAGTTAAATACAAAGAATTGTATTCATGGTATTCCTATGTCCAATAAATCCAATCATTTAATGAACAATAACCAAATTTATGAAAAAAAATCAACTTATTTCGCTGGCGATATATGCAATGAGAGTTTCGATTTACCAAATACTTGCAATAACAATCTTTACCTGTAGTGCATTTGCAAAAAATGTAGATGCACAGGATTTTCTCAATAAACCAATTTCGATCAAAGCCGATCAAACAGACATTAAAACCATTATCGAAAAAACCGAACACTTAGCCAATGTTAAGTTCGTTTATAGTCCGCAATTAATAAACTCCGACCGTAAAGTTTCCATTAATGTGGTCAACCAAAAGCTTAAGTACTTTCTTGAGAATTCGCTAAAACGTTATGACGTGGGATATAGGATAGTTAAAGATCAGATTCTGCTCTATTCTATTCCCGCTAATAACAACCTCGAACTGTTAAAAGCCTTCGAAGGTATTGTAACCGGAAAAGTAACCGACAGTAAAGGCAACGCCATCCCAGGGGTATCCGTTTCCGTTAAAGGAAAATCGATCGGTACCACAACTGATGAAAATGGAGCTTTTGCGTTAAAAGGCCTTACAGTTGATAGCCGCGTTCTTGTAGTGCGGTATGTAGGGTTCATTTCGAAAGAAGTAAACCTATCAGCTGGTAATGCCGATGAAAACCTGAGCATCAGCCTATCTGAAGATAACCTTCAACTGGAAAGCGTGATGGTAACAGGCGGTAATCCGAAGAAAAAATTAGAAAGCAGCGTGGCCTTAACATCCGTGAGCAATAAAGACATTACCAACAGAGCGCCATTAAACAGTACCGATTTATTAAAAGCCATACCTGGTTTAACAGTAGAAAGTACAGGTGGCGACGGACCGGGCAATGTGTGGGTAAGGGGCTTTCCACAACAGGGCGGTTATATTTTCCTGGGTATACAGGAAGATGGCTTACCGCTTTTGCCAACTGGCTTTAACACCAACCCATCCATCGATCAATATTACAAAACAGATTTGACCATCCAGAATATTGAGGCCATAAGGGGTGGAAATGCATCCATTGTACAGGCCAATACCCCTGGTGCAGTGGTAAACAATATCAGTTATGTGGGTGCCGATAAACAATATGGCCAGTTTAAATTTACCACCGGCTTTTCTCAGGGCTTGTACCGTTTTGATGGCAATACTGGAGGAAAAATCAACGATCAGATTAAATACAATATCGGCGGTTTCTACCGTACCGATAACGGTGTGGTAGATCAGGGTTTTAACCCGGCTAACCAGGGCGGACAGATTAAAGGCAACATGACCTTTAACTTTAAGAACCATAAAGGCTTTATCCGCGTGTATGGTAAATATTTAAATGATAAAGTCCAGTTTTTACTCACCAGTTACTACCCTTACGATGGTACCGGCAAACCGACTACTTACCGCGATTACGATATGGCTTCACAATCCATTGTTCCTGTCCAAACAGAGTGGAGTTATAACGATCCAACTACCGGTCAGCACGATTTTAGCTTAACGGATGGAATCCATACCAAATTAGGATCAGCCGGCTTCCAGTTTAACTATTTAACAGATAGCGGATGGCAGATTGTGAATAATTTCCGTTATCAGAATACCCATACCAATTCTACTTATACCGCAGCAGCAGGTATAGCCGCTAGAACATCGGCAATTCCTTATTATTACCCTGGCGGTGCGGTTGCTCCTTTTGTGGCAGGCGATTATGTAATTACTTCTAATGCCAACGGACAGATTAACAGCGACGTTCAGATTGTTGATTATCTGGATTTGAAAAAGACGGTAAAAAACCACAGCTTAAACCTTGGTGTAGGTATCCACCAATATAACCGCGATGATTTACGCTATGCATTTAGATCTTATACCGAATTTAAAGAGCATCCAAGCATCATTTTACAATCGCCAACCGCACTGGAAAGGACAATCCAGACCAAAAACACCTTTATTGGCGATACCAGAACACTATCGGCCTATGCGGGCGATGAGATTAAAATATCTGAGAAATGGAGATTAGATATCGGCGCACGCATTGATAACCAAAATGTTAAAGGCGACAGGCCATATTATGCGCTAAATACAAACGGCACAATAAATACCACAGCAGCAGCAACACCAACCATTTTAGGCTACACCAGCTATAACGAAACCTTAACCAACTGGGCAGCATCAGTAGGTGCCAATTATAAGATCAGTGCCACCGCCAGTATGTTTGCACGTGCAACCAAGGCATATAATGCCCCAAACATCGGCGATTACAATGCATCTGCCTACAATGGTGCCAATATTAAAAAACGCCCGGTTTATTTAGGAGAAATCGGTTTTAAATATGCTAAAAACAACCTGGCCATTTTTGCTTCGGGAAGTTACTCCGCTATTAAAAATACTTCATTAACCATTAATGTACCAACAACAGCCTCTGGCCAGCAAGCTTTAGTCGCTTTTGGCTCTACACGCACCTGGAGCGCCGAATACGAAGTATCGTATAAAATCGCTAAGCCGCTGAGCCTGAGGCTTACCGGAACTTTACAAGATTCGAAATACACAGATTACGAGGCCAATACAAGTGGAAACGCAGCTGTAGCAGCCGAATTTGGTAACCGCATTTATAGCTTTACAGGCAACAGGACCGAAAGGGTGCCCGTGTTAAATACAGAGCTGGGTGCCAACTACGATTATAAAAACTTTAATTTATATGTAGCCGCCAACTATGTGGGCAGCCGCTTTACCTCTCCTAGCGACAGTTATAAACTACCTGCTTATGTAGTGATGAAAGCTGGAGCAGGCTATAATTTCACTAAAAAGGTTTCAATAAGATTTTGGGCAGACAACTTGTTAAATGCAAAAGTGTTAACCGAGGGAGATGTGCGCGGAGATCAGTTCCGGAATTTCGCAACCGTAGCCCCTGGTTCATTAATGATTGGCAGAACATTACTTCAACGTACTTTCTGGGGATCATTAGCTTATTCATTCTAACAAATAAAACCGGAGTTTACGCTCCGGTTTTTTTAATTCTAAAACATCATGACAACAAGAAGATCATTTTTACAACAAGTAGGCCTTGCTGGTACAGCGGCATTTTTAAGTCCATCTATCATCACATCAGCTTTGGCAGCACCTGCTAAAGTTTCAAAAATCGGGATTGGTTTGTTTACCCTTCGCGAGCAGCTCACCGCAGATGTAAAGGGCACCATCGAACAAGTGGCCAAAATTGGTTATAACCAGGTAGAAACCTACTATGGTTACCCGGGCAAGTACGAAGTAAAAGGTTTTTGGGGCTTAGAAGCAAAAGATTTCAATTCGTTGTTAAAAAATAATGGCCTTACCTCGCCTAGCGGGCATTATAACCTTACCGAGTTTCTATCAACAGGAGATGATAAAGTATTAAAATCGCATATCGAAACCGCAGCCACTGTTGGCCAGAAATATTTTGTGATCCCGGCATTGCCTACTGATATCAGAACAAACGGTTCGTTGGACGACTATAAACGGATGGCGGCAAAATTTAACCAGGCGGCAGAGTTGTGCCAGAAATCAGGTCTAAAACTTGCCTATCACAACCATAACTTCGAATTTAAAGATCAGGGAAATGGCGTTACAGGTTACGAAATTCTACTTTCAGAAACAGATGCCAAACTGGTCGGTTTCGAATTAGACATCTTCTGGGCGGTAAATGCAGGTTTAAATCCGGTTGACATGTTCAAGAAAAACCCTGGCCGCTATAAAATGTTCCATGTAAAGGATATGGATAAAACCGACAAGGCAGTTTTTGTTGAAGTTGGCTCTGGAAGAATTGATTTTAAAAGCATTTTCGATGCATCCAAACTGGCTGGAGTAGATTATATTTTTACCGAGCAGGACATCATTAAAAAGGAACCTTACGAAAGCATAGCTGAAAGCTATAATTACATTAAAAAAAATCTGCTTTAGGCAGATTTTAGGCATAAAATCTCTACGTTTTAAGATTTATTAGTAAATATTATGCTCACCAATACTAAATGTACATTTTACACCAAGTAAAATCGCGAATAAATATCACTTTAAATGGCAATAGAGCCATAAAAACACAATTATTTAGAACAATTCTACACGGTAACAATCGCATTGCAGACTGATTATTTTAATTAAAAAATTTATTCTTTACGCTATATTTTTTCTAATATTACTAATTCAACACATAAGTAACCAATATATAAAATCATAAAGACGATGCACAGAAGAGAAGCACTCAAAAACGTTGCATTTTTGCTGGGAGGAGCAATCTCGGCAAGTACAATGGGCGTTTTGTTTGAAAGTTTTACGCTCCCCGAAAACGAAAAAAACTTCGTCCTCTATTCGCTAGAAGATGAAAAGATTTTTGCCGAATTCGCCGATATTATTGTACCAACCACCAAATCATCTGCCGGGGCCAAAGCTGCGGGCTTAGGTAAGTTTATCCCAATGATGATGAAAGATTGTTACCCTGCTGCTATGCAAACCTCATTTGCGCAGGGCTTTAAAGATCTGCAGGCTAAATCAATGAAAGATTTCGGGAAAAGCTATGTTACTTTAACACCAGCCGACCGTAAAAAATTAATGATCGATTTAAGGGCCATCGCGCTGGCACAAAAAGAAAGCAAATCAGAAGAAAACAAAGATTTAGCCTACTTTTTTATCACGGCCAGGGATTTAACCCTGCTTGGTTATTATTCTTCAGAAATTGGTTGTACCAAAGCACGCGAATATGTGCTTATTCCGGGCCGCTATGATGGTAATGTGCCATTAAAACCAGGCCAAAAATCTTGGGCAACCTAATTTCTAACCACAACTACAAAACATCATGAATTTAAATACAGATTTAAAAGCAGAAAATACTTACGATGCTATTGTTATAGGATCGGGGATTAGTGGCGGCTGGGCTGCAAAAGAACTTACTGAGAAAGGTTTACGCGTATTGATGCTCGAGAGAGGAATGAACATCGAGCACATTACCGGTTACGAAACCGCAATGAAAAGCCCGTGGGATTTTAAACATGCAGGCAAACTTACCGAAGAACAAAAGCGTACCCACCCTGTTCAAAAAAGAGATTATCCTTACCAGGAAGCGAACGAAAAGTGGTGGGTAAACGATTTAGAATGCCCATACACCGAAGATAAACGTTTCGATTGGTACCGTGGTTTCCATGTTGGTGGAAAATCCTTAATGTGGGGCCGCCAGAGTTACCGTTTTAGTGATCATAACTTTGAGGATAACAAAAAAGATGGCCACGGAACTGATTGGCCGATCCGGTACGCCGAACTTTCTCCATGGTACGATTATGCAGAGCGTTTTGCCGGCATCAGTGGTTCAAAAGAAAACTGGCCAACCTGTCCGGATGGTGAGTTTTTACCACCAATGGATTTAAACATTGTAGAAAAATCGGTAAAGGCCCGCGTTGAAGAACATTATAAAAAAGAACGCATTATCATGATCGGCCGCGTGGCCAATCTTACGGTTCCGCACAAGGGCCGTGGTAATTGCCAGTACAGGAATTTATGTAGCCGTGGCTGTCCTTTTGGCGCATACTTCAGTACACAATCTTCTACCCTACCTGCTGCGATGGCAACAAAAAGGCTAACGGTTAGGCCATACTCTATCGTAAATCATATTATTTACGATAAAGACACCAAAAAAGCAAAAGGTGTAATGGTTATAGATGCAGAAACCAACAAAACAATGGAATTTTATGCAAAAATTGTTTTCGTTAACGGTTCTACATTAGGTTCAACTTTCGTTTTATTAAACTCAACTTCTGAGGCGCATCCAAATGGATTGGGCAATGGAAGTGGTCAGCTAGGCCATAACCTGATGGATCACCATTTCCGTTGTGGAGCCAATGGAGAAGCAGAAGGCTTTGAAGATAAATACACCTATGGCCGCCGTGCAAACGGAATTTACGTTCCTAGATACCAGAACATCGGCAACGATAAACGCGATTACCTGCGTGGTTTCGGTTATCAGGGCGGAGCCAGCAGAAGCAATTGGCAAAATGATGTGGCCGAATTATCATTTGGCGCAGATCTGAAACAAAAAATGACTACTCCGGGAAAATGGACCATGGGATTAGGCGGTTTCGGAGAAATGTTGCCATATTACGAAAACAAGGTGTACATTGATCATACCAAAAAAGATAAATGGGGACAGCCGGTATTGGCCATTGATTGCGAATACAAAGAGAACGAGAAAAAAATGCGTGTGGATATGATGAACGATGCTGCCGAAATGTTAGAAAAAGCAGGATTGAAAAACATTAAAACATTTGATAACGGCTGTTATCCAGGTATGGCCATCCATGAGCAAGGTACAGCCAGAATGGGTGATGATCCTAAAACATCGGTACTGAACAAATGGAACCAGATGCATGAGGTAAACAACGTTTTTGTAACTGATGGATCTTGTATGCCATCAATCGCATGTCAAAACCCATCGTTAACGTTTATGGCTTTAACAGCCCGTGCCTGCGATTACGCTGTAAAAGAATTAAAGAAAAAGAACATCTAGAAAGGTTTAAGGTAGAAGGCTTAAGGCATAGGGTTCAATCTCCCTATGCCCTAAGCCTTTAGCCCTATGCCCCATACCTCAAAAATGAAAAGAAAATTAAGAATGGGCATGATAGGCGGCGGAAAAGACGCTTTTATCGGTGCCGTACACCGCTTGGCCGCCAATATGGATGGCCTTATCCAATTATCTGCCGGAGCACTTAGTATAAATCCTGAAATTGGTTATGAATCTGGAAAGATGCTTTTTCTTCCGGATAACAGGATTTACACCAGTTATGAAGAAATGCTGACCAAAGAAAGTGAACTGCCAGCAGATGAGAGAATTGATTTTGTAACCATTGTTACCCCAAATTTTGCCCACTTTGCACCTGCGATGATGGCTCTAGATAAAGGTTTTAATGTGGTGATCGAAAAACCGATTACCTTAACGCTGGAAGAAGCAAAACAGCTAAAAGCTAAAGTGGAAGAAACCGGATTAACCCTTTGCTTAACCCACACCTACTCTGGCTATCCAATGGTTAAACAGGCCAAACAAATGGTTAATGAAGGTGCTTTAGGTGCAATCAGAAAAGTGATTGTAGAGTATCCACAAGGTTGGTTAAGTACCCTTTCAGAACGTGAAGGGAATGCACAGGCTGCATGGCGTACCGACCCTTCTAAAACAGGGAAAAGCGGTAGCATGGGCGATATAGGTACACATGCGACACATTTAGCCGAATACATCACCGGTTTAAAAATCGCTAAAATCTGTGCAGATTTAAACATTGTTGTTCCGGGCAGGGCAATTGATGATGACGGGAATGTGCTTTTAAAATTCGATAATGGCGCTAACGGTGTGCTTGTTGCCTCACAAATTGCAGCCGGAGAAGAAAATGCATTAAAAATCAAAATTTACGGCGAAAAAGGTGGTATGGAATGGCACCAGATGGAGCCAAATACCTTAATTGTGAAGTGGTTAAATGCACCCGCCCAGATTTACAGAACGGGTAACGGCTACATGGGCAGCTTCGCTCAGCACAATACCCGCACACCAGGTGGTCACCCCGAAGGTTATTTGGAGGCGTTTGCCAATATCTATAAAAACTTCGCCTTAACTGTAAATGCAAAACTGAACAATGAGCAGCCAACGGCAGAAATGTTAGACTTTCCGGGCTGCGACGATGGAATAAGGGGAATGGCATTTATCGAAAATGCTGTGGCTTCAAGCCAGTCAGATCAAAAATGGTTAGATTATAAATTATAACGATCCGGCATGACAACAATAAAAGGACCAGCAGTATTTTTAGCACAGTTTATAAGCGACGAAGCCCCATTTAATTCTTTGGATAACATCTGCCAATGGGCAGCTGGCTTGGGCTTCAAAGGCATCCAGATGCCAACCCTTGATACGAGGTTTATCGATCTTCAAAAAGCTGCTGAGAGCAAAACCTATGCAGATGAGCTTAAAGGGAAAATTGCTTCATACGGTTTGGAAATTACTGAACTTTCTACGCACTTACAAGGTCAGTTGGTTGCAGTACATCCGGCGTACGACGATCTTTTTGATGCTTTTGCACCAAAAGAAGTACACAAAAACCCAAAAGCAAGAACAGAATGGGCTGTACAACAGATGAAATACGCGGCAAAAGCATCTCAAAACTTAGGTTTAAATGCACATGCTACATTTAGTGGTTCATTGTTATGGCAATATTTTCATCCCTGGCCACAACGTCCGGCTGGATTGGTTGAAGAAGGCTTTGCCGAACTGGCAAAACGCTGGACACCCATCTTAAACGAGTTCGACCAATGTGGTGTTGATGTTTGCTATGAAATACACCCAGGCGAAGATTTATTTGATGGCGAAACCTACGAAATGTTCCTTGCTGCAGTAAATAATCACCCCCGGGCATGCTTATTGTATGACCCATCACACTTTGTGCTGCAACAATTGGATTACATTCAGTACATCGATTTTTACCACGAGCGCATCAAAGCTTTCCATGTTAAAGACGCAGAATTTAACCCTACAGGCAAACAAGGCACTTTTGGTGGATACCAGAGTTGGGCAAACCGTGCTGGACGCTACCGTTCGCCAGGTGATGGTCAGGTTGATTTTAAAACCATTTTTAGTAAATTGGCGCAATATGATTTTAAAGGTTGGGCCGTTATGGAATGGGAGTGCTGTATTAAAAACCAGGAAGATGGTGCCCGTGAGGGAGCAGAATTTATCAAAAAGAACATCATTAACGTAACAGATAAGGCATTTGATGATTTTGCCGCATCAGGAAGTGATAGTGCTTTCAATAAAAGAATATTAGGATTATAAGATTAACAGAGCACACACAACATGAAAACCTGCATAAGCGGCAACTAACAAAACATCGCTGCTTATGCAAGCTTGAATACAAATAAAAACAATAAACACACATGAAAAAAACATTTTTAATTTTAGGCGCGGTAGTCATCTTTATGGCTTCCTTTTCAAAAGCAGATTTAACGAGAGAAAAAACAGTAGTAGCTACTGCAACAATGACTAATCATGCTGCATTTCAGTCTAATCCAGGTGAAAAACTGATCAATAAAAACGATTGTTTGGGCTGCCACAACAAAACAAACAAAATTATTGGCCCTGCTTACGTAGAAATTGCAAAGAAGTATCCGGCTACCGAGAAAAACATCAATATGTTGGCCGATAAGATTATTAAAGGTGGAACCGGCGTTTGGGGCAATATGCCAATGACAGCGCATGCTACACTTAAAAAAGACGATGCAAAATTAATGGTAAAGTACATTTTATCCCTAAAAAAATAATTTTAACCAAATTAGCAAATCGATTTACTAAATATGAAAACAGAGCAAGAAAATAAAAACACGAGTAACCGCCGTGATTTTATTAAAACTTCGGCAATCGCTGCCGCAGCATTTATGATCGTACCCCGCCATGTATTGGGTGGACCAGGTTATTTAGCACCAAGCGATCGCTTATTGGTTGCCGGAATCGGTGTTGGCGGAAAAGGCCAGAGCGATTTGGATATGTTCAACAAAAGTGGAAAAGCAGACATTGCTTTTTTATGTGATGTTGACGACCGCCGCGCAGCCAACAGTGTAAAAGCTTTCCCGAAAGCCAAATACTACAAAGATTGGCGCGAAATGCTAGATAAAGAACATAAAAACTTCGATGCTGTTTCTGTTTCCACTCCTGATCATAACCATGCAATCCAGGCTTTAGCAGCAATGCAACTGGGTAAACACGTATATGTACAGAAACCTTTAACGCACGATATTTATGAGGCCCGTATCTTAACTGCAGCCGCAAAAAAATACAAAGTGGTTACCCAAATGGGAAATCAGGGCGCATCAAACGATGGTCCTCGCCAAATGAAAGAATGGTACGAAGCTGGTTTAATTGGCGATGTACATACTGTTTATGCATGGACTAACCGCCCGGTGTGGCCTCAAGGTATTCCGTGGCCAGATAAAAAAGCCGAAATTCCTAAAGAATTAGATTGGAATTTATGGTTGGGAACGGCTCCCGAAAAAGATTTCGTAGATAAATTGGTTCCTTTTAACTGGCGTGGCTGGTGGGATTACGGAACTGGCGCTTTGGGCGATATGGGCTGCCACTTAATCGAAGCTCCTTTTAGCGTATTAAATTTAAAATACGCCAAAGAAGTGGAGGCAAGTGTAGGCTCTGTTTATGTTGATGAATTTAAACGCGGTTATTTCCCCGAAAGCTGCCCTCCATCAAGTCATGTTACCTTAAAATTCCCTAAAACGAATAAAACCAAAGGTGATGTTACCTTACACTGGATGGATGGTGGTATACAGCCAGAGCGTCCGGAAGAGTTAGAGGCAAACGAAACTTTTGGCGATGGCGGTAACGGTACCCTATTTGTTGGAACAAAAGGCAAAATGATGTCTGAAACCTATAGTGCCAATCCGAAATTATTGCCTTTAAGCAGAAATAAGGATATCAAAGTTGCCCCTAAATATGCCCGCGTACCGGACGGTGCCAACGGACACTATAAACAATGGGTTGAGGCTGCAATAGCAGGCTACGGTAAACAGGAAGTAAGTTCTCCTTTCGAAATTGCAGGTCCGTTAACCGAAGCGTTATTAATGGCCAATCTGGCGATCAGAAGTTTCGACATCCAAAAAACAGTAAACGGCAAGGTTACTTATCCAGGCAGGTATACAAAAATGCTTTGGGATAACGACAACATGAAAGTAACCAATTTCGACGAAGCAAACCAGTTTGTAAAACGCGAATACCGCAAAGGCTGGAACAATTTAACACTTTAATAAATCCACAAACCTCGCAGGCTTCGAAAACCTGCGAGGTTTAAACTTAAAAAAATGAAAAAAATCTTTCTTTCTGCTTGCATCTTACTTGCAGTAACACAAATATCAAAAGCGCAAAAAGGCTTTAAACCATTGTTTGATGGTAAAACCACTACAGGATGGCATACCTATAACAAAACAACCGTTGGCAGTGCATGGCAAGTTCAGGATGGTGCATTGCACCTGGATCTGGCTACCAAAGGTGCAGATGGTGGCGGCGATTTGGTTACCGATAAAGAATATGGCGATTTCCACTTGAAATATGAATGGAAAGTGGCTCCAAAAGCCAATAGTGGTCTGATTTTTTATGTTCACGAAGAACCTAAATACCATGCTACCTATTCTACAGGTTTAGAAATGCAGGTAATTGATAACGATGGCCACCCTGATGGCAAAATTACCAAACACCGTGCAGGTGATTTATACGATCTGGTAAAAAGCTCATCAGAACCAGTTAAAGCTGTTGGCGAGTGGAATAAAGCTGAAATTATTAGCAAAAAAGGTAAATTAACATTAATTTTAAACGGAGTTGAAGTGGTAAAAACCACTCTTTGGGATGATAACTGGAAAAAAATTGTGGCAGGCAGCAAGTTTGCAACATGGGAAAACTGGGGAACTTTTAAAACCGGAAAAATCGCCTTACAGGATCACGGAGATGAAGTTTGGTACAAAAATATTTCTATAAAAGAACTTTAAACCATATGGAAAATGTAAGAGGGATAATGTATAATGTGAATTACAAAATCCCTCTTATCAGATCCAGTTAAAATATTATAAGATTGTAAGATGAGTAAAGGGATAATTTCCCTAATCCCTCTTACCTCACTCATTTTACATAATTACTAGCCAAATGAATAGCACTACTCGCTTTAAACTCTCTGCCATGATGTTCCTGGAATTTTTTATCTGGGGCGCCTGGTTTGTAACCTTGGGAGCTTTCTTAAACACCAATCTTAAAGCAACCAATTCAGAAATTGGTTCTGTATTTTCAACCCAATCCTGGGGGGCAATTATCGCTCCTTTTATCATTGGTTTAATTGCCGACAGGTATTTTAATGCCGAAAGAATTTTAGGTGTTTTACACATCATTGGTGCCGTTTTAATGTACCAGATGTATAATGCACCAGATGTTAGTGTTTTCTACCCTTATGTTTTGGGTTATATGATTTTGTTTATGCCAACTCTTGCATTGGTTAATTCGGTTTCTTTCAATCAAATGAAAGATGCAGAAAAAGAATTTGCAAACATCAGGGTATTTGGTACCGTTGGATGGATCATCGCAGGCTTATTGATCAGTTTTGCTTTCCACTGGGATTCTCCCGAAGGAATTCAGGCCGGAATGTTAAAAAGCACATTCCTAATGGCCGGTATAGCTTCTTTGGTGTTGGGCCTGTTTAGTTTTACCTTACCGGCAACTCCTCCAAAAGTTGCTAAAAATGAAAAAATTAAAGTTGGCGACATTTTAGGACTAGATGCGTTAAAACTGCTAAAAGACAAAAACTTTGCTGTTTTCTTTATTTCTTCTATTCTAATCTGTATCCCATTGGCATTTTATTATCAAAACGCAGGTCTTTTCCTTGCCGATATTAAAGTATCTAACCCAACAGGTAAAATGGCAATCGGCCAGGTTTCAGAAGCATTATTCTTATTGGCTATTCCGGTATTCTTTTCTAAATATGGGTTCAAAAAAACCATTATTGTGGGTATGTTGGCATGGGCGGTACGTTACGTACTTTTTGCTTATGGCAATGCTGGTAACTTAAGTTTTATGTTAATCATAGGAATTGCACTTCATGGCGTTTGTTATGATTTCTTCTTTGTTTCCGGGCAGATTTACACCAACTCTAAAGCAGGAGAAAAGTTTAAAAGTGCTGCACAGGGTATCATTACCCTTGCCACTTATGGCGTTGGGATGTTAATCGGTTTTAAAGTAGCCGGTCTAATTACTGATATGTATAAAACAGGCGATGTAACCGACTGGAAAATGGTTTGGATTATCCCGGCAGGAATTGCAGCAGCAGTTTTCTTATTGTTCGCTCTGCTGTTCAACGATAAAACCAAATCTGAAATAGAAGCTAAAACTGCATAATATGGCTTCGAACGTAAATAGAAGAAATGCTTTAAAGAACATCATCGCAGGAACCGCTGCGATTGGTGTTTCTTCAGGATTTTCAGCATTAGCAATGGACAAACCAACATCAGACAAGTTAAAAGGAAATATTAACCATGCCGTTTGCCGTTGGTGCTTTAGCAGTTTTGATGTAGAAGCACTTTGTATCGAAGCTAAAAAAATAGGCATTAAAGGCATTGATTTAGTTGGGCCGAAAGATTGGCCGACCTTAAAAAAACATGGTTTGGAATCGACCATGTGCAATGGCGCCGAAATTAACCTGACAGATGGCTTTAACGATGAAAAATTTCACGAGAAGTTAATCCAAAGCTATACGGCAATGATTCCGCTTGTAGCCGAGGCCGGATATAAAAACCTCATCTGCTTTAGCGGAAGCCGCCGTGGCAAGGATGACGAAACGGGCTGGAACAATTGCGTTAAAGGATTAAAACAGTTGATGCCACTGGCAGAAAAACACAATGTAGTTCTGGTAATGGAACTGTTAAACAGCAAAATTAACCATAAAGATTACCAATGCGACAGAACATCATGGGGTGCTGAACTTTGCAAACGCCTAGGGTCTGAAAACTTTAAGCTGTTGTACGACATTTACCACATGCAGATTGACGAAGGCGACGTGATCAGAAATATCAGAGAATACCACCAGTACATTGCCCATTACCATACAGCAGGCGTTCCGGGAAGAAATGAAATAGACGATACCCAGGAGCTATACTACCCCGCAATTATGAAAGCCATTGCCGAAACCGGCTTTAAAGGTTTCGTTGCACAAGAATTTATACCTAAAAATGCAGATAAAATAGCCTCCCTTAAAAAGGCCGTTTCCATTTGCGATATTTAATACTACCATTATGATATCAAGACGAAGTTTTCTAGTAAATAGCAGTATGGCTGCAGCAGCAGCATTTCTGGTGCCATCTTTAGCTTTTGCAGCCGCGGATAAAAAACCGGTTGGCTTACAACTGTATTCTTTAAGAGATGAATTACCAAAAGATGTAAAAGGAACCATAGCAAAAGTGGCTAAAGCAGGTTTTAAAGAAGTTGAAACTTATGGTTTTTCTATAAAAGATCAGTTTTGGGGCTTAACACCTGCTCAATTCAAAAAACTACTTGACGAAAATGGATTAAAAGCCCCTAGTGGCCACTACGGTTTAGGCACTTATTTATCTGACGGCAACATTACCGAGTTAAAGGCGGCAATTGCAGCGGCTAAAGTGCTTAAAAGTGAGTATGTAACCATTCCCTGGTTAGATGAAAGCATCAGAAAAAATGCAGATGATTACAAGAAAATTGCGGCAAGAATAAATGAGGCCGGAAAAATGTGTAAAGCTGCGGGTATCAGATTGGCTTATCACAACCACAATTTTGAATTCGAAAAACAGGGCAATACCACAGGTTACGAAATCCTGTTAAAAGGAACAGATAAAAATCTTGTTGATTTTGAACTCGATCTATATTGGGTAGTTCGTTCAGGAAACGATCCGATTAAACTGTTTAAAGAAAATCCGGGCCGTTTTACCATGTGGCACGTTAAAGATATGGATAAGGCAAATCCTGCTTTAAATGCTGAAGTGGGTACGGGTTCTATCAATTTCAAACCGATTTTTGCCCAGGCAAAACTTTCGGGAATGAAACATTTCTTTGTAGAGCACGAAACCAATTACAAACCGAATCCGATGGCCTCTGTTGCAGCAAGCTGTGCATACATTAAAAAAGAAATTATTTAAATTTTAAATGATGAACTCAAGAAGAACATTCTTAAAACAGGCTGGATTAGCTGCCGGAGCAGCATTGTTGATCCCATCATTTGCTTTTGATAAAGCAAGTAAAAATGTTGGCCTACAATTATATACCCTGCGCGATGAACTGCCCAAAGATGTAAAAGGCATTATCGAAAAAGTTGCCCAGGCAGGATATAAAGAGGTGGAAACCTACGGTTTTGCCGATGGTAAATTCTGGGGCTTAACGCCAACAGAATTTAAAGCACTGCTAAATGCAAACGGATTAAAAGCACCGAGCGGTCATTACCATATGGACGATTTTGTAAAAACCGGAAAAACCGATAAACTAAAGGCAGATATCGAATCGTCTGCCATATTAGGTGGAAAATACTTTACCATCGCAGGTGCACATGTAGATACCGATAAAGGTGAAGATGGTTTTAAAAAAACAGCCGAAAATTTTAATAAGGTTGGCGAAATTGCAAAAGCCGCAGGTTTAAAATTTGCATACCACAACCACGATTTCGAATTTAAAAAACTAGGGGATAAAACAGGTTATGATGTATTTTTAACCGAAACAGATAAAAACCTGGTAAATTTTGAAATGGATTTATATTGGGTAGTGCGCTCAGGTAACGATCCGTTGGCGTTATTTAAAAAGTATCCTGGCCGTTTCCCAATGTGGCACGTAAAAGATATGGATAAAGCCAAACCTCAACAAAATACCGAAGTTGGAAATGGTTCTATTGATTTCAAAGCTATTTTTGCACAGGCAAAACTATCAGGCATGCAACATTTCTTTGTTGAACACGAAAATAATTATAAACCAGATCCTATTGGTTCAATCAAAACAAGCTGCGATTATATTAAAGCAAATTTGATTTAAATTTTAAATAAGCCTCATAGGTTTCAAAAACCTATGAGGCTTATAAAGTGCCCCAAGTTATTTAAACCTGACAGTAGCGAACACTGAGCGCAGCAAGGTAAAGCAAATGGCAGGACTATCCCAACCGATGTACACAGGAACCTGCTTTCCAAAACAAATACATCACATTACTTCCAATTTAGAAATCCCTCCTCCCCCTTTACTAAATCGAGTTACTGCTTTATAATTTGGCCATATTTTCTATTGAAAAACTAAGATTTAAAATATTAAAAGCAAATTTTATTGGTAACAATGGGGATATAAGCTTAATTTTTAGCATATTTGGCTAATATCAAATGTTTAATAATATATAATTAAAAATTAAAATGAAAGTAGCAGTAGTAGGTGCAACCGGATTGGTAGGCACTGTCATGTTAAAAGTATTGGAGGAAAGAAATTTCCCTTTAACAGAGTTGATTCCCGTAGCATCAGAAAAGAGCGTTGGTAAGGAAATTACTTTTAAGGGTAAGAAGTTCCCAATTGTTAGCATGGATACTGCAATTAGCATGAAACCGGATATCGCCTTGTTTTCTGCCGGCGGAAGCACTTCGTTGGAGCACGCCCCACGTTTTAAAGAGGCTGGAACAACGGTAATTGATAACTCTTCGGCATGGAGAATGGACCCTGCAATTAAATTGGTGGTACCTGAGGTTAATGCACACGAACTTTCTATCGATAACAAAATTATTGCCAACCCTAACTGCTCTACCATCCAAATGGTAGTGGTGTTGAAACCTTTGCACGATAAATATAAAATTAAACGTGTGGTGGTTTCTACCTATCAATCGGTTACAGGAACAGGCGTAAAAGCTGTTGAGCAATTAATGAACGAGCGTAAAGGCATTGATGGCCCTAAAGCTTATCCATATGAAATCGATTTAAACGTACTTCCACACATTGATGTTTTTACTGAAAACGGATATACCAAAGAAGAGGTTAAAATGATTAAAGAAACGAACAAAATTATGAGCGATGACAGCATTAAAGTTACCGCTACAACAGTTCGTATCCCGGTAATGGGCGGTCACTCAGAATCGGTAAACATTGAGTTCGAAAATGATTTCGATTTGGCTGAAGTGCGTAGCATTTTAGAAAAAGCACCAGGCGTTATCGTTGTTGATGATGTGGCTAACCTAAAATACCCGATGCCAAAAGATGCTCATGAAAAAGATGAGGTTTTTGTAGGCCGTATCCGCAGGGATGAGTCAGCACCTAAAGCTTTAAACCTTTGGATTGTTGCCGATAACCTACGCAAAGGTGCCGCAACCAATGCCGTACAGATTGCCGAATACCTGATTCAAAAAGAATTAGTTTAAACAAATACCAGCCCCGATTTAAAAATCGGGGCTTTTTTATGCCCGCTCTCAAACATGAAACATATTCCAATCGCTTTAATATATTCCAGGCTATTAATCGGTTTTGGGATTATCCTGTTAAGTGTTTTTCACGCCAATCATTACTCTTTTCTGGCCATCACCTTATTATCAATCGGTTTGTTAACCGATGTTTTTGATGGGATAATTGCCCGCAGGCTCAATATATCTTCCGAAAAATTACGCCGTTTAGATTCTGCAATCGACCAGATATTTTTCATTTCGGTAGCGGTTGCCACTTACATCCAATGTCCTGATTTTTTCAAAGTCAACTTGGTAAAACTGATTATTCTAGGTGCTTTCGAAGCTTCAACTTATGTGTTAAGCTATATCAAATTCAAAAAAGAGATTGCTACCCATTCTATCGGTGCTAAAATCTGGACGCTCACCATATTCGCCGCCCTGGTCGAAATTATGGTTCATTGCGATTCTGTTGTGTTATTCGAACTTTGCTTTTGGATTGGACTGGCCACCAGATTAGAGATACTTGCCATTGTTTTCACCTTAAAAAAATGGACAAATGATGTGCCTACCCTTTATCATGCCATTAAACTCAGACAGGGAAAAGATATTAAGCGCAATAAATTATTTAATGGATAAGCAATTATATAATTTAGCGATCGTAATCACTAAATTATATATAAAAAAGAGATTATAATCACCGATTTAGCTATAATTTAGTGTTTTGGTATATAATCACTGCTGCAAACATATGAAATTTAACAAATTCTTCTTTTTACTAATCTCATTATTTTCTTCAACTGTAACCTTTTCACAAAACAGGATCCAGAACCTCGAAAAGGCTTTTAACAACCTTTTAAACGATGAGCAGGCAAAACATGCTATTGTTTCACTTTGTGTTTTAGATGCCAATACCGGCAAAACCCTTTATGCCAAAAACGAGCAGGTAGGTTTGGCCACCGCTTCTACCCTTAAAACCATTACTGCGGCTACGGCTTTCAGTATTTTAGGGAAAGATTTTCAGTTTCAGACTACTTTGGCCTATACCGGAACAATCACTGCAGATGGAACATTAAAAGGAAACCTGATCATTATCGGTAGCGGCGATCCAACACTGGGCTCATGGCGTTATCAGAACAAAGAAAATGCAGTGTTAAGTACCTGGGTTACGGCCATAAAAGCAGCTGGAATTAAAAAAATTGAAGGGTCGGTTATTGGCGATGATCGCATTTTTGGTACACAGACTACACCTGAGGGCTGGGTTTGGCAAGATATAGGCAATTATTACGGTGCCGGAACTTCGGGTTTGGCCTGGCGCGAAAACCAGTTCGACATCCATTTAAGACCGGGGAACAGTACTGCTGATGAGGTAAAAGTGGTAAAAACTGTTCCGGCTACACCTTACGTGCAGATTGTAAACGAACTCAAAACCGGCGCTTCGGGCACAGGCGATAGATGTTATGCTTTTCTCCCACCCTACAGTAATGTTGCCTATTTACGTGGCAGTTGGGGGCTGGGAATTGGTAAAACTGGCATTTCTGTTGCTCTCCCCGACCCCGCTTTTGACTGTGCTTACCGCTTACAAGACACCCTGAAAAGATTGGGCATTGCGGCTAATCAACAGGCCTCAACAACACGGTTAATGGCTTTAAACAATCAGGTAATCCCTTCAATAACACAAAAAATAAGCACCGTAAGTTCGCCAACGCTCAGTGAGATTACCTATTGGTTTTTAAAGAAAAGCGTTAACCTTTATGGAGAATCATTATTAAAAACCATTGCGATAAAATCGGGCAAAATGGGCAACACAAGTAAAGGCGCCGAAACCGAAATTAATTTCTGGGCAGATAAAGGCATTGACAGATCAGCATTAAATATTATCGATGGCAGTGGACTTTCGCCAGGCGATAGAATTACGACTTCGGCTATGGCCAGCGTTTTGTTCCAGGCTCAAAAAGAAAGCTGGTTTCCCGATTATTACAAAGCTTTTCCAGAATATAATGGTATGAAAATAAAAAGTGGCACTATAAATGATGTTTCAGCTTTCGCCGGCTACCACACCGATGCTGCAGGAAATAAATATATCGTAGTAATCAATATCAACAACTACAGTGGAGGTGGCATTAACAAAAAATTGTTTAGGGTGCTGGACGAGTTAAAATAAAACGCTTATTGTAAAAAACGCTTCTTATGGCACACTTTGTTCAAAACCTTCAAACTGTAGACGGACTGATTTCTAACCTGTACAAGGATATTTCTATTGAAGAAATGACCAAAAAAATTACTGACCTGTTTGAATTACAGGGTTACAAAGTAATCGATCAACAGTTCGGAAATCTTATTTTAGAAAAAGGAAGTCGGGTTAAACGGCTTTTACTCGGTGCGTTTACCACTTATTTTAAATTTAGTGTTACGATGGTTTTACATACCGAAAATCAGCTTGTAGCCAATGTTTTTCAACAATCCAGTGGCATGTCGGGTGGCTTAATTGGCATGAACCAGGTAAAAACAGAACTTGCACGGTTAAACTTTTTGTTTGCGAATATTTAACTTAGAATTTAATCCATTAGGATAAAACATTAATGAATAAAGCTAATGATCAGCTCTTGGCTTTAAATCTAAATTTGTGTATTTTTGATATATGGAAATAACAATCGACATAGGGTATGAACAATTGTTAGCTGCAATTAAAAAACTTCCGGCAGCAAAGATCAAGCAGTTAAAATCGGTTTTAAATGAAGAGTTTATTGAGCAAAAAGCAACGAAAGATTTATCTGACTTTCAGAATTTTTTGCTTAAGGGTCCTGTAATGAGTGATGAGCAGTACAAACTGCACCAGGCAAATAGAAAAGACTTCAATTAATTATATATTCTGGTCGTCACCCTGAATTTATTTCAGGGTCTATCTAGCAGAAAATATCGCAATCGATACTTTTACTTCAAACATTGCAATTATCATTCAAATAATTTCTCCTAAATACCAACCAGGCCATCAAAATATTCAAGGGAATCAGTCCCAAACTTAAGCCAACCATAATAAAAATATAAAAAAAGAAAAACAGGCAAAAAACAGCCATCAAAAATCCTTTAACCTGTATCCCATTCAATAAGAGCAGGCTTCTGAACAAAAGAATAACAGATAAAGCAAATGTAGCTAGCCCGAGCGATATAATCAGTCCAGAACGTGTGAGTAGCCAGCATAATTCGGGCAGTATTAATACGAGATAATTTAAGCCCAAGCCAAAAAACAGTTTCGCCCTGCTAAAAGGGAAATTAGGTAAAAAAGCCAAATACCGATCGTTGAATATTTTTTCCTGGTAAATAAGTACCACATGTGCCACAACAATGCAGGAAGTAATCAGCATCAACAGCCTGAAATTATCTTCAAGATCTGAGAAAAGCATAAAAACACTCGAAATTAATAACCAGGAGAGCACTTTTGTGATTATATAAGCCAATTTCGATCGGTTAAAAACATGAAACGTGTATAATAAAAATATAGGTTTATTCCATTTCCTACTTATTTTGAACAACCAATTGGGTTTACCGGCCTCAATAAAGCTGTTGCTTTCTTTTAAACAGACATAAGCACCTACAGCAACCAATAGAAGCTGAAAACTTAAAATACCTACTGAAATAAGGTAAAAACCAAATACCATCCCAATAATAACCGCATACAAAGTATAACACCATAGCGGAATAAACATATAAGCCAGCACGGCACGCCAGGCCATAAACTGCTGCTTTGGCCCAAATGATGTGAAACTATAACGCAAAAACTCATGCTGCGGCAAAACAAGCTGATCTAGTATATATCGTAAGCTTTTATAAGCGTAAAGTGAGCTGCCAAGAAGGTAAAATATTAAGATTAATGGGTTACTTACTATACTGATGGTAAAGAAAAACTGCCAAAAATCGATTTTATCTGGCCGTACAGTGCCCAAAGTATTGATAAATAAACAGTAACTGATTAACATCACGAAGATAAATATCAGCATACCTGCATGGGTACGGTAGAAGCCACCCACAAATATTTTTCTTAAGGCTGTGTTCGAAAGCAGAAACATCAAAAGCACGGGATTAATTTTTGATCCTCAATGTTAATCTGTTTAAGCGCGGGTAGCTTTAACTCACCTAAAGGCTGATGTGATGACAATAAAAAACTGATTTGCTCTTTCTCCTGTTTTTCGTTTATCCAACGGTATAAAACTTCTAAGGATGTTATGTCTATGGTATTTAAAGGTTCATCCAGTAAAATCAGTTTAGGCTTGCCCAGGAAAGCCAGCACGAGTGAAAGTTTTTTCAGCATACCGCTGGAGTAAGCACCTAACGGATTGTTAATATAATCTTTCATGCCCATTTCGCTGAGCAGGGTTTCTGCCTGGCCGGGCAGTGCTCCCTTCGCTTTTGCGAAGAGACTGATCATTTCTGCTCCACTCAAAAATTCGGGAAACAACGGTTCAGCTGCTGCAAAATTTACCAGCCTGCGGTATGAAACACCATGATTTTTTAAATAAACGGTGCCTAATGCGATATCGCCTTTAAAAGCCAATATCCCTGCAATTGATTTCAATAAAGTGCTTTTTCCTGTTCCATTGTTTCCTTTTATCCAGAAAACACCTTCGGGAATCTTAATATTATCTATCTTTAAAACAAGATGACCTAAATAAGATTTTTCAAATTGATTGAAATGTAACATAAAATCATTTTATTTCTGACTTTATTTTTATTGAAAAGTTACAGACCATCTATCTCAAGAATTATATATGATGCAGCTCCTTTTACGCCCTTACCAGCAGAGTGATATTAATGATTTGGTTAAACACGCCAACAACATCAACATTTCGAAATATTTAACCAATAAATTTCCTTTTCCGTATGAGAAAAGAGATGGCGAGGCTTTTATTGAACTGGCTTTAAGCCATACCCCATTACAGATAAAGGCTATTGTAGTTAACGGTGAAGTAATCGGCTCAATAGGTGTACATCAACTGGCCGATATTTATAGTAAAAGTGCCGAAATAGGTTATTGGATTTCGGAGGATTTTTGGGGCAATGGCATTGTTCCGCTTGCAGTGAAAGAGATGTTAACATACGGGTTCGAAACTTTTGATATCGAAAGGATTTTTGCCCGTACTTCTCACACCAACCTGGCCTCGCAACAAGTTTTAAAAAAAGCAGGTTTTGTTTTCGAAGCAGAACTTAAAGGCACCATTTTTAAAAACGGTGAATATTATGACGAGCTGATTTTCGGGTTCAGAAAACATCAGCTCATTTAAAGGAGCTAAAACATGTTGTTAAACACAAAGCTTATTGCGTAAATTCGTGCAAACCAAAAACAACAAAACAATGAAATTATCGATCAAATCAGTAGTACTGTTTGTTGCACTTTTAGGTGCAGCAGATTTTGTTAATGCCCAAGGAAGCAAATTTCCACAGCCCAGTAGCGGTCAAACCATTATCCAGGATTTTGGATTGGGCAAAATAACTTTAATCTATTCGCGTCCGAATGTTAAAGGGCGCAAAATTTTTGGCGGTATGGAGCCATTGGGCACAGTTTGGCGCAACGGGGCAAATGCAGCCACCCGCATTAAATTTACCGATGCAGTTAAAATTGAAGGTAAAGATTTACCAGCTGGGGAATATGGGCTGTTCAGCATCCCGGGTAAAAACGAATGGACGGTTATTTTCAGCAAAAAACCTGACCAATGGGGCGCATATGATTATAAAGAAAGTGATGATGTGCTGCGTGTAAAAGTAAAAACAACAGGTTTAAAGGATAAAGTAGAAACACTAACCATGCAGTTTGCCAATGTTACCGAAACTTCGGCAACTTTAAATATGATGTGGGAGAACAGTGCTTATACCATCAATATCAGCACTTCGATAGACGAAAAGGTAATGGCCAATATTGCAGAAGCAATGAAAGGCGAAAAAAAGCCATATTTTAACGCTGCACTTTATTATTTCCAAAATGGGAAAGATTTAAAACAGGCTTTAGAATGGATGACGGAAGCTGAAAAATCAGACCTTAAAGCACCATGGTTTAAACTGTGGAAAGGCCGCATCCAATTAAAAATGGGTGATAAAGCTGCTGCAGCAACTACAGCTCAACAAGGTATTGACGCTGCAAAAGCACAAAATATTGATGAATATGTGCGCCTCAATTCTGAACTTTTGGCACAGGCTAAAAAATAAGAAACCACTATTGCGGTCGGTGCGGCACCGACCGATAGATGAATTCCGTCATTTCGAGCGGAGTGCAACGAAGTCGAGAAATCTGTTTAGATAGATCTCTCCATTTCGCTGCGCTACAGTCGAGATGACGACGATTTGAAAGGCATAATTCCTTATAAATTACCGAACCTAAATAATCTAAACCCGACTAAAATGAAAAGCCCGCAGCGCAGCGAGGACTTGAAATGAAAAGCGGGGCCAGCCCCAGCCGAAGTACCGCTACAACTGCTTTTCAAATTAATATGATATTCTTATGCTCAATGAGCTGTAGACTTAAACATGAGTTTCATAACTAATATTAACTTAAAATTAACCACCCGTTAACTTGAAGCACTATCGTAACATTAAGCCTTAAAACGCTTTATTTATTTAAAAAATATATTAACTTTGGTGTTGCGCTTAGTAATTGTACTTTTTACACTAAGCAGGTTAAAAAATCAATAAAAAATCAAATAAAAATGAGCATAATCGTTAATGTCCATGCCAGACAAATCCTCGATTCGAGAGGCAATCCAACAGTAGAAGTAGAAGTAGTAACAGAGGCAGGCGCTTTTGGCCGTGCAGCTGTACCGAGCGGTGCATCTACTGGACAATATGAGGCTGTTGAATTACGTGATGGTGATAAATCTACATATTTAGGTAAAGGTGTTTTAAAAGCTGTAGAGAATGTAAATACTAAAATTGCTGATGCATTAAGAGGTATTGATGTTTTTGAGCAAAATACAATTGATAAAATTATGTTAGACCTAGATGGTACCGAAAACAAAGGTAACTTAGGTGCTAATGCTATTTTAGGTGTTTCTTTGGCTGCTGCAAAAGCTGCTGCTGATGAAATTGGCCAACCATTATACCGTTACATTGGTGGTGTTAATGCAAACACGTTACCAATTCCGATGATGAACATCATCAATGGTGGTTCTCACTCTGATGCGCCTATCGCATTCCAGGAGTTTATGATTATGCCAGTTGGTGCACCTTCATTCTCTGAGGCTTTACGTTGGGGAACTGAAGTTTTCCATAGCTTGAAAAAAATTCTTCACGATAGAGGTTTATCTACTGCAGTAGGTGATGAAGGTGGTTTTGCACCAACTTTTGACGGTACTGAGGATGCTATTGAAACGGTATTGAAAGCAATCGAAACTGCTGGTTACAAACCTGGATCTCAAATCTGCTTAGCTTTAGATTGTGCTTCATCTGAGTTTTACAAAGACGGTAAATACGACTATACTAAATTTGAAGGTGCAACTGGTGTGATCCGTTCGAGTGAAGAGCAGGCACAATATTTAGCTGATCTTTCTGCAAAATATCCGATTATCTCTATCGAAGATGGTATGGACGAAAATGACTGGACAGGATGGAAAAGCTTAACTGACAAAGTTGGCGATCATGTTCAATTGGTAGGTGATGATTTATTTGTAACTAACGTTACGCGTTTACAACGTGGTATCGACGAAAATACAGCTAACTCAATTTTAGTTAAAGTTAACCAGATCGGTTCTTTAACTGAAACGATTAATGCGGTTACTTTAGCACAAAACAATGGCTATACTTCGGTAATGAGTCACCGTTCTGGCGAAACTGAAGATGTTACGATTGCAGATTTAGCTGTTGCATTAAACTGCGGACAGATTAAAACCGGTTCGGCTTCACGTTCGGACAGGATCGCAAAATACAACCAATTGTTACGTATTGAAGAAGAATTAGGCGAAAACGCACGTTTTATCGGTTCTAAATTCAAATACGCTAAAAAATAATTCATAGCGATGGGTTTAAACCCATCGCTATTGTTAACAAGTTGAAAAACTGATTTGGAAAACATCCGGAGATTTTAAATCTTCGGATGTTTTTATTTTAATCCTATATTTGTTTATTGGATTGGGGATTTGACAAATCTCACAGCTAAAAATCTCATATCAATATGAAACGATTAATAGACCTTTTCCGCAACAAATATTTCCTGGCAACGGTTGCCTTTGCCCTGTGGATGTTATTTTTCGACAAAAACGATATGATGTCGCAGTACGAATACCGCAGTCAGGCCAATAAACTGCAAGAAGAAAAAGAATATTTCGAGAAAGAAACTGCCCAGGTTAAAAAGGATCTAAACGAACTGAATACCAATTTAAACACTGCGGAAAAGTTTGCCCGCGAAAAATACTTCATGAAGAAAGACAATGAAGATGTTTTTGTGATAATTAAAGAAGAGAAAAAAGATTAGTTGGCAGTTTTCAATTTTCAGTTGGCAGTTGGCAATTTGCAGTTAACAATTTAGCCATTCAACAATTAAACAATCCAGTTTAAGGTTAACCAGTTTTAACAATTAACCCATTTCATGCTCCACATTCTCTACATCATTGCCATAACTGCCGAAGCCATGACGGCTGCACTTTCTGCAGGTAGACGGGATATGGATTGGGTTGGTGTTTGCATCATTGCCTGGGTTACTGCTTTGGGCGGAGGTACAGTTAGAAATGTGCTATTTGGCCATTACCCGATGAGCTGGGTAGAACATCCCGAATATTTGATCATTACTGCAGTAGCAGCCTTACTCGCTGCATTTATCGCCTCAATAATGACAAAACTTAAAAAGCTATTTCTTTATCTGGATGCACTGGGCCTGGTGGTTTTCACCATTATCGGCTGCCAGGTGGCGCAGGAAATTAAGCTACCTTACCTTATTGTACTCTTTAGCGGCATGATAACCGGTTGCGCCGGTGGTGTGCTTCGCGATGTGCTTTGTAATGAAGTACCCTTCCTATTCCGTAAAGAAATTTATGCCAGTGCGGCCATCGTTACAGGTAGTATTTACATTGGAGTAGAGCACTTTCATGGTTCAGAAATGCTGGCTACGGTTTCGGCAGCACTTGTTGGTTTAACGCTGAGGTTGCTTTCCATCCGATACGAATGGCATATGCCCAAGTTTGTTTATAGGGATGAATGGCATTGATTAAGTTGTGAGTTTTCAACTTAGCGCTTTTTTCGTGATGTCAGGTGTTACCACCTGACAGTTTTAATGAATTGAATACCATCTGTATTCATCTATTTCAAGATAGTTTAACAGTCAGATGGTAACATCTGACTGCACATCTATGAACTAATACTTATGCAAAAATATCTCTATAATCAATTATTCTAACAACATTTTCCGGATTAGCCAAATAAAATGCTGCACTGCTATATTTATAGTTTTCAGGGTACTCACTCAAATTCCAATGAGATTGCAACGGATTTTGATGGATATACTCCAGTTTAATTTCAAGAAGTTCTCTGCTACCTAACCAAACGTCATCAAATCGATCTTCCCAAATTTTAAAAACCTGTTTCTCACTTTTAATTCTTATTAAATTAAGCAATGGATCTTCATTAGCTTCAAGATGTTTTCTTACTTCAAAAGCGCAAAACTTTTTCAGATCGCGCATGGTATCAGACAATTTATTTTCATCGTTGAAATAGAATAAAACATGAAAGTGATTGGGCATAATTACATAGCCAAGAATTGAAATCTTATATTTTAACGCAACAAAATTTAAACTGTTAGCAATGATTAATTTGCATGCATCGCATTCGAGAAGTTTTAAATGTTTATAACAACTGGTGGTTACGAAAAAACACCTTTCTTCAATAAATAATTTCCTGTTTCTCAACCCCATATAATCTTTTCGTGATGTCAGGTGTTACCACCTGACAGTTTTAATTAATTGAGCACCATCTGTATTCATCTATTTCAAGATTGTCTACCAGTCAGATGGCAACATCTGACAGCACACCAAAACCAAAACTTACAATTCCCCATTTCTCTTCCTTAAAAACCACTCCGTACCCAACAAAATCAATATCAAGCCAAACAGCCATTTCATACTGATCAGTTCATCATATTTACGGTCTTCGTAGCTAATGGTTTTGATATTTTCGTTTTTGGCAATCTCACCGGCGATTTTTAGCAGATTTTCGGGCATAAAAAGTTTCCCGTTGCTTTGGGCAGAAATTGTATTTAAAAGCTGATGGTTGGCTGTTGTTTGCTGAAATTCTGCAATCAGTGCATTTACATAGAAACTGCCCGTTGCCGTAAATTTCTTTCCTCCAAGCTCAGCATTTGCCAGGTATGAATAATTACCTGCAGGCATGGTTCCGGCATTTAACTGATAAGCATTTTCAGTTTTGGAAAAAATATAATTGAACACCTTCCCTGCTTCGTTTTTAACCTGAAGTTTAACCTCCGGTTCGTTTACAGGCTGATAACTATCGTTATATAGGGTACCATTAAACTGAATTGATTCATTTTCATCATAAGCAGATTTTGAGGTAAAAACCTTAAATCTCCGCTTGTCATCTTTAACCGAGAGGTATTGAACCGTTTTCGAAATCAGATCATTTAATACAGAAGAGTTACTTTCGTTTTCAGCTTCTGACAGCCTCCATCTCCAAAGGCCCTCTCCCATCAAATAACCAGTTTTTAGGCCACTTTCGTTGGCAAAAAACAATAAGGGCTGTTGTGTACTTATTTTACCGATACGTTGATTAAAAACCGGTGTTGCACCCGCATTTACCGTTAGCCTGCCGAACGGACTGAGCAAAGGATCGAAAGCAGAAAACTGCTTTTTATCTTCTTCGCTGAGATTAAAACTCGTAAATCCATTGGCAAAATCGGCATAAACCTCCTGAATAGAGCCATTTGCAGCACTTAAATTGACCTGATTTTGGATTTGGTTGAATGCGGCTATGTTACTTTGGGCACCTAAAACGTACCAGATAGGTTTCTTCAAACTACTTAGTTTCTTTAAAAATACTGATGAAATATTCTGCACATCTGGCAACTGATACAACACAATTAAATCGAATTTAGCGGGGTCTGTTGCATTTAAATCATCAGCGATAGCAAGTTTAGCTTCGTAATGCTTGTTGAGCGAAATAGCTTCTTTTAAAACACCTAAATCGGGATGTGGGGCAACCGCAGCGAGCAATACTTTCTGCCTGCCATCAATAACTTCAACATAAAAAGTCTGAACATTATTGCGTGTGGTGATTTCGTTTTTTAATTCCCCTAGCTGAACCGTATATTTTTGAACGCCTATTTTACCAGCATGAATTTTTACAGGAATGGTTTTAACGAAAGAATTTCCACTAATTGATAAGTTTTGTTGCTCAATTTTTGCCCCGTTCTGATTAACTGTTAACGATGTATTTTCGCCATCACTTTGAAAAGCCTGAACCTGGACTTCGATGGTGAAATCATCATCCAGATAAACAATATTATTGTAGTTTACATTCGAAATCAATACATCACGCTTTGGAATACTGTCTCCCAGTGCGATGGTATATACCGGTGCATTGATCTGGTTTATGCTATAAAGTGGATTTCCACCATGGTTAAAAATTCCATCGGTTGCCAAAACAATAGCCCCAACATTGCGGTTGGTATACTCATCTCTCACTTTTTGAAAAAAGGCAGCCGCATCAGTTAATTTCCCCTGACTTTTAAAATCAAAACCATCTGCAACTTTTTCGCCAAAATGAAGCGTTCTCACTTCATATTTATCGGATAGTTTATCTGCTAAGGCCTTAAGATTTTCCTCGTATCGTTTTTGGCCGAAACCTGCTGCTTTAACCTGTGCAACTGATGGAGAGTTATCCTGTCCGATAATAATTACAGGTTTATCTAAGGTATAGTTCAGTGTTTTAATGAGCGGTGCAAATATTAACCAGGCAATTGCAGTTACTACAACGATCCGCAATGCGGTTAAGCCATATTGCAGCTTTTTATCTAAATTTTTGTTCCCACGATAAAGCAACCAAGCGTATAACACACCCAATGCCAAACAACCCAGAAAAGACAAAATAAAAGCACCAGATAAAAAACCGTTCATATTTCATAAAGATGGGAAATTTGGGGAAATTTTCAAGACCTTTTGTTAATTGGTTCACTGGTTGGTTCATCTGTACTTGCAAATTGCCTAGGTTAATGGTTTGATGGTTCATAGGCATTCTGCCAATCAATACCATGCGCCAAACGCTTTGCGCTACTCCATGTTATATGTTGAAGATTAAATATTAGTATAAATTCCTTAGTTTTAACCAAATCAATTTTTTATGAAATTAATCTGTTTAACGTTTCTGCTAGCACTAAGCATTATGGTAAATGCACAAAATAATTTTAAAGCTACCCAGATTAAATTTGAACGGGTAGAAAAAGCATATAATGAAAAGTGGGATGATTTAAAAAAATTCTTAAAACATGAAGGTTTTGGCAGCGATTTTTCAATGGTAATCAATGCTTACAAAACAGAAGGAAAGTTAGAAATCTGGTTAAAAAACAATTCAGACAAAAACTATAAACTCTTCCGCACTTACGATTTCTGCGCGCACTCGGGTACTATTGGCCCTAAAGTGTTTGAAGGCGATGGACAAACTCCGGAAGGATTTTATTACATAAACGTTTTTAACCCCATGAGCAATTTTCATTTATCGTTAGGGGTAAATTACCCAAACAGTGTAGATTATGTCCGGACGGGAAAGGACAGAAAACCTGGAAGCGACATTTACATCCATGGCAATTGTGTAACCGTAGGCTGCATTCCCTTAACTGATGAAAAAATTAAAGAGGTGTATGTTTTGGGGGTTGAAGCGAAAAATGCAGGACAGGAAAAAATCCCGGTAAACATCTATCCCTTTAAAATGACAGATGGAAATATGAAAAAGTACATTGCTCAATTTCCGGCACAGGCCAGCTTTTGGAAAACGCTGCAGCCTGGATATTTAGCTTTTGAGAAGGATAAAAATCTGCCGAATGTTACTCAGGTTAAAGGGAAGTATATAATAAGATAATAAAATTATCTTTTCCTTTTAATATATGTTCTACCTTTAGAGAAAAGTAATATTGCAAAAGGAATTCCAAAAAGAATGATCACATCTGCAATAAAAGCCAAAGAATTAAAATTATATCTAGTAATCGGCTCAGGAAACCTCTTTCCTCCCAAATATTCATAAAATGGAAGAGGAAATCCTATAACATCATTTCCATCAGCTGCACTGTTGAAAGAAGAAGTAATGCCAAGCATTAAGATCAAAATACCAATAGATATCAGCGTAATTTTGTATGTTGCCATTTATATATGAATAAAAAAAGGCGCAAGATCTAGGGTTAAAACCCACCTTACGCCTTTGCTACTTTTATGGCTTTGGAGTGGTCCCCTATGCCTTTTTACGTTTTACCTTCTACCTTGCTTACAGCATTCCGCCGCAAACCGATAAAGTTTGTCCGGTTACGTAAGCACTCATATCAGATGCCAAGAACACGCAAACATTGGCAATATCCTCAGTTTCGCCGGCACGTTTTAATGGAATATCTTTTTCCCAACCAGCAACTACTGCAGGATCTAAAATATCGGTCATTTCGGTGCGGATAAAACCTGGTGAAACCACGTTAGCACGGATATTTCTCGAGCCTAATTCTTTGGCAATCGACTTGGTAAAACCAATAATACCAGCTTTTGATGCTGCGTAATTTGCTTGTCCGGCATTACCTGTAGTACCCACAATTGAGCCCATATTGATAAAAACACCTTTGCGGGCTTTCATCATCACTTTAGAAGCTGCTTTGGTTACATTGAAAACTGATTTTAGGTTCACATCAATTACATCGTTCCAGTTTTCTTCGCTCATGCGCATTAATAAACCATCTTTGGTAATACCAGCATTGTTGACCACGATATCGATTGTACCAAATTCGGCCACAATATCATTGATCAATTGTTCTGCCTGATCAAATTTTGAGGCATCAGAACGGTAACCTTTAACCTTTGTACCGAAGCTTTGCAGTTCCTGCTCTAAAGCCTCGCCTTTTTCTACTGATGATAAATAGGTGAATGCTACGTTAGCACCTTGTTCAGCAAATTTTTCAGCTATTTTACGGCCAATACCTTTCGATGCGCCTGTTACTAACGCTGTTTTTCCTTCTAATAATTTCATTATGAAATGTTGTAAAGTTGAAATATTTTAATGTTGTAAAGTTAACAACTCTAGCGAGATATTGTTAAATTGTTTGATTGCTTCATTGTTCACAACTCAAAACTCCGAACTGTTAACTCCAAATTTAAACTGCCGGTTCCTGTTGGCTTAAACAATGGAAGCTTCCCAGACCCCAGATAATATCTACTGAGTTTATACCAACTACTTTCCTGTCGGGGAAACACCCTTGAATAATATCCAAAGCTTTCTGATCGTTCACATCATCAAAAACAGGAACAATTACAGCCGAATTGGCAATGTAAAAGTTTGCATAAGAGGCCGGCAAACGGGTATCTTCATGAATAACCGGAGATGGCATTGGCAATTCTACAATATTTAACGAACGGCCATCTTTCAATTTCATCGCTTTTAAGGATTCCAAATTCTCTTGCAGCAAGATATAGTTCTCATCCAACGGATTGCTTTCTATCACCGTTAAAACGGTATCCTCGTTTACAAAACGGGTAATATCATCAATATGTCCATCGGTATCGTCGCCCACAATCCCATCGCCCAGCCATAAAACCTGATCCTGCCCATAATACTCAAGCAAGTATTTCTCGATCTGTTCCTTGGTTAAATGTGGATTGCGGTTCTCGTTCAACAAACAGGCTGTAGTTGTTAAAACCGTTCCGGCACCGTTAAATTCTACTGAGCCGCCTTCCATTACAATATCGGGGGTAAATAATGGTAAATTGAAATGTTTGGCAATTTTGGTCGGCACCACATCGTCAAGATCATACGGAGGGTATTTTCCGCCCCAGGCATTGTAACCCCAATCTACCACTGCTTTTTCATTTCCTTTAATTACAAATGCAGGGCCATGGTCGCGGCACCAGGCATCGTTGGTTTCGTTGAAATAAAACTCGATCTGGCTTAAATCGGCATCAACCTTTGTTAATTCAGAGATCGCAAAAGCTTTCATTTCTTCGTCTTTAACATTGATGCGAACCTTTTCACCCTCAGCCACTACTTTAATAAACTGGCAATAAGGTGCGTAAATGGTTTCGATTTTCCCTGGCCAACTGGCCTCTTTGTGTGGCCAACTTAACCAGGTTGCCTCGTGTTTGGCCCATTCGGCCGGAAAAGCATAACCTTGCTGCTTTGGCGAGTAATCGAACTGATTGATATTTAAATCTTTTCTTGGAGGAAAGTTTGACATAGTTTTTAAAGTCCGAAAGTCGGGTGTCCGAAGTCGGATGATTTAGTGTTTTATTTTTTAAAGTCCGAAAGTCGGGCGTCCGAAGTCGGATGGTTTATTGGATTCATAAACTGCCAATATCGCCAGGCTTCGATCTTCCGACCTCTGTATCAATTCAGCGACTTGATTAAAGCAGAAATCATAACCAAAATCTCTTCGCACGATTTATAATGTTTTCGAAAAATTTCTTCTGTTATATATTTTCTTCTTATGGCAAGGTGCAAACAATTCACCACTTCGATATCTGATCTAAGGGCATAACCTAAAAATCTTTTAAATTCAGGATTACTCTGACCCGTGCTTCCTTCGGCTATATTCATTGAAATCGAATCTGCAGCACGTTTAGCCTGCGATGTTAAAACATAAACCTCCTCTTTTGGAAAAGCTTTTGTCATATTATCGATTTCATCAGCTAAATCTAAAGCCTTTTGCCAAACCTTAAGTTTTTCAAATTTGAATGCCATTTTTAGTCCGAAGTTAGCGGTCCGAAGCCTGAAGTTATAATTTATTTGAAATACACTAACAAATTACAATTTCTTATAATGCAATCCAAAACTAAGACCATCGTTTCAGACTTGTTTATGAATTTAAACTAGCCATCTTGCCATGTATGCTCTCTTGCCTCCGTCTTCGGTCTCCCGACCTCCGACTTTTTTTAGTCCCCGTCAATATATCTTTTTGTAATCGGCTGATAAGAATCGATCCTTCTATCCCTTAAAAACGGCCAGTGTTTACGGAAGAAATCAGATTCTGATAAATCCAGTTCAACTACTTCGGTTTCTTCTAAATCATGAGAACCCAAATAAAGTATTTTGCCTTGTCCGTTGGTAGCAAAACTTCCACCCCAGAATTTCATTGCCCCATCTTGCTCATAACCCACGCGGTTTACACTTACAACCGGGATACCGTTTGCAACTGCATGTGAGCGCTGAATGGTTTGCCATGCATTATATTGATCCTGATTGGTTTCTTCGTCCTGATCGGTAGCCCAGCCAATTGCGGTTGGATAGAACATGATATCGGCCCCCATTAAAGCGGTAATGCGCGATGCCTCAGGATACCATTGATCCCAGCAGATCAGAATACCGATTTTAGCAAATTTGGTCTGAAAAACCTTATAACCAAGATCGCCAGGTGTGAAATAGAATTTTTCGTAGAAAGCCGGATCATCAGGAATATGCATTTTGCGGTATTTACCTAAGTACGAACCATCAGCATCCAGAACGGCAGTAGTGTTGTGGTACAAACCTTCGGCACGTTTCTCAAATAACGAAGCAATAATTACTACGCCAAGTTCTTTGGCTACCACTTGCAAAGCATCGGTAGATGGGCCGGGTATAGCTTCTGCCAGGTCGAAATTATCGTAATCTTCAACATCGCAGAAATATAAAGAGGTAAAAAGCTCCTGTAAACACACAATCTGAGCGCCTTTTGCAGCTGCTTCTCTTATTTTTAAAATCGCTTTATCTAAATTTTCCTGCTTATCTTTAGTACAGCTCATCTGCACCAGGCCAACGTTTACTTTCTTCATATTTTTAAAATGAGATAATGATAAAATGATTGAATAACTGAATGCTTAACGTAAGATTATTCAATTATTCAAAATTCAGTCATTTAAAATTAGGCTGCAAAGTTACTAAAAAGGTTGAAGGTATAAAGGTTGAAGGTGTAAGGTTTGTATAAAATTATAAGAAGTATGTAATGTTTTTTTTCATATTATTATTTATAAGCTATAAAAAAAGGGACATCATATGGAGCAGCGTGCAACATAGTCGAGAGATCTATTCTAAGCAGATTTCTCTCCCGAATATTGGGCACGTTTCAGTCCAAATGACGGTAATTTGAGAGGATCAGCAAAAAAAACCCCAACTTACGCTGAGGCTTTCCATTGTCATCATCTAATTAAGGATTAATATTATCCTTTTTAGGTTTGGGTTTTGTTTCTACGATTTCTGCAACGGCAACCACTTCTTTACGGGCCTGAGGATCCATTAATTCCATCAGTTTTAAGCCCAATAAGCCATCCATTGCCGAACCGCCATGATTACCCCCCGCGCCACCGATCAGTACATCAGGGATCAGTTTTACGTTACCTTTAGATAACTCTTCGGTTATTTTATAGCGGGTAAAGTTTTCGCCGCCCAAGGCTTTAACTGCAAGTTCGTAAGCTTCGGCTGTAGATTTACCCACCGCTAAGATTTTACCGGCTTCGGCACTACCGGTTAACGAAATCTGTTCTGCCTCTGCCGATGCCCTTAACTTAATGGCTTCCGAATCGGCTTGTGCCCTTGCCTTGGTTGCTTCTGCCTCTGCGTGTGCACGCATTTTAGTTGCCTCTGCCTCTGCTCCTACTGCTAGTTTTACTCCTGCTGCATCACCTTCCGATTTTTTAACGGTAGCACTTGCGGTACGTTCTGCAATCTCCACACTTTGTTGTGCCTTTACAATATCTTTCTGCATATCGGCAATTGCAGTTTCTTTTTCCATTCCCTGACGTGTTTCCTGTGCCTGTTTCTGCGTTTCGTAAGTCACTTTCTGCTCTTCAGCAATTTTACGGTCGGTTAAGGTTTTCATTAACGATTCTGGCGGAACAATATCACCGATCAGGGTATCAACTGCATTTACATTGTACTCATCAAGCACTTTGCGAATATGCTCTTTCGCCGATTCCTGACGCTCTTTACGGGTACTCAAGAACGCAATTACATCGCTACCTTGCGCCGAGTTACGGAAATAGTTACCGATGGTAGGTTCCAATACCTGCGAAACCAGGTTAACCATATTCCCAAAACGTGCAATTACCTTTGGTGCCTCAGTTGTAGGTACGTGGATAATCTGCGCTACATCTAAATTAAATGGGAAACCATCTTTAGAACGTACCGTAATGGTTGACAGGTTTTTATCCAGATTATGCGCTTCGCTACGTGCCGAGGCCCAATTAAGTACCAGGTTGGTTGTTGGCACTAGTTCTACTTTCATAATATATTTATTAATTGGGTATTTGCCCGGACCAAGCGGTTCTAACCAAACGCCTTTCGATCCTTTACCAACAATATTACCATGTTTAAAGTCGGCACCGGTTAAATCATTTCCTTCGGTACCAATAAACGAGATCACAACTCCTACGTAACCAATTGCAATTTCGGTCATCGGGATTTCTTCTAACTGAATTGCCCATGGATTAAGGTTATACGAGCCCGCCAAAATTACCTGGGGCTGCAAACCACGGTTACCGCCCTGTTTAACAAAAGCATCAAAATCCTGAAAATTGTTATGTCCATCAACAAGTTTACCTGCAATTTGGTTGGCTTCGATTGGTAAACCATCTAGAGTAGTAACAATCCCTACCATACTTTCCTGGATCCGGATCATATCGGTAACTGAAACCTGAAACAGCATAGTATTAATACGGTAAGATCCTGAGGTGATGTACGAGGTTTGTCGTCCTCGCTGACCGCCATTCTCCAAAAACTTCACAGCATCCTGAAAGTTATCAGATTCTACCCGCTGCCCCAAGATGTTTCCGGTTGGAATCTCCGAACCGTCTTTGGCCATAATCAGTCCGATTTTACCCTCAGGAATAATGGTAAATTGTTCCATGGTTACGCTGTACTGCCAAAACCACATTCCAAAATACAACCCTGGGGCCAAGGTTTTTCCCTGGAAACCAGCTTCACCTTTAACGGCAATAATGCGCCCGTCGGGCAACTCGCGGTCGGAACCGAAGAGCACAAATTTTTTGGTAATCAATCCGATCCTGTCTTCGGGTACGATGACCATCCCGAATAAGAAACGTAAAATGTATTTGTATAAAACGATGCACATCAGTGCCACTAAAACCCACCAGTAATTAGAAATGAGCGTTTCCATAATTATATTTTTTCTTTTTTAGTACCTGATAAACCATTCATCAGGTAGCCAATCGATAGCAAAGCACGTGCTCAATGCCAACTTTTCAGGGCTGTTCTGAAAGAATATTTAATTTGAACCTAAGGCCTCAGAGATTGATTAAGCCATCCGATTTCCGGAATATCACCTGCACTTGACATTTTGTTAAATCGTTTAACCTAGCGCTTAAAAACAGGCAAAGCGTGGCTTGGCACTCCGAATAAATACTTTGGTTTTGGCGAAAAGATTTATGCCGTAAAAAGTTTAAAAAAGCGTCCTCTTTTATACTCAAATGGAGTGACTATTTTGCCATACGTTATTATATTTTACTGAACACTTTTATTTGTGGGTTCTCTGCGATGAGCTATAGCAAAGAATTGTTTGATTGATAGGTAACGTTGAGTGGTGGTGGAAAGTTGCACAAACGAAAGCGCGGGGAATCGCGTGTGGGTCAAACCATCTGTTCATTATTAAACCCGGACAGGAGCACTAACCATTATCTATACGTTTTCGTAAATAATAAACTATAATATTTATGATTATTATATATTGTTAGGAAATGAAGGGTTCTGTGCGCTTGGCGGTTTTCAGTCCCGGCCTCTGTTCCAAATCCTCGTGCCGATGGAGAATCGGCCCTGTGGGTTTTTCACGCCGATCGGGTTTAGATACAGCAGACAGCATTAAACAAATACTTAGCTCTCCGATATGACAAGGACTGTATTTTACACCCCTATCTCTTCTCTATATTCCTGCTGTAATTCGAAAAGGCATTTGGCGCACAGGCAGCCATCATAGAGCTCGGAAATGTACTGTACTTCGTTAATACTGAGCTGCACCACGCTGCACTGGCATTTGGTATAAGAATTTGCCTTGCACTCTATAGCGGTTCCGCATCTTTCGCAGGGAATGATTTCGTGTTTGCTATGTTTGGAGGTTGAAGGCATAAGGTGTAAGGTTGAAGGTAAAACCTATCTCATTACAAAAATATAAACAAAAAATAAGGTTTTGAGCGTTTGCCCAAAACCTTACGATATGATTAGATTCGTCATCCTGAACTTGTTTCAGGACCTACCAATAGATGCTGAACTAAATTCAGCATGACGAGTATTCGAGCTTAACCTGAGCAGCTAATGCAGCCTTCTTCCATTGAACAAACTGGTCCGTCAACGATTTCTTCTGCTACCTGATCTTGTGTCATTTCAGCAGGGATAACGGCTTCAATGGCTTTACCACCTTGGTTTTCTACTGTAAATTTAACCGCTTGTGATGCTGCCTGTGTACGTAAGTAATACATACCGGTTTTCAAACCTTTCTCCCATGCGTAGAAGTGCATTGAAGTTAATTTTGAAGTATTCGGTGCGTTTACGAACAAGTTTAAAGATTGCGACTGGCAGATATAAGCACCACGATCGGCAGCCATATCGATGATGTTACGCATTTTGATCTCCCAAACAGTTTTGTACAATTCTTTGATATAATCAGGAATCGCATCAATTGCCTGGATTGAACCGTTGGCCAATATGATCTGATTTTTCATATCATTGTTCCATAAGCCCAACGCTACCAAATCTTTCAATAAGTGTTTGTTAACTACTACAAACTCTCCGCTTAATACACGACGGGTATAAATGTTAGAAGTATATGGCTCGAAACATTCGTTGTTGCCTAAAATCTGAGAAGTAGAAGCAGTTGGCATTGGCGCAACCAATAATGAGTTGTACACACCATCTTTCACCACTTTTTTGCGTAAGGCGTTCCAGTCCCAACGGCCACTGTCTGGTGTAACATTCCATAAATCGAACTGGAATTGACCTTTTGATAACGGCGAGCCTTTAAAGGTTTGGTAAGGACCATGTTTCACAGCCAGATCGTGAGATGCTGTCATTGAAGCGAAATAAATCGTTTCGAAAATATCTTTATTTAAACGTTTTGCTTCGTCACTTTCGAAAGGCAAACGCATTAAGATAAAAGCATCAGCTAAACCTTGAACACCTAAACCAACGGGACGATGGCGCATGTTCGAGTTTTCTGCTTCCTGAACCGGATAATAGTTGTGATCGATGATCTTGTTCAGGTTTAAAGTAGCCTGATAAGTTACATCGTATAATTTTTGATGATCGAAAGCACCGTTGATTACAAAACGAGGTAATGCCAATGAAGCCAGGTTACAAACCGCTACTTCATCTTTAGAGGTATATTCGATAATCTCGGTACACAAGTTAGAGCTCTTAATGGTACCTAAGTTCTGTTGGTTAGATTTGCTGTTAGCGGCATCTTTAAACAACATATATGGTGTACCAGTTTCGATTTGAGAATCTAAAATAGCAAACCAAAGTTCTTGCGCCTTAACGGTTCTGCGGCCACGGTTTTCAGCTTCGTATTTGGTATACAATTCTTCGAATTCCTTACCGAAACAATCGGCCAGGCCTGGTGCTTCGTGCGGGCAGAATAATGTCCAATCGCCATTATCTTTAACACGTTGCATAAACAGATCGTTGATCCAAAGGGCATAGAATAAATCGCGTGCACGCATTTCTTCCTTACCGTGGTTTTTACGAAGATCTAAAAACTCGAAAACATCTGCATGCCAAGGCTCTAGATAGATAGCAAAGGCACCTTTACGTTTACCTCCACCCTGATCTACATAACGGGCTGTATCGTTAAATACGCGTAACATTGGGATAATGCCATTACTGGTACCGTTTGTACCGCCAATGTACGATCCTGTTGCACGGATGTTGTGGATGCTTAAACCAATGCCACCGGCACTTTGAGAGATTTTAGCAGTTTGTTTTAAAGTATCATAAATACCTTCAATACTGTCATCCTGCATGGTTAACAGGAAACAAGACGACATTTGAGGCTTAGGTGTAGCTGCGTTGAACAAAGTTGGTGTAGCATGTGTAAACCAACGCTCGCTCATTAAGTTATAGGTTTTGATTGCGCTTTCAATATCTTCTTTGTGGATACCAACAGAAACGCGCATGAACAAATGCTGAGGACGCTCAACAATCTGACCGTTTACTTTTAACAGGTAAGATTTTTCTAAAGTTTTAAAACCGAAATAATCGAAACCGAAATCGCGGTCGTAAATGATAGAGCTATCTAAAATGTCTTTATTTTTTTCTATGATCTCATAAACATCATCAGCGATAAGCGGTGCCGCTTTCTGCGCTTTCGGGTCGAAATATTCGTACAACATTTTCATCGTACCCGAGAATGACTTTGTGGTGTTTTTATGCAGGTTGGAAACTGCAATACGCGAAGCCAGCAAAGCGTAATCAGGGTGCTTTGTAGTTAACGATGCTGCCGTTTCTGCGGCAAGGTTATCCAGCTCAGACGTTGTTACACCATCATATAAACCTTCGATTACCTTTTTGGCTACATCGATCGGATCTACAAGGTCAGAATTTAAACTATAGCACAACTTTTGAATACGGGCTGTGATTTTGTCAAATTGCACCGGCTCTTTCCGGCCATCTCTTTTTAGTACGAACATATTTTATGAGATTAAGTTTTTATCAATGATTGAATAAGTGAGCTGTTGAATGAGAGAATGTTAATTCGCTCGCCTATTCCCACCGCATTCATTATTTTATTTATTTTAATTGATGAAATGGGTTTTACTCATTTCATCATTCACTAATTCAAAATTCTATCTAGAAGTCTTCATCTAAAGAAAACGCCTGTGCTTTATTATCTGCAGAGGTTAATACACCACTTTTTTGATAATCGCCAACACGTTTTTCGAAGAAATTGGTTTTACCCTGCAATGAAATCATTTCCATAAAGTCGAAAGGATTGGTTGCATTGTATATTTTCTTGTAACCCAGTTCCTGTAACCATCTATCGGCCACAAATTCGATATACTGGCTCATTAATTTTGCATTCATACCAATTAAGGCCACTGGCAGTGCATCGGTAATAAATTCTTTTTCAATTTCTACAGCATCGCTGATGATGCCATGAACAGCTTCTTCGCTCAGTTTGTTGCTCAACATGCTGTACAGCAAGCAGGCAAATTCGCAGTGCGAACCTTCGTCTCTCGAAATCAACTCGTTACTGAAAGTTAATCCTGGCATTAAGCCACGTTTCTTTAACCAGAAGATGGAGCAGAAACTTCCGCTGAAGAAAATACCTTCAACAGCAGCAAATGCCACTAAACGTTCGGCAAAAGTTCCGTTTTCGATCCAGCGTAATGCCCATTCTGCTTTTCTTTTTACTGCAGGAACAGTATCGATGGCATGGAACAAACGGTCTTTTTCTTCCGGATCTTTGATATAAGTATCAATTAATAAGGCGTAGGTTTCGGCATGGATGTTTTCCATCATGATCTGGAAACCATAAAAACAACGGGCCTCAGGCAATTGTACTTCACTCATGAAGTTAACGGCAAGGTTTTCGTTTACGATACCATCACTAGCAGAAAAGAAAGCAAGGATATGAGAAATGAAATGTCTTTCGCCATCATTTAGATTGTCCCAGTGTTTCTGGTCGTCAGAAAGATCAATCTCTTCCGCTGTCCAAAAACTAGCTTCGGTCTTTTTATACATTTCCCAGATTGCCGGATATTTAATCGGCAAAAGCACAAACCTGTCTTTGTTTTCTTGTAGTAATAATTCCTGTTCCATACGCTGATGTTTTTAAATCTTTTTTTTAACAGAGCCGACAAAGGCACGCATCCACCAATTTTATATGGTGATTGTAATGTCTTTTATCAAAACGCTGTTGTGAAAGTGCTAACCCTATTGCCTGGCAAACTACTGAGTTTTTAGTTAGAAAAATTTAAAATTGCAACCAGAGTGATGTACTTATAAATTACTAGAAACTAAGCTTTTATATTTGTTTTCAAGCGCAAGAAGTTAAAGAACTTTGTTATAACAAATATATATACGGTGGCTCTTTTTAGTGAACCAAAGTTGTTAACACCCCGGTTAATTGCTGGGGAAAAACGATCAGCCCAATATCATTTTCAGGCGAAAAAAAAGCTAATCGTTTCTTTTCAAGGGTTTAGCAAACAAAAATGAGTGTTAATAACTTAAATTTGAGGGGTGTAATCAGCCTAAAATAGAGCTAAAAAGAGTATTACTCAAGGGTATAGCTAAGGCTTACCCTGGCAATGCCTTTGCGGTAGATACCGATCTGTTTTGCAGCACTTTCGGACAAATCTATAGCCAGTTTTTTAGAGAAAGGACCGCGATCATTCACCTTCACAACTACTGATTTTCCGTTATCGGGATTGGTTACCGTAACCAAAGTACCAAATGGCAGGGTACGGTGTGCGGCCGTTAATTTTTTCGACCTGTATTTGGCGCCACTTGTGGTTCGGCGGCCTTCGAATTTTCTGTGGTAATAAGTTGCGAGAACTGTTTTTTTTATGCTATCCGGCTCATTTGATGAACCAGATTCTTGTGCTTTACCTTGTAAAAACAGGAAACAAAAACTTAATAACAGCAGATACTTCATAGGCTAAATTTTCTTTATCGAGCCTGCAAATATAAGCATTTAGTTTATAATCAATAATTTGTGGAAAAACAGCCCAATTATGTGTATTAAAAAAGGCGTACAGCTTGTCGCCGTACGCCTCTACCTAACCCTACTATACCCACCTTATTTTTCATCTGGCACGAAATTCATCGAGATCGAATTTACACAATGACGGGTGTCTTTATTGGTAAATCCTTCTCCCACAAATACGTGCCCCAGATGCGCGCCACAGTTGGCACAAACGATTTCTGTACGTGATCCATCTGCATCAGGAATACGCTTTACAGCCCCTTTAATTTCGTCGTCGAAAGCAGGCCATCCGCAGTGTGCATCAAACTTGGTTTCTGAACGGTATAAGGCTGCATTACAACGTTTACAGGTGTAGGTGCCTTTATCTGTTGTATGCTCGTATTTACCTGTACCAGGATATTCTGTTCCTTTATTTACAATTACTCTTTCTTCTTCGGGTGTTAATGGATTCCAGTTCATTTTCTTTTTTGCTATGATTTGTTCTGTTTCCTTTGGTTGTTTTACTTCTTTCTTATCTTGCTTTTGGGCACAGGCTGAAAGACCTGTTATTAAAACAACAGCGGAAATCAAAAATAGTTTATTTAACATCGTATTCATATATCAATATACGCTATAGATTTTGTTTTGGTTTACCTGCTGCAAGGTTTACAATAGTGTTTACAGAAAGATGATAAATGAGCAGGCATTTTTAAAGCAAAGGGAAGTCTTGATTATCAGAATGTTTTGCCACGGAAGCACTGAACGCACGGAAGTGGTTTGGAAAGCGTTAATTTAACAAACTTCGAAAGATCATTAATACAGAAAAGTATTGTCATATCTTTTGCCCTGGAGCTTATTTTACAAAACTACCCTTCTTATTTCTAAAGTTGGTTTGCCAAAATTTAATACTAATCCTACTTTGCATTCGGAACATTTTAAGTAGTTAATAGTTTGTGCTAAATCCTCGTTTGCTATTCCATTTTTAGATTTAACTTCTAATATAACCGAATCAAAAACAATAAAATCAGCATAGAAACTATGGGGCAATAAGACATCTTTATAATAAACAGGATAAAGTTTTTCTCTTTCGTAAAAATACCCCCTGCTGTCAAACTCTATACAAAGTGCATCTTTATAAACGATTTCTAAAAAGCCAGAACCAAGATCTTTATGCACTTCAATTGCAGCGTTAAGAATTAAATCAGTTTCATTTTTATATGGAAAATTTCCTTGTCCTATTTCATTAGCCATAGACGATAGTTTTACACTAAGCTAATGATAATCTAAATATTTCCCCATGTTTCCCTTCCGTGTGCTCCGTGTTTCCGTGGCAGATATTTACAAATACTGTATATCAAAAGCCTTTTTTCTGAGCCTTCTGTGATTATATAGCCCATATAAACAAAAAGCGCTTCGAATTTAATCGAAACGCTTTTCTTTATGTAAATTTTAAAAATCTTACTTCGCTAATTCTTCAGCCATTGCAGCACCGATTTCAGCAGGACTTTCTACTACACGGATACCACACTCACGCATGATCTTCATTTTTGCAGCGGCAGTATCATCAGCACCGCCTACAATAGCACCAGCATGGCCCATTCTACGTCCGGCAGGAGCAGTTTGACCAGCAATGAAACCAACAACAGGTTTAGTACCGTTTTCTTTGATCCAACGTGCTGCTTCTGCTTCCATTCCACCACCAATTTCACCAATCATGATGATACCGTGTGTTTCAGGATCGTTCATTAATAATTTAACGGCTTCTACTGTTGGTGTTCCGATAATCGGGTCGCCACCGATACCGATTGCTGTTGTAATACCTAAACCAGCTTTCACAACCTGATCTACAGCTTCGTAAGTTAAAGTTCCTGATTTTGAAACTACACCTACATGACCTTTTTTGAAGATAAATCCTGGCATGATACCAATTTTAGCTTCATCAGCAGTAATTACACCTGGGCAGTTAGGACCGATAAGGGTAACATCGCGGTCAGAAATATATTCTTTAACCTGAATCATATCCTTAGTAGGGATACCTTCAGTAATACAAACAATAACTTTAATACCACCTTCGGCAGCTTCCATAATTGCATCAGCAGCAAAAGCCGGTGGTACAAAAATGATAGATACATTTGCACCCGTTTTATCAACGGCATCTTTAACAGTATTAAAAACAGGCTTTTCTAAATGCAATTGCCCACCTTTGCCAGGCGTTACACCACCAACTACGTTTGTACCAT
>Ga0308165_1000886_pt1 | contig 46486 bp, 54 predicted proteins | sample PhyWR2_FD_201032 | JGI IMG/M metagenome (GOLD analysis project Ga0308165, IMG submission 201032) | Phyllosphere microbial communities from UC Gill Tract Community Farm, Albany, California, United States - DLSLW.R2 | ecosystem: Host-associated > Plants > Phyllosphere > Unclassified | place: USA... | reverse complement strand
GCAATCGGACGGCCGACTTCACGCTCGACGGCGCGCACGATCTCGAAACGCGCGTGATGGTCGGCGTGGGTGCCGTGGCTGAAGTTGAAGCGGAACACATCGGCGCCGGCTTCGAACAGCGCCTTGATCATGTCTTTGGTAGCGCTGGCGGGGCCGAGTGTGGCTACGATTTTTGCCTGGCGTTGACGTCGCATGGACGGTCTCCTTGGTGTTGTTAGTGTTGTTGGTGCACGGCCTCGATGCCGGGAAATTCTTGAACAGGTTCCTACAGGATCAGGATGGCGCGGAAGTCATTGACGTTGGTGCGCGTCGGTCCGCTGACGACGAGGTCGCCGAGCGCGCTGAAGAAACCGTAGCCGTCGTTGTTCTCCAGCAGCGCCTTCGGATTGAGGCCGAGTTCTGCGGCGCGCTTCATGGAGTCGGGTTGATAGATCGCGCCGGCGTTGTCTTCGGAGCCGTCGATGCCGTCGGTGTCGCAGGCGATCGCGTGCATGCCGGGCGCGCCGTTGAGCGCATTGGCGAGACTGAGCAGGAATTCCGCATTGCGCCCGCCGCGACCGGTGCCGCGCACGGTGACGGTGGTTTCACCACCGGAGATCAGCACGCAGGGTTTCTTGAACGGCTGGTCGTACCGGGCGATCTGCCTGGCGATGGCGGCGTGCGCGAGACCGATGTCGCGCGCTTCGCCTTCCATGTCGTCGGACAGGATATAGGGCGTGACGCCGGCGGCGCGTGCCGCTGTCGCCGCGGCCTGCAGGGCTTGCTGGGCGGTGGCGATGACGTGGTGTTCGTTTTCTTTGAGACGTTCATCGCCGGGCTTGGGTGTTTCGCCGATGCCGGACTCCAGATGCACTTGCACCGATGGCGGAACATCGATCTTGTATTTACGCAGGACCGCCAATGCCTCGGCGCAGGTGGTGGCGTCGGCCAAGGTCGGGCCGCTGGCGACGATGCCGGGGTCGTCGCCGGGAATGTCGGAGATCATCAGCGTCACCACGCGCGCCGGCGCACAGGCCAGGGCGAGGCGGCCGCCTTTGATGGCGGAGAGATGTTTGCGCACGCAGTTCATTTCGAAGATGTTGGCGCCGCTGTTGAGCAGGGCTTTGTTGATGGCCTGCTTTTGTTCGAGGGTGATGCCTTCGGCTGGCAACGCAAGCAATGCGGAGCCGCCGCCGGAGATCAGGCAGAGGACCAGGTCGTCCTTGGTGAGGCCGTTGACCATGGCCAGCATGCGGGCGGCGGCCTGGCGGCCGGCTTCGTCTGGGACTGGGTGGGAGGCTTCGACGACTTCGATTTGTTTGCAGTCGGCGCCGTGGCCGTATCGCGTGACTACCAGTCCTGATATTTTTCCGGGCCAGTGCTGCTCTACTGTCTTGGCCATGGCTGCTGCGCCTTTGCCTGCGCCGATGACGATGGTTCTTCCTTGCTTTGGCGGTTCGGGCAGGAATGTCGGGAGGGATTTTTCTGCGCTTACTGCGGAGACGGCAGCGGTGTAGAGGTCGAGGAGGAATTGGCGAGGCGGCTGCAGCATTTTATCTATTTCTTCACTTTGGACCAGATCATCTCTGATGTTGTTTTCTTTCAATCGCCCCGCCCGAGAGCCGTCCCTTTCTCGGATTCGCCGGAGAAAGAGAGCAGGGCAAGGCAGCGCGCTCCGGTGCAATGGGATCGATCTCTTCGATCTCCGGGGGAGCGAGGAATCGAAGAGAGAGACTCCAACCCGACCGTCCTGCATGCCGTCGTGAATGATGAACTTGGCGGCAGCGGAGCGATCGGTAGGGGCGTCAGCCGATCTTCTTCCCGTTCTGCTGCAGCGGCAGTATCAGCAACGCACCGGTCAACAAAGCTCCTGCGACGATGTACATGCCGCTGTTGGTGCTCTGGGTTGCATCTTTCAGCCAGCCAATGACGGAGGGGCTGACGAAACCGGCCAGGTTGCCGATCGAATTGATCATCGCTATGCCCGCTGCTGCTGCCGTCCCGGACAGGATGGCGCTGGGATAGGTCCAGAACACGGGCATGGTGGCAAGCACGCCGGCGGTGCCGAGGGACAGCGCGGCCATGGCAAACATGACATTGGAGGCATATACCGTGCTGAGAAACAGACCTGCGCCGCCGAGCACGCTGGCGATTGCAAAATGCCAGCGCCGTTCATGCAGGCGGTCCGAACTGCCGGCGTTGAGCAACATGGCCACGATGGCGCAGCCGTAGGGAATCGCAGTGAGAAGACCAACGTCAAGCGCGTTCTTGACGCCGGCGGCCTTGATCAGCGTCGGCAGGTAGAAGCCGACACCGTACAAGCCCATCATGCAGCAAAAATAGACTGCCGCCAGCAACCACATCTTGCCATCGCGGAAAACGCTGGCCGCCGAGTGCGCTTGCTTGGACGACTCTTCCACTTTGATATTGTCTTGCAGCAGCTGCTTTTCTTCGCTTGCCAGCCAGCGCGCGTCATGGATGCTATCGGGCAAGTAGACGATGGTGGCAATGCCGAGGATCAGCGATGGAATCGCTTCCAGCAGGAACAGCCATTGCCAGCCCGTCATGCCGTGCATGCCGTTGAACGCCTGCAATATCCAGCCGGAAAGGGGGCCGCCCACCACGCCGGCAAACGGAATGCCGATCATGAACAAGGCGTTCATGCGACTACGGCGACGCTGCGGAAACCAGTATGTGAGATACAGTACGATGCCGGGAAAGAAGCCTGCCTCGGCGACGCCGAGCAGGAAGCGGATGACATAGAACATCGTCGGCGTGGTCACGAACAGCGTGGCGGCAGACAGCAGCGCCCAGGAAATCATGATTCGTCCGATCCATATGCGTGCGCCAACCCGATGCAAAAGAATGTTGCTTGGCACTTCGAAGAAAAAGTAGCCGATAAAGAAAATGCCTGCGCCCAGGCCATAAACGGTCTCGCTGAAATGCAGGTCGCTGAGCATCTGAAGTTTTGCAAAACCGACGTTGACGCGGTCGAGGTAGGCGGCGACATAACAAAGAAACAAGAACGGCAGCAGGCGCCAGGTCACCTTGGCATAGGTTGCGTCTTCAAGCCGGCTGCGCGTGGTGCCGGCACTTGCGATATCAAGAGAGTGTGGGTTCATGGTTGCCTAAAGATGAGGATGTCATTGATTTTTCTTATTGGATTCGCAACGGGGCGAAACAGCGTAAAGATAGGTGAAGGCAACCCTGGGGTCTAATGAAAATTGACCATGCATATCATGCGCGAAAAGCATGTGGCGTCGACCCGCAGTCAATGCAGCATGCGCTGGCGTGCGCCCGCCAGCGGGGTAAATTGCCAGTTGCCGGACTCGGGAACGAAGACGGCGCACTCTTCCGCGGTGCCAAGGCTGGTCCATGCATCGTGATACTGCGAGAGGCCGACGATCTGCGCCTTTTGCAAGGCTTCGCTGGCGCATCTGGCAAGGTCGACGTCAGACCAGTGTTGCAGCGAATGAATCTGTTCCGGATAGTTCAGTCCGCCGATACGCTCCCACCACTCATGGATGAAGCTGAGTACATCAGCCTTGATGCGCAATTGAGATATCCCGTGCAACGGATGGTGCATGTCAAACGGCACCGGCAGCAAAGGCGTGATCAGCGTCTCGTTGGCGTCGAGCAGCAGGTCGTTCGTGTCGGAGGCGAAGAAGCCCAGCGCCAGCATGAGACGGCGATCCGCCACAGGGACGTTCGCCATTACCTGCGCCAGGTCGATGCGCTCCAGCCGTTGGCGGCGCCATCCAGGCATTCCTGCGACATGGAGGCGTTGGCAGTAGATCTCCGCATCCAGCGCCGAGGCGAAGGTCAGGATGCCGCCTTCGCCATGCACGTTGATGTAAAAAGTCTGGTCGCGCCTGACGAGGTCGTCGCCGTCTTCGGCGCACGCAGCATGCGCCAATCCCCACAGCGGGAGCGTCGGCTCGGGCGGCCGTAAAAATTGATATTCCATGGTCGTCTGTCCTTCATCAAGTTGAGAATGCGTTTTGAGGACGATTCTGAAACAGGCCGGCTTGACGCTGCAGAAGCTAAAAGACAATGCGGACAGAGCAGCGAGGAGATCCGGTGGCGCCGGCATGTGCGTTGCTGAAAGCGTCGCGCTGCCGGGCGGGTTATCGATGAATGTCAGGCGGCCGAGGGCAGTTCCTTTTGCGGCATGCCGAGGAGCACGCCATCAATGCGGTGGCCGACGGAGCGGCGACGATGACGGCGCCGGCCGTGTCAAGCAACCAGCTCACGACTTCCTCTTTGGACTCGACGCCGAGCATGACGGCCCCCAGAGAGCCGTTGGCGTGCACCAGCAGCATGCGGGCCTTGCCTCCGCCGCAACGGAATCGCTGTACCAGTTGCCTGCATTGCTCTGCCGTCGCCGCCGAGGGAAATATTGTCGGCGACGGCCGCCATTTGTCGACGTTGCCGCCCCACCAATAGCTGCTATGACGATCCTGGATGAGCAGAACCAGGGCGCGGCGATTGGGACGCGCATGTTGCGAACGAAGGAAAGCTTCATCCAGGGAAAAAAAGTGATACATGGTTTTCTGTTCAGGACTTACATCATCTTCAAGGCGCGTCCGGCGTCGTCCAGTGTCAGTTGCAACTTGCCGACGAGCTCATCGATTTCGGTGCGCGTCGCGACCAGGGCCGGGGCCACGATCAGGCGCGCCGCCGTGGTGCGCAGGATCAATCCGTATTCCAGTGCCTTGCGCATGCAATACAGGCCCACCATGTTTTCGTTGGAGAAACGTTGATCCTTGTTCCGGCCGTAAGCCAGCTGCAGCGACGCCACTGCACCCGCACCCTGGATCTCGGCGACTAGTACGTGGCCGCCCAGAACTTCGCGCAGGCAGCGCTGCAAATAGGGGCCGGTGTCGCTCTTGACCGTATCCACGATGCCCCCATCGTCCAGCAGGCGCAGCGTCGCCAGGGCCACCGCAGCCGCCAGCGGATGGCCCTGGTAGGTAAGGCCGTGCGCGAATGTACCGCCGCAGTCGGCCAGCGTATCCCCGACGCGCTGCGTCAGGACCAGGCCGCCCATAGGCACATAGCCGGAGGTGAGGCCTTTGGCAATGGTCATCATGTCCGGCGCGAAGCCGAAGTATTCGTGCGCGAACCAACTGCCGGTGCGGCCGAAGCCGCCGACCACTTCGTCGGCGCAGAGCAGCACATCGTATTGGGTGCAGATGCGCTGGATCTCGGGCCAGTAGCTGGCAGGCGGAAAGATCACGCCGCCCGCGCCCTGGAAGGGTTCGGCGACAAACGCGCCGACCCGGTCCGCGCCCAATTCCAGTATTTTTTCCTCCAGCTCGCGTGCGGCTTGCAGGCCGAACGCGGTCTCGTCCGATCTATCCCGGGCGCCGAACCGATAAGGCTCGCCGATGTGATGAATGTCGTCGATAACGCCGCCGCTCAGTTCGTGCATCAGTTTCATGCCGCCCAGCGACGCCGAGGCGATGGTGGCGCCGTGGTAGCCGTTGTGACGCGCGATGAGAATTCTCTTGCCGGGCTTGCCGGCCAGTTGCCAGAACCGGCGCACCAGCTTGATCATGAGGTCGTTGGCTTCCGATCCCGAGTTGGTGTACAGGACCCGGCTGAAAGGCGCAGGCAGGAGCGCGAACAATTTGGCCGACAACTCCGCGACGGCAGGATTGGTTGTGTTGAAATACTGGCTGCAATAGGACAACGTCTCCATTTGAGCGGAGGCAGCGGCGATCAGTTCGGGCCGGCCATAGCCGAGCGCGGTGCACCACAGGCCGGACAAGCCGTCGAGGAACTTGTTGCCGTGCTCGTCCCACAGGTACACCCCGGCCCCCCTGACCATGACGCGGGTATCGGCGGCCTTCAGGAACTTATGATCTTCAAACGGCAACAGATGCCGCGAGACGTGGATGTCTTTGTAATCCTTCTTGGCCAGGAATTGGCCGACAAAATCATTCATGGCAGGTCCGGATATAAGTGGAAATGACGGCCGCGCGTCTTTCAGGACGGCGCCATTAGCGCGTTTTCCAACGCATTTCTTTGACGTTTAGCGTGAGTGACCATCGTGGCGGAGCGGTTCCATGCCGCTCGGCGCGCTGTCCGGTAATCCGGCCGGCTACGACAACTTGGGAGCAGCAATGAAAGCAATTGTGACCGGCCACAGCCGTGGTCTTGGCGCGGCGATCGCCGCCGAACTGTTGCAGCGCGGCGTCGCGGTGCTGGGGTTGGCGCGCCGGCCCAATGCCTCTTTGCAGGCGCGTTTCCCGCAGCTGCTGACGCAACATGCGATCGATCTGGCTGATACTTCCGCGTTGCTGGCCTGGCTGGAGACGCGTGCGCCGGCGGATTTCCTGCGGGGCGAAGACATCATTTTCCTGGTCAACAATGCCGCCACGGTGCAACCCATGGGCTCGCTGGACAAGCTGCCCGCAGCAACGCTGGCGCAAGCGTTGGCGCTGAACATCAGCGCGCCGCTACTGCTGGCCGGCGCGGTCGCCGCAGCCGACGCCGCCCAGCGGCGCATCTTGCATATTTCCAGCGGCGCCGGCCGCGACGCCTTCGATGGATGGAGCGCGTATTGCTCGGCGAAGGCGGCGCTGGACCATCATGCGCGCGCCGCAGCGCTCGCCCGACGGCCGGGCCTGCGCATCTGCAGCCTGGCGCCGGGCGTGTTCGATACCGACATGCAGGCTGAAATCCGCGCGACGGAAGATCACCTGTTCCCGTTGCGCGAACGTTTTCTGGAACTCTTGCGCGACGGCCAGCTGGTCGGCGCTGCTGTGGGAGCATCGCGCGTGGTCGACTTCCTGATGGCCGACGATTTCGGCGTTGCTCCGACTGCGGCATTGCGCTGAGCCGGATCGCGGCAAGCCGGCGCCAGCCATGTGCGTTCGCAAATAAATTCCGCCGGCGTCGATCCGAGGGGGAACCGCGCATTGGCGCATGTTCACTTATCCATGCTTACGTTAAGCATTTTTTCAAAGGAGAAATGATGGCCCAGATTCCCAATCCACTGAATGTAGTCACTAACCCCGTGGGAGCAGTCCTCGACCCGATCGGCACGGTGCTGGGCGGCGGCCAGCCGCCTCCGCCTCAGTCTGGAGACATCGACTGAATTGCAGGTTGACGCTTCCGTTTTCTTCATCTCATCCACGTCTTATCCGTAGCCGGACGCTCGTCCGGCTACTCATCGCGCGACGCGCCGCCGGCGCCCGTCGTCCACGCCGTGACGGCATATATAAAAATTGCAGGGAAGGCCGCATGACGATAGAACGCTATCGCGCCTTGATCAACCGTTTGTGCAGCCGCTTCAACATTCCGAAGCCGGGGCCGGCCAGCCAGGTCGCGCATCTTAACGCCTATGGCGCGCATTTCACGCTCTTCTTCGGCGGCTTGCTGGCGCCCGACAGCATGCTGGTGCATTGCGATTTCGGCGTAGTGCCGGCGCCGCCGCGAGACCCGGCGTTGCTACGCCTGCTGGAGATCAATACCTATCTGTTCGGCGCGCACCAGGCCACCTTCGCGTACGACGCCGAGCGGAATCGCATCGTGCTGATCTGCCGCGTCCGGCTGCAGTACGCCACCTTGCACTCGGTCCTGGAGACGCTGGAGCATCTCTCGTTCATGGCGCGCGACTGGCAGCGCAATCGCTTCTTGCACGACTGAGGAAACGATGTCGGCCGGGCAGGGGCGAATAGGGCAAGAGGAAAAAAGTCAGGCGAAAGGCGCAAGAATGACGAATGCCGGCGAACCGCAATGTGGTCCGCCGGCAAGGCCTGCGGCAGTCCGTTCGGACTGCCGCAAGGACTGCTTACCCGCCCTGGATCTCGCCGGTGGCCGGCGTCTGGTCGCCGCCGCCTTTGCCTTTCATTGCTTCCAGTTTGGAGGGATCGACGCCGAGCATCTTCGCCAGCTTTTGCAGTTCCTCGTCGGTGATGGTGCCGTCCTGCAGCTTTTTCAGCAGTTGCTGCATGTCTTCGGAACCGCCGCCTTCTCCGCCTCCCGCACCTTGCGCCTGCTGGTTGGCGTCGGCCCGGTTTTGCAGCTCCTTGGTAATGGCGTCCTTCTGCCATTGCTCGGTGCTCGGGTCGCTCAGTTTGCTCAACAGGGAATCTGTCGATTGGGTTTTCAAACCATTGGAATAGGAGTTCATTTCCCCTGCGGAGGGGATGTTGCTCGGCCCGGTGCCGGCGGCGATCGTAAAACTCATGGTGATTCCTTAACGTGGGGTTGATCGAATATCGCTACTGCGTCAATGGGTAGCGTGCGCGGCGCAAGAGTTCCACCGTGTCCGGCGTGGACGGAACCGCAGCCGCGTCGGAGGTGACCCACGTCGGCAGGGGAGTGGAGCGGCTGGCTTGCGGACGCAGGAAGAAGTTTTTTATGGGCCGTGGAACCGGCGGATTTTGTTGCTCCACTTATCAGTGACCGTCTCGTGTTCTTGGTGTGGCTTGGGCGGTGTTTTTTAATTTTTCACGGAGGTTATCATGGCAGTAACAGGAGCAGCAGCAGGTGCCGGTGCGGGTCACGCTATTGTCGACCAGGAAATGACGAATGCAGCTCAGGAAGCGGTAGATGCCGACAACGTAAAGCTGAAGATTGAAAAAAGCGGTCGTACCAACTCGAAGGACCTGGCCGGCGGCTGACCACTTTTTTCGGGCGCAAGTCCTGCGGGGCGGGGACCGCTTGCGTGTATCCCGTCCCGGCAATTTCCAGGGATGCGGCGCCGCCATAAAAGTGGCGTTGTTCCGTTTCATCCAGTCACCGGTTCGCCGGAAAGGAGCACCATGTCAACCTTCCAAAGTCAGCTCGGCCAGAGCTACGCCAATGAGAATCCGACCATGCGCCAGGGGGCCAGCCCGACTGTCCAGGCTGCGCAAGCCGGCGCCGCACAAGCAGTGGAATTCCAGCTATGGGTTTCGCAGCAGGCGTCTTCGCTGGCGAAGCTGAAGATCTTCAATACCATGGCGAAGAACGTCAACGATCAACAATAATAATCCTCGCGGCGGGGCAGGCAGGTGTCGCCGCCGCGAGACCGACAAATCGTCCTGTCCGTGCATGCACTTGTCGACGCCCGGGCCGGCAGCAGCAAGGAGTTCCGTATGACCATTGCAGCAACTTCGCTCGCCGGCGACGGCGATCCGACCTCGACCACAGCAGCCGCCGCGCGCCGCGCCTCCAAGAAAGCGCGTGCCGATCAGCAGGCCGTCGCCGATGCGCAGACCGACGTCGACAACGTTAATATTTTTGCGAAATTCCTCAAGAAGGCGGAAGACGGCGCCCAAGCCGCGTTGTAACAACTGCTTCCTCCATGGCGCGAAGCACGACCGTAACCCGGTCGCGCTTCGCGCCTGTTCGCGTGCGTGCGGACCTGCGGCCTGAGCTGCCGATATCGCGCGTCGACCTTCCCGATGTATGGATTTCCGGTGGAACTATCGCGCACGGACTACCACTTAAAAACGAGTCCGTGAGGGCCTGTTGCGGTTGACGGGGATGTGGATGAACCCGGGGCAGGTCCGATGTCCGCCAGCGGACAACGAGACGCAACTGAGACGTTTGAGTACCCACCCCATTTCGGAGAAAAGCATGTCGGCCATCGTTACCACCACCACTACCACAACGTATTATGAAGGGGGGAAATTCCCCGGCTACAACCCGCCGCCTTATCCCGGCAACGAGTGCGGGGCATACGATATCGGCGGAGGCGGCTATGGCAACATGAAGCCCGACCAGATCGCGGCCTGGATCAATAACCTGCCGGTGCCTGACGGCATCAAGAATTATCTGCGCAACATGATGGGCGTGGGCACGCAAGGCGCCTTGCCGTCCGACGCCAGCGCAGCCAAGACGATCAACCAGTTCCAGAAGGACCACGATATCGGCTTGCTGTCGGTGCAGCAGATGCAACAGATCGCCGAGACCGGTTATTTCACCGACAAGAATGGCAAGACCATCCAGGCCCCGCCCGAAGTACAGGCCGCCGCGCAAGCCTTCATGGCCAACAACGGCGCCTTGTTCAAGAAGATGGAAAGCGCCACCGACGGCAAGCATGACGGCCAGCTGGGCATGGGTGATTACGACAAGGCGATTTCCGCCGGCACCATTTCGTCCAATCCGGCCGACCCCGCCACCAGCAGCCGGCCGCAAGTGTACGGCATTCCGTCAGGCGGTTTCATGGATGCGGTGATGAACGGTCATGTCTCGCCGAACCGTCCTTCCGAATACGGCGCAGCCAAGACCATCAATCAGTTCCAGCAGGACCACGACATCGGCTTGCTCAACATCAGCCAGATGCACCAGATCGCCGAGACCGGTTACTTCACCGACAAGAACGGCAAGACCATCCAGGTTCCGCCTGAAGTGCAGGCCGCGGCACAAACCTTCATGGCCAACAACGCCGAATTGTTCAAGAAGCTGGAAAGCGCCACCGACGGCAAGCACGACGGCCAGCTCGGCATGGGAGACTTTGGCGAAGCCAAGGACGATGGCACCATCTCGCCTTACAACGATGCACCTCCACCGTATTCGCCCTATCCCGGCGCCAACCAGCCGGGCGCCTATCCGCCGCCGTATTCCGCGCAGCCTCCGGCCTATCAGCCGGGTGCGTATCAACCCGGCATGCCGCAGGGCGGTTCGAACTTGCCGTCGGAGTCCGGCGCAGCCAAGACCATCAACCAGTTCCAGAACGACCACGACATTCAGCTGATTTCGGCGGCGCAGATGCAGCAGATCGCCGAGACCGGCTACTTCACCGACAAGAACGGCAAGACCATCCAGGCGCCGCCGGAAGTGCAAGCAGCCGCGCAGGCTTTCATGGCCAACGACGGCGAGTTGTTCAAGAAGATGGAGGCCGCCAAGACCGGCAAGCACGACGGCCAGTTGGGCAAGGCGGACTACCAGTCGGCCATCGACGACGGCACCATCTCGTCGGGCAATGGCGGTCCGCCGGTGGTCGATCGGACCGGCCGGTTCGGTGCGCCGCAAAACAGCGGATATGCACCGCCGCCATACTCGCCTCAACCGCCGGCTTATCAACCCGGCGCCTATTCTCCGGGTATGCCGCAGGGTGGTGCGCCTCTGCCGTCTGATTCCAGCGCGGCCAAGACCATCCATCAGTTCCAGGATGATCACGACATCCAGTTGATTTCGGCGACGCAGATGCAGCAGATCGCCGAGACCGGCTACTTCACCGACAAGAACGGCAAGACTATCCAGGTCCCGCCAGAAGTGCAGGCGGCCGCGAAGGCCTACATGGCCAACGATGGTGAGCTGTTCAAGAAGATGGAGTCGGCCAAAAACGGCGAGTTCGACGGTCAGCTGGGCAAGGCTGATTATCAGGCTGCAATCGATGACGGCACGATCTCTGCATGATCGCAACATGAAGGGATCATCGCAGCGACGCATGGCCACGATATTTATGGGAAAGGATAAATGATGATTCGCGCAGTTTCCGCCGTCGCAGGCGGATTTTCCAACGCCCATGAATTGGCTGCGGCCATGCGTTTCCATAGTCTGCTCAATGACGGCCGGGGACACGCAGCCGCCACGCCGACGGCGCGGCAGCTGGCCGTGCAATTACCGACGCAGGCCCTCGGGAAAACTCCCGAAGGTCGACGCGACATCAATTGGTATATCCGCTTTTCCAGCGCCAGGCCGGTTTCGGGCCGCCGCCGTCACGGCAGCCGCCACGATCGGCTGAGCCAGGCCGACCATCCCGAGCAGGGCGAAATCCCGGCGTGGCCAAAAATGCTCGCAGAAGAGCGCCAGGCGGTCGGTCGCATCGACGGCGACAATCCCTCCGAGCGTCCGATTTCCGCTGACCGGATCTACGCGCGCAGCGTCGGTGAAGCCGCCGATGAGACAGCGGGCCAGCCGCTTGTCGGCGTCCGTCCGGCATTGCAGTCAACCGCCGCGAGTTCCTTGCAACTGGCGCGCCGCAGCGCGGCCAGGGGATGGGGGCAGCTGGTGCGGGCTTGCCAGGATGCGATGCCGGCGCAGCACGTCGGCGCGTAATCAATGCGGGCAAGGCGCAGTGCCGTGAAAGCGGCAGGCACGCCGCCGCAGCATGAACCGGCCAAGGGCCGGAGTGGAATCACGTCAGTCAATTCATTACTTGTCGGGTGAATACCATGGATACAAAATCGTTGTCGAATGAAGAGCAACCCCGCACTGTCCACTGGAACGCGGAAATGGCCTGCTGGTGCGCCTCGGCCCCTTTCCTGATACGCATCAACATGCTGGCCGATGATTTTCCCTGGCATCGCATACGCAGGCTCCAGCGTAAGTAAATTCTTCCGATCACCGGCGCGAATGCCGCTGAATCCGTTGCTGCGCTCGCTGCAGCGGAGGTCCAATGATCGCTGTCGGCGTCGTTCGCGCAATCTTCCTTGCTGCAAGCAGCACATCTACGGAACCGCAACGCCGGTTTCGTTACCTATCACGACGAGTCTGGCCGGCTCCATGCGTTTGCGAGCGGCATGCGCACGTCCGGTGAGGGCGTTCTCCCAACCAACCGAGATCTGTTTCAGCCAAAGCCGGTACGTCGCGAGTCCGTACGGCGCAGGCGCCGCATGCTTTGGAGTCGTCGACAATAGGAGGTAAAATGAGCGCTCTTTCCCACAATCCTGCCAACGTCAGCAACTTCTTCCGGTTGCTGTACATGTTTCAGCTGTACCAGACAATGATGCGGTCAAGCGACGACGATCTTCCGGACGACCTCATGACGACGACCGTCAGTCGGATTCTGCTCGACCTCATCGGCCTGACCGGGCAGGATTCGTCCGGCCAGGCAGTGCTTGAATTGCAGCTCGGCGAAATCTTCACCCGCACGGCGGTGGAAAAAAACGACGTCGATCACTACCTGGCGGTGACCGCATCGTTGCCCAAGTGCGAGCAGCCGCACTACCTGCCGCTGCCGGCGGCGCATCTGAACGGCAGCGACCGGCGCATGGACGATGTTGATTTCCTGTGGCATGCCGACGAGGGCCGCTACATCGTGCTGCGCAAGATTGCGTTGAGACCGCTGCGCGACGAACGCGCCGTGATGGACGCCATCCTCGAGACCGCCGACATCGCCACGGAATTGCTGGCGGCGGTGCAGACCCCGCCGGCCGAGCCGAAACCATCCTGAACGTCCGGGACGGACACGCCGTCCCGTCATTCCGATTTTCCTGCAGGTTCATGCGTGCGCGCCGCCCTCGCCATACTCGTTGCGCACTGCCGCCCGTACGCGCGAGACGCGCGAACGCACGGTGCCGATCGGAATGTCGAGTTGCTCAGCCGCCGCCTCGTAGGTGGCGTCGCCGTCCAGAACGGCTTCAAACGTCATGCGGATCTTGGGCGGCAAGCCGTTGAGCAGGGACTCCACTTTTTCCGCGATCTGCCTCAGTTCGAACAGCATGGCAGGATCGGCGTGCTTGTCGACGATCTGTTCCATGAACATATCGTCGACTATCTCGTAGCGATCGGCGATATTGCGGCGCACCTGGTTACGCGCCAGGTTAAGCGCAATGCCGAACAGCCAGGTCGAAGGTTTCGACAGTCCCGAAAATCGATGGGCGCACTTGACCGCTTCGATGAAAGTATTTTGCACCACGTCCTCGGCATCTTCGTGATTGCCGACATAGCGTTGCACGAAACGTAGCAGGTGGGTTCGATGCTCGGTATACAGCGCGACGATGTCGATGGGCGCGGTCGTCGCGATTTCTGTTGCTGCGTTTTCCGTAGACGCCGGCTCTGCGTCGTGAGCAGCTGACCGGGTGGTTGCGGAAGTTGTTTGTGTCATGTTGTTCTCCTTGGAACACTAGCGTTGATCGTGAAATTCGAAGCTGTGCCGCATTCCCTGCGTCGCCGCATGGGCATGACTGCAAGATAGCAGCGCCTGCCGCACAACGAGGGGTTCTGTGAGTATTCGTGAGACATTGAAGAAAAATGAGGAATGTCCCTGCAACAACGTGCAATACGGCGGAACCGATGCGGCGGCAAAAGCCACAGGCAAGGATGTGCGTACTGTCGGGGAAGCCGGAGCAGCAGAACGCGAGGCGCTGTCATACCGGCGAGAGCGGACTTCGGACGCATCATCCATGCACATCGTCGCCCGGCTTTGCAAGCCGGCGCGACGGCGCTTGGCGATGGTGGGAGACGCTCGCCTGAAACGAGCGTCGCGACACAAGCTGAAAAAAGCGTATGCGAAATCCGGCGACGCCGTCCAGCGTTTTATTTTTGTGAGCAACTGGAACCGCCAAGCAGTTTCCGACAGTGGCGCAGCCGATGGAACCGGCTTCCGGCGTCGCGCCACGAATGCCCATGAACATGCAAATCAATCGATTCGGCAATGGCCAGCTTGAGCAGCCCACCGCGCAGCAGGTCCGTCCGCATGCCAAGAACTGGGTCAAGAACGGCGCTGAGAAAGCCGGTGCCGGCGCGACCGATTTTGCGCCGACCGACGCGGTCAGGTCGGAGGCAGGGTTCAAGGACGGTATCTCGTTCCGCTCGCGCTCCCTGCTGCAACGGATTTTTTCGCCGCTGCGCCAGAAGAGCCAGGAGAAACCCTCGTCCCAGGCGTCGCGACGCAACAAGTACGACAAGTCCCGGCAAGTCGTCAGCGACGACGACCTCGACGAAGAGTTGTTTGCGCCCGTCATGGACACGCTGGCATTCCTGCGCAACAACTCCGGCCGGGATGGCCGCTTTCAGGTACAGGACATGCTGGCCGAGGATTTCGACCCGGTGCAGCGTTACAACGTCCTGGCCGAGGCGCTGGAACGGGTCGACAACGAGCCGATGAGCATGGTGCAGAAAATCGCATTGCGCAACGCGCTCATGGAAATGATGAGCGACCTCTACGAAAAACACATGCACGAGCTGCGGCGCGCATTGCTGGAGAACGAGGTCCTGGTCAATTCGCTGGAGGCGCTGGCGGCCGACGAGGCGGCCAGAAATTTGCCGTCGACGCGCGACCTGCGGTTCCTTATCGGCGCCAAGTCAAAGGGGAGGGAAGACCTGCCGTTGACGCCGCTGACCATGCTCAAGGCTCTGATCAAGAATTTCGGCGCGCATAAATGCATGAAGGTCATGACCGGTCTGCGCTCTCGCATGATGATCGGATTCTGAGCCCGCCCGGGCTGCATGCAACGTCGTTTGATTCAACGCCTGCCGGTTTTCGGCGGGCATTCTTTTTGATGGGGTCATCATGAGAGCGGACTTACGCAAGAATCCGTTGAGAAGCATCGGCCGCTATTGGCTGACCATGTCTGACGCATCGGCATTCATGCTGGTCAAATCCTGCGTCGCGATCGCGGAAAACCTCCAACGCGATTTGTCGGAGAAAACCCAGGTTTACATCAAGATGTCGGCACCCGAACTGGCGGTGATCCTCTTGACCGCGGCCGAGTCGGGTTGGGGCAAGGGCAAGGCCAACCAGCTGGTGGCGCAGGTATCGGAAATGAAGAACCCCGGCGCCCTGCAGCGGGCCCGCGTTTTCAAACTGGTGCGCGACGCCATGGCGCAGCTGCCGCTGACCTTGTGGAGCCAGGACAAGTTGCCGGCGCGGCGTGAACTGCTGGAGGAAATGACGCGCCAGTTGCAACACATCGACGGCGACATGCCGATATCGCCAAGCCGCGAAGAAACGCGCGAACAGGAATGGCGCACCGCCGTGAGCGCAGCGAGCAGACACGAAGCGCGGCAACGCAAATGACCGGGAGCAGGCAATGGAAGAATTGTTGATGAAGCTGGCCGCCGATGCGCGCATGCAACGCGCCGTGGCCATGGTGACGCTGGACAATGGCCTGCATTTGTTCGCCTATCCGCTGGAGCAGGGCATCCTCATCGCCGTGGGCGGCGCCGCCGATACACAGGTGCGCGCAGACGTAGTGGTTGGCCGTCGCGCGCGCAACATGGTGCGCTACGGCGCCTGGCTGCCGGCGATGTTCAACGACGGCAGCCTGTACGTATTGCGGCGCATGGTTGAACACGGCGACGACATGACGGTGTTGCCCGACGACGCTATCGAAGCCGCGGAGGAACTGCTCAGTGATTAATACCCACATCGGCGTCGACCGTACAGGCCTGGGGGAAGTCGGTGGACTGGCTGAGATTCCCGAGATCGCGCAAACGCAGCCGGTATTCAAGTCGCGCCCCTTTTTGCTGCCGGGCGAGGAAGAAGCCTCGCTGCCCGAATTCGATTATCCGCTCGACCCGGTCCAGGAGTCGCTCAAGCAGATCCTGGGCGCACGCCTGAGCGTGGACAATCCGGCCTGGGTAGGCGACCCGATTCCGCGCATGCGGGCCTTGCAAAAGAAAATGATCGAATTTTCGCTGACGCAGGACGCGTCAGAACGCAGCGTTTGCATGGAGGCGATCCGCATCGTCGAGCTGGCCGTGCGCTGGCGGCTGCGCTGGCAGCAGATGCGGCGCAGCGATCTGGAAGGCAATCCGGCGCCTGCCGATACACAAGACACGCAAGGGAGGGGCCATGAGGAACAAGAAACCGCGTGAGGCCATGCCGGAAGAGCTGCAACTGGCGATAGGTCTGGTCTGGGGGCACATGAATGCCTACCAGCACGAAGAAGCTTACCTGTTGGCACTGGGCTGCCTGAAACTCTGGCCGGACGACCGTAACCTGTACCTGATGGCGGCGTATGCCGCCGCCGAGGTGCTTGAGCCAATCGACCTGGCGCGACTGGAAGCTCTGCGCACGCCCGATACCCACGACTGGATCGAGCTGGTGCTGCGGCGGCGACTGGACTTGTCCCTGGCCGTCGGCTGAACGAAACCGGCCATGTGCACTGCACCGATCCTGAATGAACGCGTTTGCCCTTGACGAGGATGGAAGGCATGAACACCCGCACCAGCAAATTCAACAATCGCGACGCCGGCGGCGTGCCGGGCCGAGGCCAGCCGACCCGGATGATGGGGTTGGTGCTGGTGCTCAACAAACTGGCGGCGCGCATGGCCAAGCGCGCCGAATTGCTGGCGGCGGCGCTGGTTATCGGCATCGTGTTCATGCTGGTGCTGCCGATGCCGGTCTGGCTGCTGGACATCCTGATTGCCTTCAGTCTGTGCATTTCCGGCCTGATCGTCGTGGTCGCCATGTACATGGCCGGTCCCACTGCGTTTTCGACGTTCCCGGCGGTGCTGCTGCTGACCACCCTGTTCCGGCTGGCTATCTCGGTGTCCACCACGCGCCTGATTCTGCTCGAGGCCGACGCCGGCCATATCGTCGAGACCTTCGGCAATTTCGTCGTGGGCGGCAACCTGGTGGTCGGCCTGGTGATTTTCCTGATCCTGACGGTGGTGCAATTCATCGTGATCACCAAGGGTTCTGAGCGCGTGTCGGAAGTGTCGGCGCGTTTTTCCCTGGACGCGATGCCCGGCAAGCAGATGTCGATCGACAGCGATTTGCGCGCCGGCATTCTCACCGCTGAAGAAGCCAAGGCGAAACGTTCCTTGCTCGGCCAGGAGAGCCAATTGCATGGCGCCATGGACGGCGCGATGAAATTCGTCAAGGGTGATGCCATCGCCGGGCTGTGCATCGTCGCCATCAATCTAATCGGCGGCATTTCGATCGGCATCATCCAGCGCAACATGGATGCGGCCGAAGCCATGCGGGTCTATTCCATCTTGTCCATCGGCGATGCTCTGATTGCCCAGATTCCGGCGCTGCTGATTTCCCTTGGCGCCGGCATCATTACCACCCGCGTGACCAACGACGACGAAGAGGAAGGCGAAGAGAAATCCAATGTCGGGCGTGACATCGTCAGCCAGCTGTTTGCCGAACCCAAGGCATTGCTGACGGCCGCCGGTATCATGCTGCTGTTCGGCCTGATCCCGGGCATGCCCACGGTGGTGTTCATTACGCTGGCGCTGGCGCTGTTCGTTTCCGGGGTAGTCGGTTTGCTCAAGCCGTTGGCCGACGCCGAGATACAACGCGAGAACGAGGAATTGGAACGCAAGAATGCCGGCATCGTCGATCTCACCAATTTTTCCGCTACCACGCCCTTCATCCTGCGCATGCCCGAAGTGTTGCGTACCACGCCGGAAGCCGAGATGATCCGCAACGCCGTGCGTATCATGCGCAATGGCATGCTGGAGCGGCGCGGCATTCCGGATCTGAAACCCATAGAATTCGAATTCTCGGAAACCATGCCGGCCAATCGTGTGCATTTCCTCATGGCCGAAGTCCCACTGGTGGACAACGAAATCATGATCGGCTGGGGCGCCACCCGGGAGACGCTGGAGCGCGTGACTGAACTCGGTTTCCAAGCGGTCGAGCGCAACATCTCCGGATCACGCCGGCGGCGTGTCTGGCTGCGTCTCGACGACGAAGCAAAGCTGGCCGAACATGGCGTCATGGTACAGCGCTGGGAAACAGTGTTCGCCGCCGATATTGAAGTCGAACTACTGCGCAATTGCCAGATGTTCGTCGGCGTCAACGAGGTTATCCGATTTACGCGCTGGGCCGAACGGCGTTATCCGGAGCTGGGCAAGGAAGTATTGAAATCGGTGACCTTGCCGCGCTTGACCGAGGTGGTCCAGCGATTGACCAAGGAAGGCGTATCGCTGCGCAATGCACGCCTGTTGCTGGAAACCACGTTGGACTGGGCGCCGAAGGAGCGCGATCCTGACGTCATCGCCGATTACGTGCGCCTGGCGTTCAAGCGGCAATTGTGTTTCGAGGCCGCACGCGACGGCCTGATCGAAGTGATCCTCCTGTCGCCCGAACTGGAAGACCAGTTGCGCAACGCCATGCGCCAGACCAGTCAGGGAAGTTATCTCGACATCGATTCCGAACTGGAACAGATGCTGCTCGATAAGCTCAACGATCTTTCCACCAACGTCTGCACACCGATCACGCCGCCCGTGCTGGTCACCGCCGCCGACATCCGGCGTTCTGTACGCAAGCTGATCGAAGAAGAGTTTTTCCCGGTGCCGGTGTTTGCCTTTTCGGAGCTGACCCAGCATGCGAAGGTCAAGCCGGTGGGCATGATCGAAGTCTGACGACCGGTTGCGGAACCGGGGGCCGGCCAGCGACATATAGCTATATCGGAGGCCGCGGCGCAACGCCGCATGTCGCGACATGCGTCGGCCTCATTCCCGATCCTGTCGCAACGGGATCTGCAAGAATCCATCGGAGCAATCCATGCCGCCTAGTCATTGGAACCCCTCAGTCTCATCGGCCGGCGCGACCGGAATTCCCAGCGAACACGAGCACCAGCAGCATGCGCACGCGTCGACGGGCCGGCTTCCGCGGCCTTTTTTTTACCCGAAGTGGGTGCAGAAGTTGCAAATGTTCTCTGCGCAGCAGCACATGAAGAGCATGCAAAGCATTCTTAACATGGGCTTGACCAGCAACGGCACACGGATCGGTTATCCGGAGCAACTGCTGGGACCGGAAAACTTCAATCGGCCCGATTTCAACGCCGCCTTCCAAGGAGTATTGAATGGCATCATGGATCAGATGAGAGGTGGCGAACATCGCTTCGGCGAAGCCCTGCAACTTTTGCAGGATGTCGGCCGCGCCGGCGCGCAGCGCTACCACGAACGGCATCCGCCCGATCTTGGCGAGAGCGGCAGTTCGGCCGGCGCGCCCACGCCGAGCCAAGCGGGAACGGACTTGGAGGTGGAGGACGAGGCCGTGGCGCCGCATCAAACGTCGCGCCAGCCAGAGCGGAGAGCGAGGACGCACCTGACGCCGTCGGAGCCGTCTGCGCCCGAAGACGAACAGCCGGTCGCGGCCTCTATCCTCAGCCATGAAGAGGCATTGCGCGCCTATTCCGGCTCGGGACGGGACATACGGGCGTGGCAGCGGGGACTGGATGTGGCCGAAGCGCCGCAGGAGCAATTTCCTGCAAGGTCGCCGCGTACCGGCTCGACCGCACCCAGCACCGTCGCGGATACGCAGGAACGGCCGCCGGCATTGCCGCGGCGTCACGGCAATGCCATCGATGCACGCGAACAGGAAGAAGCCCGCGCGGCTTACGATGCGCTCCACCAGACTGGTGTGCGCAACGCACTGGCGCTGGCGGGCACCCAAAGCGGCGGACGCCATCGCAACAATTGGCCCGGCAGCGGCGTCAGGCCAGCGCCGACGCACGAGGTGCACCACCACCATGGATCTCGAACTTCCGCCTCCGGCTCGGCCGACGGCGACGGCGGCGAGGACGAGGACGACGAACAGAACTGAACCTGGAGCGAGCATGCGTTCTTCCCCGCAGCAGACGTCCGTCGCACCCGCCTTGCCGTTGACCCATGACCAAGCGATGGCGATCATTGCACGCGCGGCAAAGGACAAGTACCTGGCGCAGGAGCTGGATGCGTTGCGCCAGAAATGCTGTCATTTCGTGGACGACATCATCCACCAGGCCAACCTGCAACTGGCCGGCAAGGACCAGCGCACGCCGGCCCTGCTGCAAACCGATGCTTGCGACGTGCTATCGCTGCGCAACGCCGCGCGCGGACGCGAAAAGATTGCGCAGCAACGCCGCGAACTGGCCGAGGCGATGGTCATCGGCGCCTTGTTCAACAGCGACAACCCGGACTGGAATCCGCTTGATCCGCACAGTCGCGACGCCGGCCAGGGCAGCTTGTTGCTGGCGCTGCTGCAGACACCGCCGGATCTTGATCAGCGCGGCGAATTTTGACCCACGCGGCGGAACCGACCACCATCGGCGCGACATACAGAGATAACGGATCCGTGCATCGCATGACCGCTGCAAGGCGGCGCGGGCGCGCGTCCGACCTCTTGTCAGAGGCCCGCACGAACAATTACCGGAGTACACCATGCCAATCAATCACGTCGACGGGGCCGCTGCGGCGACCGGCGCGACTCCTTTCGAACCTGCCGGCGCCGCCAGGCAGCGCCCGGCCCAATTGCCTGTCCCACCTGCAGTTTCCAAAATGAACCAGCAGATTCAGGATTTCTCCCCGCAAAACCTGCAGTCGTTTGGCAAGCAGCCGCCGGAATTGGCGGCCGAGGTGAAGACCGCTCTTGGCACACTCGAAGGACTTTTTACAGCTGCGCTCAGGAACATGGGCGACCATCTTTCTGCGTTGAATACATCTGCCCAATACCAGGAGCTTCTAGATGGCGTTCGCGTTCAACAAAAGCAAAAAAACACGCTGGAGAGAGGACGCACGCAAGCCTTTCAACTGGTAGGCGGAGGCGACGATGACGACAAGAAGACAGCCTGACCGCAGCCGTCTGCATCCGCACATTTCCATCCGATCGACGACCATCCCCGGAGCGTAATCATGAGTGTTATCGTCCAAGAAACATCGCCGCACGCGCAGGTATTGCCGATGGCGTCCGCCACTACCCGCGACGCCGCGCACACCATGACACACGATGAAGCGCTGGACATCATCGAGCGCGCGAGGAAAGACAAATACCTTGCGCAAGAGCTGGAACAATTGCGTGAAAAATGCTGCCTGTTCGTCAGCGACGTCATGCACCAGGTTAACCGGGCGCTGGCCGAAAAGGAAAAACGTACGCCGGCGCTGTTGCGCGGCAAGCCGGATGAGTCGCTGTCGCTAACGGCTGCGGCGCGCGGGCGTGAACAGGCGGCCAGGCAGCGCCGCGAACTGGCCGAGGCGATGGTAATCGGCGCCTTGTTCAACATCGACAATCCCCACTGGAATCCGCTCGATCCGGCTACCCATCGCAGCACCGGCAATGGCAGCCTGCTACTGGCGCTGATCCGCTCTTCGCTGGAACCGGTGCGCGGCTGAGGACGGTGTCGCCGCCACGACGACACCCTGCGCGATGGAACCGCACCTTGCAGGCGGTCTACTCATACGTGAACCCGCGCCGTCCCGGGCCGCGTTCAAATTTGCAGCGCGCGGGATGGCAATCACATCAGAATTCGCAACTGGAGCATAACCATGTACGAACTGCGCGTGCTAAACGGCTATCATCGCGGCGCAAGCCTGCCTCTGCAAGACGAGGCATTGACGATAGGCGCCGCTGACGATGCCGACATCGTCCTCGCCGATCCCGGCATTGAATCCCGCCACGCCGAGTTGGCGTTGACCCCTTCCGGCTGGACCCTGCGCGCGCTGGAGGGCGCGGTGCGAGACGCCGGCAGCAACCGCGGCGCAACCGTCCTGACACTGGCGCCCGGCGCTTTCGCTCGCGTCGATCATGTGTGGTTGAGTGTGGTCGCGCAAGGCAGCGCCTGGTTGGAGCCGCCGCGCGAACCGGTGGATGAACCAGATGAGTCAGTCGTGTCAGGGGAGGCGCAGACCGGGCCGGCGCAAGAGGGGGCCGCTGTATCGGCTGAAGCTGTGTACACACCGCATGCGGCCCCCGCTGTTGCGGATGCATCCGGCTTCCTGTCGCGCAAGCGCACCCTGATCCTGGCGCCACTGGCGCTGGCCGGCGTCTTGTCAGCTGCTGCCGCCTACGCCATGACGCGCAGCTACCCGCCGCTGAGCGCCGCCGACGGCGGCAACATGCTGGCGCAGGCATTACCGGCGCCATCGGCTCGCCTGGAAATGGAACGCGTGGCGCGCGAAAACAAGATGGAAAAGCCCGAGCGCATGCTCAAACTGCCCAAGGCCAAGGGCCACGGCGACGAGATCCCGCAGCATCCGATGAAAATGCAGGATCCGGCCGGATTCAAGCCAATGTCCTCCACCGCTTTGCCGGGACTGTCGCCGGAACAGCTGCGCAACGCTTTCCGTCAGCGCCTGGCCGACGTCGATCTGCTCAAGCGCTTCAACCTGCAGCTGGAAGACCGCTTCTGGTCGATGCAGGCGGCGCTGGAAGAAGAAGACGCCGAACGATTCCAGCGCATGCTGAGCGCCTTTATGGCGAAGCACCACATTGATTTCCCGGTGGAAGTGAAGATCGGCAACGCCGAAGCGATGCTGCCGTTCAAGATCCAGCAGGTGGTGTCGGGCATCAATGCCAGCATCGTCACCGATGACGGCCGTCGTCTGTATGTCGGGGATGAATATCGCGGCATGAAGCTGGCCGGCATCGAAGGCAATCAGCTCAGTTTCACCGGCAAACGTTCGATCAACGTGACATGGTGACGCCGGGTGCTGGCGCCGCTACGGCGCTGCTCGACGGTATCGACGAGAGGCTGATGCGGTTGCGGCAGCGCCTGCCGGACTGGCTGGAACGCATCCCGGCCAAACCGGGCTTCACCAGCCACGGCAAGGTTTCGCAGGTGCTGGGCACCCTGATCGAGGCGCACATGCCGCCCGTGCAGATCGGCGAGCTGTGCAACCTGATCAATCCCGACGCACGCGGCAAGGGCATGCTGGCCGAAGTGGTCGGTTTTACCGATAAGGCGGCGATCTTGTCCGCGCTCAGCCCGCTCGAAGGGGTGTCCACGCGCACCGTGATCGAGCCGTTGCGGCGAGCCCATTCGATTGAGGTGGGCGACCATCTGTTCGGCTGCGTGCTGGACGGTTTCGGGCGCTCGATGTTCCGCGCCCCCGCCGCGCGCGACAATCAGTCGACCTGGCGCGCCGTAGCGCCGGTCATGCGCGACGCGCCCAAGGCGACCGACCGGCCGCGTATCGCCACGCCGCTGGCGACCGGCGTGCGCGCCATCGACGGCTTGCTGAGCATGGGTGTGGGCCAGCGCATCGGCGTGTTCGCCGGCCCCGGCTGCGGCAAGACGACGTTGATGGCCGCCATCGCCCGCGGCTGCGAAGCTGAGGCCATCGTGTTCGGGCTGATCGGCGAACGCGGGCGCGAACTTAACGAATTCCTCGAGCACGAACTCGATGCAGAACTGATCCGCAAGACCGTCGTCGTATGCGCCACCTCGGATCGCACGTCAATGGAACGCTCGCGTGCGGCGTTCACCGCCACGGCCATCGCCGAATCGTTTCGCGAGCGCGGCAAGAGCGTGCTGCTGCTGATCGACTCGCTCACGCGGTTTGCCCGCGCCCAGCGCGAAATCGGCCTGGCCGCTGGCGAACCGCCGGCGCGGGGTGGCTTCACGCCATCGGTATACACCATGTTGCCGCGCCTCATCGAGCGCGCCGGCGCCACCAGGGAAGGATCCATCACGGCCATGTATACCGTGCTGGTGGACGGCGAGTCGGCTTCTGATCCGATCGGCGATGAAGCCAAGTCATTGCTGGACGGCCATATCCTGCTCACGCGCAAACTGGCCGAGCAAGGGCACTATCCCGCCATTGACGTATTGGCCAGCATCAGCCGCGTGATGAGCAACGTCACTACGCGCGAGCATCGCCAGGCTGCGTCTGGTTTCCGCGAACTGATGGCGCGCTATCAGGAAATGGAACTGCTGATCCGCCTCGGCGAATACAAGGAAGGGGCCGATCCGGTGGCCGACCGCGCGATGCAACTACGTCCCGAGCAGTTGGATTTCCTGCGCCAGGACACCAGCACCAGCTCCGACTACCGGCAGACGCTGGCGCGCCTCCAGGAGATGCAGGCATGATCGGCGTTTCCGGACAGGGCCTGGGGCCGCGGTGCGGCAAGCGCGAAGTGATCGAGGTAGCCGAGCGCAAGGTCCCGGACAAGCGCCTCGACCAACTGTTGCATGTGCGCAAGCAGAGGTTAAGCCGGCTTGAGCGGGAGCGCCACGAGGCCCGTCAGGTCTGGCGCCGTCGCCGCGAGAAATTTCATGCAGCCAAGCTGCGCTGGCGCGAGGCCGTCGCGAAAACCCAAGAGCAATGGCAGCAGGCACGCCGGCAATTCCTCGACATGACCATAACCAGCGGCCAGTTCCGCAGCGCCAAGGCTGCCTATGAACGGATGAAACGGGAAGTCGCGCAGTTCTATCTCGATTGCCAGAATCAATTGCAGCGTTGTCGCGAAGCCGGCGGCAAGTTTTTCGAGGCGCGCTGGGCGGTGCTCGACGCCAACCGACAGCAGGAAAAACTGAGCATCCTGCGTGATGAAATGCGTGCGCTCGAACAGGCTGCGGAGAGCTGAAATGGCGCTCGATCCCCTCATTGCCGCATTGCTGGCGCCGCCATCGCCACCGCCGAAACGGCCCCGGCCGCGTAGCGTCCAGTTTGTTTCCGCGCATGCGCCGCCTCCGCAGCCGCCGTCTCGGCCGCTCCAGCCGGCCCGGCCAGTACCGCAGAGAGCGTTCCAGCGAGCTGGCAATGATGGTGAACCCAGACGGCCTGCGCGCAGCGAACAACCAGCCGGCGAGGGCGGCGGCTGGGGCGCTGCGTGCATGCCGGTCGCGCTCGACGGCGATGGCAGCGGTAGCGGAGACGGCGGCCAGGAAGAGCGCCAGGGCGACGGCGAATATTGTGCTGCAGTGCTCACGGCGGGCGACGAGGCCGATTATGCCGACAACCTGATTCTGAGGTTGCTGCCGGCGCCGCAGACCAGCGGCATCTTCGAGGTACTGTTTCCGAATGGCGACACCATGGGCGTCATGGTCGACGTCGGCGCCGACAGCGCCAGCTTCATGCTCGCGCCCGGCACGCATGGCTTGCGCAACTTGCTGCGCCGTCGGCAGATGGAACTGGAGCAGGGCCTGGCGCGACGAATGAGCAAGTACGTCAGGCTTACCGTGTTGTAGTTTGGCGCGGCCGGCTTGATGCCGACCGATGCGCCGCACCGACACTGCCTCATGCATGCTACCGCCTTTCCCACGCAGTCTGCCTCGGCAGCCTGGCAAAAAATCGATCTGCGTGGCGCCGCGCCGCGCGTTGCCAAGGCGCACGCCGTCCTGACGCGGCTGGTCGGGCAGGGCCTGCAATTGCCACTCCCCATGCCGGGCGCGGTTCTGACCCTGCACCAAACGCCGACGCAGGATCTGGCGTGGTCCGCGCCGCTGCAATTGAGCGGACCGATGGGACGTATCGAATTCGGGCAGGGCGCACGTCTGCTCAATGCCTTGACCGGCATTGACCCGGCGGCGACGCCCGGCGGCGACGGCAGCTATCCGGAGTGGTTCGTGGCGGCGCTGACCGGTCGCCTGGGCGGCACCGCACTGCAAGGATTCCATCGTATCGAGACTGTCGGGCAACACGACCCCGACGCGAGCGTTCTGCAACTGAGCCTGTCGCAACAGGGACATGAATTCGCCGTGCCGGCCAGGGCGGCGCCTGCTACCTGGCTCAGCCTGATCGAAGCAGCGCGGCGCCTGCCGCTGCGCTTGCCGCAGGGGCCTTACCTCGATCTCGCCATCGAGGCAGTCGTCCGCATCGCACGGCATCGCTTGCCGGCATCGGCACTGTACCGGCTTGATGCCGGGGACATCATCTTGCCGCAGGGCTGCCATTTCGCCCCCGACGGCACCGGCGCATTGCGCCTGGGCAGTCGTCACTGGCGCGTGCGGTATGCGGCGCCTTGCCATTTGCACCTTATCGCTGCGGAGGAAAAATTGGATCACGACCACACCGAAGAAACTGCCGGCAACGCGGGTGAGGCGCCGACAACGGAGTCGCAAGGCACCGAATCAGCCATGCTCGACGAGGTGCAGATGACGCTCAGTTTCGAACTGGGGCGCGTGAGCATGCCGCTGGGCGCCTTGCGCACCTTGGGGCCGCACACGGTGCTGACATTGCAGGACGGCGCGCCGGAGTCCATCGCTCTGGTGTGCGGTGGCCGCACGGTGGGCCGCGGCGAAGCGGTCGACGTCGACGGCGTCCTGGGCGTGCGCATCACGCAGTGGAGCGGGAGCGGGGGATGCTGAGCAGCCAATACGATGTCGTTTCCTTTTCCGTCATGCTGGCGATGCTGGCATTGATCCCTTTGCTGGTGGTGACGACAACTTCCTTCCTCAAGATCTCGCTGGTGCTGTTGGTGTTACGCAATGCGGTTGGCGTGCAGCAGGTGCCGCCGACGCTGGCCATCTATGGCATATCGCTCGCGCTGAGCGTATTTATCATGGCGCCCACGGCGCAGGAAATCGGCAAGCACGCGCTCAGCTTCGACGCCAACAACAACAGCGCGCGTGCAACGCCGCTGCTGGCCAAGGCGCAGGAGTCGTTCGAACCGATGCGCAAGTTCATGCTCAAGTTCAGCAAGCCGGAGCAGCGCGAACTGTTCCTGGCGTCGGCAAAAAAACTGTGGCCCAAGGAGGCCTCGAGGGACGCTCGCGCGAGCGACGCGCTGATCCTGATCCCGGCCTTCGTGGTGTCCGAACTGCAGGCTGGCTATGAGATCGGATTCCTGATCTACATCCCCTTCGTGGTGATCGACCTGCTGGTGTCCAACCTGCTCATGGCGCTAGGCATGCAGCAGGTCAGCCCGCAGACCATCACGGTGCCGCTCAAGCTGCTGCTGTTCACGCTGGTAGGCGGATGGGCCAAGCTGCTCAACGCGCTGGCGATGTCGTATGCATGATTTCTGCAAACAAGGGAGATAGCGGTGGCCGATACAATCAATTTTTTCCAGCAGGGCCTGTGGATGGCCATCATGATGGCGGCGCCGCCGCTGGTGATCGCCACGGCGTGCGGACTGGTGGTGTCGCTGGTGCAGGCGGTGACGCAAATCCAGGATCAGACCCTGCCTTACGTTGTCAAGCTGGTGGCGGTATCGGTCACGCTGGCGACGATGGGGCGCTGGATCGGGGTCGAGATCATCCGCATGACCGACCTGGCCCTGACGATGATCCCCGACGCCGGTCGCTGAGCATTCATACCGGGCGTACCGATGAACGCTTCCTTGTTGCTGGACATGCAGGCGGTCATGCTGACCATGGCCATCGTGACGCCGCGCGTGCTGGTGTGCCTGGTGATCCTGCCTGGCTTCGGCCTGAATGTGCTTACCGGCATGGCGAAGAACTCGGCGGCGATGGCGATCGCCTTGCCGGCGGCGTTGCCGACCTTTTATTTCGTCCAGAAGACGCCTCCCGATTTTCTCTTTGCGGGCATGCTGGCTTTCAAGGAAGCCATGATAGGCCTGATGTTCGGCGTGCTCATGGCAATCCCGATGTGGGTCGTGCAATCGGTGGGATCGATCTTCGACATGCAACGCTCGCCGATTCAGATACAGGCCAACAATTCCACCGTCGACCGCGACGCCAGCGCGATCGGCGCCATGCTGATTCAGGCGGTCGTGGTGTTGATGGTGCAGGCGGGATTATTCTCCGCGCTGGCGCGCATCCTGATCGAAAGTTATGCGGTGTGGCCGGCATTTACGCTGATGCCGCCGTTCGATCCAGGCCATTTCGACGTGCTGGTGAAGCGTTTCGGCGAGTTGCTCTGGTATATCGTGGTGTACGGCGCGCCCGTGATCGTGCCGCTGCTGCTGATCGAGTTCGGCTTTGCCGTGGTGGGCGTGTTTGCCTCCAACCTGCAGGTCTCGTTCGCCTCGGCGCCGATCAAGAGCCTGACCGGCTTGTTGATCTTGCTGGCCTACTGGTCGACGCTGTCGCATTATGTGACCAACGATTTTTCGCATTTGCTGGAGCTTGCGGCCAGCCTGATCGAGGTGAGCAAATGAGGTCGCCGCCTGCGGGCATGCGCCGACTCGAAAGGAAGCCGGCATGAGCGACGACAAGAACGAAGAACCCACCCAGAAAAAGATCGACGACGCGCGCGAGAAGGGCCAGATCGCGGTCAGCCGCGACCTCGCCAAGCTGGCCACGCTGGTGGCGGTCGCGGAAACCGCGTTCGCCAGCCAGTCGCTATGGCGCGGTGCCCTGGCCAATCTTTTCAACACCGGCATCCTCGACGTCAATCGCGATTTTTCGCTGGCGATGAAGCAGATGATGACCACCGCCGGCATCCTGTTGTTGGTGGTTTTCTGTACGTGCTTCCTGATTTGCATCCTGGTGTCGGTAGCGGCGCATTGGGGCCAGTTCGGCGCCCTCATCGCTCCCGAAGCCTTGACGCCGAAATTCGACAAACTCAATCCGGTGAATGGCGTCAAGCAGCTGTTCTCGAAAAAAAAGCTGGTCGAGCTGCTGACCACGGTGGGCAAGGCGACGTTGATCGGCGGTATTGTCTACAGCCTGACGCGCAGCCATCTCGGCACGATCATTTCGCTATCCAGCGGCGAGCCAAAGGACACCTACGATGTTTTTGTGGAATTGCTGCGTTCGATCTTCCACGTGATCGTGGTGGTGTGCCTCTTGCTGGGCTTGATCGACTACGCGATCCAGCATCATTTCCACAAGAAAGAATTGATGATGGACAAAGAGGAGATCAAGAAGGAACACAAAGAGTCCGAAGGCGATCCGCTGATCAAGAACCAGCGCAAGCGACTGGCGCGGCAATGGGCCAACGAGGGGCCGGAAGCCAAGACCGAGGACGCCAATGCGGTGGTGGTGAATCCGACCCATTTTGCCGTGGCGCTGTACTACGATGCGGCGGAGTTGATGGTGCCGGTGGTGCTGGCAAAGGGCAAGGATCAGGTGGCCCAGGCAATGATCCGGCGCGCGCGCGAGTGCGGCATCCCGGTGATCCGCCACGTATGGTTGGCACGCACCCTGTATGCAACTTGTCCGCCGGATACGGCGATTCCGAAAGCCAGTTACGAGGCGGTCGCGCAAGTCTATGCCGTGGTGCAAGAACTGATGTCGAGCGATCGCATCGGGCAAGACGTCGAACTCGAAAGCCATGGCGAGCCGCCCGGAGCGTCGCCGCCGGTATCAGGATGAGAAACGTAAAAACGACATGAGCACAAGGAACCAGGCCCTTGCGGCCGCTGCCGGAGAAGCCGCTGCGCGCGACATGCGCGTGAAGCAGACCGTCATCGACGCGGAACGCCGCACCCAGTCATTGCGCAGCTGTACGCCCGCGAAGTCGAAATCCGGCCGCGACGGCCAGGACATGCCGGACGATTGCGCGGCGGTCGATCCGCTTATCGGTGCGCCCCTCGCCGTCGGGCCTGAAGGTTGCGCCGACGCCGCGCCGGACAGGCCGTCCCGGCGCAGCGGCGATACCGATGGCGGCAACATGTTGCTGGAAGACGGCGAACCGGCCGATGAGGTCATCATCGGCAGCGGCGACCGGGCCCCGCACATGGCGCTCAAGGCCGCGTTCGCGCCGTTTCCAGGACGACCGTCTCCGGTAGCACGGCGTCCCGCGACGTTGCCGCCACTACATCCAGCTTCGCGGGCGGAATGCGGGCGCCGTTGCGGCAAGGGCGATTTTTGCGATCCTTCCTCCGAACTCGGTTGCGGCGGCGAATATTGCGGCAACCGCTACGCCATGCCATTGCCGGAAGATATCGCGCCGGTCGCGAAGGCAGGGGAGGCGGCCTCGTGCCGCGGCGACCGCGAGGCCAACGAAATCGACTGAGACGGGCATCATCGTACGGGTGGAACCTGCGGCCGCGCCGCGACCACCTACCAGCGGACATCGATGCATTTCATGGAGCCGGGACTATGGACGCGACAACGCAGGCAGCGGCGTTTTCTGAGACTTCTGCGCGCGGCGCGGAACAGAAGAGCCGGGTTTCTTTGGACATACAGGCGTTCGACGCCAACGAAGGCACGCAGTTTCGCGCTGCTCTTGAACGTCGCATGCAACAGCAGGCCATCCACGTACCGCCGGACAGCAGCTCGCTGGGCACGGCCATCGCAGGCCGCGCCAACAATCTTGCCTCGCAAGTACAGAAGGATCAGCTGTATGTTTCAAAACTGCTCGAACAGGCCACCCGCACCGGCGATTCGCTGCAATTGATGAAAGCCATGATGGCCCTCAACGATTACCAATTGCGCGTACAGACCATTTCCAAGACGGTATCGAAGGCGGCGTCGTCGGTTGATTCCCTGACCAAGTTGCAATAAATCGCCGGCTTGCCGCAGATTCGCTCCGGAGAGAGTTTCCGGGCTTCGTTCCGTAGATCGTCTTTTGATCGTCTTTTTCCATGATCATGAAAAACCTAATCAGCTGGACGTGCGCTGCAGCCTTGCTGTTGTTGCTGGCGGGATGCGGCAAGATGGTCATCTTGCAGGCCGGCCTCAACGACGGCGACGCCAATGAAATTGTCCTGGTGCTCAATCGCAAGGGCATGGAAGTCGAGAAGCAGAAGAGCAAGGAAGGCGTGACGCTACTGGTCAAGGACCAGGACCTGTCGCGCGCGACCGAGGCGATGAATGTGGCCGGCTTGCCGCGACGCACCTTGTCCAACCTCGGCGAAGTGTTCAAGAAGCAAGGCATGATTTCCACGCCGATGGAAGAGCGCATTCGCTATATCCACGGCTTGTCGGAAGAATTGGAGAATACCTTGCTGCAATTCGATCACGTGGTGTCGGCGCGGGTGCATGTGGTGCTGCCTGAACGGATCGCGCCGGGAGAGCCGATCCAGCCGTCGTCGGCGGCGGTATTCGTGAAATATCATCCGCCGCTTGACGAAGATGCCGTGACACCGCGCATAAGGCGGCTGGTGGCGTCGAGCATTCCCGGCCTGTCCGGCGACGACGGCCGCAACAAGGTATCGGTAGTCATGATGCCGGGAGAACCTCCGCCTGCCGGTATCGAGTGGACTACCGTCGGACCGTTTATCGTGGCAGTCAGCTCGGCTGGCGGTCTGATGTTTACACTGCTGGCCATGACCGCGCTGGTCGTGGCGGCCCTCGCCTATACCGGCATGCGCGCCGCCATGCGCAATCCCCGGGTGGCCCAATGGGTGATGCAATTGACCATGCGCTGGGCCGCACAGCGCACCGCTTCGCGTGAAAAGGCGGCGACCAAAGCCGCAGCCAGGACGGCGGCGGCGGCGCAATCTTTGATGGCGACCATGCACAAGGAAGCCTCGTCCGCACCGGGCAATTCAACACCTGAGGCGTCCAAGCCATGAATGTCGTGCCAACCCAGCAGCCGGCGGCGCTGGCGCCGTGGTTCCTCGATTGGTGGTTCGCGCCTTGGGAATATGCCGCAGGGCAGGAGGACTTGCTGCCGCAGGCGGCCGGATTGGCGGCGCAGCGCGATGGTTATCGCCTGTGGTGCAGGCGGGCCGGCATCGCGCCGGATCTGCCTGCACATTTCGACGCCTCGTGGCAGGTGGTGGCGCTGCGAAAGCACAACGATTTCCTACGCTGCGCCCACCTCTTCGGCGGTTTGTTTGCTGCCCGCGAACATAACTTCGACGAGCTCGGACAATTGCCCAGGGAGACCCGGCTTTGGTGCCTGGGCGTCGCGCTGACGCAACCTTTGCAAACGGCGCGGCACGGCTCCCGGCGTGCGTTGGCTGGCGGCATCGAGGTACGCGGCCTGCTCGAACTGGCGCTACGGCTGGAGCAGGGCTTCCCTGGAATGTGGTCGCGCCTGGCGCTGATGTTGCCGGCTCCGTTGTCGACGTTGCTGGCGTCGGCGCTGGACGTCGGCGACGGTGTTGCCGTTGCTGAACTTGCTAGCCCTGAGCAGGCGCGCCTGCAGCGTTGCTGGAAGATTTGCGCAGCGCGCGCGAAGACCGTCGTTGCCTGAAATGGGGATGAACACATGAGAAATTTTTGCGTTGAGCGCATCGCCGTGCCGCCCGCGCTACGCGCCGAACATGGCGTTCTGCGTGCCCCTTCGTTGCGCGTCGCCGCCGATGCCGGGCGCGTGGCCGGGCAAATTTTGCAAGAGGCGCGCGAGGAGGCCGCACGGGTACGGGCGGCGGCGCAAGAGGACGCCGGCCGGGCGGTGCGGCTGGAGCAGGAGCGGGTAGCAGCGCGAGGCGCGGCGTTCCTGTCGGACCTGATGCGCATCGAGCAAGATCTGCTGGCACGGGTAGAGAGCCTGGTAGGCGACCTCGCGCAGCAGACCTTCGACCGGCTGGTGCTGGAATCGACACCGCGCGAACGCATCGACGCCATGGTGCGGAGGATTCTTCTTGAAGCACCCGGCAAGCTGGTGGCGCCGGTGCTGTCCATGCATCCCGACGACATCGATGCCGCGCCGGACAGCGCCTGGGAACTCAGGAGCGATGCCGGCCTGACGCCGGGAACCTGCAAGCTTGAAGCGGCCAGCGGCGAGTGGCGCGCCGACTTCGAGCTTGCTGTGGCGGCCTTGCGTACGGCCTTTGGCGCGGTTGCGCAAATGCTCGACGCTCCCATCGCCGATGCCGAAGCTGATGCAACTCCAGATCAGGCCGAAGGCGTCATAAATCTTGAGGATTCCGATGGTGACGTGGCGCCGGAAGGAACCACTCACTAGCACTATTCGCCGAGGAGAAGACGTCATGTCGAGCAATCACAACCCCGTATTGCAGAATTTGCGCCATTTGAATCAGAAGTTCGATGAAGTCACGGGCCAACTCAATGATTTCAGCCGTCGCCAGGCCGACGGTGAAATTCCAGATCCTGCCGAATTCACCGCCTTGCTGCAAAAGCAGTCGGTGACCAAAAGCGCCATGACGGCGCAGTTCAATCTTCTGCAAAAGCCGTTGAAGACGGTGCTCAACGAAAGCAAATAGGCCATGTCCGCCGACAACCTGGAACAGTGGCTGGAAAACCTGCCGCTGGACGAGCCCGTCGATATCGACGGAGAAACGGTGTTCCTGAATATCCGCGGACAAGGCGCCGAACTTGGGGTCCTGCTGGTCCTGTCCTATACCGATGCCTTGCTCGCAGACGCCTTGCGCAACGGTTTCCAGAGCGCGCTCGACTTCGATGCCGGCCTGGCGATCGACGGCGAGGACCTGATCCTGACGCAATGGCTGCCGTACGTGGGTGCATGGCCCGAGGCCGCGGAAGCGTTGGAAAACATCCTGAACCAGGCCGCCATGTGGCGCGCAGCAATGGCCTATAGCGGCCCGCCGCGCGGCGACGCCGCGACGCGCCACGAAGATCGCGTCCGAAAAATATTTTCCGGGGAAATGCGATGAGATTCCGTGAATTGCTCAAATCGTGGTGCATGGGCTTGCTGGTGGCGGCGTTGCTGCTATGGGGCACCACCTTGCATGCGGCCGTGCCGACGGCTTGGAAGGACACCGGCTTTTCCATCAATGCGACCAGCATGACCTTGCGCGGCGTCATGGAAGAGTTCAGCCGCACCTACGGCGTGCGCCTGTCCATGACGGCGGCGGGCGACCGCCTGGTCAGAAGCCGACTCAAGGCCGACAACGGTGTGGAGTTCCTTAACCGCTTGGCGGCGACCTCCAAATTCCATTGGTTTGTGTATAACAACACCTTGTATGTGGTGCCGGCCGACGACAACACCTCGGTGCGCCTCGAGATCGGCGAGGATGCCGTGCAGGATGCCAAATCGGCGCTGATCGGCTTGGGCCTGTTCGACGATCGCTTCGGTTGGGGCGAATTGCCGGACGAAGGAGTCGTCATCGTCGGTGGTCCGCGCAGCTACGTGGAGCTGGCGCGCACCATCTTGCTGCCCGATGAAAAGAAGGAGGCGCGCAAGGGCCGGCAGATCATGCTGTTCCGCCTGAAGTATGCGACTGCAATGGACCGCGTGATCAGCTCACGCGGCAAGAACGAAACTATTCCCGGCATCAAGACCATCCTCAGCAACCTGTTGTTCGGCGCCCATGCGGCAGGGGAAAAAGTGACGGGTTCGTCGCCGTCGGGATCGTTCGACAGCGACAGCAGGAAGCGTTCGCGCACGCCGAAGAACGAACGAGGCGTCGCCCGTGACGTCGGCAATGAGCGTTTCGTGCCGTTGTTCAACGCGCCTGCCGCCGACGGCAAGAATCCGGTTCCTCCGGGCGACGGCGCAAGCGAGCGATACGAGAACGGCGGCAGCGGCGGCGGACACGAGAATCCACGCATTGAGGCCGATCCCACGCTCAACGCGATCATGATCTATGACGACATCAGGAAAAGGGACATGTACGCGTCATTGATCGCCCAGCTAGACGTACAGCCGCAGCAGATCGAGATCGAAGCCCTGATCGTCGATATCGATCGCAGCAAATTGTCAGACATGGGCGTTGAATGGGGCGTGCGCGCCGGCGCAGTCAATACCCTGGTCAACGGCATGGCGGTCGATTCGGCCGGGACCAATCTTCCGCTGCCCGGGGCCACGCTGCTCATCAGCAATGCCGCGCGTTTCTATGCCCGTCTCAAGGCCATGGAGTCCAACGGTGAGGCCCATGTGCTGGCGACGCCGACCGTACTGACCCTGGACAACGTGGCGGCGGTGCTGGACCTGAGTCGCAGTGCATATGTCTCGCTGATCGGCGAACGCGTGGCCGACATGTCCGACATTACCGCCGGGACCATGCTGCGCGTGATCCCGCGCATCATCCATGAAGGCGGCCAGACCCGGGTGCGCCTGGAAGTGGATATCGAAGACGGCTCGCTCGACAACACCGACAACAGCGGCTCCTCAAAATCCGCCGGCAATACCGGCACCATTGCAGCCAATGTGACGCGTTCGACCATCAGCACGCAGGCGATCATCGACATGCAACAGACACTGATGATCGGCGGTTATCGCGCCGAATCGCTGACCCGCAACAAACAGAAGGTGCCGGTGCTGGGCGATATCCCGGTTCTGGGAGGACTGTTTCGCAGCGAATCGCAATCGACCAGCACGCGCGAACGCCTGTTCCTGATCACGCCGCGCATTACCGGAACGGACGGCGTGGCCGCCAATACGATGTCGAGAACCACGGATCGCGCCAAGGAGACGGCCAAAGAGCAACGCGCCGCAGCCCGCCGGGCTGCCGCAGGGCTACCTCCTGTCGCTGCCGCGGCGACACCTGCCGTCGCTGCGACAGCCACGCAGGCGACCGCGGCGGTGTCGTCCTCAGGCTCGGACGTGCCGACCTTGAAGGAGCCGTTGCCCGCAGCGGTTTCCTCTGCAGTTGGCGCCGCCGGCGCCAACGCGCCGCTGATGGCGGAGACGCCCTTGGCCGGCATGTCGATGGGCAGCGGCGTGCACCTGCCCTTGCGCGCCAGAGCGCCGACTTGCGTCAGGCCCAAGCGTGTCTATTGAGCGGAGTTCGGTTCCGGGGATGCGAATCGGAAACGGCCGGAATGGATGACGCCGCCGGCTTTTCCAGAAACGTCGAAGGTCGCTTTTACATCGCAACGAATCTGAAAAGGGAACCATGGAATCCCGGCGTTCCACTCAAATGCAGCGCCAGCAAAGGATTTTCGCGGTTTCACGACGCGGTTCGCAAGGTGCCCTTCGACGGGCCCGCGATGCCGGCGAACGACATCATTGCTCAAGAAGTATCTGCAGGAATGCATGTCTGAATAGTTTTCGAGATCTCTCAAAGATTGTCTCAATTTCATTTTTTTTCGGTCATATTTGTTGAGAGTTTTTTTCTGTGACTTCGCTAACATCAGAAAAAATTCATCGCAGCACATAAAAGCAAAAACAAGCAAACACGGCATGGACAAGGATCCGGAACGGCAGATATTTTTGCCGCCAGGTAGTTGGGAATGACAGTAACGCAGATAGGAGCGGAGGAAACGGTTGCCTCGGCCGGGGCCGGCACACCGGTCGGTTCTTCGTCCTGAAGTCGTGAACGTCATGTTTTCATTCGTCAGTGCGCCATCGGTACAGCAGGGGACGGAGGCGTCATCGCGGCGCGCTGTCCTGCGTCTGCGAGCGCGGTGGAATGCGCTGGTTGGCTTTTTCATTTATGCGGCAGAGAAGGGTAAGGTTATGTATCTCACATGCTTATTCAACAAGCGCAGGGGGCGGACCGGGCACAGCCAGCGCGGAGCGCAGTCGGCGATCATCCCCTTTGTTTTCACTGCTTTGCAGGCGTTCTTTCCGGTCGCTCATGCAGCCGACGCGGCGGCTTCCGGCGTGGCGACGATGCGCTATCCGTCAGGCTCCGGTACGAGCGGCGTGAGTTTCGATTTGCTGGCGGCCGACGGCGTTTTCGGCGACGACTGCGACCCACCTCTGTTGGCCTCGGCCGCAGGTGAAACGGACGGCGGCGGCGACACGATGCTCCTCGCCAAGCTGGACGGTGAGAAGAAGAGCGCACGCGCTTCGCGCACCAAGTCCACAGCCGTGCCTGCCGCCGCAGCTGCGGCGAGCGTGCCCTCCAGGTTGGAATCCAGGCCGGTCGATCCGGTTTGGGAAATCGTTGTCGCCGATAAGACGCTTAATGCCGCCATGGCGCGATGGGCAGCGCAGGCCGGCTGGCAATTGCTGTGGGAGCTGCCCGTCGACTATGCGGTGGAAGCGCGCACCACCGTGCCGGGTTCGTTCGAAGAAGCGGTCAGCACGGTCGCCAAGAGCATGGAGGGCGCGGAAATCCCGATGAAGGCCGTGTTCTATCAAGGCAACAAGGTGTTGCGCATCATGTCCAAGGGGAGCGAATAATGTCGCTGAAACTCACTGCGCTGGTTCCGGCCATCCTGCTCATAGGCGGATGCACGGGCTTGTCCGGCAAGATCGATTCCGATATCAGCCAGGCCGACGACAAGGTGCGTAACCTGGTCAAGGACGTTGGCCGCACCGCGCCCGGCGCGGTGATACCTGCCGCGCCGCTGGTGACGCACGACACCGGCATCTGGCTCGGCAAGAACGTGGTCAAGCTGGGGCAACCGGCGTTGCCGCCGATCTTCTACGAACCGACCACCTTCGATCGCACCATCAATTCATTGTCCGAGCTCGCTGAGCGCATCACGTTGCGCTCGGGAATTCCAAGCAAGGTGACGCCGGACGCGATGGCGGTGGCGGGGCATGCGTTCCGCACCCGGATTGGCTTGCCGGGAATGGCGGGGACGGGCAGCTCGCCAGGCATGTTGCCGCTGCCGGCGGGATTGCCGGGCGAGGCTGCGGCGGCGCCTGCCGGCGCAACGGGTCGCGCTGCGGCGGCCGTTCCGGCCGGGGCCGCCGGCAACAGCTTTGCCGACATGCCCAACGGCGTGCGTATTTCCTATGGCAACGGCTCGTTGAAGGGACTGCTCGATACCTCCGCGGCGCGCTTCGGCGTGTCATGGAAATACGTCGACGGCGTGATCCAGTTCTTCCACACCGAATCGCGAAACTTCCAGATCAGTGCGATCCCTGGCGACTCCACGTTCACCGCGACCGTGACCAGCGGCGCCAGTTCGACCGGCGGCGTATCGGGAGGCGGGGGAAGTGGTGGCGGCGCCGGGGCCGGCGGCGGCAGCACGGGCGGCGGCAGTTCAGTGTCCGCCAACAACTCGCAGAACACCGGGGTGGCGTCGAAACTGTCTGTTTATACCGGCCTGGAAAACGCCATCAAGGTCATGCTGTCGCCCTACGGCAAGGTGTTGGCTTCGCCGGCGACGGGCGCCATCACGGTGGTCGATACGCCGGATTCGCTGGATCGCATCGCGGCCTATATCGAAGGTGAGAACAAGGCGTTGTCGCGCCAGATCGCCATCAATGTCACGGTGTTGTCGGTCAGCCTGCGCGACGCCGACGAATACGGCATCAATTGGTCGGCCGTCTACAACAGCTTGAACCGCCACTATGGCATCAGCAACAGCTTTGCCCCGGCCGACGGCGCGGTGGGTTTCACCGCCGGCATCGTCGGCGGTTCGAAATTCGCGGGTAGCAAAGCGGTCATCAACGCGTTGTCCGAGCAGGGCAAGGTGCGACGCCAGACGACCGCTTCGGTGGTGACGCTGAACAACCAGCCGGTCCCGGTTCAAGTGGCGCGCCAGACCAGCTATCTGCAATCGTCGCAAACCGCCGTGGTGGCCCAGGTCGGCACCACCACCACGTTGATCCCGGGAGTGGTGACGGCAGGCTTCAACATGAGCATCCTGCCGCATGTGCTGACCAACGGTACCGTGATGCTGCAATTCTCGACCGATATCTCGACGCTTCGCCAGATCCGCAACATCGACAGCAACGGGACGCATATCGAATCGCCCGAGCTGGATACGCGCAATTTCCTGCAGCGCGTGTCGATGAAATCAAACGAGACCCTGATCATCAGCGGCTTTGAACAAACCGACGACAATCTTGACTATCGCGGCGTCGGCACTCCGAAGAATTTCGCGCTGGGCGGCGGCATGAATGCCGCCACCAACAAGGAAGTCATCGTCGTCCTGATTACGCCGGTAACAATGGCGGCCTTGTGAGATAGCGGGTGCGCCATGGCATTGCACATTACCCAGATCGAGAAACACAAATTCGTTTGCGGGCTGTTCTGGCAGTCGCTCTCCCGTCCGCGCGAACTGGCCAGGGAGGCGGCCGACCTCGGCCGCAAGATCGACTCCGACCTGATGGTCATCCGCATGGACCATTCGACGGCACAGGCTGGTTTTGCACAGAGCAAGGAGGGCGTGCGCAGGGGCATGTTCTCGCTCGCCGCGATTGTTTCCAAGACACTGGCGCTTGAAGGCGCCTTCTACGACGGCGAGCAGCAGCCCGTGCATAACTGGCTGGGTGCTTTCGAACTGCCGGACGGACTGTGGGCGTATTTCGCGGTGCGCGACGCCAATTTTCTGCCCAACGGCGATTTTGCCGGTCCGCGCCAGGAGGTGATGGAGCGCTTGCAAAGCGATTATGCGATGGGAGGCTGGAACGTCATCATCGGTGACAGCACGCTGGCCGATCTTGATTTTCACAATTTCAACGCGCGCGATATCCGGAGCTTCATCCCGCATCGCAAGGATGGGTCGATTCGTGTGCATGCCTGGTGGGGGCTGCGCCAGATCGACGGCACGCCGGCCTGGGTCAAGGCGATGGCGGCGGCTACGGTGGCCGGCGTTGCCGCGGTCGGCGGCATGTACGGCTATCGCTTCTACCAGCAACAACAGGAAGAACAGGCGCGCGACCGCGCCATCGCCGCCGCACGCGAGAACATGTTGCGTGAGCAGTCGGCGGCGTCGCGGCCGTGGACGGGCAAGCCCGCTCCGCTGGCCCTGGTGCGCTCCTGCCATGCGCATTTCGGCCATATCACCGCCGGCGGCTGGCTGCTCGATTCCTACAGCTGCACAGCCGACCAGCAGAGCTACGCCTGGTCGCGGGGCAATTCGACGGTGGCGATGCTGCATGAACAGGTGCCAGGAGCGCTGGTGGATCCGAGCGGCGACAAGGCGACTTACGTAAATGCGCTCAAAACGCAGACCGGCGCCAACGACACGCTGATAGAACAACGCCGCCTGCTGGAGTCGATCGTGTCGCCGCTGCAATTGATGGGGCTGTCAGCCAGGATCGCCGAGATCGATCCACGCAAGGGGCAAGCGACGCCGCAAGCTGGCGCCGGCGGCCAGGCGGGACAGTGGCGACCAAGCTGGAAATCCTTTTCATTCATGCTGAACGCGCACGGGGTCGAACCCGAAGCGATCGCATCGATTCTTGCTCGTCCGGGTGTCCGGATCGAGAAGTTGACTTATCGCGGTTCCGAATGGCTATTGGAGGGAACGATCTATGCAAAATAAACTGGTGATTCCATTCGCAATATGGGTCGGGTTGGCGGGTGCCGGCGCTCGCGCCGAAAGCACGTCGGACAGCTTGACGAGGATCGAAGCCGAGACTTTGGTGCTCAAGGCCCGTGAGAAGCAACTGGAGGTGCAGGCCAATATCGTCGGCAAGCAAAACGAGATCGCGGCCAAGCAAAGCATTACTTCGGCCATTACCCAGACCACCGTGGTTGGCGATCCGGTGATCCGCGCCATCGAAGGCATCGGCAGCCGCATGTTCGCCACGCTGCAATTGAGCGACGGCAGCATCGTGGACGTTCAGCAAGGCGACACACTTGCGACCGGGATGAAGATCGTATCGATCGGGCCGCGCGAGGTAGTGGCGCAATCGAAGAGCAATCAGCGTGTCCGCCTGGCGACCTACAATCAGGTCAACAACGGCTTCAATCCTAGCTTCCCCGGCCCAGGCTTGTCCTTGCCGGCACCGCAGCTGCGGGGAGCGGCAAGATGAAACTGCGCATCGCCAGGCATCACGAGCAGACGCAGCAGCACACCTACAACATGTCGTTCGCCGACATCAACGATGTCAGCAGCGCCGACATCCTCAGTAACACCGGCGCATTCGAAGCCAGCGAGGAAGAGCGAAAGCTGCTATGCCTGCTGGCTGACGGCAGGTTGCTGGTGGTGGTGGGACAAAACCTGAATCCGCACGTGATGTCCTATCAGGGCCGACTGGAACGCATGGGGCGCAAGCACCACGTGGTGTTCACTTCGGTCGAGGTCATCAGCCGCATCAACCAGAACAGCAGTTCATCGGTGGCGGACCGCCATCAGGAACATTCGATGATGCAGGTCACGGCCAAGGATCTGCTGACCAAGGCCTGGCGCGCCCGTGCTTCCGACGTGCATATCCGGGTGCGGAAGAATTGCACCGAAATCTACTTCCGCATCCACAACGACCTGGTGCCTGTGGGCGGCCAGACTCGCGAATACGGCGAACGGCTGCTGGCCACGATGTACGGCGCCATGACGTCGGTCTCGGACAGTTCCTACAAGCCTACCGAGCGACAGGACGCCAGTATCGCCGACCGCGACAAGTTGCCGCCGGGACTGTACGGCGTGCGCATCGCCACGGTGCCGACCAACGAAGGCAGCGTGATGGTGCTGCGCCTGCTTTATAACGACGCCGGCGAGAATACCGACCTGCGTCCGCTCGGGTTTTCCGATGCGCATGCGGCCGCTTTGCAGCACCTCAAGGAGCAACCGGTCGGCATCAACATCATCAGCGGACCGACCGGCTCGGGCAAATCGACCACGCTGCAACGCATCCTGACCGGCGAGATCATCGAGGCCGGCGGCAAGATGCACGTGCTGACGATCGAAGATCCGGTGGAGTATCCGATCGAGGGCGCGGTGCAGACTGCCGTCACCAACGCCGGCACCGAGGAGGAGCGCTCGCGCCTGTTCGCTGCCGCGATCTCCAACGCCATGCGGCTCGATCCCGACACCATCATGATCGGCGAGGTGCGCGACAAGGCGTCGGCGCAAAACGCCCTGCGGGCATCCATGACAGGACACCAGGTGTGGACCACAGTGCACGCCAACAGCGCGCTGGCCATCATGGACCGGTTGACTGACCTGGGCCTGCCGCCCAATTTGACAGCCGACTATACGGTCGTGACCGGGCTGATCAGCCAGCGCCTGGTGAAGACCTTGTGCCAGGATTGCCGGCTGCCACTGGCGACGCACCAGGATCAGTTGCCGGCAGCCGTGCTGGCGCGCGTCAAGCAGGCGATCTCACCTGCGCTGGAAGGGGTATGCATACTTGGTCCGGGCTGCCCGACCTGCGGTCATCACGGCACCATAGGCCGCACTGTGGTGGCGGAAATAATCATTCCCGACGACGAGTTTTTCCGTTATGTGCGTTTGGGCGAGAAAACACTGGCCACCAACTATTGGCTGCGCGAGCTGGGCGGTCGCACCATGCTGGACCACGCCATCGAAAAAGTCGCGGCAGGACTGATCGATCCGCGCATGGCGGAGAAAGTGGTGGGTTATTTCAACGCTGCGGCACAGTCGCCGGCGCCAGCCTTACATGTGGTGGAGGGCGGTAATGCTACCTGACATCAACCGCTGGTGGGCCAAGACGCAATTCATCGACACGGTGCGCCTGCGCCTGTATCGCAAGATCGCCAAAATGCTGTCAAACGGACTGCCCTTGCTGAAAATCCTGGAGGAATTGCACGCACGCGCTTCGGAGCAGGGGAAAAAATCCAAGGAACCGTTGGCGATCATCCTCGACGATTGCCGCCGCACGGTGCAGAACGGCCGCTTGCTGTCGGAAGGATTGGAGCCATGGGTGCCGAAGTCCGAACAGATGATCCTGATGGCGGGGGAGCAATCAGGGCGACTGGAGACGGCGTTGCTCTCGGTGGTGACGGTGGTGCAGGCCGGCAAGAAGATCAACAGCGTGATCATCGGGGGCATCGCTTATCCGATCACGGTGCTGTGCCTGGCCGCGGTCTACATCTATCTGTTCGGCACCCAGGTGATTCCGCAATTTACCCGCATGATCGATCCGACCAGCTGGCACGGTCCCGCCAGATCGCTGTATCTGATGTCGGAATGGGTGCAGCAATGGATGCTGGTGTCGATCGCCGCGGTGGTGGCGCTGTTTGTCCTGCTGATCCTGTCGATGCCGCGGTGGCGCGGCACCTTGCGCATCTTTGCGGACCGCTATCCGCCGTATTCGATCTACCGGTTGAAGGAAGGAAGCAGCTTCCTGATGGCGTTCGCCGCGCTGCAGTCGGCCGGCGTGACGGTGGAGAAAGCATTGATGCGCCTGGCTGACATGGCGCACCCGTGGCTGCGCGAACGCCTCGCGGGCGCCTTGCTGGGCGTCCGCTCCGGCCTGAACTGCGGCGAGGCGCTGCGCAACGCCGGATACGAATTTCCGTCCCGCGAAGTCATCGACGACCTGTGCGTCTACGCGGAATACAAAGGATTCGCCGAGGCCTTGAAACTGATGGCGGATGAATGGATGGAAGAGGGCGTGGAAACCATCTCGCTGAGGATGAAGCTGCTGAACGGAATCTCCATCGTCGTGCTGGCGGTGGTCATAGGCTGGCTGGTGACCGGATTTTTCGGCATCCAGCAAGAAATTGCTGCCATCACGCGCAGCGTTCATTGAAACCTGACTTTTAGAGGAATGCGCCATGAAACATATACCTGCTTTGAGCCTGAAGAATTCTCTCTTGCGCAACGACAGCAAACTGGCGCGCCAGCGCGGCGCGTCGCTGCTGGAAGGCATCGCCTACCTTGGCATCGCGGCGCTGGTGGTGCTGGGAGCGGTATCGCTGCTGACCGGCGCTTTCAGCAGCGCCAAGTCCAACCAGGCCAACGAAGAAGTCATCGCGCTCAGAACTGCGATCCGCAAGTTGTACATCGGCCAGGTGTATCCCGCCGACATCATGCCCGGATTGTTGGCGGCCAACGCCGTGCCGGGTACGCTGATCAAGGCGGCCGACGGCACGGTCACCAACAGTTGGGGCGGCGCGGTGACAGCCAGCGCGGACTCTTCCAGCAATGGCTTCAACCTCGTGTATCAAGCGGTTCCGCAGGACGTCTGCGTGAACATGCTGAGCGGCGCCAACGGCTGGGTCTCGATCGCCGGCACCACCACGATCACTACCTTTCCTGTGACCACTTCGGCGGCGACCGCGACCTGCACGGTCACCACCAATGCTGGAAATACGCTGACCTTCAAGGGCGTCTGACGCGCCGAAAGCAGGGACCGGAGGATGCCATGTGGAATATCGCGGTACTGGCGGTGATGCTGGCGGTGGCTGGAGCGTATGCCACGCGCAGCCAGCAAACCGGCGACCGACTTCAACACCAGGCGGTGATCAGCCTGGCAAGGGAAATGGCGATGTATCGCGAGGCTGTTATCCACTATTTCGAGATGTACGACATCCATGATGCCAGCGTCAGCTACGCCGCACTGACGGCAAGCGGCGCGTTGCCCGGCTGGACCCGGATGGCGCAAGGGACGAGCACTGCGATCTGGAACAACTACCGCGACGCTGCCGGCATCATCTACATCTATGCGTCGTCATTGCCGACGCAGAACATCGTGGGCGAACTGGTCGGGATATCGCACCAGTCCATTCTCGTCGGCACCTACCTGGCGACGGCGCCGACCCTGCAGTCGCCCTTGTTCGGCGATACCAATATTCCGCTGTCGGCATTGACGGGAAAGTCCGTTCCCGATGGCGCACCCGTATGGATTGCGATGACAAAATGACGACCTCCTTGCAATTTTCCCGGTTGCCCCGGCAACATCCCCAGCACCAACAACGCGGCATCGCAATGATCGAGTTGCTCGGCGCGCTGGCGATCGGCACGATGATCCTGATGGGACTGTCGACGATGATGGATGGTTCAGTGGACGACATGAAGGGCCAGCAGGCAGGTTACTACCAGTCGCAAGTGGCGGCCGCTGCGGAAAAATACATCAGCGCCAATGCCGCGACGTTGCAAGGCCTGACGCCGACGGCCGCGACCGTGGCAACGGTATCGCTGGCGCAATTGAAGACCGGCAAGTTCCTGCCCGGCGGCATGGCGGCCACGAATGTCTACCGGCAGACGCCTTGCGTGCTGGTGCGCCAGCCCGATCCTGTCGGCGCTCCCGGAAAATTCGACGTGCTGGTGGTAACCACCGGCGGCGGCGCCATTCCCGAAAAAGACTTGCCTGCGGCGGCGATGAACGCCGGCCCGGGCGGCGGCTATATCAGCGCCGGCGATACCGCCAATGCCAAGGGTGCCACCTGGAGCCTCAACACCTCGGCCTATCGTTCCACCGCTTGCCCCAGCGCCACCGCGTTGTCCGGCGGCGCGGCCGACGGCGGCCATCTGGTGTCGAACCTGTTCACCGACGGCAGCGGCATGCTGTCCACCGATTACCTGTATCGGAACGCGGTGCCCGGCCATCCCGAGCTGAACCGGATGAACACCCCTATCCGCATGGCAAATGCGGCGCTGGTGTCCAACGGTGCATCGTGCCTCAACGCCGGCGGAGTGGCGGAACCGGGAGTCGCACTGGACAGCAGCACACGGGCGCTGTTGACCTGCTCGAGCGGAGGCATCTGGTCGAGCTATTCGCAATGGAAGGAGCCGGTGTCCACTTATGCATCGTTGCCCTCAGGTTCGGTGGGCGATGTGCGGATGGTGACTTCGCTAGCGCGGGCGTTCATGTATGACGGCTCCTCCTGGCGTCCGCTGGCAATCGATCAGGACGGCAACTTCGATGTACCGGGGCGCATCACGACGACCGCCCTGGATGCCTCGCAGGACGTCACCGCACAGCATGTCGTGGCGTCGCAAAATATCAGCGCCGGTGGAACCATCAGCGCCTCCGGAGACATTAGTTCAGGAGGGTCTGTGTCGGCGGGCTACGATGTCAACGCCGTCCATGCCGTCAACAGCTTCGACGTCAATGCCAGCCACAACGTGGTAGCGCAGGGCGTCCAGGCACTTCGCTGGATGGAGAGCGAGGCCATTACGATATTTACGGTCATGACGCCCGGCACTCCATGCCATTACCTTCAATACGATCCGATCGATGCAACGTCCTATATCAACTATCCGATGGGCACGATCGTCATGGATGCAAATTACCGGCCGCTCATTTGCGGCGCGGACAAGACAATGAGATATGCAAATGGTACTTATAGCCCTTAAGAAATTTTTCCTCAGAAAAAGGTCCTGGCTGCTGCAACCGATGCTGACGGCCGCTTCCCTGTGCTTCTGCCTGCCGGCCAGCGCTTGCTGGGAAGAGGTGGCCGTCTGGTATGGCGTGAACGTGCATCTCCTGTATGCGATCGCCAAGACGGAGTCGAACCTCAACCCCGTGGCGATGAACCGGAACAAGAACGGCTCTTACGATATCGGCCTGATGCAGATCAACAGCAGCTGGCTGCCGACGTTGAAGAAATACGGCGTCGACGAGAAGACCTTGAAGGATCCTTGCGTCAACCTGCAAGTGGGCGCGTGGATCCTGTCGCAGAACATGCAACGGCTTGGAACCACCTGGGAAGCGGTAGGTGCTTACAATGCGCACAATCCTCAATTGCGCCTGAAGTATGCACGGAAGGTGTACCGGAACATCCCGATCGAGGTATTGGCCGGGCGCTGAATGGAATCACGAGATCGCTGCGTCGTGGCACAGTTCCAGCCGATAGCCATGGCCATAGGCAGTGCGGATCATGACGACCTGGCGATCGTCGACGATGAGTTTCTTGCGCAAATTGCAGATGTGCTGCTCGATGGTTCTGCCGGTGACTTCGCTTTCAGGGTGG
>Ga0308165_1000885_pt1 | contig 46497 bp, 39 predicted proteins | sample PhyWR2_FD_201032 | JGI IMG/M metagenome (GOLD analysis project Ga0308165, IMG submission 201032) | Phyllosphere microbial communities from UC Gill Tract Community Farm, Albany, California, United States - DLSLW.R2 | ecosystem: Host-associated > Plants > Phyllosphere > Unclassified | place: USA... | reverse complement strand
TGATGCGCGACTTTGTGGCCCAGCGCTACAACATCCTGCTGTGCTCGACCATCATCGAGACCGGCATCGACGTGCCCAGCGCCAACACCATCATCATCAGCCGCGCCGACAAGTTTGGTCTGGCGCAGTTGCACCAGCTGCGCGGCCGCGTGGGCCGCAGCTACCACCAGGCCTATGCCTATCTGATGGTGCCCGATCTCGACGGCCTGACCAAGCAGGCCGCGCAGCGCCTCGAAGCCATCCAGCAGATGGAGGAGCTGGGCAGCGGCTTTTACCTGGCCATGCATGACCTGGAAATCCGGGGCGCCGGCGAAGTGCTGGGCGACAACCAGAGCGGCAACATGATGGAGATCGGCTACCAGCTCTACAACGAGATGCTGTCCGAGGCCGTGCGCAGCCTGAAGGAAGGCAAGGAGCCCGACCTGCTCAGCCCCCTGTCTGCTGCCACCGACATCAACCTGCATGCCCCCGCGCTGCTGCCCAACGACTACTGCGGCGACGTGCACCTGCGCCTGTCGTTCTACAAAAAGCTGGCCACCGCCAAGACCAGCGACCAGATCGACAACCTGCTCGAAGAGATCGTGGACCGCTTCGGCAAGCTGCCGCCGCAGGCCCAGACCTTGGTCGATGTGCACCGCCTGCGCGTGCTGTGCGAACCCTTTGGTGTGCAGAAGGTCGATGCCGCGCCCGGCGTGATCAACATCACCTTCTACCCCAACCCGCCGATCGAGCCGATGACCATCATCAGCCTGATCCAGAAGAACAAGGCCATCAAGCTGGCCGGCAACGACAAGCTGCGCATCGAGCGCGCCCTGCCCGAGGTCAAGGACCGCGTGCAGATGGTGCGCGATGTGGTGCGCAGCCTGGGCAAGCCGGTGGCGGCAGCCGCTGCGGCTACGGCCTGAGCGGCCTGTCTGAACCCGCCCGTTTATCATTCCCCCTACTCTCACCCCTGTAAAGCTCCCATGAGTGCCTCCACCGAATTCGCCCCCGGCCTGACCCTCCAGAACCTGGCCACGCCACAAAAGCTGTCTGACTACAAGCTGATCGCGTTCGACATGGACTCGACCCTGATCACCATTGAGTGCATTGACGAGATCGCCGACATCACCGGCAAGAAGGCCGAGGTCGCGGCGATCACCGAAGCGGCCATGCGCGGCGAGATCACCGACTACAAGGACAGCCTGCGCCAGCGCATGGCCTTGCTCCAGGGCGTGCCCATGGCCTCGATCGAGCGGGTGCTGCAAGAGCGCCTGACCCTGACCCCAGGCGCCAAGACCCTGGTCGATGCGGCGCATGCCGCCGGCCTCAAGGTGCTGCTGGTCTCGGGCGGCTTCACCTTCTTTGCCGACCATGTCAAAAGCCTGCTGGGCATCGACTTTGTGCGTGCCAACCGCTTCGAGGTCAAGGACGGCCAGCTGACCGGCGGCCTCATCGACCAGAGCTGGGGCGATATCTGCGACGGCGAGGAAAAGCGCAACACCGTGCTGGGCCTGGCGTCGCTGATGGGCATCGAGCCCGAGCAGGTGATTGCCGTGGGCGATGGCAGCAATGACCTGCCGATGATGCGTGCCGTGGGCCTGTCGGTCGCGTTCCACGCCAAGCCGCGCGTGCGCGCCGAGGCCAAGGTGGCGATCAACACCGGCGGGCTGGACCGCCTGCTCGAAGTGCTGGGCTGATGGCCTTCCGAGCCACCGGGATCACAACGGGAGCCAGATGCTCCCGTTTTTCTTTCCGTCCCAGCCACTGGGCCAACCCATCTAAAACCCCAACACCCAACCCCAGCTTAGGCAGCGCGCGCTGCCGCGAAGGCGCAAGCGCCCTACACTCGGTCCCTTGCATGTAACACCAAGTGAAGCGCTATGAACACCCGCTCCTGGCTGGAAAAGCTGGTCGCATTCGACACTACCAGCCGCAACTCCAACCTCGCCCTTATCGAAACCGTGCGTGATGCACTGGCCCACCAGGGTCTGAAGGTCGAGCTGATCCACTCCCCCGAGGGCGACAAGGCCAACCTGTTCGCCACCCTGCCGGCCGATGACGGCAGCACCCAGGGGGGCATCGTGCTGTCGGGCCACACCGATGTGGTGCCGGTTGACGGCCAGAACTGGGACAGCGATCCGTTCACACTGACTGAAAAAGAAGGCCGTCTGTACGGCCGTGGCAGTGCCGACATGAAGGGCTATATCGCCGCATCGATCGCGCTGGTGCCCGAGTTCATCGCGATGCCGCGCAAGAAGCCGATCCACCTGGCCTTGTCCTATGACGAGGAAGTGGGCTGCGCCGGCGCCCCGGTGATGCTGCGCGCCTTGAAGGCACGCGGCCAGCAGGCCGATGGCTGCGTGGTGGGCGAGCCCAGCAGCATGCAGGTGGTGGTCGCGCACAAGGGCATCAACCTGTACCGCTGCAAGGTGCACGGCAAGGCAGCGCATTCGTCGCTGACCCCCAAGGGCTGCAATGCCATTGAATACGCCGCGCGCCTGATCTGCCACATCCGCGATGTGGCCGACCAGTTCAAGGCCAATGGCCCCTACGACGAGTTCTACGATGTGCCGTTCACGACCATGACGACCAACCAGATCTCGGGCGGTATCGCGGTCAACACCATCCCCGAGCTGTGCGAGTTCAACTACGAGTTCCGCAACCTGCCCGGCATGACGGCCGAGAGCATCCAGGCCAAGGTGCAAAGCTATGTCACCGGCGAGCTGCTGCCACGCATGCGCCGCGAGTTTGCCGATGCCCGCATCGACATCGAAACCGGCCCTGCCGCCCCGGCGCTGGAAGCCAGCGAGCAAGCTGCCATCACTGCGCTGGTGCGTGCGCTGACTGCCGACCAGGCCACGCGCAAGGTGGCCTATGGCACCGAAGCCGGCCTGTTCCAGAACCTGGGCATACCCACCGTGGTCTGCGGCCCGGGCAATATCGAGCAGGCCCACAAGCCCAATGAGTTTGTCGAGATCAGCCAGCTCGAGGCCTGCGAGCGCTTTCTGCGCAAGCTGGGCCAGTCGCTCTGATTTAAAATACGCACTGCGGCCGCAAGGCCTGCCACCGAGCCCACCCTGCCCCAGGGTGGGCTTTTTATCTTCTGCCAGAAACCGGCGCCAGCGGGCACCGCTGCAGCCTTCACGTACCATTGCGCCCATGAGCACCCAATACGAAGCCCTCAAAGCCCCCGAGCTGTACCTCAGCGCCTTCCAGGTGGAGCCGCCTGCAGAGATGGGCGAGCGCAAGATGACGCCGCGCCGGCCCGGCTTCTTCATCACCAACAGCCTGACGGGCGCCACCGATGCCGAGAACGCGGCGCGCAAGGCGGCAGTGGCCGAGCAGGCCGCTGCAGAGGCAGCAGCGGGCGGCGCCCTCGCTGCTACCGAGCCCGCACCCGCCGCTGCGCCGGCGGCCACAGCCCGCCTGCTGGTGCCGGCGCAATGGGGCCTGGTACCGCACTGGGTCAAGTCCGCCTCCGATGGCCAGCTGCGCGCCACCAAACTGGTGAACGTGAAATCCGACAATGCATCGACCAGCACCGCCTTTCGCGATGCCTGGCTGAACAACCAGCGCTGCATCGTGCCGATGATGGCCTTTGTCACCGACGACTACCGCACCGGCAAGGCCAAGCCCACGCGCATCGCCCGCGTCGATGGCCTGCCGATGGGCGTCGCCGGCATCTGGTCCCGCTGGACCGATGACGACGGCACCGAGCTGCTGAGCTATGCCATCATCACCGTCAACGCCAATGCCCATGCGCTGATGAACCGCTACCAGCAGCCCGGCAACGACAAGACCATGCCCGCCATCCTGAACGAAGGCGCCTATGACGCCTGGCTGCGTTCATCGGCCTACAAGGCCAAGGAATTTCTGCGCGCCTACCCCGCGCAAAAGCTGCTGGCCAACCCGGTCGAGAAGGGCCGCAAGAACCCGCTGGGCATCTGATTGCCGCGGCCCGCCGCGCTACCCACGCGGATGGTGCTGGCTGTGCAGCACCTTGAGGCGCTCGCGCGCCACATGGGTGTAGATGGTGGTGGTGGAGATATCGGCATGGCCCAGCAGCAGCTGCACCACGCGCAAATCGGCGCCATGGTTGAGCAAATGCGTGGCAAAGGCGTGGCGCAAGGTGTGGGGTGACAGCGGCGCGGTGATGCCGGCGCGCTGCGCATATTTCTTCACGATCATCCAGAAGGCGACCCGCGTCATGCCGCTGCCGCGCTGGGTGACAAACAGGTCCGCGCTTAGCCGCCCGGCCAGAATGGCAGGCCGGCTCTCGGCCAGGTACTGCTCCAGCCACTGCTGGGCCACCTGGCCAAAGGGCACCAGCCGCTCCTTGCTGCCTTTGCCCACCACGCGCACGATGCCATCGGCCAGGCTCAGCTGCACGCTTTGCAGCTCGACCAATTCGGACACGCGCAGGCCGCTGGCATACATCAGCTCCAGCATCGCGCGGTCGCGCAGGCCCAGCGGGTTGCCGGCGTCGGGTGCTTCCAGCAGGGCATCGACCATGGCCGAGGTCATCGTCTTGGGCACCCGCAGCGGCTGGCGTGCTGCCAGCATGCGCAGGGTGGGATCGGCGCTGATCAGCGACTCGCGCAGCGCCCAATGGAAGAAGCGCCGCAGCACTGTCAGGCGCCGGTTGGCCGTGCTGGACTTGTCACCCATGCGGGTGGCAAAAAAGGCCTGCAGCTGGGCCTCATCGCTGCGCTCCAGCGCCTGGCCTGGGTGCTCCTGCGCGAGCCACTGGCCGTACAGCACCAGGTCGCGCCGGTAGGCCGCCAAGGTATTGCGCGCCAGGCCGTCTTCCAGCCACACCGCATCGATGAAGCGGTCGATCACCGGGTGCGCCGCAGCGGCGCCGCCGGGCGTGGCAGAGGGGGTGGATGCAGAGCGGGGAGAGCGAGCCATGCCCGGCATCATGGCATGAAAAAAGCCGCCGGCTTGCGCGGGCGGCTGGGGACTTGGGAAGCGGCGTTCAGTCCAGCTTCAGGTCCTGCTTCTTCACGACGTCCTTGTAGACGTCGAACTCGGCCTTGATCTGCTCGGCGAACTGCTCGGGCGTGTTGCCCACGACCAGCGAGCCGGTGTCCTCGATGCGCTTTTTCACCGCAGGGTCAGCCAGCACCTTCTTGGTGGCGGCGTTGATGCGGTCCACCACATCCTTGGAGACGCCCTTGGGCGCGAGGATGCCGTAGAAAGCCATGCGGTTCACCGGCTCCAGGCCCACTTCCTTGAAGGTCGGCACATTGGGCAGCACGGCCAGGCGCTCAGGCGCGGCGACGACGATGGGCACCAGGCGGTTGTCCTTGACGAAAGGCAGGGTCGAGGGCAGGTTGTCCAGGATCATGTTGACCTGGCCGGCCACCGTGTCATTGAGCGCCGGGCCCGCACCACGGTAGGCGATGTGGGTCATCTGGATGCCGGTCAGGCTCTTGTACAGCTCCATCAGCATGTGCTGGATGCCGCCGGTGCCCGAGGACGAGTAGGCGTACTTGTTGGGGTTCTTCTTGAGTTCGGCCTCGAACTCCTTGTAGTCCTTGGCCGGGAACTTCGGGTTCACCGCAATGATGTTGGGCGTGGCCGCCACATTGATGATGGGCGTGAAGTCCTTGATCGGGTCGTAGGAGATCTTGGGGTTGATCGCGGGGTTGGTTGCCACCGTCGAGACGGTGGCAATGCCCAGCGTGTAGCCATCGGCCGCAGCGCGCACCGTTTCCACCGCGCCGATGGTGCCGCCAGCACCACCCTTGTTGTCCACCACCACGGGCTGGCCCAGCTCCTTGCCCAGGGGGTCGGCGATCACGCGCGCAATGATATCTGTGGTGCCGCCAGCTGCAAAAGGAACGATCAGGCGAATGGGCTTGTTAGGGTATTTTGTATCGGCCAGAGCGCCAGTGCTCAAGGTGGCTGCGGCAGCAGCGATCAAGGTCAGGCCCACGAGAGAGCGACGTTGCATGATGAATCTCCTCATTAGAAATGGTGTGGCCGTGTTTCGCCTGCCGGGGTCACCCGCATGGCGCACGGCCACTGAATGCTTTTTCAGCACAGCGCGTTTATACCGGATTAATACGGCCGCCACCGTGCTGCAACCGCACAAAAGGCGCGTGATTTCCCTAGGGATCCTCTGCAGAACCCTCGCCCAATGGGATGGGCGCGGATCGGGATGAGCCGCAAGGCGTCTTTTGCAGTCAATAGCGAGCTATTGACAAGGAAGACAACGCAGCGGATCGCCCGAGCCCGCGTTCAGACCACGGCAGGGAGTTTTGCAGAGGGTCCCGAGGGGAACACGCGCCTTGAGGCAGAACAGACCAGGAATGGCAGATCAATCCAGCTGGATGCCCTGCTTGTCCACCACTGCCTTGTAGGCGGCGTATTCGTCTTTCATCTGCTGGGCAAACACTTCAGGCGTGGTGCCCAGGATGTCCGAGCCAGTCTCTGCGATGCGCTTTTGCACGTTCGGGTCTTCCAGCGCCTTTTTGGTGGCCGCGTTGACCTTGTCCACAATCTCCTTGGGCAGGTTCTTGGGGCCGACGATGCCGTAATAGGCACTGCGGTTGACGACAGGCGCGCCCACTTCGGTAAACGTGGGGATGGATTCCAGGCCCGCTACGCGTTTGGGCGCCGCCACGACGATGGCGCGCAGGCGCTTGTCGCGGATAAAGGGGTAGGCCGAGGGCAGGTTGTCAAAAATCATGTTGACCTGGCCGGCGACCGTGTCGTTCAAGGCCGGGCCGCCGCCCCGGTAGGGAATGTGGACCACGTTCACACCGGTTTCGGACTTGAGCATTTCCATCAGCAAATGGGCAATGCTGCCCGTGCCGGGGGTGGCATACGAGTACTTGCCGGGGTTCTTCTTGAGCTCGGCAATGAACTCCTGGTAGTTGGTGGCCGGAAAGCTGGGATGCACGGCAATCACATTGGGCGTGGCCGCCACATTGATGATGGGCGTGAAATCGCGCTGCACGTTGTACGGCATCTTGGGGTTGACGGCCGGGTTGGTGGCTGTCGTCGATACCGTCGCAATGCTCAGGGTGTAACCGTCGGGCTGGGCACGTGCGGCTTCGGCTGCGCCCACGGTGCCACCGCCACCGCTCTTGTTGTCCACCACCACCGGCTGGCCCAGCGCCTTGGACAGCGGCTCGGAGATGACCCGCGCCACGATATCGGTGGTGCCGCCTGCGGCAAAGGGCACGATCAGGCGGATGGGCTTGTTCGGATAGGGGTCAGCGGCCAGGGCAGCGCTGCTGCCCAGTGCCAGTGCCAGGGCCAGGCACAGTCGGCGGTTCATCATCGTGGAGCTCTCCTCGGATCTAATGTGTGTGTGCAGGCCAGGAACGCCCACAGCGACGGCATGCATGTAGCCTCCATGCTAGCGGTGTTGGCCGGCTGTTCTGCCCCAAAGCGCGCGGCCGATGGCCCGTGTTTTCCCGCATCGGGGCCGCAGATAGCGCAATCGGCAACTGCTTTGGCAGGGCTTGCACCCCGGCATGCGCAGGACCTTCTCACGGTGGCGACAGCCACAGCGCCGCAGCGCTCGCCCTTCCGCTATGCTTGCGCCGGTGAACTACGCCCAACTGCTTTTCCCCGATTTCTCGCTGATCCTGATTGGGTACCTGGTCTGCCGCTACACGGCACTGAACCGGGCCATCTGGCAGCCGGTGGAAAGCCTGGTGTACTACTTCCTCTTCCCCACCTTGCTGTTCTATTCGATCATCCGCAGCCCGATCGACTGGCAAGGCACCTCCAGCCTGATGCTGGCCGGCGTGGCCACCGGCCTGGTTGCCATCGCGATGACCTACACCCTGCCGCACTGGCCCTGGCTGGGCAAGCGGGTGGACCACCGCGATGCCGCCGCCAGCGCGCAGATCGCGTTTCGCTTCAACTCCTTCATCGGCCTGGCGCTGGCCGACCGGCTGGCCGGCCCCCCAGGTCTGCAGCTGATCTCGGTGCTGATCGGGGTCTGTGTGCCCATGTTCAATATTGCCGCCGTCTACCCGATGGCCCGGGGCTCGCAGCATGGCTTCATGCGCGAGCTGCTGCGCAACCCGCTGATCGTTGCCACGCTCACCGCACTGGTCTGCAATCTGCTGGGTCTGCGCCTGCCCGCCATCGTCGAGCCCACGGTGGCCCGCATCGGCCAGGCCTCGATCGTGCTGGGCCTGATGTCAGCGGGCGCCGGCATGCAGCTGGGGCTGCTGGCGCGCGGCAAGCTGCTCAGCGCCTCGGTGCTGGCCATCCGCCACTTTGTCACGCCGCTGATGGCGCTGTGCATGGCGCACTGGCTGGCGCTGTCGGCCCAGCAGGCCGCCATCTTGCTGGTCTTCTCGGCGCTGCCCACCGCATCCACCTGCTATGTGCTGGCCGCCCGCATGGGCTACAACGGCGCCTATGTGGCCGGACTCGTCACCCTGTCGACCCTCTGCGGCGTGGCCAGTCTGCCGTTTGCGCTCAGCCTGCTGGATGCCTGGCCGGTTTAACAACGCGTTCAGCGAGGGCCATCGGTTAAGCTCGGCGGCTATGCAGAAAACCTGTGACACCGCGCGCCGCCATAGCCTCCGGCGCCTGGCCCTCCTCCCCCTTTGGGGCCTGACCACTGCCGGGCTGGCCGCCTGCAGCAAGAAAGCGCCGCTCGCTACCGCGCTGCCCGCCGGAGCCACCGTGCTGGCGCTGGGAGATTCGCTGACCCAGGGCGTGGGCGCCAGCGCCGCCCAGTCCTATCCGCAGTTGCTGGCCGAGCGTACCGGCTGGAATGTCATCAATGCCGGCATCTCCGGCGAGACCAGCAGCCAGATTGCGCAGCGCCTGCCGCAGTTGCTGCAGGCCCACCATCCAGCGCTGGTGATTGTTTGCGCCGGCGGCAACGACTGGCTGCGCCGGCAAAGCGCGCAGGCGGCCCAGGCACAGATCGCCAGCATGCTGCAGCAGTGCAAGGCGCAGAACATTCCGGTGTTGCTGGTCGCCGTGCCCGAGTTCAACATGGCCGCAGCATTGACGGGCCGCGTGCAGGACCACCCCATTTATGAAGCGCTGGCCAAGGAGGAGCAGGTGCCGCTGCTCGCCAAGGCCTGGAGCGAGGTGCTGGCCAATGACGCCATGCGCGCCGACCAGGTGCATGCCAATGCCGCAGGCTATGCGCGCTTTACCGAATTGCTGGTCGCGCAGCTCAAGGCCTCGGGCTTTTTCAACGGCTGATCATGGAGCCCGCCAGCCCTCAGGCGTTACGCTGGCCCAGCCCCCAGGCCACATGTTCGCGCACCACAGCGCTGTCGTGGTCCGCACGGCTGTGCAGCGCCTGGGCGTAGCGCGCATCGCCGGTCTCGCGCCAGGCATTGCCCAGGGCCACGGCGATATTGCGCAGCCAGCGCTCATGGCCGATACGGCGTATGGGGCTGCCTTCGGTGATGCGCAGGAACGTGGCCTCGTCCCACGCAAACAGATGGGGCAGCTGCTGGTCCATCAGCGCGCCGCGCGCATCAAAATCGGGCAGCACCGCGCGCTGGGCAAACTTGTTCCAGGGGCAGGCCAGCTGGCAGTCGTCGCAGCCATAGATGCGGTTGCCCATGGGCGCGCGGAACGCCTCCGGAATGGCGCCATCGAGCTCGATCGTCAGGTAAGAGATACAGCGCCGCGCGTCGATGGACTGCGGGGCAATGATGGCCGCCGTCGGGCAGGCATCGATGCAGGCCGTGCACTGGCCGCAGTGCGCCGTCACCGGTGCGGTGGCGGGCAAGGCGATGTTGACAAAGATCTCGCCGAGAAAAAACATCGAGCCGGCATCGCGGCTCAGCACCAGCGTGTGCTTGCCGCGCCAGCCCTGGCCGCTGCGGCTGGCCAGCTCGGCCTCCAGCACGGGGGCTGAATCGGTGAACGCGCGGTGCGCCAGCTGGTGCTCGCCCAGCGCCGCATCAATACGCTCGGCCAGCTTTTGCAGCCGGTTGCGCAGCACCTTGTGGTAATCGCGCCCCCGGGCATAGATGCTGACCAGGCCCTCGCCAGGCCTGGCATGGCGCTCCCACTCCAGCCGCTGCCAGTCGGCAGGGGTGTTTTGCGGCAGATAATCCATGCGTGCTGTAATCACGCTGAGCGTGCCGGGCACCAGCTCCGCCGGCCGGGCACGCTTGAGGCCATGGGCCTGCATGTAATGCATCTCGCCATGGAAACCTTTTTCCAGCCACTGCATCAATCCAGTTTCCGCCGTCGACAGATCCACGCCTGCCACGCCGATCTGGGAAAATCCCAGCTCCAGCGCCCAGTCGTTGATCTGTTGGATAAAGGTGGGATCAGCGGCGTCCATGTGCTGCCATTGTAAAAAACCTGAGGGCCCGCGCGGCCCGGGAACGACATTTTGAACGCTACTGCCAGCCCCTCCTATCCTTCGCTCCAAGGTGTCTGGAAAGACGAGCGCGATACGGAAGCCTTTGCCGCTCGCCTGGCTGCGCAGCCAGCACTGTCCAATGTTTACCTAACTTTGCATGGCGATCTGGGCGCGGGAAAAACCACCCTGGTGCGCCACCTGCTGCGCGCCCTGGGCGTGCAGGGCCGCATCAAGAGCCCCACCTACGCAGTGGTCGAACCGCATGAGGGACGCGATTTCCCCATCTGGCACTTTGACTTCTACCGTTTCGATGATCCGCGCGAGTGGGAAGACGCCGGCTTCCGGGATATTTTTGCCAGCCCCGGCCTGAAAGTGGCAGAATGGCCGCAGAAGGCTGCAGCGGTAACACCTATTGCCGATGTAGCTATCAGTATTGAAGCAATCAACGAATCAGAACGCCAGGTGCATCTGCAGGCCTTCACCCCGGCAGGTGCCTCCATCGTCCAAGGGTTTTCAGCGTGAGCGACACCCCGAAATATCTCCCCGCCTCTGCCCCTTTCACCCCTGCTGACGGCGCGTCCGCCAGCCACCCCGGTCTGTCGCGCCGCGATGTGGTGCGCGGTGGCAGTCTGGTGCTGCTGCTGGGCAGCAGCCATCTGGCCTTCGGTGCCAGCATCGTCGCGGTTCGCCTCTGGCCCTCGAAGGACTACACCCGCGTCACGATCGAGTCGGACACGCCGCTCAAGACCGAGCAGCGCTTTGTGCCCGAGCCGCCGCGCCTGGCCGTCGATATCGAGGGCATCGACCTCAACCCGGCCCTGCGCGAGCTGGTGGCCAAGGTCCGCTCGGACGACCCCAATATCGCCGGCATCCGCGTCGGCCAGAACTCGCCCAATGTCGTGCGCCTGGTGATCGACCTCAAGCAGGAAGCCAAGCCCCAGGTCTTTACGTTGAAGCCGGTCGCCCCCTACCAGCACCGCCTGGTGCTTGACCTCTACCCCGCCCGGCCCACCGATCCGCTCGAGAGCCTGATCACCGAGCGCATGATGGAGAACAGCCACAGCGCCGTGGCCGCCGCACCGGCACCGGTGCCCCCACCGGCTGCCGGCAGCAGCCTGCCGCCTTCGGTGGCCGCTGCAATTGCCGGCGACCCGCCGGCACCCGCCGCGCTGGGCACCGTGGTGGCGGCCGCCCCATCGGTAGCCGCCACGGCCCAGACCGCCGACCCGCTGGCCGAGCTGATTGCCAAGAGCGGCAACCGCCCCGTCGCCCCACCCGCCCCGGTCGCGCCGCCGCCCACGGTCGTGGCTGCTGCTCCGCCTCCACCGCCCCCTGCACCGCCGCCACCCAGCCCACCGCCGGCACGCGGCCGGCCCGCCTCGCGAACCGACCGCCTGATCATCGTGGCGCTCGATCCGGGCCATGGCGGTGAAGACCCCGGCGCTACCGGCCCCAGCGGCACCCGCGAAAAAGACATCGTGCTCAAGATCGGGCACATGCTGCGCGAGCGCATCAACAACAGCAGCGTCGGCGGCAACCCGATGCGTGCGTTCATGACGCGCGACGCCGACTTTTTTGTGCCCCTCAACACCCGGGTCGAAAAGGCCCGCCGCGTGCAGGCCGATCTGTTCATCAGCATCCATGCCGATGCGTTTACCAAGCCGTCGGCCAATGGCGCGAGCGTGTTTGCACTAAGCGAGCGCGGCGCCACCAGCTCGGCCGCGCGCTGGCTGGCCAACAAGGAAAACCAGGCCGACATGGTCGGTGGCCTGAACGTGGCCGGTGTGGGCAGCAGCGATGCCCATGTGCAGCGCGCGCTGCTCGACATGAGCACCACCGCCCAGATCAACGACAGCCTCAAGCTCGGCACCCATGTACTGGGCCAGCTGGGCCAGTTCGCGCGCCTGCACAAGCCCCGTGTGGAGCAAGCCGGTTTTGCGGTATTGAAGGCGCCCGACATCCCCAGCGTGCTGGTCGAGACCGCCTTCATCAGCAACCCCGAGGAAGAAGCCAAGCTGCGCAGCACCGCCTACCAAAACCAGCTGGCCGATGCCATCATGCGCGGCATCCAGGCGTACTTCGCGAAGAACCCGCCGCTGGCGCGCAACCGCACGGTCTGACCTTCGCTCCCGCTTTTCCGGCACAAAAAAGGGACCGCCTCGGCGGTCCCTTCTTCATTGTGCGATCGCGGATCAAACGGGGCCGGCAGCCTTCTCGTTCTTGCCGGCGCGCCAGGCGCCAAAGATGGCCAGCAGGCCGGGCACGAGGATCAGGCCCCAGATGATCTTTTCCAGGTTGGCCTTGACCCAGGGCAGGTTGCCAAAGAAATAGCCTGCCGCACAAATGCCAAACACCCAGATCGCCGCGCCCACCAGGTTGTAGATGACGAACTTGGTGCGGTTCATGTTCGCGACCCCGGCCACAAACGGCGCAAAGGTGCGGATGAAAGGCATGAAGCGCGCCAGGATGATGGTGATGCCGCCGTAACGCTCGTAAAATGCATGGGCCTTGTCAAAGGCCTTGCGGTTGAACCAGCGCGAGTTCTCCCACTTGAAGACCTTGGGCCCTAAATGGTGGCCGATCTGGTAATTGCACTGGTCGCCGAGGAAGGCCGCCGCAAACAGCAGCGCAGTCGCCAGCGGAAAGCTCATCAAACCGGCACCGCACATCGCGCCGACGATGAACAGCAGCGAATCGCCAGGCAGAAAGGGCATCACCACGACACCAGTCTCGACAAAGACGATCAGAAACAGCAGCGCATAGACCCACATGCCATAGGTCGTCACAAAGGCTTCCAGGTACTTGTCGACATGCAGGATGAAGTCGATCAGATGCATGCCTGCATCGATGAACCAGCTGAAAAATTCCAAAACACAACCTCTCTACAGAAAAACCGCAGCGGCCTGGAGACCCTGCGGCAAACCATGTTGATGCCACCTGCGCTGTGCTGGGCACTGCAGTCCCAAAGTGGCCATTGAACACTTTACCCCGAATGCCAGGCGGCTTTGCCTAAAATCCCTGCATGACCGCAGATACCGCACCCGCCACCCTTGACCCGGCAGACGCCCCCAACGACGCTTTGACGCCTGCAGCCCACAGTGCAGACCGGGCAGCCCCGGCGCGCCGCCCCATCCAGGATCTGCCCGATGAGCTCGTCAGCCAGATTGCGGCCGGCGAGGTGGTGGAACGGCCCGCCTCCGTCGTGCGTGAGCTGGTTGACAACGCGCTCGATGCCGGGGCGACCAGCATCACGGTGCGCCTGCTCGCCGGTGGCGTGCGGCTGATCACCGTCGAAGACGATGGCTGCGGCATTCCGCGCGAGGAACTGCCCATAGCGCTGCGCCGCCATGCCACCAGCAAGATCCGCAACCTGCATGACCTGGAATCGGTGGCAACGATGGGATTCCGGGGCGAGGCGCTGGCGGCCATCGCGTCGGTGTCGGAGATGAGCGTGCTCTCGCGCCCCGCCCAGCAGGAGAGCGCCTACCTGCTCGATGCCCGCAGTGGCGAGCTGCGCCCCGCAGCCCGCAACCCCGGCACCACGATGGAGGTCAAGGAACTGTTCTTCAGCACGCCTGCGCGGCGCAAGTTCCTGAAGACCGATGCCACCGAGCTGGCCCATTGTGTGGAAGCCGTGCGCCGCCATGCGCTCACCCGCCCGGCGGTGGGCTTTGCGATATGGCATGAGGGCAAGCTCGTGGAGCAGTGGCGCGCCACCCTGCCGCCCCGCAGCGATGAAGACCAGCACGACGAAGCCGCCTGGCAGCAGTTGGAGCAGCGGGCGATGGACAAGCGCCTGGCCGATGTGCTGGGCCCCGATTTTCTCGAACAGTCGATTGTCGTGAACTACCAGGCCGGCCATGTGCAGGTGCGCGGCCGCGCCGGCCTGCCCGATGCGGCGCGCTCGCGTGCCGACCAGCAGTTCTGCTACGTCAACGGCCGCTTTGTGCGCGACAAGGTGCTCACCCACGCGGCGCGCGCCGCCTATGAAGACGTGCTGCACGGCCACCGCCAGCCCGTCTATGCGCTCTACATCAGCCTCGATCCGATGCGGGTCGATGTGAACGTGCACCCGACCAAGATCGAGGTGCGCTTTCGCGATAGCCGCGAAGTGCACCAGGCGGTGCTGCATGGCGTGGAGAACGCGCTCGCCGCCCCACGCGCGCAGCAGCTGCTGGATGCTGCAGCCGCCACACCCACAGCCGCTGCTGCAGGCCAGCCCACCGCGTTGCCCGGCCAGGCCTATGCGCCCGCACCCCAGGCGCAGACTGCCATGCGCTTTGAGGCCCCACCCCGTGTCAACGGCCTGCAGGCGTTGCAGCAAACGGCTGCACTCTGGGGCCAGGCTGGCGGCACGGCAGCAGCGGATAATGCATTGGCCGGCAGCACAGCGACCAGCACGCCCACCAGCATCGATGCCACGCCCTGGCAGGTGCAGGAAGCCAGCCCACGCTGGAACCCGCAACCGGCCGCTGGCGCGATGGCCGCCGGCGCCCCGCTGGTGCCCACCCTGCCTCCGGAGTCTGCCGACAACCCCTGGCCGCTGGGCCGCGCCGTGGCGCAAATCCATGGCGTCTACATCCTGGCGGAAAACGCCCAGGGCATGGTCATTGTCGACATGCATGCAGCGCATGAGCGCATCGTCTATGAACGCCTCAAAAGCCAGTTGGACGATGGCGATGCCAGCAGCGCCATTGCCAGCCAGCCGCTGCTGATTCCCGCGACCTTCTCTGCCACGCCGGAAGAGGTCGCCACGGCCGAAGACCACAGCGAAACGCTGGCCCAGCTGGGCCTGGAGGTGGTGCCCTTTTCGCCCAAGACCCTGGCCGTGCGCGCGACGCCCACCACGTTGGCCCAGGGCAACCCGGTGGAGCTGGCGCGCAGCGTGCTGGCCGAGCTGGCGCAGCACGATGCCAGCACCGTGGTGCAGCGCGCCCGCAACGAGATCCTGGGGACGATGGCCTGCCACGGCGCCGTGCGCGCCAACCGGCAACTGACCATCGACGAGATGAACGCATTGCTGCGCGATATGGAGCACACCGAACGCTCCGACCAGTGCAACCATGGCCGCCCCACGTGGCGGCAGCTCAGCATGAAGGAGCTGGATGCGTTGTTTCTACGCGGCCGATAAACCACACCGCAGCGCTGCAAACGACAAAAAGGAAGCCGAGGCTTCCTTTTTTTGTGGATGCAGCGGTGTCAGATCAGTGCGCCGCCGATGCCGCCTCCGATCCTCCGCCGCCCTGGCCCTTCTTGGGGCCCTTGGCCAGCCAGACCAGCGGGATCAGCAGCAGGAACAGCATCGACGAGGCCCAGAAAATATCATTGGCCGCCAGCATGAAGGCCTGCTGGTTGACCAGCTGGTCGACCCTGGCCAACGCCTGCTGCAAGGTCAGCCCGGAGGCCTGCAGGCCTTGCACCACCTGCGCAGTGGGGCCATCGCCCAGGCTGATGTGCTCGACCAGTTGCGCATGGTGCAAGGTGGCGCGGCGCTCCCACAAGGTGGTGGCGACCGACGTACCCACCGCACCGGCGGTGATCCGCACAAAGTTGGACAGGCCCGACGCGCTGGGCATTTTCTCGGGCGGGATGTCGCTCAAGGTGATGGTCATCAGCGGGATGAAAAAGCCAGCCATGGCCGCGCCCTGCACGATGGTCGGGATCATGATCGTCGTCAGGTCCACCTGGGTGTTGAAGCGCGAGCGCATCCACATCACCAGACCGAACACGATGAACGAGGCCGTCGCATAGCGCCGGGGATCGACCTTGTGGATGGTCTTGCCCACCACCGGCGAGAGCACCAGCGCCAGCAAACCCACCGGCGCCAGCACCAGACCGGCATCGGTGGCGGTATAGCCCATGAACTGCTGCAGCCACAACGGCAGCAGCACCACGTTGCCAAAGAACAGGCCATAGCCCACCGAGATGGCCAGGGTGCCGGCCCAGAAATTGCGGTTCTTGAACAGGCGCAGGTCCACCACCGGGTGCTTGTCGCCCAGCTCCCAGATCAGGAAGTACAACAGGCCGACGACCGCAATCACCGCACAGGCGACCACCATCGGCGACTGGAACCAGTCATGCTCCTTGCCGATGTCCAGCATGATCTGCATCGCCGAGACCCAGACCACCAGCAGCCCCAGCCCAATCGCATCGATCGGCAAGGCCTTGCGGGCCGAATCCCGGTTGCGGAAGATCGCCCAGGTGGCGCCCACGGACAGCATGCCGACGGGCACATTGATGTAGAAGATCCACGGCCAGGACATGTTGTCGGTGATCCAGCCGCCGAGCAAGGGGCCCATCACCGGCGCGATCAAGGTCGTCATCGACCAGAAGGCCATGGCCGTGCCCGCCATCGCGCGCGGGTAACTGGCCAGCAGCAGCGACTGCGACAGCGGAATCATCGGCCCGGCGACAAAGCCCTGCAGGATGCGGAACGCGATCAAGGTTGTCATGTTCGGCGCCAGGCCGCAGAGCCAGGACGAGATCACGAACAAGGTCACGCTGAGCATGAACAGCCGCACCTGGCCAAAGCGCATCGACAGCCAGCCGGTCAGCGGCACCGAGATGGCATTGGCCACCGCAAAGCTGGTGATCACCCAGGTGCCCTGGTTGGCGCTGACGCCCAGGTCACCGGCAATGGCCGGCAGCGACACGTTCGCGATCGACGTGTCCAGCACATTCATGAACACCGCAGCCGAGAGCGCCAGGGTGCCGATGAGGCGCGCTGATCCTTCGAGCGGCGGGTGGGGTAACGGAGGATTGGAAGTTGCCATAACGCATCCTTGGGCCGCCCGGTGGGCAGGCCCTGGTCAAAACTAGGGGCGCTTACAGCTTCTTGCCGGCATTGCTGGCGATCACTTGTGCAATCACTGCATCGGCGCCTTCGTCCTGCACGTCATACACATTGGTCTGCACCAGCGGCTCCTTGCGCGGCACATCGGCCAGCAGCTTGCCGTCCTGGTTCTGGATGTCCACATCCACCAGCATCGACAGGCCTACGCGCAGCGGATGCGCTTGCACCTGCTGGGGATCGAGCGCAATGCGCACCGGCACGCGCTGCACCACCTTGATCCAGTTGCCGGTGGCGTTTTGCGCGGGCAGCAGCGAGAAAGCCGAGCCCGTACCCACACCCAGACCTTCGACGGTGCCGCTGTACTCGATCTTCTTGCCGTAGAGGTCGGCCGTCATCTTGACGGGCTGGCCCAGGCGCAGGTTGCGCAGCTGGTTTTCCTTGAAGTTGGCCTCCACCCAGAGCTGGTTCATCGGCACCACGGTCATCAGTGGCGTGCCGGGGGCCACGCGCTGGCCGACCTGCACCGAGCGCTTGCCCACCACGCCCGAGACGGGCGAGACCAGCTCATTGCGCTGCATGGCCAGGTAGGCCTCGCGCACCTTGGCCGCAGCGGCCTGCACGTTGGGGTGGTCGTTCACGCTGATGCCTTCGGTCAGCGACTGGTTGCTGGCCAGCTGCTCGCGGGCCGTGTTGACGGCGGCCTGCGCAGCGTTGACGGCCGCCTGCGCGGCATCCACCTGGCTTTGCGCATGGCTCAGCTCTTCCTTCGATACCGCGCCATTGCCGGTCAGTGCCTGGCGGCGCTTGAAGTCGCTTTGCGCACGGACCAGGTCATTCTTGGCCTTGGCCACTTCGGCCTGGCGCTGCGCGATCTGTGCGGTGTAGGAGCCATTGTTGACATACAAGGTGCGCACCTGGCGCACGGCCTGGGCCAGGTTGGCCTTGGCCTGTTCGAAAGCCACCTTGGCATCGGCGGGATCGAGGCGCACCAGCGCCTGGCCTTCCTTCACATAGTCGGTGTCATCGGCCAGGATGGACTGCACGGTGCCAGCGGTCTGCGGCGCGATCTGCACCAGATTGCCCTGCACATAGGCGTTGTCGGTTTCTTCGAAGTGGCTGTTGACCATCCAGTCGTAGATGCCATAGGCGGCGCCCAGCACGACGACGAGGCCGGTCAGGCGCAGCAGCCATTTTTTGCGGGGCTGGGCAGCGGGCGCCTCAGGGGCAGCAGGCGCAGCGGAGGGAGAAACGGAGGTGTTGTTGTTCGACATGGTGTTGCGTAGCGAGTTATATGACGAGAGGCCTGGCCTTCAAGGTCTTGCTTATGTGTGTTGCACGCGAGGTGGGCAGGTCAGCTCTTGGCGCTGTCCATCGGGGTGTTGGTCTGGGTGGAGGAGGTGCTGTCCGGGTTGGCGCGGCTGTCGCTGCTGTCACTGCTGTGGGTCTGCTCCAGGTAGCCGCCCCCCAAAGCCTGGGCCAGGGCGGCATTGCTCGACAGAATGCGGGCCTCGACATCCACCATCTGCTGGCGCTGGGCCAGCACATTGGTCTCGGCCGACAGCACATTCAAGTAGGTGCCCAGGCCTGCGGCATAGCGCTGGTTGGCAATATCGAGCGCGCTTTGTGCGGCATCGGCGGCGCGGCGCTGCTCGGGCAGCTGTGCATGGGCGGAACGGGCACTGGCGACCTGGTCGGCCACGTCATGCACCGCCGTGATCACGGCCTGGTTGTAGGCCTGCACGGCCAGCTCATAGTCGGCCGATTTGCCGCTCAGGTTCGCACGCAGACGGCCCGAATCAAAGATCGGCAGGCTCAGCGCCGGGCCCACGCCCCATTCGCGCGCACTGCCCTTGGCAAAGTTGTTGAAGCCGATGCTCGACAGACCCAGGAAGGCGGTCAGGTCGATATCGGGATAGAACTCGGCCTTGGCCTGGCGAATGCCTTGCTCGGCGGCCTCGACCCGCCAGCGCGCGGCCACGATATCGGCCCGGCGCCCCAGCAGGTTGGACGACAGCTGCACCGGAAAGCGCGGCAGGCTCAGTTGGGCGATGGGCGATGCCACCAGCTCCTGGGCCCGTGCCGGCTGGCCCATCAGCGCAGCCAGCGCGTTCTGCGCCAGCTGCTTTTGCTCACGCACTTGCAGCAGCTGCACCTTGGCCTGGGGCACACCGCTCTCGCTCTGGCGCACCTCCAATGTGGTGTCCAGGCCCGCGTCATAGCGGTCACGCACCAGTTGCAAGGTGTGGGCGCGCTGGTCGATGGCGCGCACGGCCACCTCTTCCTGCGCCTGCAGGCGGGACAGCTGCACATAGGCCAGCACCATGTTGCTGGTCAGCAGCACGCGGGCGGCGTCCATGTCGGCCTGGGCGGCACGGGCCGAGCCCACGGCAGCATCCAGCGCTGCGCGGTGCTTGCCAAACAGGTCCAGCGACCAGCTGCCGTTGATGCGCGCCTCGGCCGTGCTGTAGTTGTTGCCCGCCAGCGGCGGCGGAACCAAGCCGTTGGCCGGCGCATGGTTGCGCGTGGCACTGGCCTGGCCGTTGACCTGCGGGCCCAGGGCCGATTCACTGACCTGCGCCAGCGACCAGGCCTTGCGGATGCGCGCCTGCGCTGATTGCAGGTTGGGGTTGTCCGCCAGCGCGGTGTCGATCAGCGCGTTGAGCTGGGCATCACCCAGGCCCTTCCACCACTGCGCATCGACCGGGGCCACGGCCGCGGCCTGGTCCGCCGCTGACGGCTCGGTGAGCAGGCCTACGGACTGCGGCGAGCGCAGCTGGGCATGGGTATCGATGCCGCGCATATCGGCGCATCCGGCGATGAACGTGGTGGCAGCCAGCGCAATGGCTGACAGGGCCAGCCGACGATCGGCGCCCACAAATGAAAAACTGCTGGTCATAGTGCCCTCTCCTTGCCGGGCTGGAGTGCGGTGTTGTCGGAGTTGTCGGAGTGGTCTGTGGGGTCACCGGCGCAGCCATCCGGGGGCAGGCACATGTCCACCGACAAGGTGTTGGGCATGGCCTCGTAGATGCGGCGCAGGTAACCGTGGAACTGGGTCAATTCATCGGGCGACAAGGGGCTGAGCGCGGCGCTGTTGACGCCCTTGACGATGTCGGGCACCTGCCTCGCTGCGGCCAGGCCCTCTTCGGTCAGGCGCAGGCTGACCACGCGGCGGTCGTCGGTGGAGCGCTCGCGCTCGATGATGCCCTTGTCGACCAGGCGGTCGACTAGGCGCGTCATCGCGCCCGGGGTCTGCAGGGTACGGCGGGCCAGGTCCGCCGAGGTATGGGCCTTGCCGCTGGCCAGATGCAACACCGGAATCCACTGCGCCTGCGTCAGGCCCAGCGGCTCCATGCGGCGGTCCACCTCGGCACGGACCACGGTGGAGATGATGCGCATCAACCAGCAAGGGAAATCCACCGGCCGAATGGCTTCAATCTCAGGATATCCGCCTGCCAGCGCTTCTCGGTCCTCGCCAGCAGACGCAGTGTTTTCCTGGTGCGAATCGGTCATGCCGCAGGGCCTCTCTGAAATTGTTTACAAGGCAATGATTATCCAATCATTCATTGCCTAGGCAATTGTTGAAAAGGCAAAGACCACAACCGGCACACAGATTTGTTGCACTGCAGTGCTCTGGGTGACAGCAGACCCGCTCCGCTGCACAGCCCCATTTCAGGGCATTGCAGCAGGTCCGCAGGGCCGCCAGCAGCTTCCAAAAGCACCATAGCAGTGCAATGGACTGGCTTATCAGGGTCATCCCATGTGGGTTTTATGCATTAACGCATGCAGATTCGGCATAATGTCGGTTTTCGGCGCGATGGCGCACCATCGCTGTGCACACCGGAGCCTGCGCACAACTTCTGTGCAAGCCGGCCCTAGACCTTGAAAGTTTGTCCATGCAACACCAATCCCTGGCCCAGTTTCTCGCTTATGTCGAACAGCGCAACCCCGGCCAGCCCGAGTTCTTGCAGGCCGTGACCGAAGTCATGGAAAGCCTCTGGCCCTTCATCGAGAAGAACCCCCGCTACGCCCAGCACAGCCTGCTCGAACGCCTGGTGGAGCCCGAGCGCGTGGTGAGCTTCCGCGTCAGCTGGGTGGATGACAAGGGCGTGGTCCAGGTCAACCGTGGCTACCGCATCCAGCACAGCATGGCCATCGGCCCTTACAAGGGCGGTCTGCGCTTCCACCCGTCGGTCAACCTGTCGGTGCTCAAGTTCCTGGCGTTTGAGCAGACCTTCAAGAACGCGCTGACCACGTTGCCGATGGGCGGCGGCAAGGGCGGCTCGGACTTCGACCCCAAGGGCAAGAGCGATGCAGAAGTGATGCGCTTCTGCCAGGCCTTCATCTCCGAACTGTTCCGCCATGTGGGCTCGGACACCGACGTGCCAGCCGGCGATATCGGCGTGGGCGGCCGGGAAGTGGCCTTCATGGCCGGCATGTACAAGAAGCTGGCCAACCGCGCCGATTGCGTGTTCACCGGCAAGGGCCTGGCCTTTGGCGGCTCGCTGATCCGCCCCGAAGCCACCGGCTTTGGCACCGTCTACTTTGCGCAGGAAATGCTCAAGACCCGTGGCAAGAGCTTCGAAGGCCTGACGGTCTCGGTCTCGGGTTCGGGCAACGTGGCGCAGTTCGCCATCGACAAGGCCATGGCGCTGGGCGCCAAGGTGGTGTCGGCCTCCGACTCCTCGGGCACCATCTACGACGCTGCCGGTTTTGACGGCGACAAGCTGGTCAAGCTGATGGACATCAAGAACAAGCAATACGGCCGCGTCAGCGACTACGCCAAGCAAGTGTCCGGCGTGGAGTACTACGAAGGCAAGACCCCATGGTTCATCAAGGCCGATGTGGCGCTGCCCTGCGCGACCCAGAACGAGCTGGAACTGTCCGACGCCCAGACCCTGATCGCCAACGGCGTGCTCTGCGTGGCCGAGGGCGCCAACATGCCTTGCACCATCGAAGCGGCCAAGGCCTTTGAAAAGGCCGGCGTGCTCTACGCACCCGGCAAGGCATCGAACGCCGGCGGCGTCGCTACCTCGGGCCTGGAGATGAGCCAGAACGCGCTGCGTCTGAGCTGGCCTGCTGCCGAAGTTGACCAGCGCCTGTTCGAGATCATGGAAGGCATCCACTCGGCCTGCGTCAAGTACGGCCAGCGCGACGATGGCACGGTGAGCTACATCGATGGCGCCAACATCGCCGGCTTTGTGAAGGTGGCCGACGCCATGCTGGCCCAAGGTGTGCTGTAATCGGCCTGCGCCTGATTGCCCCACCCCAAGGAGCCGCAAGGCTCCTTTTTTCATGGGTCCGCAGGCGCGCGCCTCTCCCCCGTTCCGCCGCAGCAGCCGCCGCTTGGTGCCGGCTGCCGCTGCCCTGACAAGCTTCCCGACGTGCACGCTGTTGATACCCCTCTCTGCCTGGGCCTGGCAGGCCCCACCGCCTCCGGCAAGACCGGCGCTGCCATTGCGCTGGCGCAGCAACTGGGCGCGGTGCGGCCGGTTGAGATCATCAGCGTGGATTCGGCCCTGATCTACCGCGGCATGGACATTGGTTCGGCCAAGCCCAGCCTGCAGGAGCAGGCCGGCATAGCGCACCATCTGCTCGATATCCGCGACCCCTTGGACGCCTACAGCGCAGCAGAGTTTGTGCACGACGCGCTGGCGCTGGTGGCGCAAATCCATGCGCGGGGCGGCATCAGCTTGCTGGTGGGCGGCACCATGCTGTATTTCAAGGCGCTGATGGATGGCATGGACGACATGCCTGCCGCCGACCCGGCGGTGCGCGCCCAGCTCGATGCCGAGGCGGCCGTCCATGGCTGGCCGCATATGCATGGGCTGCTGGCGCAGGTAGATCCGGTCACTGCGCAGCGCCTGGCGCCCGGCGACAGCCAGCGGGTGCAGCGTGCGCTGGAGGTCTGGCGGCTCAGCGGCCAGCCGCTGTCGTATTTCCATGCGCAGCCAAAGCGCCCGTCGCCATTGCTGCAGCTGGCACCCGGTTTTCAGCTTTTCAGCCTGGAGCCCAGCGACCGTGCCTGGCTGCATGCGCGCATTGCACTGCGCTACGACCAGATGCTGGCCCAGGGCTTTTTGGCCGAGGTGCTGCAGTTGCGTGCGCGCGGCGATCTGGATCGGAACCTGCCATCGATGCGCTGCGTGGGCTACCGCCAGATGTGGGAGATGCTCGACAGCTGTGCCCAGCAAGGCATTGCCGTGCAGACCGAAAGCGATGTACCGCCCGCGTTGTGGGCAGAGATGCGCGACAAGGGCATTGCCGCTACCCGCCAGCTGGCCAAGCGCCAGATCACCTGGCTGCGCAGCATGCCTGCCCGCCAGGCCATTGCCTGCGATGCGCCCGGTGCGCTGGACCAATGGCTGCAGGCCGCCGGCGCACGCCTGGCCGCGGCCCACTGATTAGCGCTCATCCACACCATGCCAAGTCAACCGCAAGAGACCCCTCCGCCTGCGGGCAGCCGCATCGCCCAACGCCTGGCCGGCGCGCATTTTCAGGATGCCTGGTGCATCCACACTGCGCAGACCGGCGCGCCCGCGCTGGCCTATTTTCTGGCCGCCGTCGCGCGCACGCCGCGCTGGATTGAGTGGTGCATGCAGGCCCGCAACCGGGTCGGTCACATCGTCGGGCTCAAGGACCTGGGCACCCTCTCCCAGATCGACCCGCAGCGCCCCGCCAGCGCCTACCAGCCAGGCGAGCGCGTGGGCGTATTTACCGTGCTGGAGAACCGCGCCGATGAAGCGCTGATCGGCGACAGCGACAAGCATCTGAACGTGGTGCTCAGCATCCACCGCGCGCCTGTGGCCGGCCGCGAGGACCAGGTCGCCATCACCGTCACGACGGTGGTGCATGTCCACAACCTGCTCGGCCATTTGTACATGCTGCCAGTGGCGCCTATGCACCGGCGCATTGCGCCCGCGGTGCTGGCCGCGCTGGGGCGCGTGCAGCCAGCAGCTGCCTGAGCGGTGGGAGGCGGCCATGGCCACGGCAGTGCAAAAGAGCCGCAGCCTTGATAGCCAAATCGTGTCATGGCGTCATAATCCATAGCCATGGATCACCATCACACCCCACCGCCCAGCCCCGCCCCGGCCTCCAGCCACCCCGGCTGGCGGGACCAGGCGATTGCGAAGATCGAAGCCGATTACCAGCGCAGTGCCGACACCCACCTGATTCCGCTGAACCTGCCCTGCTATGCGCAGGCGGGGATTGATCTCTACCTCAAGGACGAATCGACCCACCCCACCGGCAGCCTCAAGCACCGGCTGGCGCGTTCGCTGTTTCTCTACGCGCTGTGCAATGGCTGGGTGCATGAGGGCACAACGATTGTCGAGGCCTCCAGCGGCTCCACGGCCGTGAGCGAGGCCTATTTTGCGCGCCTGCTGGGCCTGCCCTTTGTCGCGGTGATGCCGCAGTCCACCTCGCCCGAGAAGGTTGCGCAGATTGAATTTCTCGGCGGGCGCTGCCACTTTGTCGGCCATGCCGGCGAAGTCTATGATGCCGCCCGTGCGCTGGCCCAGCGCACCGGCGGCCACTACATGGACCAGTTCACCTATGCCGAACGCGCCACCGACTGGCGCGGCAACAACAACATCGCGCAGAGCATGTTCCAGCAGATGCGCATGGAGCGCCACCCCGTTCCGCGCTGGATCGTGGTGGGCGCAGGCACCGGGGGCACCAGCGCCACCATTGGCCGCTTTGTGCGCTACATGCGCTTCAACAGCCAGGTCTGCGTGGCGGACCCGGAAGGCAGCGTATTCCATGCCTACTGGCGCAGCGGCGACGCCAGCCTGACAGCGCCTGGCTCGCGCATCGAGGGCATCGGCCGCCCGCGCGTCGAGCCCAGCTTCATCCGTGGCGTGGTGGACCATATGGAGGTCGTCAGCAACCGCGAATCGGTCACGGCCATGGCGCTGCTGGGCGATGTGCTGGGCCGCAAGGTGGGGCCTTCCACCGGCACCAACATGGTGGCCATGCTGCGCCTGGCCGATGGCATGCGCCAGCGGGGCGAAACCGGCTCGCTGCTCAGCCTGCTGTGCGACGCTGGCGAGCGCTACCTGCCCACTTACTACCACCGCGAATGGGTCAGCACCCATTTTGGCGACTGCGATGCCACGCAGCAGGCACTGCTGACTTTGCTGCACGGCCGGCACTGAGCCCCATCAGGTAACCACGCATCCAGTTGCGGCTCGCCCGGCAAAACAGCAGCACGGTGCCGCTGGCGACCGAGCCCGGCTTACTTGCCGACCAGGTCGCTCAGCTTCTGGGCTTCAAACTCGGCTTCGCGCTGCGCATCGCAAGGCACGCAATCGCCCACCTTGCTCTGCACCGACAGCTTCTCGATGGCCGCCCAGAGCATGGTGATCTGCTGCTCATGGCCGGCAGCGCTGTCGATGATGCCGCGCATGGCCTTGGACAGCGGGTCGTCCTCTTGCGTCACGCCGTAGGCGGCAAACTTCTGCTCTGCCGGGGCTTCGGTCACATCGGCACTGGCACCCTGGCGCGAGGCAATGATGCGGGCTGGAATGCCCACGGCCGTGGCACCGGCAGGCACGGGCTTGATGACCACCGCATTGCTGCCGATCTTCGCGCCATCGCCCACCTCAAAGCCGCCCAGCACCTTGGCGCCCGCTGCCACCACCACGTTCCTGCCCAACGTGGGATGGCGCTTGGCGCCCTTGTAGAGCGTGGTGCCACCGAGCGTGACGCCGTGGTAGATGGTGCAGCCGTCGCCGACGACAGCCGTCTCACCGATCACGACACCCATGCCGTGGTCGATGAAGACATTGCGGCCAATCTGCGCGCCGGGGTGGATCTCGATGCCGGTCAGCCAGCGGGCCATGTGCGAGATGAAACGGCCCGTCCATTTGAATCCATGGTTCCAGCACCAGTGCGCAGGGCGCTGCATCCAGATCGCATGCAGACCTGGATAACAGGTGACAACCTCCCAACGGCTGCGGGCAGCGGGGTCGCGGTCCAGGATGCACTGAATATCGGAGCGCAGGCGGTCAAACATGGAAACAATGGTTATATAAATATTCGAGGGTCCGCCAGTCTATCGTTTTGCGGCCTCGGCCGTGCGCAGCATAGCCTTGGCAACACCTCTCAGTATGTGGATTTCCTCCTGGGTCAGTTGCGCGCGGTTGAACATCTGGTTGAGCCGGGGCATCAGCTTCTTGGGGGCCTCGAGATCCAGAAAGCCGATCTCGGCCAGCGCCTGCTGCCAGTGCGCCAGCATGCCTGCCACCTGCTGCGCATCGGCGCGCTCGCCCCGGGCTGCGGCATCGCTCACGCCATAACCGCCCAGCGCCTGGCGCCAGTCATAGGCCACCACCTGCACCGCCGAGGCCAGGTTCAGCGAGCCAAAATCCGGATTGGTCGGAATCGACAGCGCCACATGGCAGCGGTACACATCCTCATTGGCCATGCCATAGCGCTCGCAGCCAAACAAAAAGGCCACGCCGGTCTCGCCGCTGGGGTGGGCGGCTGTGGCGTCGCTGGCTGCGAGGGTGGCTGCAGGGCTGGTGTCTTCATCCAGCGGAACCGGCCCAGGCTGTGCCGCCAGCGCGCCCTGCAGCAGCAGCGCAAAGTGCTCGCGCGGCGTGCGGGCAGGCGGGCCAAAATCACGCGGGGTCATCGCGGTGGCGCACAGGTGGCTCATGCCATCCAGGGCCTCGTCCACCGACTGCACAATGCGGCAGTTGGCCAGCACATCGAGCGCGCCGCTGGCGCGTTGGATGGTTTCTTCCTTGCGCAGCACATTGCTCCAGCGCGGGCGCACCAGCACCAGGTCATCGAAACCCATGGTCTTGATGGCACGGGCAGCGGCGCCCACATTGCCGGCATGGCTGGTTTCGATCAGAACAAAACGGGTTTTCATAGACAGGTCGGGCAAAAAGGGGCATGTACCAGCGAAAAAAATCGAGCGCAGGTACAATCTAGCCCCTATTGTCGCTGCCGCATCGCCGGCCGCGATCTACCAGCCGCTCTTGCCCCAGCGTTTCGCAGCGTTTTTGCTGCCCCACTTACGCCCACACAATTTATGTCGTCCTCCTCCCTGCACCCCATGCTCAACATGGCCATCAAGGCCGCTCGCGCTGCTGGCGCCATCATCAACCGTGCCGCGCTTGACGTGGAATCGGTGCGGGTTTCGACCAAACAGGTGAACGACTTTGTGACCGAAGTGGACCAGGCCTCCGAGCAAGCGATCATCGAGACCCTGCTGACCGCCTACCCTGACCACGGCATCCTCGCCGAAGAATCGGGCAACGAATACGGCAACCCCCGCTCCAACCACATCTGGATCATCGATCCGCTGGACGGCACTACCAACTTCATCCACGGCTTCCCCGTCTACTGCGTCAGCATCGCGCTGGCCGTGAACGGCCGCATCGAGCAAGCCGTCGTCTACGACCCCACCCGCAACGACCTGTTCACCGCCACCCGTGGCCGTGGCGCGTTTTTGAACGAGCGCCGCATCCGCGTGTCCAAGCGCACCCTGCTGCGCGACACCCTGATCACCACCGGCTTCCCCTTCCGTCCAGGCGACAACTTCAAGCAGTACATGGCCATGCTGGGCGATGTGATGCAGCGCACCAGCGGCGTGCGCCGCCCTGGCGCAGCGGCACTGGACCTGGCCTATGTGGCCGCTGGTTTCAGCGACGGTTTCTTTGAAACGGGTCTGAGCATCTGGGATGTCGCAGCCGGCTCGCTGCTGGTGACCGAGGCTGGTGGCCTGGTCGGCAACTTCACTGGTGAAGCCGACTTCCTGGAACAACGCGAAGTGCTGGCCGGCACGCCCCGCATCTACGGCCAGCTGGTGCCTATCCTTGCCAAGTACAGCAAGTTCGCCAGCGCTGGTGACAAGGCCGGTGTGCGCCAGGCGCTGAACGACGACGGCGCCGAGCCCGCTGCAGACACCCCGGCCGAGCCAGACGCTGAGCAAGCCGAGTAAATCTCCGTGCTCAACTACGACAAAGCCCACAGGCCATGCCTGTGGGCTTTGTCTATGGGCGATCAGAAAATCGACTAACTATCAGTTGCCAAACACGATCTGGGCGATCACGCCGGAGGCAATGGCCACTAGCAGGTAGTCACCGCCATTCTGGATCCAGTGGTAGCCGCGTGGCGGTGCGCTCAAGCGGTGGCCACGCCAGTCGTTGACGACATAGCCGTGCGCCCGGTACTGCGGCGGCACCCGCGAGCCCTTGACCCAGCGGTGGTCCGGGCCAGCACCCCGGTGGTTGCGTACATCGGGCCGGTGCGAATCATGACGGCGATCGGGCTGCGCATGGCCCCGGTTATCGTAGCGGTGGGAGTCCTGCGCAGGGCGCGGCTGGGCTTGCACGCTGACGGCACCCGCACCCAAGGTCGCGACCAGCGCGGCAGCGGCTGCGCGGTTCATCCAAGTTGTCATTGCGTTTTTCATCGGGACCTCCTGTACTTGACGCAAGGCACCATCGCCTCGCTTGCAATCCATGATGGCGCAAGCAACACCGCAAATAGGTAGGAATCTGCCAGCTTTACCGGAATTTTCGAGGCCGTGCAGCGGGCTTTACATTCGCATCGGGGTGTTAAACCTCTTCAAAATGGGGGCGGGTAGGCCGGCGGTTTACGCCTGGGCGGATAAGGCCTGTGCCTGGCGTGAACGCCTGGGAAATCCGCGCTCCATCAGCGAGTGGATGCCAACTTGCTCCCGCCGATACGGTAATATGCACACCCCGCTCGGCCCCGGGGCCCCCGGCCAGCCTTGTATGATGCGCATTGCGGCCACAGGCAGACCGCCGCAGGCGCCCCTCCCCCGGGTGCGCTGCTGGTCAAGCCGCCTCGACAAGGCCCCTACCAACCCTCTTTACCCCTGCCATCCCGGGCTGGCTTCTTCCCCACCCGACCAACCATAGATGAGTTCAAACCCCATGGAAAATCCAACGCTTACCAAAGCCGATTTTTCATCGCATACCCCCATGATGCAGCAGTACCACGCTGCCAAAGTGGATCACCCCAACACCCTGCTGTTCTACCGCATGGGGGACTTTTACGAGCTGTTTTATGGCGATGCCGAGAAGGCCGCGCAGCTGCTCAATATCACCTTGACCCAACGCGGCCAGTCGGCCGGCCAGCCGATTCCGATGGCGGGCGTGCCCTTCCATGCGCTGGAGAACTACCTGGGCCGTTTGCTCAAGCTCGGCGAATCGGTGGCGATCTGCGAGCAGGTGGGCGAAGTGGGGGCCAGCAAGGGGCCGGTGGAGCGCAAGGTGGTGCGCGTCGTCACGCCAGGCACGGTGACCGACAGCGAGCTGATGAGCGACAAGGCCGAGGCCATGCTGCTGGTGGTGCACCAGGCCCAGCGCGCCCGCTGCGGCCTGGCCTGGCTGAGCGTGACCCAGGGCAAGATTTTCCTGGCCGAGTGCACCCATGAAGAGCTGCCCGCCTGGATTGCGCGCATCGCGCCCAGCGAAGTGGCCTACAGCGCCGGCGCCTCGCAGCGCTTTGAACAATCGCTGTACCAGCTGCGCAGCAGCGGCGTGCTGACCTGCCCGCTGGCGCTGCGCCCCGACTGGCAGTTCGACGAAAAGCTGGGCGAGCGCAAGCTGCTGGAGCAGCTGGGCGCCGCCAGCCTGCAGGCCTGGAATGCGCAGACCCTGTATGCCGCCCATGCGGCCGCTGGCGCGCTGCTCACCTATGCCGAGCACACCCAGGGCCGCAACCTGCCCCATGTGCAGACCATCCATGTCGTGCGCGACGATGCACTGATCGACCTGCCGGCGACCACGCGCCGCAACCTGGAGCTGGTCAAGACCTTGCGCGGTGAAGACAGCCCCACCTTGTTCTCGCTGATCGATACCTGCCAGACCGGCATGGGCAGCCGCCTGCTCAAGAGCTGGTTGCTCGAACCCAGCCGCGACCGCAGCGATGCGCGCGCGCGCCTGGGCGCCATCGGCGTGCTGCGCGGCGACAGCGACACGCTGTCTGCCGCACCGTGGCAGATCCTGCGCACCGAGCTCAAGGGCGTCTCCGATGTGGAGCGCATCACCGCCCGCATCGCGCTGCGCCAGGTGCGCCCGCGTGAGCTGGTGGCCCTGGGTTTGACCTTGCAAAAGGCGCAGCAGCTGGCGCGCAATGCCGCCGCACCTGCGCCGTTGCTGGGCGAGATTTTTGAGGCGCTGCAACCGCCCTTGGATGCGATGGAGCTGCTGATCCGCTCGATCGCGCCCGAGCCCGCGGCGCTGGTGCGCGATGGCGGCGTGATTGCCGAGGGCTTTGATGCCGAGCTGGACGAGCTGCGCGCGATCCAGACCAACTGCGATGCCTTTTTGCTGGACCTGGAGACGCGCGAGAAAGCGCGCACCGGCATCAGCAACCTGCGCGTGCAGTTCAACAAGGTGCATGGCTTCTATATCGAAGTCACCAGCAGCCACAAGGACAAGGTGCCCGACGACTACCGCCGCCGCCAGACCTTGAAGAACGCCGAGCGCTTCATCACCCCCGAGCTGAAAACCTTCGAGGACAAGGCGCTGTCGGCCCAGGAGCGCGCCCTGCAGCGCGAGAAATGGCTGTACGAGCAGGTGCTGGACCAGCTGCAGCCGCAGGTGACGGCGCTGTGCCGCGTCGGCCAAGCGATTGCATCGCTGGATGCGCTGTGCGCACTCGCCGAGCGCTCGCTGACCTTGAACTGGTGCGCCCCCCAGTTTGTGCCCGAGCCCTGCATCGACATCGATGCGGGCCGCCACCCGGTCGTGGAAGCACGCCTGGCCGAGACCTCCAACGCCTCGTTCATCGCCAACAACACGCGGCTGTCGAGCCTGCAGCGCCTGCAGATCATCACCGGCCCCAACATGGGCGGTAAATCGACCTATATGCGCCAGGTGGCGCTGATTGCGCTGCTGGCCAGCATGGGCAGCTATGTGCCCGCCACGCGCTGCCTGCTCGGGCCGATCGATGCGATCCACACCCGCATCGGCGCGGCCGATGACCTGGCGAATGCCCAATCCACCTTCATGCTGGAGATGACCGAGGCCGCACAGATCCTGCACAGCGCCACGCCCTACAGCCTGGTGCTGATGGACGAGATTGGCCGGGGCACCAGCACCTTTGACGGGCTGGCGCTGGCCAGCGGCATTGCGACGCACCTGCATGACAAGACCAAGGCGCTGGCCTTGTTCGCCACCCATTACTTTGAGCTGACCGAGCTGCCGGCCAAGGCCAAGCATGCGATCAACATGCATGTGGCCGCCACCGAGGCGGGCAGCGACATCGTGTTTTTGCACGAGCTGCAACCGGGCCCGGCCAGCCGCAGCTATGGCGTGCAGGTGGCCAAGCTCGCCGGCATGCCGGCGCCCGTACTCAGCCATGCCCGCCATGCGCTGGCCGCGCTCGAATCGCGCCAGCAGGCAGGCGACTCCCAGGTGGACCTGTTTGCCCAACCGGCTTCGGCCGAGACCCCGACCCCCAGCGCCGTCGAGGCGCAACTGCGCGAGCTGCAACCCGACACGTTGACACCGCGCGACGCACTCGATCTACTGTATTCACTCAAGCGACTCGCTGACAAGTCATGACCTATTGTGTAGCCATCAAGCTGAACGCCGGCCTGGTGTTCCTCTCCGACTCCCGTACCAATGCGGGCCTGGACCATATCAGCACCTTCCGCAAGATGATGGTGTATGAGAAGCGCGGCGAGCGCTTCATGGTGCTGCTGTCTGCCGGCAATCTGTCGATCTCGCAATCGGTGCGCGAGATTTTGCAGACCCAGCAGCTCGAAGACGAGAACGGCGGCCCGCCCATCACCATCTGGAACGCCAAGAGCATGTTCGACGCCACCCGCGTGCTCGGTGCCGCCGTGCGCCATATCCAGGAGCGCGACGGCAAGGCGCTGGAGCGCGCCGGCGTGGACTTCAACTGCAGCCTGGTGTTTGGCGGCCAGATCGCCGGCGAAAGCCCGCGCCTGTTCCAGGTCTACTCAGCCGGCAACTTTATCGAGGCCACGGCCGAGACCCCCTACTTCCAGATCGGCGAAGCCAAGTACGGCAAGCCCGTGCTGGACCGCGTGCTGACCCCTACGACGCCGCTCAACGAAGCAGCCAAGTGTGCACTGGTCTCCATGGACAGCACGCTCAAATCCAACCTGTCGGTGGGACTGCCGCTGGACCTGGTGGTTTATGAAACCGACGCGCTCGCCTGCGACAACATCGCCTGCATCGACGAGTTCAACCAGTACTTCCGCATGGTGCGTAACACCTGGGGCGACAAGCTGCGCCAGGCCTTTGACAGCATCGAAGACCCGCACTGGGACAGTGGCGACAATGCAGCGTCCATCCAGCCGGACAGCAGCGCGATCCGGCCGGTAAAGAAGATCACCAACTCCAACGTGATGCTCTAAATGGATGTGGTAGCGCGGGGCTCGCAAGGCCCCAGCGCTGGCACTCAGCCATGCACCAGGTTCGGGTTCTGCGCCAGCTGCAGGGCAATCGCGCGGCAGGTGCGCAGCAGCGGCTGGATGTAGGCAGCCTGCACGTCCTCGCGCTGGCGGAACAGCAAGGTGCTGACGCTGATGGCGGCCACGGGGCTGCCGTCCGGCCCCAAGACGGCGGCGCCAAAGCAGTAGATGCCCTCTTCATTCTCCTGCGCATCGGTGGACCAGCCACGCTCGCGCACCTCGTCCACCTGCTGCTGCAGCGCCTTGGCATCGCCCACGGTCTGCGCGGTCAGCGGCGCATAGCTCAGCGCTGCCATCAATGCGCTGGCCTCGGGCTGCGGCAATGCGGCCAGATAGGCCTTGCCGACGGCGGTGGAGTACAGGTTCACGCTGGTGCCAATGCGCGATGACATCTGCACAGCGCTGTCGCTTTCGAGCTTTTCGATATAGACCATGCTGTGGCCCGACGGCACGGCGAAATGGATGGTCTCCTGTGTCGCATCGCGCAAATCACGCAGCGCCGGTGTAGCGGCCAGACGCAGGCCCGAGCGGCTCCAGCTGCGGCTGGCGAGTTGCACCAGGCGCGGGCCCAGGGTCCAACAGCGCGTCGACCCGGCCTCCACCAGCATGCGCTCGGCCTGCAGCGCCGCCACGATGCGGTGCACTGTGGGCCGCGGAAAGCCCGTCGCCTTGGCTATTTCTGCAATGCCCAGGGGCTCGCTGCTGTCGGCCACCAGTTGCAGCACACGCATGAACTTGGAAAACGCTGCCGTGCCGGCAACACTGCTTTCAGAAGACGAAGTAGCCATGTTTGGATCCCATACTGCGCAGAGCATACCCCAGCGCAGGCCAGGTCACGGCCGCCAGCCGCAGGCGATGCACGGTTGGCGCAGGGCGGCATGCCTGCGGCCGTCGCAGCCCTGCGCTGGCCGAAGCCTTCATTTTTTCCATAGGCATGCGGACCCGCACCTTTTGCAGCAATGCATTCCGAACAGTGACTCTGGAAAATCCGTATCCACGATGCCGGCGGCCCGTTACGATGTCGCATCCCCACGCTCCGCTGCCCTCGTCCGCCATGCGCTTTGACCTGCAAGACCTGCGCCTTTTTGTCCATACGCTGGAGTCCGGCACCATCACCCAGGGGGCCGAGCGCTGCCATATCACGTTGGCATCGGCCAGCGAGCGCATCCGGGGCATGGAGACGGTGCTGGGCGCGCCGCTGCTCCACCGCAGCAAGCGCGGGGTAACAGCCACCGAAGCGGGGGCCGTGCTGCTGCCCCATGCACGCCGCATGCTGCTGCAGATGGAGCAGCTGGCCGGCGACATGCAGGCCTTTGGCCAGGGCCTGGGCACGCGCATCGAGCTGCTGGCCAATACCTCGGCGATCAGCGAACACCTGATTGCGCCGCTGGGCGCCTTCATGCAGGCCAACCCGCAGCTGCGGCTGGAGCTGCGCGAATGCACCAGCGATGCAATTGCCCGTGCGCTGGTGGCCGGTGAAGCCGACATGGGCGTGCTCTCCAACGCCGTGCCTGCGGGCAGCCTGCACACCCAGGTCTGGCGCGATGACCCACTGGTGCTGCTGGGGACGACGCGCCTGTTGAGCGCCCTGCCCCAGGACGTGCAGCTGAACCACCTCAAGGACATTGCGCTGCTGGGCCTGCTGCCCCAGCATGCGCTGCACCAGCTGATGGCCGCGCAGGCGCTGCAGGCGGGTGTGGCCCTGCGCTACCGCGCACTGGCCCCGCACCTGGAAGCGCTGTGCGACTGGGTCGCGATGGGCCTGGGCGCCGCACTGGTGCCACGCACCGCTGCAGAATGCGCCACCTTGCGCTGGCCCCAGGCCCGGCTGCGCCTGCGGCCGCTGAGCTCCGACTGGGCCGCGCGCCAGCTGGTGCTGGCCTGCCGCGACCCGGCCCAGCTGCCGCCCCAGGCGCTGCGGCTGTGGAGGTTTTTACAAGGGGCCGCCCACTAGCCAGCCGCAACAGGTACCCGCAGGCGCCCCCGCCAAGCCCCGCATAGCCGACGGCCTGCCCGGCCTTTGCGCCGGGCGCCCCGATCTTGTGCAACACTTGCGCGCTTATGTTTTCTCGCCTCTCTGTTTACCTGGCGCCCATGCTGCTGTGCGCCGCCGCCCCTGCCCTGGCTGCAGGCTTTGATGACTGTCCCCAGTTCTTTGCGGGCAAGCCGCCCAGTACCAGCGCCTACGGCCAGTTGCGACAGATCTGTCTGGATGAATTTGCCGTACTGCATTCAGGCCAGACCAAGACGCCGATCTTTGTAGCGCAGCGCCTGAACGCCCGCATGCTGGATAAGGCCAAGGACTTGAAGCGCAGCGACAAGTTCTACGCAGAATCCCGCCTTCCTTCGGCAGACCGAGCCCAGTTGTCTGACTACAAGCACTCAGGATTCAGCCGTGGCCATATGGCTGCGGCAGGGGATATGAGTACCAAGCAGGGCAAGGCCCAAAGCTACTCGCTGGCCAATATGGTGCCGCAGGACCCGACCCAGAACGGCAAGCCCTGGTCGCAGATCGAGCAGGACACGCGCCGCTACATCCGCCGCGCCCAGGGCGATGTGTTTGTCATCACCGGCCCGGTGTTTGGCAAGCAGCGGCGCACCATTGGCGAGGGCCAGGTCTGGGTGCCCGATGCCGTGTTCAAGATGGTCTATGACCCGGCCACCGGCCAGCGCTGGGTGCATCTGCAGGACAACCAGCCATCGGCCAAGGCCGGCAAGCCCCTGAGCTACGAAGAGTTTGTGCAACGCACGGGCATTCGCCTGCTGGACTGAGCACCGCCTTCCGACCCACAAAAAAGGCCCATGCTGCAGTGCGCAGGCATGGGCCTTTTTTGCGGGTTGACGGTGCAGATCAGTGGTCGTTGGCGGCATCCAGGAACGCCGTGCCCTCGGTCAGCGGCGCAAAGCGGTAGGACGCAGGGGTGCGGCTGAGCTTGACCGGAGCGCCCAGGCCGGTGTAGTCGCCCATCTTCACGACCATCTCGCGGTGCGCGGTATGCGGGGCTTGCAAGGCCTGCTCCACATTCAGCACCGGCGCGGCGGGCACGCCGATGGCCATCAGGTCTTCGGCCAGCTGCACGCCGTCATGTGCGGCAAACGCTTGTTCCAGCAGCGGCTTGAGCACATCGCGGTGGACCGAGCGCTGGCCGGCGGTGGCAAAGCGCGGGTCGTCGGCCAGGCCCTCCTGCCCCAGGTGCTGGCACATCAGGCGGAACTGGCGGTCGTTGCCCACAGCCAGAAAAATCGGCGCCTTGCCGGTGTTCACGACATCGTAGGGGTAGATGTTGGGATGGGCATTGCCGGAGCGGCCAGGGATCTTGCCGTTCATGAACCAGTTGGCGGCATGCGGGTGCAGCAGCGAGATGCCGGCGTCGTACAGCGAGGCATCGACCAATTGGCCCAGGCCGCTGCGGCCGCGCTCATGCAGCGCCAGCAGCACGCCGATGACGGCATTGAGGCCGGTGACCATGTCGACCACCGGCAGGCCCACGCGCAGCGGGTCGCGGTCGGCCTCGCCGTTGATGCTCATCAGCCCGGCCATGGCCTGGATGGCGGCGTCATAACCGGGCAGGCTGCCCAGCGGGCCATCGGCACCAAAGCCGGTGACACGGCACCAGACCAGGTGCGGAAACTGCTGCTGCATCTGCTCGTAGCCAATGCCCCATTTCTCCATCGTGCCGGTCTTGAAGTTCTCGACCACCACATCGGCCTGTGCCATCAGGGCGCGCACCTGGGCCTGGCCTTCGGCACTGGCCAGGTCCATGAACTGTACGCGCTTGTTGCGGTTCAGCCCCAGGTAGTACGAGGCCACGCCATCGCGGAACGGCGGGCCCCAGCTGCGCGTGTCGTCGCCTTGCGGCGGCTCGACCTTGAGCACATCGGCACCATGGTCACCCAGGATCTGGCCGCACAGCGGCCCGCCCAGAATACGCGAGAGATCGAGCACCTTGATGCCCTGCAAAGCGCCACCATGGGCCGCCTGTGTTGTTGTCATGTCCGTTTTCCGTTGGGTCAGTCCAGCGTCACACCCGACTGCTGAACCACTGCCTGCCACTTGTCCACTTCGGTGGCGATGAAGCGCCCCAGGTAGGCAGGCGAGCGATCGGGTGAAGCCTCCAGGCCCTGCGCGGCAAAGGCCTTTTTCACACTGTCCGAATCCAGCGCCCTGGAGAAGGCCTGGTTGAGCACCTGCACACGCTCGGGCGGCGTGCCCTTGGGAGCCACAACACCGAAGAAGACACTCACGTCATACCCGGCCATGCCCTGCTCGGCCACGGTGGGAATGTCGGGCAAGGCGCTGGAGCGGCGCGCGGTGGCGACGCCCAGCGGCTTGACCTTGCCTGCCTTGATATAGGGCATGGCCGTGAGGATATCCGTAAAGCTCATGTCGACCTGTCCCGCCAGCAAATCATTGAGCGCCGGGCCCGTGCCCTTGTAAGGGATGTGCTGCAGCTTGGTGCCGGCCAGGTTGTTGAACAGGACCCCGGCCAGGTGCGACGAAGCGCCATTGCCCGACGACGCGAAATTGAGCTTGCCCGGATGGGCCTTGTCCAGCGCGATCAGGCCCTGCACGTTGTCGGCCGGCAGGCTCGCCTTGACAACCAGGATATTGGGCAGGTAGCCCACATAGATGATGGGCGCGTAGCTGGTGCGCGGGTCGTAGCTGATCGACTTGTACAGGCTCTTGTTGATCGCCAGCGGGCCCGAGGTGCCGAACATGATGGTGTAGCCATCAGGCTTGGCGCGCGCCACATACTCGGCGCCGATATTGCCACCCGCGCCCGCGCGGTTTTCCACCACCACGCTCTGGCCCAGCTCACGCGTCAGCTCCGTCGCCAGAATGCGGGCCATCGCATCGGTGGGGCCACCGGGCGGGAAAGGCACGGTGAACATGATCGGGCGGTCGGGAAACTTGTCAGCGGCCTGCGCCGATGCCATACCCAATCCACCCAGCCCACCCAGGCAAGCGAGGGCGAGCGCGGCCGCGTTCAACGAAAATTTTTGCATTTTGTCTCCATGGATTCAGGAATGCAGGTCTGGTGCCTGCGTGTTGATCTCGGCGTCTGCGCCGGTCTGCGGACAGGCGAATCAGGCCAGCCACTCTTGCGGGATGGACTCGCTGGCCAGCGGGTCGCGCGGCAGCACCCGGTGCAGCAGCACCAGTTGCGACAGGCGCAGGCGCTCGGCCGATGCGATCTGGCCGGCTTCCCAGGCCATCGCAATGGCGGTGGTGCAGTTGTACAGACCGGTGGCGGCCTGGCGGGCCAGCACCGCGCCGCCGTCTTGCGCGGCACGCTCGGCCAGCGCACTGGCGCGGGCCAGTGCGGCATCCAGCGCCTGGCGGTAGCCGGCACTGATGCGGCAGTCCGCCAGCAGGCCTTGCAGGTAGGCCTGCAGCACCGGCAGCGAGCCTTCACGCTGGATGGCGCGCACGACATCGAGCGCAACGATATTGCTGGTGCCTTCCCAGATGGAGCCCAGGTGCGCATCGCGCACCAGGCGGGGGTCCGTCCATTCCTCGATGTAGCCGCAACCGCCGCGCACTTCCATCGCGTCACCGGTCACCTTGCGCGCATCGCGGCAGGCGCGGAACTTGATCATCGGCGTCAGGATGCGCAGCAGCGCATAGGCCTCCTTGTCACCCGCGTCCGAGCGCATCAGGGTCTGCGCGGTCTGGAACACCATCGACCGCGCCTGCTCGGCGGGCACGCGCAGCTTGTCCAGCTGGCGCTGCATCAGCGGCATGTCCTGCAGGCGCTTGCCAAAGGCCACGCGCTCGCTGGCCACAAACTCGGCCTCGGCGACTGCGCGGCGCATCATGCCGGCCGAGCGCACGCCGTTGGACAGGCGCGAGTTGTTGACCATGTCGGCCATCTGCACAAAGCCCCGGCCCTGCTCGCCAATCAGGTAGGCCATCGCGCCTTCCATGCGGATCTCGCCGCTGGCCATTGACTTGGTGCCCAGCTTGTCCTTGAGGCGGATGATGCGGTAGTGGTTCTGGCTGCCGTCATCGAGCTGGCGGGGCAGCAGGAACAGCGAGATGCCCTTCATGCCAGCGGGTGCGCCTTCCACGCGGGCCAGCACCATCGCAAACTCGGCATCGGGGTTGGAGCAGAACCACTTGTCGCCCGTCACCCGCCAGCTGCCGTCGGCCTGCGGTTGCGCCAGGGTCTGGGTATTGGAGATGTCGGAGCCGGCGGCCTGCTCGGTCATGAACATGGCGCCCTGGGCCTGGCTGTCCCAGTCCAGCGACAGCAGCTGCGGCAGGTACTTGGCGACCAGCTCCGGCGCACCGAATTTCTTCAACGTGCGGGTCAGCGAGTCGGTCATCGACAAGGGGCAGCACAGGCCAAACTCGGACTGCACGAACAGGTAGGTCAGCGCATATTTGACGATGGGCGGCATCTTGCCCTGCCAGCCCAGCATGTCGTCGCGGTGCGAGATCGCCTGCAGCCCGAATTCGCCATAGGCGATGCGCTCCAGCTCTTCATAGGCCGGGTGCTTGATGATGCGCTGGCGGTCTTGCCCGGCGCGGCTGCGGTGCTCCAGGGTGGGCGGGTTCTTGTCGGCAATGCTGGCCAGCTCATCGATGCGGCCGCCGGCCAGCTCGCCCATGCGCTGCAGATAGGGCTGCAGATGGGCCAGCAGATCGGCGGGCAGGTAAAGCTGCAGCAGCTGCTGCAAAGCCGGGTCGGTGCTGTAGAAATTGCTGCCGTGGCGATCGGGCACGGGGTGGTCATGGGCGTGTGCCACCTGCGCGATGGCGCTGCGCTGGGATGGGTCCGGTGCGGACATGCGGGTCTCCTGATGGCAGGACTGGCGGCGCTGCGTTCGACGGAGTGCGCTGCCGGTCCGCGTGGTTACGCGTGTTTTATGCGTGGGTTCGCGCTCTGGTCGCGGGGTTTTGCACCATTTCAGCAGCCGCTGCTATTCGCGTCAAATATTATTAAAATCTTTATCGATACGTATTAAATATAGTTAGGAGCACCCCATGGAGCTGCGGCTGCTGAACTACTTCGCAACCCTGGCCGAAGAGCTGCACTTCAGCCGTGCAGCCCAGCGCCTGTCCATTTCGCAGCCGCCGCTGTCGGTCGCGATCCGCCAGCTGGAGGAAGAAATTGGGGCCGCGCTGTTCGAGCGCAGCAGCAAGGGCGTGCGCCTGACCGCTGCCGGCGCCCACCTGCTGCCACGCGCACGCCAGCTGCTGGCGCTGGCCGGGCAGGCCGTGCAGGAAACGCGGGATGTGGGCCAGGGCGTAAGCGGCCATCTGCGCCTGGGCTTTGTGGGCTCGGCGCTGTACCGGGGCGTGCCCCAGGCGCTGGCCCATTTTCAGAACGCGCATCCACAGGTGCGCATTGACATGCGCGAGCTCAACAGCGCCGAGCAGCTGCTGGGCCTGCAGCAGGCCGAGCTGGACATGGGCCTGGTGCATTCGGTGATGCTGCCCGAAGGCCTGCACAGCCAGTTGCTGATGCAAGAGCCCTTTGTGGCCTGCCTGCCGCGCCAGCATGCGCTGGCCGGCCATGCGGTGCTGGATTTGGCACAGCTCAGGCATGAGCGCCTGGTGCTGTTTTCCAGCGCCGTCTCTCCGCTCTACCACCAGCGCATCTACCAGATGTGCATGGCCCATGGCTTTGCACCCGAGGTGCGGCATGAGGTGCGGCACTGGCTGTCGGTGCTGTCGCTGGTGTCGCTGGGCCAGGGCTCGGCCATTGTGCCGGCCGCGCTGCAGCGTGTGGGCATGCCCGATGTGGTGTTCATTCCGCTGATGGGCGAGCAGCCGCAATCCGAGCTGCTGGCCGTCTGGCGCAGCCAGCCCGACAACCCTTTGGTGCACAAGCTGCTGCTCAGCCTGCAATCGGCCGTGCAGGCAGTGGCGCAAGGCGCTTGATCAGCCCGTGTGGCCGCTGAGCACGGTGCGCAGCAGCAAGTCATCAAGCGGCGCAAAGTCCACGCTCGGCGTCTGCGGCGCCGGGGCGGCTTCCAGCTGCGCCAACGTGGTCTCGATAAAGGCATTGAGCACCGGCATTGCGGGGCCATGCTCGGACTCCTTGGCCGCACGCTTGACCACCAGCAGCGCCGCAATCGCGTCGCGCACCGCCGGATCGGAGACCGTGCCATCGACCAGATCCTGAAAGCGCATCGGCGCCACGCCCCGGCCTTCGGACACCCACAGGCAGGCCAGCAGCGGGCGCAGCACATACAGGTACTTTTTGAGCCGCACGGTCTCGCCCTGCAGGTACTCGCGGTAGTTCTTGCGCGCCATGTGCAGGTAGTGGTAGTGCGTGCGCTCGGGCAGGTGCACGCGTTCGATGGCGGCACGCATGTCGGCGACAAACAGCGGATCGGCCTGGTAGACCACCGGCGAATCAAACCATTCGATCAAGGTGGCATTGCCCTTTTTGAGCAGGCCCAGCGCCTTGCGCAGCTCCCAGCCGTTGACATCGAACACATCGGAGATCGGCAGCTCGATCACATCGCGCTGCTCGCTGACGCTCAGGTACCAGGGCAGGCGCGGCGCGTAGATGAAGCGCACATCGTAGTCACTGTCGGGCGAGGCAAAGCCCCAGCCCCGGCTGCCGGACTCGCAGGCAAAAAGAATGCGCACCTGGTGCTCGATCTCGATCTGCGCCAGTTTGGCCTCGATGCCGGCGCGCACCGCCGGGTCGATGGGGTGGACTTGCGCTTGCCAGGCGTCGGATGGGTTCATGCTCGCTCCCTTCAAAACCCCTGATCTTGCCAGAACCGTTGCGTTCCAGCCCCGGGCATCGTCCGCGCAGGCGGCACAGGCAATGCGAATGCATCTGCTTACGGCCCGCATCCAGAGCTGTGGTGCATGGGCATTTGGCTGCTGTCGCAACCAAGGCCACACAGACACGCGATACTGCAGGCTTCGCAAACTTTACCGAGAACAAGAACATGCAAGGCCATCCCGACGTCGTCGATTACCTCAAGGACCTGCTGCGTGGCGAGTTGGCCGCACGCGACCAGTACTTTGCCCACTCGCGCATTTACGAAGACCAGGGCTTCACCAAGCTGTTCACCCGCCTGGACCATGAGATGCAGGAAGAAACCCAGCACGCCGATGCGCTGCTGCGCCGCATCCTGATGCTCGGTGGCCGTCCCGATATGCGCCCCAAGGAATTCACGCCCGGCGCCACCGTGCCCGAGATGCTGCAAAAGGACCTGGACACCGAATACGAAGTGCGCGCCGGCCTGCGCCAGGGCATGGAACTGTGCGAGAAGCACAGCGACTATGTGAGCCGCGACATTCTGCTGGCCCAACTGCGCGATACCGAAGAGGACCATGCCTACTGGCTGGAAAAGCAGCTCGGCCTGATCAACATGATGGGCCTGCCCAACTACCTGCAAAGCCAGACCTGAAGCTACGCCGCGCCCATGCAAAAAGGCCGCCAGATTTGATTCTGGCGGCCTTTTTTATTGCAGCATATCGCCCAGAGCCCCCTCAGGCGCTGGCACCTGCCAAAGACATTCAGGATGCCGCAGCAGGCGCCGTCGGCATGCGCATCGAGCGCACCAGCGCGGCCAGCACCACGCCATAGGCGGGCACAAACAGCAGCAGGCTCACGGCCAGCTTGATGACATAGTCCACCAGCGCGATCTCCACCCAGTTGGCGGCCATGAAGGGATCGGCACTGCGCCAGAAGGCGATGGAGAAAAAGGCAGCGGTATCGAGCGCCTGGCCAAACACCGAGGCGGCAGCGGGCGCCATCCACCAGGCATGGCTCTTTTGGCGGATGCGGTCAAACACCTGGATATCGAGCAGCTGGCCCAGCACATAGGCGGCAAAGCTGGCCAGCGCAATGCGGAACACAAAGCTGTTGAAGGTCTGCAGGGCCTCCCAGCCGTTGAAGCGCCCTTCATGGAAGATGACGCCGACGATATAGGACACCAGCAACGCAGGCAGCATGGCCCGGGTGATGACGCGGCGCGCCTCGGCCTTGCCAATCAGACGCACGGTCAGATCGGTTGCCAGAAAGATGAAGGGAAAGCTGAAGGCCCCCCAGGTGCTGTGAAAACCAAACAGCGAGATGGGCAGCTGCACCAGGTAGTTGCTGGCGATGACGATGGCGATATGGAAGGCCACCAGCAAGGACAGATAGAAGGGCACGCGAGATGCAGGGGTCTGCACGGCATGAGCGGAGTTCATGACATTCCTTTTTGGTCAATGGGGGCGAGGGAACCCATGGCTACGAAAAAATGGCCCGAGAACCACGCAGGTTCCTGGACTCAGGGGGGCGTATTGTATCCGTGCTGTGCAAAACCGGCCTCGGCGAGGGTGCAATCCCAGACCGCGAGTGCATGCGCGCGTCCGTCCCCGGCCACACCCATGCAGAGGCCGATGATAAAAACCTGTACAAATAAACAGTTAGCAGAGATACTAAGCACTGTTTATTTAAACAGTCATCTAATCTATGGAAGTCTCTACCCCGATCGCCATCAGCCTGCAGGATTGCCACGGCATTGATCCCGCCCTCAAGCACCGCGCCGAAGCGCGCTTTGCCAGAGAGATCGGCAAGTTTTTCCCCGATGAGCAAGACATGCTGGAAGCGCTGAGTGCCTACACCGATGCTGCCGAAGGCGGCGAGATCTCTGCCCGCCAAGAGGTGCTGGCACGCGCCTGGCTCAAGGCCTTTGACAAGGCACGGCAGGCAGGCTTTCAGGGGATTGGCGTCGAAGAGGCGTACTTCGACGTGCGCCTGGGCTAGGAACCCTCTGCAAGGCTTCAGTGGGTGGATCACCACCTGGGCTGGGCGCTGATGCGCCCTGCCCGCCGCGCCATGTCAGCGCGCGCAGCTGAGCGATTCGCGCCAGCTGGGCTCGCTCACCATGCGCTTTTGCGACTGCAAGGTGTCGCGGCAGAGGTTTTCCAGCGTACTGCGGTTGCCCGGGTCATTCCAGTCCCAGGGGCTGGTGCCGGCCAAGGCCAGCGCTTGTTGCGCACGCCGGCTTTGGCTGCGCACATCCTGCTCGATGCCCTGGTGCGCGGCCAGAAAATCGGCGCTGCTCTGGGCGGTTTCATCGGCCCGCAAAAAGCCTGCGCTTTCGCAGCGCTGCACCTGGTACCAGTTGTCCAGTGCATACATCACGGCGCCTTCACAGGGCGTCGCCTGCGCGCTGGTGACCTCGGCAGAGGCGGCGCTGTCCGTGGCGCCACCCTGCACTTGCGCCAGGCTGGCACTGGCCATCACTCCAGGCACCAGCAGCGCCACCACATATTTCCACATCTTCATCGGACTCATTTCTCCAGTCGGGCATTTCAAAACTTGGGCAAATAAACCTGGCATGCCAGGCCTGCAGACGCACAGGCGTCAGCCTGCGGCCAGCGAACATTGTGCATACCTCCGCTTTTTTTGCACGGGGCAGCACGCAAAACCTAGATACATGGCATAAAAAAACCCGCCGAAGCGGGTTGGAAGGGCAGAGGCTGCAAACCCCTGCACTTGGGCCAAAAGGCTTAGATCTTCTCGGCCACCTCGGCGTATTCCGAGATTTCGTTGAAGTTCATGTAGCGGTAGACGGAGGCCTTGTCGGCATCGATCACGCCCATTTCCTTCAGGTACTCTTCCTTGGTCGGCAGCTTGCCGATGCGCGATGCGATCGCGGCCAGCTCGGCAGAGCCCAGGAACACATTGGTGTTCTTGCCCAGACGGTTGGGGAAGTTGCGGGTCGAGGTCGAGATCACCGTGGCACCTTCACGCACCTGGGCCTGGTTGCCCATGCACAGCGAGCAGCCGGGCATTTCGGTACGGGCACCCGCGGTACCAAAGGCGGCGTAGTGGCCTTCCTTGATCAGTTCGCTCTGGTCCATCTTGGTGGGCGGTGCCACCCACAGCTTGACAGGGATGTCACGCTGGCCGCCCAGCAGCTTGGCTGCAGCGCGGAAGTGGCCAATGTTGGTCATGCACGAACCGATGAAGGCCTCATCGATCTTGGTGCCGGCCACCTCGGACAGGAACTTGGCGTCGTCCGGATCGTTGGGGCAGCAGACGATAGGCTCCTTGATGTCGGCCAGATCGATCTCGATGATGTGCGCGTACTCGGCGTCCTTGTCGGCTTCGAGCAGGTCGGGCTTGGCCAGCCAGGCTTCCACTTTCTCGATACGGCGCTGCAGGGTCTTGGCATCGGCATAACCGTCGGCGATCATGTTCTTCATCAGAACGATGTTCGAGGTCAGGTATTCCTTGATCGGCTCGGGGTTGAGCTTGATCGTGCAGCCAGCGGCAGAGCGCTCGGCCGACGCGTCGGACAGCTCGAACGCTTGCTCGACCTTCAGGTTGGGCAGGCCTTCGATTTCCAGGATGCGGCCGGAGAACTCGTTGATCTTGCCGGCCTTGGCGACGGTCAGCAGACCAGCCTTGATCGCGTACAGCGGAATCGCGTGCACCAGATCGCGCAGGGTCACGCCCGGCTGCATTTCACCCTTGAAGCGCACCAGCACCGATTCAGGCATGTCCAGCGGCATCACGCCGGTCGCGGCACCGAAGGCCACCAGGCCCGAGCCTGCGGGGAACGAGATACCGATAGGGAAACGGGTGTGCGAGTCACCGCCGGTGCCGACGGTGTCGGGCAGCAGCAGGCGGTTGAGCCAGCTGTGGATCACGCCGTCACCCGGGCGCAGGGCCACGCCGCCGCGGTTGCTGATGAAGTTGGGCAGTTCGCGGTGGGTCTTGACGTCCACCGGCTTGGGGTAGGCCGCCGTGTGGCAGAAGGACTGCATCACCATGTCGGCGGAGAAGCCCAGGCAGGCCAGGTCCTTCAGCTCGTCACGGGTCATCGGGCCGGTGGTGTCTTGCGAGCCCACGGTGGTCATGCGCGGTTCGCAGTAGGTACCGGGGCGCACGCCCTGGCCTTCCGGCAGACCGACCGCACGGCCAACCATCTTTTGCGCCAGGGTGAAGCCGGCCTTGGATTCGGCAGGCGCCTGGGGCAGACGGAACACGGTGGACGCGGGCAGGCCCAGCGCTTCACGCGCCTTGGCCGTCAGCGAGCGGCCGATGATCAGGTTGATACGGCCGCCGGCACGCACTTCGTCGAGCAGCACATCGCTCTTGAGCGAGAACTCGGCGATGGTCTCGCCGTTCTTGACGATCTTGCCGTCGTAGGGCAGCACATCGATGACATCGCCCATCTCCAGCTTGGAGACGTCCACTTCGATCGGCAGCGCGCCGGAGTCTTCCTGCGTGTTGAAGAAGATCGGAGCGATCTTGCCACCCAGGGTCACGCCACCAAAGCGCTTGTTGGGCACAAAGGGAATGTCCACGCCCGTGCCCCAGATGATGGAGTTGGTAGCAGACTTGCGCGAAGAACCGGTGCCGACCACGTCGCCGACGTAGGCAACCAGGTTGCCCTTCTTCTTGAGCTCTTCGATGAACTGCATCGGGCCGCGCTTGCCATCTTCCTCGGGCTTGAAGGCCGCGTCAGGGCGGGTGTTCTTCAGCATCGCCAGGTAGTGCAGCGGGATGTCGGGACGGCTCCAGGCATCCGGTGCGGGCGACAGGTCGTCAGTGTTGGTCTCACCAGGCACCTTGAACACGGTGACGGTGATCTTCTTCTCGACTTCGGGGCGCGACGTGAACCACTCGGCATCGGCCCAGCTTTGCATCACTTCCTTGGCCTTTGCATTGCCGGCCTTGGCCTTGTCGGCGACGTCATTGAAGAAGTCGAACATCAGCAGCGTCTTCTTGAGCGCATCGGCAGCCACGGCTGCCACGTCTGCGTCATCGAGCAGCTCGATCAGCGGATGAACGTTGTAACCACCTACCATCGTGCCCAGCAGCTCGGTGGCCTTGGCCTTGGAGATCAGCGCCACTTTCAGGTCGCCGTGTGCCACGGCAGCCAGGAAGGAAGCCTTGACCTTGGCGGCATCGTCCACGCCTGGCGGCACGCGGTGGGTCAGCAGATCGAGCAGAAATGCTTCTTCACCGGCAGGCGGGTTCTTGATCAGCTCGA
>Ga0308165_1000884_pt1 | contig 46521 bp, 30 predicted proteins | sample PhyWR2_FD_201032 | JGI IMG/M metagenome (GOLD analysis project Ga0308165, IMG submission 201032) | Phyllosphere microbial communities from UC Gill Tract Community Farm, Albany, California, United States - DLSLW.R2 | ecosystem: Host-associated > Plants > Phyllosphere > Unclassified | place: USA... | reverse complement strand
CCACCATGTTCAACCAGAAATTACATGCTGCAGACATTATCGAGTTCGAAATCGCAGAAGAGCTGCGCTATGAGACCGATCCCTGCGAATTGAAACTGGATGAGATGATCGAGGCGGAGCCGGAACCGGAGATGATTGAAGGGCTGCCCGCATCCGATGCGCTCACCCCTGCCGATCGTTATCTGGAACTTTTTGAACACGTACAGTCGACGCGCCTGTTTGCGGACAGCAAAACGTTCCCTGACTGCGCGCCTAAGATGGACCCGCTGGATATTCTGATTCGCTACCGTAAGGTTCGACGTCATCGAGACTTCGACCTCGCCCGGTTTGTGGAGAATCACTTCTGGATGCCAGACAACCTGACAACCGAGTATGTCTCCGACCCCAGTCTGTCGCTCAAAGAGCACATTGATAATCTGTGGCCGGTGCTGACGCGCGAACCGCAGGATCACATTCCGTGGTCGTCGCTGCTGGCGCTGCCGCAGGCGTATATCGTGCCCGGCGGACGATTTAGCGAAACCTACTACTGGGATTCGTATTTCACCATGCTGGGGCTGGCAGAAAGCGGTCGCAACGATTTGCTCAAGTGTATGGCGGATAACTTCGCGTGGATGATTGAGCGCTACGGTCATATCCCGAACGGCAACCGCACCTATTATCTCAGCCGTTCACAGCCGCCGGTATTTGCGCTGATGGTTGAGCTGTTTGAAGAGGACGGCGTGCGCGGTGCGAAGCGTTATCTGGATCACCTGATGATGGAGTATGCGTTCTGGATGGACGGCGCCGATTCGCTGATACCGAATCAGGCTTACCGTCACGCGGTGCGCATGCCGGATGGCTCGCTGCTGAACCGTTACTGGGACGATCGCGATACTCCGCGTGATGAGTCGTGGATTGAAGACGTTGAAACCGCCAAGCACTCGGGTCGTCCACCGAACGAAGTGTATCGGGATTTACGTGCGGGAGCGGCGTCAGGCTGGGATTACTCCTCTCGCTGGCTGCGCGACGCCGGACGGCTCGCCAGCATCCGCACCACGCAATTTATCCCGATCGATTTGAACGCGTTCTTGTTCAAGCTTGAAAGTGCTATTGCCAATATTTCGGCATCGAAAGGCGACAAAGAGACGTCTGAGCTATTTCGTCAAAAAGCCAATGACCGACGTGCCGCCGTGAACCGATTCCTGTGGGATGACGAAAACAGCTGTTATCGTGATTACGACTGGCGACGCGAAGAGATGGGGCTATTTTCTGCCGCCAGCATCGTGCCGCTGTATGTCGGAATGGCGACGCACGAACAGGCCGACCGTCTGGCGGATACGGTCAAAGCCCGCTTGCTCACGCCTGGCGGTATTCTGGCGACCGAACACGAAACCGGCGAACAGTGGGATAAACCGAACGGCTGGGCGCCGCTGCAATGGATGGCTATCCAGGGATTCAAGCAGTACGGCAACGACTCGCTAGGAGATGAAATCGCCTGGAGCTGGCTGCAAACGGTGAATCACTTCTACAAAGCGCACCACAAGCTGATTGAAAAATATCACATTGCCAGCAGTACGCCGCGTGAAGGTGGCGGTGGCGAATATCCGTTGCAGGATGGCTTTGGCTGGACGAACGGCGTGGTGCGGCGGTTGATTGGGTTGTATGGGGAACCGTAGTTCCCCTTTGTTCAACAAACTGTTCAGCGAATCACATCGTAAATATCCGTCTGGATAGACTTCCAACGTTTGGTGCTGTCATCCGGCTGCGCCTGCGCTCGCAGCGTCGCCATCTCCACTTCACGTTTCTGGCGCTTCACGACCGCAGGCACGGTACAAAAGGCTGACAGGAACTGCTTACGTACCGACGTGAGCGGTTCTCCGTTCGACATCGCATGGCTCAAGGTACTGATGAAGCGGCGGCACGGCTTTTCCTCCACCATTTTCTGCGGATAGCGCATCAGCACTTCCAGCACCTCGTCGTGTTTAGACGCCATCGCCTGTTCGGTCCACGACAGTTTCCAGTCCATTCCGCTTTGCAGGAACAGCAGGGTCATGCGCGTATCGTTGCGATCGATGGCTGCGCGAAGGCTATTTTCATCCCATGTCACGCCCATGCGGGTCAGTTTTTCTCGCGGAGATGGCTTTTCACGCGCCTCTGGTAACGGGGTCTGCACGTGTGTTGCCACGGTGGCCGCCGGAGCAGAAGGCATCTCGCTCACCACCAGCCAAACGCCACCCGCAATAATGGCGAGAACCATCACACCCACTGCTCCCCACAGCGTGCCGGAGATCAGCTGATCGCGTTGCTCCGGAGTACGCGGCGCACGCTCCGTCGGCTTTTCAATGCTGTCACGCACTTCAAAGAGATCGCCGCCGGTCTGTCGGTCCATTTTTTGCGCGTTTTCCCAGAAGCTATGCAGCTCGCTGGCATCAACCGCCATCAGCCCGGTCGGGTTGATGCGCGTGCGCCCCTCTTCGAATGCGCGCTGAATAGGCCGGGAAATCTGCGCATAGTAGTTATCCAGCATTAAGAGTTGTGCGGAGCTTAATGTTTGCTGAACGGTCAGGGCATTACGGATTTGGCGAATATCATCCAGGAATATCTGAAGCGTTTTGCGCGGCTCAACCAACAGGGTGAGGTTTGTGCCGTCGTTAAACAGGCGCGAGTAATAGCGGCTGAACTCTTTTTTATCGACCAGCATCTGCGCCATTTCGCTGAACATCATGCCGCTGAGGACATCGTTGCGCTCACCGAGTTTCAACCAGCGTCGGACGCGGTCGGCATTGAACAAAGTTTTTAAATGATTATTGAGCCGAACCTGATCGGGCCATGCCTGCATAATCAAGGATTTAACGATCAGCTCAATGGCGCGCACCTGCTTATGCGCCTGCAGTTGCTGGGATTCATTTCCCGGCGCCAGGTCAGTGTTGTAGCTCAACAGCGGCTGTTGCAAACGCAGATGTTCCAGCGAAGTGACAAAACGCACGGCGGTGATCAGCTGATTTTCATTCACATCCTGACCATTTTCATACTGCGGCACGCGCTGCTGTAACAGCCGCAATTGCAGGGTGAAGTCAGACATTTCAGCATCATTGAGATTCAGGCGTTTCGCCACCGAACCCCATCCGCCCAGACCCAGACGGGCAGTATCGAGTTGTTCCAGGAACCAGCGGGGATCTTTGCCTTCTGAGACGTGCAGATCAAGCAACAGCAGGATCTCCACGGATGCGAGCCGAATAATGCCTATGCATTGCTCAAATTGCCCACGAATGTGATGTGATGTGCTTGATGTCATCATTTACCTTAAGTACAGCAAAAAAGAGAAGTGGGCCGCAAAGGGCTAATTTTTTTAATTTATATGCCGTTAAACATAACTGAGAATATGGAGAAATAAAGTGACAATCCTATAATCATTGAAAATTGTTATAGGAGAAAAATGCATGCCGGTGATAACAACGCCACGCCTGATCTGCTCACCTGTAGAGGAGCAAGACTGGCCGTTTTATCTTTCGCTGCAACAACATCCCGACGTGATGAAATTTGTTGCAAATCAGCGGCCAATTGCGGTGATCCGCGAAGCATTCGAACCGCGTCTTCAGCACTGGACGCCCGGTAGCGATCACTGGCTATGTTTAATCGTCCGTGACGCCGCCAGCCAGAAACCGCTGGGAGCTACCGGATACATTCATAGAGAAAATGATTGCGCCGAAGTCGGGTTTTTATTCGCGCCGGAAGCTCAGGGTCAAGGCTATGGATATGAGTCGTTACGCGCGCTGTGTGACTTTGCGTTTGAGCAGGGCGGGATCCGTCGTCTGACCGCAACGGTCACGGCGGGCAACATCGCCTCCCGGCGCTTGCTGGAAAAAGCAGGCTTTGTGCTGGAAGGCGAGCTGCGAGAAAGCTTCTGGCTGTCTGGGGGCTGGCATAATGACTGGGTGTTTGGCTTGCTCAAACACGAGCATGTCACTCAACCTCGCTGAGGGTTACAGGAACATTCCCCCGGAAACCTCAATACGCTGCGCGTTCATCCAGGCCAGCTCATCGCTCAGCAACGCTGCAATCGCGTCACCAATATCATCCGGCAGGCCGACGCGACCCAGCGCCGTTTGTGAAGCAATCATCTGATTCAGTTGCTCGTTGTCCCGCACACGTCCGCCGCCAAAATCGGTTTCGATAGCGCCAGGGGCGATGATATTGGCTGATATACCGCGTGCACCCAGCTCTTTCGCCTGGTAGCGCGTGAGCACTTCCATTGCGCCTTTCATCGCCGCATAGGCGCTGGAACCCGGCTGAGCAAAACGCGCCAGCCCGCTGGAGACGTTCAAGATGCGCCCACCGTCTTTGATGACAGGCAACAAGCCCTGCGTCAGGAAGAACGGTCCTTTAAAATGGATGTTCATCGCGTCATCAAATTGCGCTTCCGTTGTCTCGGCATACGGGGCGTATAAACCGGTTCCAGCATTGTTCAATAAATAATCGAACGAATCACGTTGCCAGACGTGTTTAAGCTGTGAACGCACCTCGCTCACAAAACGCTCAAAGCTTGAGACGTCACCCACATTGAGCGGCAAAGCCACGGCTTTCACGCCTTTCTCTTCAATCTGATGGACCACTTCCAGCGCTTCTTTCTGGCTGCTGCGGTAAGTCAGGATGATTCCGGTTCCTTTTGCAGCCAGCTTCAATGCCGCGTTTTTACCCAGTCCGCGACTCCCACCCGTCACTAATGCGATACGTTCACTCATGAAAAACCTCGTTTCGGTCGTTATGGAGATTGAGTAAGAGCTTATTAGGTGATAGAAAATCAATAAAGATGACAAAAAACGCTTCACTGTTTCAGTGGCAACAATAATGAGCGCAGCCTATGGATAAAATTCACGCAATGCAGCTCTTTATCCGCGTGGCGGAACTGGAGAGTTTTTCTCGCGCCGCGGACACGTTAGGTCTTCCTAAAGGTAGCGTATCGCGCCAAATTCAGGCGCTGGAAAACCTGCTGGGCACCCAGCTTTTGCACCGCACCACGCGCCGCGTCAGCCTTACGCAAGACGGCATGGTCTATTACGAGCGGGCAAAAGATCTGCTCGCCAACCTCGACGAACTGGACGGTCTTTTCCAGAGCGATCCCAAAAGCATCAGCGGACGATTGCGCGTCGATATGCCCGTTGGCGTTGCGCGAAATTTAGTCATTCCAAAACTGCCCAGCTTTTTACAGCAATACCCCGGCATTGAGCTGGAATTGAGCAGCAGCGATCGGCTGGTGGATGTGATTCGAGAAGGCTTCGACTGCGTGGTGCGCGTCGGCACGCTGAAGGATTCAGGCTTAATCGCGCGAACGCTGGGCAAATTGTCGATTATCAACTGCGCCAGCCCCGATTATCTGGCGCGTTTCGGCTATCCAGAAAATCTGGACGATCTCGCGTCTCACGCCGTCATTCATTACGCCGTCAATCTGGGCACGCGCCCGCAGGGTTTTGAATTTTATAATGGTGATACAACGCTGTGGGTGAAAACTGGGGGCATTTTAACGGTCAACAGTACCGAAACCTATCATGCGGCGTGCCTTGCCGGACTGGGCATTATTCAGGTGCCCCGCGTTGGCGTACGCGAGGCGCTGCGTGCGAAAAAAATGGTCGAGATCCTGCCGCAATATCGCGCCGAACCAATGCCCGTTTCGCTGATTTATCCCCATCGCCGTAACCTCTCCCGACGCGTTCACCTGTTCATGGAATGGCTCACCGGCATAATGAAAGCCTACGTTGACTAGCCGCAAGCTATAATTCAATAACCTCCAGTCAAACAAATAAGGAAAATGCGCGTGACGCCGGAAAACAACCCGCAACGACCGACTCAGGAACTGGAATACGACCCCATTAAAAAAATGGAAACGGAGCCAGAAAAAAAGCCCTCTCCCGGCAAAGCCAACAAAGCGCTGGAAACGGTGACCGACACGGCGCAGAAAATTCAGCGCCGTCCGATGATTGCGCACCTGATACGCGCTGCCGAACGCTTTAACGATCGCATGGGCAACCAGTTTGGGGCCGCGATTACCTATTTTTCTTTCCTGTCGATGATCCCCATTATGATGGTGTCGTTTGCGGCGGCCGGCTTTATTCTCGCCTCGCATCCCACACTGTTGCAGGACATCTTCAATAAAATTCTGGTCAACGTCAGCGATCCCACGCTCGCCGCCACGCTCAAAAGCACCATCAGCACAGCGGTTCAGCAGCGTACCACCGTGGGGATTGTCGGATTGCTGATCGCGCTCTATTCGGGCATTAACTGGATGGGAAACCTGCGTGAAGCCATTCGCGCCCAGTCACGCGATGTGTGGGAGCGCACGGCGCAGGACGAGGAGAAAATCTGGATCAAATATCTCCGCGATTTTGTGTCGCTGATTGGCCTGCTGATTGCGCTGATCGTGACGCTGTCGATTACGTCCGTTGCCGGGTCGGCGCAGCAGATGATTATCTCCGCGCTGTATCTTGATTACATCGAGTGGCTAAAACCCGCGTGGCGTGTCATTGGCCTGGCCATTTCCATTTTTGCCAACTATTTGCTTTTCTTCTGGATATTCTGGCGACTGCCGCGCCATCGCCCGCGCAAAAAGGCATTAATTCGCGGGACGTTTATCGCGGCGATTGGCTTTGAAGTGATCAAAATCGTGATGACGTACACCCTCCCGGCGCTGGTGAAATCGCCGTCTGGTGCAGCGTTTGGTTCGGTGTTAGGGCTGATGGCGTTCTTCTACTTCTTTGCCCGTCTGACGCTCTTCTGCGCCGCGTGGATCGCCACCGCGCAGTACAAAGACGACCCAAGAATGCCGGGAAAAACGCACCGGTAAATCCGCTATCGGGCTGAATAAGCATGCATAATTTCAGCCCGATTCGGCATTTCAGCATATAAATCCAGCCTGTAACTTTTATTTAACCAAAAACCAGTTTTATCTTCTGATATATAAAATCTGTGAAGCATTTCATAGAAGGTATTTCGCTGGCCTGAATATTATCCGCTTTTTGCTGCTTTTATCGCCGCCTCGCCACTTTGTTACAGATTGAAATGTCGCTTTTGCTATGCGTAATATGGCCGTTCGTTCGCCAAAAAATAAGAAAATTTTATGCAAGCCACAGCCACTACCATCGATTCCGAACCGGAAAGCACGCCGGTTAACTCGCGTAATAAAGTCGTCGTTGCCTCACTGATCGGCACCGCCATCGAATTCTTCGATTTCTACATTTACGCCACCGCTGCGGTCATTGTTTTTCCGCATATCTTCTTCCCGCAGGGCGATCCTACGGCGGCAACGCTGCAATCGCTGGCAACGTTCGCCATCGCCTTTATCGCGCGCCCGATTGGCTCGGCAGTCTTCGGTCACTTTGGCGATCGCGTTGGCCGTAAAGTCACGCTGGTCGCCTCGCTGCTGACCATGGGGATTTCCACCGTCGCGATTGGCTTGCTGCCCACCTACGAAACGATCGGCATTTTAGCTCCGATCCTGCTGGCGCTGGCGCGTTTTGGTCAGGGTCTTGGACTGGGCGGTGAATGGGGCGGCGCGGCGCTACTGGCGACTGAAAATGCCCCGCCGCGCAAACGTGCGCTGTACGGTTCTTTCCCGCAGCTAGGCGCGCCGATTGGCTTCTTCTTCGCTAACGGCACGTTCCTGTTGCTTTCGTGGCTGCTGACCGACGAGCAGTTCATGAGCTGGGGCTGGCGTATTCCGTTTATCTTCTCTGCGGTGTTGGTGCTGATTGGCCTGTACGTGCGCGTTTCTCTGCACGAAACGCCGGTTTTCGCCAAAGTGGCGGCGGCGAAAAAACAGGTCAAAATCCCGCTGGGTACGCTGCTGACCAAACACGTTCGCGTGACGGTGCTGGGCACGTTCATCATGCTGGCGACCTACACGCTGTTTTACATCATGACGGTGTATTCCATGACCTACAGCACCGCTGCTGCGCCGGTTGGCCTGGGCCTGCCGCGTAATGAAGTGCTGTGGATGCTGATGATGGCGGTCATCGGTTTTGGCGTGATGGTGCCGATTGCGGGCCTGCTGGCGGATAAGTTCGGTCGTCGCTCCAGCATGATCGTGATTACTACGCTTATCATTCTGTTCGCGCTGTTCGTCTTCCCGCCGCTGTTGGGTTCCGGCAGTCCGGCGCTGGTGATGGCTTATCTGCTGATTGGTTTGAGCCTGATGGGACTGACGTTTGGCCCGATGGGCGCGCTGCTGCCGGAGCTGTTCCCGACAGAAGTGCGTTACACCGGCGCTTCGTTCTCCTATAACGTTTCATCGATTCTGGGTGCATCCGTTGCGCCGTACATCGCAACCTGGCTGCAGGCCAATTACGGTCTGTTCTACGTGGGGGTTTATTTAGCATCGATGGCCGCGCTGACGCTGATTGCATTGCTGTTGACGCACGAGACGCGCGATCAGGCGTTGTGATTTGCACAATGGCCCCCTCTCCCTACATGGAGAGGGGGAAAGCAATGCCAGTCCTCACGCTGAGGTGATCATGCCTCCAGGGAACGCCACCCACATTATTTCTTCATCTGCGACAAAATATTCCGGCACTGATTCGCTTCACCTTCTGATGGCGAAATCAGCGCCAGCAGCGCGGCGGCGGGCGTCACTAACGTCGCCAGCGCCGCAGCCACGGCACCGCGCGCAATCAGCGGACCGGGTTTTACGCCCGCCTGCGGATTTTTAAACGTACCGCGCACGTAGAGCGGGGAGCGCAGCGTAATGATACGGAAACCCTTACTCTCTGGATCGATCGTCAAATCCAGCTGTTCCGAAGCCAGGCTTGCCGTACCCGTCACGTTGATCACCGCGTTTTCAGTATCGAAGGCAAAAATCTGCGGACGCGCCACGCCGTTAACCAAATTCAGATTCGCTGCCGCACAGTTCACGCGCACTTCGTCATCGCCAAAAATCTGACCAATGATGAAATTACCCACGTTTAGTCCCAGAATCTCCATCAGGTTGCGGCTGATCAGGCCGTCGTTCATCAGCAGTTTAAGATCGCCGTTACTGCTGCCCAGCAGCGCCGCAATCGAGTTGCCCACGCCGCGGATTTCCGCATCGCCGTTCATCTCACCGAGGGTTTTCTGCATCAGCTCGACGTTTGGCATCAGCTCTTTTAGCTTCAGCCTGCGCGCCTGAATATCCGCCCGCCCCTGCATCGGTTTTTTGTCGCCATCGAGATGAATATTCGACGAGATGGTGCCTCCCGCCAGACCGAATTTCAGCGGTTGCAGGTGCAATTCTGAATTTTTCAGAATGATGTGCGTTGAGAGGTCGCTGATAGGCAATGTGCTGCCGTGCTCGATTTTGCGGCCTTTGAAGCGCACATCGGCGTCCATCACATCCCATTTGTCGGTTTCGAAGCGATCGTAGGGCAGCACTTTGTCCGCCGGCTGGATATCCTTCTCGCCCTTTTTCTGCTCGGCGCGTTTTGCCTTCTGCGCGCCTTTACCGGAATCAACACCAATTAGCGGACCGAGATCGGCCAGTCGCAACTGACGGGATTCGAGATCGCCTTCCAGTTTTGGTCGTGGTTTTCCGGTGGTGTAGGTGAGCGAGCCGCGAATGTCGCTGTCGCCGATGCGCCCGTTGAAATTGCGATAATCAAACACCGAGGATTTTTCAGTGTCGATTTTTGCCACCAGACGCCCGTCTGTTTCAAACGGCGGCGTGTCGGGGAGCAGCACGCCCGTTAAATCATAAAGTTCGCCCAGCGAGTCGCCGGAGAATTTAAGCTGTACATCGACGCCGCCCATTTTCATCGGATCGTTGACCGTACCGACAAACGCCACGCGGGAGTTACCGGAGCGGAAGTCAGCCTGCACCGGGAACGGTGTGCCTTCGCTGCGCAGCGCCAGCACACCGCCAATTTTGCCCGTACCGGTTAACGGCTGGCCGTTGTAGCGTCCTGTCGCTTTCAGGCCGAAAACGTAATCGCCCACTTTGCTGGTGTCGTCTTTGCCTTTGCTTCCTGTGACTTCGCTGAACGGCAGCGGTTTGCCCAGCGGATCGACGAAGATCTCCACATCCGCTTTGCTGACCTTGTCATCAATCGCGATCCGCCCGCGATCGAACAGAATATTATCCAGACGGAATGACCAGGCCGATGGCTGCGCGTTAGAATCTTTTTCGTCGCTCCCGGCCAGGTTAAACGTCCAGTTGTCGTTTTTCTCTGACAGGCGAATCAGCCGCGCATCGGGTTGTTGCAGTTTGATCCACGGCAGATAGACCGTTTTCGTCAGCAGCGCCAACGGCGCAAGCGTGGCCTCTACGCGCGGCAGATGCACCATGGTGACTTCAGGAATGTCCGGCGGATTGCCGAGAATAATGTCGTTAGCGTGAACGTGCGGCCAGGGCACCCAGCTGCGCCAGCCGGTTTCGTCTTTTTGACGCTCCCACACCACACCGAGATCGCCGCGAATGGCGAAAGGTCGGTTAAGCTCGGCTGAGACTTTCTGGTTGATGGTCGGCTTGAGACGATTCCAGTCGAACGTCGCAATAATGATGATTGCTACCACAATCAACAACAAGAAAATCCCTGCCACCCAGGTGACGATCCTGGTCGTTTTTGTCATCACTGTCCCCTTTCTTTATTATTTTGCCTTTCATGAATATAGTTCAGGCAAACAGAAATGGGGATTTGCTGCTTCCGGGAATAGCGCGTTTTACTGACGCGCTATTGTGGGAAACAGCAAGGGTTACAAGGTGATAATCACGTTATCGAGCGTGTCCATTGGCACCGGTCGAGACAGGAAATAGCCCTGAGCCGCCGCTGCTGGCGAATTCTGAACATCGCGCCACTCTTCGAGCGTTTCGACCCCTTCGACAATCACGCCCTGACAATAGCGGTTCATCAGTTGCAGCAATAAGGTAAACAGATTTCGGCCTTCCGGGGTTTGACGCAGCATGATGAACAGGTCGCGCGCGACTTTGATGTAGTCGTAACGGACTTCGCTGAGCGCTGAGAAGTTCGCCATGCCGGTGCCGAAGTCATCCAGCCACAGCGGGCCAAATTCGCATATCGAAGCAAACGACGAATCCTGCGGCAACTGCACATGTTCAACCAGTTCGAAGCGCATCCACGGCAGCGAGGCCACGAGTTTTTGCAGCCCAGGATTCTGGCGAAGGGCGATAAGCGTAGGACCATCCACGTTGACGGAAGCGAGGATGTCATTGCGCGTGAAAAAGGCTTCTTTCGTCGCCAGCATTTCCAGCTGTTCTTCCAGAACGTCAAGACGCTGGCGCACGCTCACCTCCGCGAAATAGCGGTCAGGGGCGATGCGTTTCGTGGGATCGGATGGATGCGTCACGACGGTTAAAATTTCAACAGCCATAAGTTTGCCGCTAATGCGGTAGATAGGCTGATAAGTATAAGCACGCTCACATTGCAGCCAATAGCGATGCTCCTGCAAGCTCTCAATACTAGCTTCTGGAGTGGTACATAGCCGCTGGATAACCTGCTCTGACTTCATTTCAGATGTCCTGTTGAAAAAAGATGACCTGTCTGGACTCGTCAAAGAGTTATCGGCTTAGTGAATGATAACTTTATGTTCAATTGACCGGGAAAATGAAATTAAGATGACAGAAACTTCCTGGAACACGCGCTGGCTCAAAAAAAAATTTGGAACGACGTTTTAATATAGTTGACCATAAATTCCTCACAGCGCACACTCACTTTAATTTATCTGTTCAGGTTCACGACTATGTCTAAAAAAATTGCCGTGATTGGCGAATGCATGATTGAGCTGTCACAAAAAGGCGCAGAAGTTAGCCGCGGCTTTGGTGGCGACACGTTGAATACTTCGGTTTACATTGCGCGTCAGGTCGCTCCTGAAGCCCTTGCCGTCAATTACGTCACTGCGCTGGGCACCGACAGCTTTAGCCAGCAGATGCTGGAAGCCTGGCAGAGTGAAAACGTGAAAACCTCGCTGATTCAGCGTATGGAAAACCGCCTGCCAGGGCTGTATTACATTGAAACTGACAGCACTGGCGAACGTACGTTCTATTACTGGCGCAACGAAGCCGCCGCCAAATTCTGGCTGGAGAGCGAAGATTCTGCGGCCATCTGCGAAGAGCTGGCGACGTTCGATTACCTTTATCTGAGCGGTATCAGCCTGGCGATTTTAAGCCCGTCCAGCCGCGAAAAATTGCTGTCCCTGATGCACGAATGCCGGGCAAACGGTGGGAAAGTGATTTTCGATAATAACTATCGACCACGTCTGTGGGCCAGCCGCGAAGAGACGCAGCAGGTTTATCAGCAGATGCTGCAATGTACCGATATCGCGTTCTTAACGCTCGACGATGAAGATGCGTTGTGGGGTGAAAAGCCGGTTGAAGAGGTCATTGTTCGTACGCATGCCGCAGGGGTTTCTGAAGTTGTGATTAAGCGCGGCGCGGATTCATGCCTGGTCTCGGTGGCGGGTGACGCAGTGTTTGACGTCCCGGCGGTGAAATTAGCCAAAGACAAAGTGGTGGATACCACGGCGGCGGGCGATTCGTTCAGCGCAGGCTATCTGGCCGTACGCCTGACGGGCGGCACGCCTGAAGATGCTGCCAAACGCGGCCATCTGACGGCCAGCACCGTGATTCAGTATCGCGGGGCGATTATTCCGCGCGATGCGATGCCTGACTAAATGAAAAAGCCCGATGCAAATCGGGCTTTTTTGTCTTTGTATCAGTACGGGATGAATTCTTCATCCCACATTCATTTACTGGCCTTGCGGAATATCCGACGCATCCTGATGTAAATCATCCGCCGCTGGCTGCGCCGCTTGTACGGCTTCCGGCGTCATGATCTCGTTCCAGGTCGCCTGCAAATCCTTCATGTTAAATTCCGGTTCGCCTTTCGGCTGCAGCAGCACCAGCGCCATGTCCTGGGACAATTGCTGACGGAGATCCTGATTAATCATTTCAACCGTCAGGCTGTTCAGGAAATCCTGACGCAGTTTCTGATACTGCTCCGGCGCGATGTCCACCACCTGGTTTTGCAGGGAGCGGATACGCTGGCTGATCAGAACGTCGGTGTCAGTGCGGGCGTAAGTGGCGAACAGTTTTTGCAGTTCGAGGCTTTTCTGTGCGACCAGCGCATCAAATTCCTCTTTCGACAGACCGTCTTTGCGCACTTTTGCCAGCTCTTTCGCCACAACGCTGAGATTCGCATTCAGCTTATCGTTCGGTGATTCCACGTTGATCGCGCACTGTGCACGCTGGAACAGTACGCGGCAGTCAAATCCAATGCCGATATCTTTCGCGTTGTTTTTGCTGAGCGTTTGCTGAACATGCCAGAACAGCGCTTCACGCGCTAAATCTGCACGCCAGTAGCGCAGCAGCGCTGCGGATTCTCGAATCGGCTGCCACGGCGTGTCCCACATCAACGCCAGACGGTCCTGACGCACCGCGTCAGTCATAATGCTGACAGGTTCAGGGCGCAGCGGTGACAGCGTCGGAACGGGCGCTGGCACGTCACGCTTACCTTTCAGATCGCCAAACGCCTTGCCGATCTGCTCAATGACGGAACGGCTATCCACGTTACCCACCACGATCAGCGTCATCGCGTCCGGGGTGTACCATTTCTGATAGAACGATTTAACCTGCTCGATATCAACCGGCTGTTTCACCGGTTCTGCCGGGTCGTGCCCCAGCAGCGTGGAGCCTTTCAGGCGATAACGCCACCAGCTGTCTTTGGTATCCGCAGGCCAGGTCGCCACCATGTCGCTATTGCTCAGCGCGTAGTTCACCGTATCCGGCGTGATCGCCACTTTACCTGCCGTATCTCCCAGCCAGGTCAGCGCTTCTTTCAGCAGATCGTTACGGTTATTGGGCAGGCTGAGGTTAAACATGGTGTTGTCATAGGAGACGACCGCAGGGGGAAGTGGACGCTTCGGGTCAATGCCCTGCTGCCACAGTGAACGCACCTGAACGGCTTGCAAACTGCCACTTTGGGTCAGCGCCAGTCGAGGAATAAAATGGCTTAGCCCGCTCTGCTGAGAGCTTTCAGTCAGCGAACCTGTATTAACAGAAAGGCGAATTTCGATGCGATCGCTTGGACGTTGCGGAGTGGCTAACACTTGCCACTGAAAACCATTCGCCAGTGTTCCCTGTTGCCAGGCCGGGTCGGGCTGGAGAGTATCTGCCTGCACATAACTGGCTGCTGCCATCATCAGCAAACCGCCGGTTAAGAGTCGAATTTTTGTGCCCTGCATGTAAACCCCTGATCAACATTCCTGGTTAAAAAGAGTGTCTCACTGCCTCGAGCACTCTGTAAAAACGTACAAACACTTCGATTAGACCGCGTGAAGGGTGAAACGTCACGGCATGAAGTGAAATTTACCTGAAAAAAATCTTGTCGAAGTATGACAGTCAGGTGTCTTTATTATGCGCAGGAGCCCGCCCCCCGACAAGGGTAAGCGGGCATAAGTGCTGATTTTATGAGGATAAACCTTGGGTTTTGCTATCTGAAACGCGATTATTCAGCGTATCGTCGAGTTTTTTATGGTCCAGCTCTTTGACCCATTTGGCAACGACCACGGTGGCGACGCCGTTACCGATCAGGTTGGTCAAAGCACGAGCTTCAGACATAAAGCGGTCGATACCGAGAATCAACGCCAGACCCGCAATCGGCAGGTGTCCGACGGCCGAAATGGTGGCCGCCAGGACGATAAATCCGCTGCCCGTCACCCCCGCCGCCCCTTTTGAAGAAAGCAGGAGCACCACCAGCAGGGTTATCTGATGGAAAATATCCATATGGGTGTTAGTCGCCTGGGCGATAAAGACGGCGGCCATGGTCAGATAAATCGATGTTCCGTCGAGGTTAAAGGAGTACCCGGTCGGTATCACCAGCCCCACGACCGATTTACGGCAGCCCAGTTTCTCCATCTTATCGAGCATGCGCGGCAGCGCCGATTCAGAAGAGGACGTACCCAGCACGATCAGCAGTTCTTCGCGGATGTAACGGATAAATTTGAAGATGTTGAAACCGGTCGCGCGCGCAATTGAACCGAGCACCACCACCACAAACAGAATACAGGTGATATAGAAGCAGATGATCAGTTGGCCGAGCTGAATCAGCGTGCCCACGCCATATTTACCAATCGTAAAGGCCATCGCCCCGAACGCACCAATCGGCGCCAGGCGCATGATCATATTGATGATGCCGAAAATCACCTGCGAGAAGCTTTCAATCACGTTGAAAATCAGCTGGCCTTTGCTGCCCAGGCGATGCAGGGCAAAACCAAACAGCACGGCGAACAGCAGCACCTGTAAAATGTTGCCGCTGGCAAAGGCACCAATCACGCTGCCGGGAATCACATCCAGCAGGAACGCGACAATACCCTGATCTTTGGCCTGCTCGGCATACATCGCGACCGCTTTGGCATCCAGCGTGGAAGGATCAACGTTCATCCCCGCACCCGGCTGCATCACGTTGACGATAATCAGGCCGATAATCAGCGCAATGGTACTAACCACTTCGAAATACAGTAGGGCAACTGCACCCGTACGACCGACCGCCTTCATGCTTTCCATGCCAGCGATTCCGGTTACTACGGTACAGAAGATAACGGGCGCGATGATCATTTTGATGAGCTTAACGAACGCGTCGCCAAGCGGTTTCATTTGTGCGCCCAGTTCAGGGTAGAAATGGCCAAGGAGAATACCAATGGCAATCGCTGTCAGAACCTGAAAGTAGAGACTTTTAAAGAGTGAGGTTTTCATAGGGTGTCCTTGGGAAGAAAAACCACAGGTTTTTTATGGGTAAGACTCACCTGCGGCTTTAAAATAGCACCCGTAAAACAGGACAGAAATGAACACGCGTCAAAAATGAAACAAAAATGTTAAGAAATTAGAGCTGACTCGAACAAGCCAGCAACACACTTACCCTTTTGCGGGATTGTTTTCCGCGCTGAGATAACGTTTTTCAAATTCATCCGGCGGAACAGCGCGGGCAAATAAGAAACCCTGACCACTTTCGACACCCGCTTTCGCCAGCCAGTCACGCTGGGCTTCGGTTTCAACACCTTCAGCAATGACATGCAGATCAAGGCTACGCGCCATCTGGATAATGGCTTCAACCATGCTGCTGTCGCCCGGCAGTCCGTCTACAAAGGTTTTGTCGATTTTCAGTACATCCACCGGCAGGGTTTTCATATGCTGGAGCTGGCGCAGCCCGGCGTAGCCCATGCCAAAATCATCCAGCGCAATACGAATCCCGGCATTTCGCAGCGGTTTCAGAATCGCCACTGCCTCGTTCGGATCGTCAATACGGCGGCTTTCGGTGACTTCAAGCGTCAACGTATCGGGCTTGATGCGATAGCGATTGATCAGCTCCAGCATCTCCGACACCATCGTCGGGTGCATCAGCTGTAAGGCAGAAAGGTTAACCGACAGCGGCATATCGATGCCGCGCTCCTGCCACGCAGAAAGCTGGCGGCACGACTCCTCCAGCACCCAGTAACCCACCGTCACCATCAGCCCGCAGGACTCAATCTGCTCGATAAGCCCCTCGGGCAGCTCCCACGAACCATCAGGCTGCTGCACGCGCAGCAACGCTTCGGCGCTTTTCACTTCGCCCGTCTCCAGATTAACCTGCGGCTGGAGCCAAAGCGCAAACTGGTTATTATCGAGCGCAGTGAGAATATCGCTCTCTTCCGTCAACCGCCGCTGTGCCTTTTCCATCTGTTCCGGTTCGAAGAACTGAATCTGATTTTTGCCTTTGCGACGGGCGGTAAAGGCCGCTGAGAACGCGCGTCGATACAGCTGCTCTGCCGTCAGGTCACCGTAATACATCGCCAGACCAATACTGGCGCTCGGGCGCAGTTGAATGCCCTGCACCGGTAGACGCTCATTTATGACAGTGAGCACTTGCTGACCTAATGTGATGGCATGCCACGGCTCTTTCACCCCGTGGGCGAGAATCACAAAATCGTAGCCGCTCACCTGAGTCAGCACCATTCGCGGCGCGAGCACTGATTTGATTTTTTCCACCAGCGTAAGGAGCAGCATTTCGCGCTGACTCTCTTTCAGCACGCCAGCGGTGTCATGCAAGGTTTCACAGGCGATCGCCATCAGCGCGGTGGTCTGTTGCCGGGCGACGGTTTGTTCCAGTAACGCCATCAGGAAGGCTTTGTTTGGCAGCTCAGAAACCGGGAAGCGGGTGGCGTTGCTGTTCAGCTCGTCATGATGACGCAGCAAACGCTGCTGGTTGATGTTGTAACTGCGCACCAGCATGCCGATTTCGTCGTCATGATGCAGACGCGGCAGGGTGAGTTGATGTCCCACCTGGTCCTGCGGCGAGAGATTATCCAGCTCACGGGCAATTTTGCGCAGCGGATGGACAATCAAACGGTTGATACACCAAGTCAGCGCCACGCTCAGGATCAGCGTTAAAAGTAAGTAAGTAGTTACTAACGTCGAGACCCAGCTCATCACGAATTTGTGCATCCGATACGCGTCTGCCTGTAGAACCAAATAGGCTAACGGCTGCGGATTGGCAGGGCGTTCAAGGGAGTAAAGCGGGAGCGAAATCTGCACCGGCAGCTCAAACATCCGCATGATCATCATTGGCACTGGACGCTCGGGAATAAAGCTCATCCGCAGCGCCTGGAATTGATTAGGCAAAACGACGTCCGCGCGGCTGACGATTCCCGCAGGCTGAATGCGCTCTAAAATAGTTTCTGCTTCGGGGATATCCCCTTTAAGAATGGCGGCCGAGAGCGGTAAACGAACCGAGCGGGCGATACTTTCCAGTTGCGAGGCCGTGTTGTAGCGATTCTGCTGTACGGAATGAAACAGCAAAATAACGCAAAATATGAAAACAAACACCATAGTGACGGCAGATACCATCGCCATTTGTTTGATCGTTAAAGAACGGCTGACACGCAAATTGACTCTCCACAAACCCGAAGCATAGCGTAACAAAACGTTACGCTATTGCCGCCAGAGTATACCCGATTGCACCGAATTTAAGAGAGCCTAAGATTTCTATTAAGGATAATTCCGGTTACCAGTCCGCGTAAGGCATAAGCGGTTCCGGCGGCAAGTCCATATCGCCCTGCCAGCCCGCCGCGGAGTAGCGCACATAAAGCAGCGCATGGCTCGGGGTGTAGTCCTTCGCCTCTTGAATATCGACGCCCAAACCGACAAACCAGTTTGACGTGACGCGGCGCTCCACGATTGCCCGCGCGGTATAACCGGTTCCGGAGGAACTGCTGCCTTCTTCCGGCTCGCTTCTGTCGCCGTATCGTCCCTCTTCATCGGTTGGAATCAACCCCTGAAGCGGGTAGCGCATTCCGTCTTTGGTTTTGGAATGCGACCAGGAGACAGAACCGCCCAGCTCCCAGGACCAGTTTTCGGTGCGTTTACGCCAGGTGACCGGCACCGCAAAGGAGACGTACTCCTGCGGGCTGTAATAGCCGCCCTGACCCAGCGAATAGGAACTCAAATCTTTGTCGTAATGCCAGAGCATATTCGACAGCCCAACCGTCAGGCGCTCATTATTTTTGTTGATGATTTTGTAGTAATAGCCGGTCATCCAGCGGATGCGCCAGTTATCCTCAACATTTTTGCCTTCAAGCGCGTCCATGTTCAGACTCGACCAGACGCCGTTGGCCTCGCCTTTGTCGTAACTGACGCTCGCGCCGCCACCGGTGGCACGCACGCCGCCCCATGTCGTGCCAGTGTTGGGATCTTTTTGTCCGGCGAAGGCCAGCATGGAGCTGGAGATGGGACGACGATGGGCATTGACCGTGTAGCCAATCGGCCCTAAATCGTTGCTGTAACTCAGGCCACCCACCACATCGACGACGTCAAAGCCCATCGGCGTGGTGCCGATGTCCATCGCCCAGGTTTTGTTTTCCCAGCCCACCGCCACGCTCGCACCGTTTGCGCTTTGATTGGTACTGCCGTGACACGGCGTGCCAGCACAGGTGCCCCATTTCGGATCGTAAGTCCCGTCTTTGGTCTCAAACGAACCGGCGTTCATATTCACCAGATCGCTGCGGAAGAACATCCTTCCGTCGGACAGCGGCGCATCGACATGCAGCATCGTCGTGTGCGCTTTCAGATCGGAATACCCGCCGGTCCCGCTGGAACCCCAGTAATCATGCTGCAGCGTGACGTTGAGATCCTGCTGTTGATACAGCTCACCCGCATCGCTGCGCACGCCGCGTTTAAGCCAGTCGTCTTTTTCGTCGTTACGCGTCAGGCGCGTAAAACGGTCGTTATCCTGTGGACGCGTCGGCGTGATACCGGACGCGACCATCGCATCTTTATAGCTCTCGAGCGCCTGTTGCGGCTGGCCATTGTTGGCCTGGAAGCGTGCTGCATCGCGCAGCACCAGCGCACTGTCCAGTGACGGCGGCTGCGATTTTGCCTGCGGAACCAGTTTGCTGAACGTCTGCTCTGCGGCGGCGGTGTCGCCCAGTTCAGCCTGCGCCAGCGCAACGCGGCGCTGCATATTCACCGACGGCGGCTCGCTGTTTTGCCCGGCGGGTAGCGTCGCCAGCTGTGCGCGTGCTGCGTCTTTGTTGCCCTCAGAAAGATAGACTTCCGTCAGGCCAAGAATGGCATCAGTATTTTGCGGTTCGCGTTGCAAAACGGTGCTGTAGGCGGCTTTAGCAGAAGCCCGATCGCCCCGCTGCTGCGCCCAGTCCGCCAGCGTTAAATCGATGCGCGTGGACTGCGGCTGCTGACGTAATAGCGTTTCCGCCTCACGTTCCTGGCCGCTATCGCGCAGGCGATTGGCGGTTTCCAGCACCTGATCGCCTTGCAGTCGGTCGGCCAGCTCCTGAATATTGCCGTTCCATTTATCGCGCGACAGGGTATTCAAATGCGCCAGCGCGGCGCGATCCTGATCGTTACCTGAAAGATACAAACCGTACGCGTAAACCTGCTCCGGATCGCCCGGTTTTTGGCTCGCCAGCTGGCGCATGAGCGTATCCGCCTGGCTGCGCTGCCCGGCGCTGTAGAGATCGCGAGACAGACGATAGGTTATCCACACGTTGCCCGGATCGAGCGCCAGACGACGGCGCTGGATTTCAGCCGCCTGAGCAAAGCTGCCCTGGTTTTCCAGCTGTTCCGCCTGCTGCGCGAGCCGGTCGTTATCCAGACTGCGCTGGATATCATCAATGCTGCGGCGCTGGCTGGCGGACAAAGACTGAATAAACTGGTCGGCTTTTTCCGGTGATTGCGCGCGATAAATATTGGCCAGTCCGCGCACCGCGTTGCTGTTGCCGCTGTCCATCCGCAGCGCCTGACGATAAAAACGCTCGGCGGCGGCATTATCTTTGCGTGCAACAGCCGCGTCGCCCAAACCAAGCACCGCATAGCTGTCGGTATTGTCGATGTTGCGCGCCTGCTGATAATGACGCTCCGCCTGGCTGATATTATTGGCTTTCAGCGCGGCATCGCCCTGCTGAATCAACAGCCAGTAGCGGTTGACCTTTAACAGGCTGTCCCATTTCCCGCGGTTGTCACTTTGCGGATCAAGCGCAATCGCCTTTTCAAACTGAGCGACTGCGCGCGCGCGATCGCCACGCTGGGAATACGCCTGCCCCAGCGCGCCCACGGCTTCGCTGTCGGCATGATTGGCGCTCACCGCCTGCTGTAGCTCCGCAACGGCTTTACCGCCCTGGCCTGCTTCAACTGCAGCCAGCCCTTCGGCTTTGGCGCGGAAAGCCGGATCGGCCAACTGTTTTTGCTGGTCATCAAGCTGCGAGCGGGCGGCAGTGACGTTATCGCCCGTGCTGAACACCTGCAAATAATCCTGCAAGGCTTTCACGCTGGCGGCGCTCACCGGCGCGTCTTTGATCTGCTGATACCAGAGATCGGAAGCCGCATCGCGTCCGGCATTGGATTTCGCCATTTGCCGCAGCACCGCAAAGCCTTCATCGTTGCGCCCGCTCTGGAACAGAAGCTGCGCCAGGGTGTTTTGCAGTTGCGTATCGCCAGGGCTGGTGAGATTGATTTTTTTGAGCTGGTTGATGGCCTCAACGCGACGCGCAGGATTCTTAGCGACAACGGTCCAGTATTCCGTCGCCAGCGCATCGGTTGGCGGATTACCGGCAAAGATTTTGTCGTACGCATCAATCGCTTCCTGCGTATGGCCGGTGGTCGCCAGCAAACGCGCCTGCTGTAATTCCTGACGCCCTTCTGGCGTCGAGAGCAGCATGGCGTTTTGCGAAGCCTTATAAGCACTCGAACCTGGCGCGATATCCTTCAGACGATCCAGCTCTTTTTGCGCGCCCGCGTTATCGCCCTGACGCAGCAGATAGCGGAATCGCGCGGCGATCACGTCCGGATTATTCGGGTCGATCAGCTCCAGACGATAGAGCGACTGGCGGACCAGATCTTCACGCTGCGTCGCTTCGCCGAGCCGAACCTGTTCCAGCAGTTGTTTTTGCTGGGGAGAATTGGCGGCCTGCGCCAGCGGCATCAGCGTTAAGCCAAGCGATAAACTGAGTAAACTTAATGAGAACTTGCGCATTCCTGGCCCCAGTCAGGGTGTAATTCACCCTTTGCGGTGAAGCGAAAACGATGCTGATCCCATCCTTGTCCGAACAGGGTCAGTACGTAGCTGTAATAGGCGTCATTACCGGGGAAATGGTCGGCGACGCGCTGGCGTTGCACCGCTTGTGCATCGCGGTCCTGCAAAAACGGCAGCAGCGAGGCGGAGAAACCTACCGGGCCATCGCCCGTGCGTTTACCGCTTGCGACATCGACTTTCTCCGGCGGGACACCGTTTTTTGTTGTGAGCGTTGCCATCGGTTTAAAACGTGCCAGCAGCCGGGCTTTTTGCGGATCGCGGTCGTGCATCATGCCCGCCCAGAGATACACGCGAATCGCGTCGTAACTGCCGATAAAGCTTTTCTCTGGCTGCAGTTGCCAGCCTTTATTTTGCTGATACTGCACCCAGTTGGGCGCAAATCCTTTTGGCGCGGTTTCCAGCAGCAAACGCAGATTCGTCTCGCGAAGCGTGGTCCACGGCGCGCCAAAGCGGGTGAAATAGTTCGCCAGCTGCGGCGGGAGATAGCTGGGGTTAAAACGCCAGGCTTTCTCCTCGGCAAAACCGACGTTGCCGGGCAGGAGCATCAGCCCTAAACCCGGCACTTTAATCACTTCTTCGCTGGCGATACTTTTTAGCAGCGCTTTGCCGGTGGCGGTGTATTGCGGCACTTTCCACAAACGCCCCGCCTCCAGCAACGACCAGGCAATCCAGATATCCGCATCAGACGCGGAATTTTTGTCGATTACCGCCCAGGTATCCGCATCCTTTTTCCCCCACAACCATGCAGGCAGATGTTCACCCAGAGAACCCTGGGCAAGATTGTCGCTCGTCCAGTTCAGCAGCAAATCAAACGCTTTACGGTCGTTGGCAGCCAGGGCAAAGAACAGCGCATAGCTTTGCCCTTCTGAGGTGCTGATTTTCCGCGCGTCGCTGGGATCAATGACGCGCCCGCCATCGCTGATGTAGTCCTGTTTAAACTGCTCCCACGCAGGCCAGCTACAGGCGGCACGCGCATTCGCTGCCGCCAGAACCAGCGCAACCATCATCCACCCGCGAAGCGCGTTCACCGTCCGTTACTCGTTTTCCGAATGGAGACGACGACGGCTGATGATACGCAGCAGACGCCACATCACCCACGCCAGCAACACGACGCTGATCGCCGCAAACACCGCCAGCAGAACCGGGTGGTTGGACAGCGCATACCAGACGCGCTCAAACCACGGCAAATGACCGACGTAGTAAACATCGCCCACGCGCAGGCTGTTGACGCCCGACTCGCGGATCACCGCCACAGAACCGAACATCGCCGCGCGCTTGCCGCTGTCATTCATCGCCATGTTGAGCAATTCATATCCGCGTGGGCTGTCCGCCAGCAGTGCGATCACGCTGCGCTGTTCGTTGTAAGGGGACTGGAAACCAACAATCGCCGCCATCGGGCCTTGCGAACTCACGTTGGTCTGCACGCCCGCTTCACGGTCCGCGTTATCCGGCATGATGCTTGGGAACGTCGTCTGACGCAGCGGCGTGTTAACCCAGGATTCTGTCGCCTGAACCAGCAAGTCGATGCGTTTGTCGTCTTTCAGTTTTTCCGGGATGTTGCCGATCACCATAATATCGGCGTCTTTGTTCTGAATCTGGCTGCCATCATCGGTCAACGTGACGTTAATTGCTGGCAAACCAGTTTGTGCGCCCACCGCCGCCATGGCATCCAGCAGCGTAGTGATCTGCCCTTCGTTCGGCGTTTTAGGCATCACGACAATGGATTCCGACAGATCGGCCATCCGGCTGAACGGGAAGCTGGCGTTCGCAAACGCGCGCAAATCCGGCAGCGCAATGAAGTGATAGTACTTCGAGAAGTCGATCGTCGAATCATCGCCGATAACCACATGATTCTGCACCGGCTGGAAGGTAATACAGTTATCCACCGAGCCACCCGGCATCGGGTTCATGTACTGGAAATCGAAGCGTAGCTGGTTGACCGCGCCGAGTTTCAGCGCCGGAATCGAAACGTCCGTTTTACCATCCAGCAAACCTTGCAGTACCGGCAGACGCAGCAGCAGCTTGTTGGTGTCCTGGCTGCTGGTCAGCGGGAAGGATTGCAGGAACTGGTTGTTCAGGCTGATATCCATCCGCGAGCTGTCTTTGGTTGGCGGCGCGGTGTAGCGGTAGTTCAGCGCAATATCAATTCCGTTGCTGCGCAGCAGGTACATATCCGGCGGGAGATTCAGCGGGACGTTAATCGCTGACGGCTCAAGGCCCGTTGACTGGAGCTGTTCTTCATAGGTTTTCAGCTCGCCAAACGTCACCGCGCGGTCGGTGCGGATCCAGTTCGGCGCATCGTACGGTTTACGCGCCAGCAGCGGTTTAACGTCGCCAATGGCAACGCTATTGCCACGGAACAGCACGTTGCCCTGAGCAATGCCTTTCGCGGCTTGCACTAAATCTTTATCGTCGCGGCCAAAGACCACCAGCAGCTTCACATACGGTTTGTCCGGATGATTCACCATTTCGACCACCGGTTCTTTCACTTCAGGATGGTCGCGCAGGAACGAGGGACGCTTCTCATTGGTGGCAAACACAATGGCGTTGCGGTCCGGTAGTTTGTCGAACAGCACCGGGAAGCTCTGCCCGCGCCAGCCTGAACGGGAGCCAAACCACGAGGTGACGATGGTTGCCGCCTGCTGCTGGGTAATATCCGGCGAACCGGCAAACACCACCGGCAGATTCAGCTCACGGCTGTCGCGCGGATCAAAGAACGGCACCGGGAACGCGGAGAGATCGTTTTTCACCGCCAGCGTCTGGTAGGTCATGCTCAGCGAAGAGTTGCGGCTGACATCCATCCACAGCGTGCTGCTGGCAGGGTTTTCGCACACGTCGCGATAGTGACCGACAAACTCCAGACGTACGCGGTTAAAGTCGGTGATAAACAGCGGATTGATCGGCACCTGCGCCTGCGTTTTCTTGCCCAGTTGCTCTTTGGTGACAGGCAAAACGCCCATCAGCTCGTCGTTGAGATAGACCTTGAGCTGAGACTGAACCGGCAGCAGAGACGGCGATGGCGTGTATTCGAGATTCAGCAGGGCATTCGACACCACTTCATCGCTGCGCATCCCAAACTCAACGCCGCCGTTCGGGTTGATGCCGCGCAAAATCATGCTGCCCGGAGGCGGCGCGATCTGCGCAAACGTCAGCTTCACGTCACGCGACGGGGTGTTTTCAGCCACAATAGGCGCATTCGCACCGTTCACGCCCGGCATCACCTGCCCAACCGCCTGCGCACCCGTTGGCGTCGCCGGAAGGGTGTTCCCTTCGGTTGGCTGATTAGGCACCACATTTTCAGTTTGCGTTGGCGCTGCGGTGACCACCGGATCGGTCGCCTGGGCGACGACAGGTACGGTCGGTGCAGGCGTTGCCGCCGTATTTTCAGGCGCCGCGTGAGCCATCATTGCGGGCAGCGCACTCATCCCAACCGCCACAGCACATATCCAGGAAAGTTTTCTTTTCATCGCGTTATCATCATTGTTGAGCCATAACCGGGTCCGGTTGTTGTATCGCCTCATCCCGCTCAGGACGACGAGGGATAAACGACACCACCCAGGAAACCAGCGAGGTAAGTGACCGGAATATTATTTTCACTGACGGCGGAGCAAATTCTGCAAGGTGGCGATAACCACGGAACCCCAACTTCAGAATATCCAGCAGACTTTCCAGTGGTTTATCTTCCGGGAAGCTGTCCTGCCAGAGTGCCCACGTATCCGCGCGGGCAAACGTACACTGCACAAAATCGATATGTTGCTTCTTGGTGAGCGGCATCAATTGCAGCCCAACTTCATTGCCCAACACGCGCACCACCTGCGTTGGGAAGACGTACTCCTGTTGGCCACGCTTGAGCAGGAGTTTGACTTTTTGCCCTTCCAGCACTTTTGCCTGGCCGTTGATCTTGATGCCCAAACCGCCGTCCGAGAAGTCCTGAACGGTACAAGAGAAAAGATGCCCATCTTCGCGAGCAATCGCCGCAGGCATGGAGATTTCGACGCGATGCGCGCGGCGCACCTGTTTGCTCTCCACCGACACCGCCACTGCACCGCCGAGGATAATCAGGTTGTAGAACACCCACGCGAGGCTAACGAACACGGTGAGCACTTCACTTTCTGGCCCGTAAAAGTAGCGCCAGATCCCCACCAGCACGCCGACGATATTCAGCAGCACCAGGAAAATGTACGGCCGGGAGATCACCCAGTCGACGTACTCTTCCTCCACCAGGCCGCCTTTGGCAGTGACGTTAAATTTGCCTTTATGCGGGTTGATCAGCGCCACCAGCGTTGGCGGCGCGATGTACCAGGCCAGCACCGTTTCATAGATTTCACTCCAGAACGAATGGCGATATTTACCCTGAATTTTTGAGTTGGTCAGGCTGGCGTGAATCATATGCGGCAGCACAAACAGCGCGATCATCAACGCCGGAGCAAAAATGATGTAGGCATGGAGCAGCAGGAAGGCCAGCGGCGCGGTCAGGAAGATCAGCCGTGGAATACCGGATAAGAAATGGAACATGGCGTTGAGGTAACACAGACGCTGCGCCATCTTCAGCCCTTTGCCAAACAGCGGGTTATCGAGACGGAAAATCTGCACCATCCCGCGCGCCCAGCGAATACGTTGACCGATGTGCGCCGACAGCGATTCGGTCGCCAGCCCCGCCGCCTGCGGAATACGCATGTACGCGGAGGTATAACCGCGACGGTGTAGACGCAGCGAGGTATGCGCATCTTCGGTGACGGTTTCGACCGCGATGCCGCCGATTTCGTCCAACGGCACGCGTCGAATGACCGCGCAGGATCCGCAGAAGAACGTCGCATCCCACATGTCGTTACCGTCCTGCACCAGCCCGTAGAACAGCGTCCCTTCATTCGGCGTTTTACGGAAACGGCCCAAGTTGCGCTCAAACGGATCGGGCGAGAAGAAGTGGTGCGGCGTCTGCATCATCGCCAGCTGTTTCTCCTTCAGGAACCAGCCCATCGTCATTTGCAGGAACGAGCGCGTCGGGACGTGGTCGCAGTCGAAAATGGAGACAAACTCGCCCGTGGCGTATTTCAGCGCATTGTTGATGTTCCCGGCTTTGGCGTGTTCGTGCGTGGTGCGGGCAATATATTCCACCCCGACGCTCTGCGCAAACTGGCGAAATTCTTCGCGGCCGCCGTCGTCGAGGATCCAGATTTTGAGCTTATCTTTCGGCCAGTCGATGCCGAGCGAAGCATAAATGGTGTTTTTCACCACGCTCAGATCTTCGTTATACGTTGGGACAAAAATATCGACCGTCGGCCACACGCGCGTGTCTTTCGGCAGCGGAACCGGCTGGCGATTCAGCGGCCACACGACCTGGAAATACCCCAGAATCAGGACAATCCACGCGTAGGTTTCGGCAAACAGCAGCACCAGACCACACACCAGACTCACCGGGTCGTCCCAGTTCAGCGTGGAAGTGTAGCGCCACCAAATGTAGCGACAGGAGACGGTCAGCGACAGGACAATCAGCATCATCGCCGAGAACCGCCCCGGAATGCGGCGCACCAGCAGCGCCACGCCCCACAGCAGCATCAGGAAGATAAACTGCGCCAGCGGGTTAAACGGCTGGGTGATACAGACCAGCGCCAGAATGAGCGAGAAAACGACAATAATACCCAGGATTAAACGCCGCAATCCAGGATGCAGATGCCCCAGCTCTTTTTCACTTTCGAGGTGGCGGGTCTGATTTCTGACGCGGTCAGGCAAGTTTTCGAGCCATTGATGGTAACGGCCACGCAGATTCTTCACACCACTAAAACCGCGCCAGCGCGGTTCAGTTTTTTCTTTCTTCGCGGACGTGGCTACCAGCCAGAGAGCCTGAATCGCGTAACGCGCAGGGTCTAATGGCCTTGGCCGGTCAGGGTTCAGATGCGGATACAGTTCGTGATGACGCGCGCGAATGCGCTGCCAGCGTGGGTGTTCGAGCGGGATAAAAATCCAGGCCAGGACCATCCAGAAACAGCCGAGCGCGGCGCTAAAAGGCGACGCACCATGACGGCGATAATTCCGGTAGCGCTCGCTTAAACGCGAACTCACCGGCGGGATGAGTAACCAGGCGGACACGCGGCTCATGGATGGCTCCTGGCCGGCTCCGGACGTCCTGTATAGTGCAGCAGACACCAGTTGGCCAGCGTGAGAATTTCTTCAGCCGCCAGCGAGTCACTGCGATATTCACCCAACGGCTGTTTTGACGCGAGGCATTCCGCAATCGCTTCATCACGATGGATAACCATCGGCAGCAGGCGGCGCTGGCTTTGCAGCCATACCTGATATAAATCGTCCTGAATTTGGCTGCCAAGACGTAAGTCGTTGATCAGAATATGGGCGCCCGCCGGCAGTGCCTGTTGATGCAGGCGAATATGGCAATTGGCATCGGCGTTCACGATGGTCAGCGTGTGGTCGCAATGTTCGATGAGCTGGCGAGCCAACGGTGAAAAACCGTGTGGCAGATCCAGCAAAATCCACTGGTAGTGGCTTTTTTCCTGCAGCAACTGCAGGGCATCCGCAAAATATCCCAGCGTACCAAAACGGGTGTGCAGCGATTCCTTCTCGCTCATGGTCAATTGACCAAAAGGCAGAATATCAAGCTGCGAGGTATAACGTTGTGCGGTATCACGCCAGTCGCGGCCATCAAGCAGCGCACGCGCCCAGCCGTCGGAAACGTCATAATCGACGTTAAAAGACATCCGCAGTAAATTATCAGGGCAGGCATCAATAACCAGGACGGATTCACCCAATACCTGTAATGACCATCCCAGCGCCGCTGCGATAGACGTCGTGCCTACACCGCCACGAATGCCCTGTAATCCAAGTATGGCCATCAATGGCTCCCTTATTGTTGACGGGCAAATTCAGCTAATAAAGGCCAGCGTTTAATCGCCGCCGCCAACTGTTCCCGCTGGGAAATATCGGTGTAATCTATTTCTGGCAATGAAAATGCCTGGCTAAGCGCCAAAAAATCGTTTTGGAATGTGTAGCCCAGGCTAGAATCAACCGGAGTTACAGGTTCATTATTATGCATTTTAGTTTCATCCCTTTATTAAATCTAAACGAACTACAGACGTAGAAAGGCTTCCTGCCAGCGAAAATTCATTTACATGCTAAATCTGATGCTCTTTAATTTCAATGTTAGGTTTATTTCTGCGCTTTCGCTAGTAAACTGAGATACAGGTAAATTAAACGCCAAGAGGGACACTGTGAACCCCATATTTTCAGTTGGTATCCAGTCATTGTGGGATGAATTGCGCCACATGCCAGCCGGCGGAGTCTGGTGGATTAGTACGGACCGCAATGAAGATGCTATTAGTCTGGTGAATCAAACAATTGCAGCGCAAGATAAAAGCGCAAAAGTCGCCGTTGTCACGATGGGTGAAGACCCTAAAAAAATCATCAGACTCAATGAAACGCACGGCCCGGATAAAGTGCGCCTGTTTTCCATGCCCCATGAAGAAGATGGTCTATACTTTTTGCCCCGCGATATTCAATGCACTATTGACCCTGAACATTATTTAGTGGTCCTTAAATGTGCGAATAATTTTTGGCAGAATATTTCCTCTGAAAAATTGCGTCAGTGGCTGGAAAAGATCAATAAATGGGTGCGAGTTCAAAATTGTACGCTGCTGATAATCAGTCCAGGCAGTAATAATGATAAGCAGTTCTCATTTTTAATGAGTGAATATCGTTCCCTCTTCGGTCTTGCCAGTATCCGCCATCAGGCCGACAGTCATCTTTACGATATTGCCTTTTGGTGTAATGAAAAAGGCGTAAGCGCACGGCAACAGCTCACCCTTAAGCATAATGATGACGAGTGGCATGTCGCCCGGCAGGAAGAAACCATCGTTCAGCCGCGTAACGATGAAAAACGCATTCTGAGCCACATTGCGGTATTAGAAGGCGCGCCTGCGCTTTCTGAATATTGGTCATTATTTGAAACCAACGAAGGTTTGTTTAATGAAGCCCGCACGACGCAGGCCGCGACGATTGTTTTTTCGCTGACCCAGAATAACCAAATAGAGGCGATTGCGCGGCAGATCCACACCTTGCGCCGTCAGCGCGGTAGCGCGTTGAAAATCGTCGTGCGTGAAAATACCACCAGCCTGCGCGCCACCGATGAACGTCTGCTTCTGGGCTGTGGGGCGAACATGGTGATTCCATGGAACGCGCCACTTTCGCGCTGTTTAACGTTGATCGAAAGCATTCAGGGACAGCAGTTTAATCGCTACGTGCCAGAAGATATTTCCACCCTGCTCTCGATGACGCAGCCGATGAAATTACGCGGCTACCAGAAGTGGGACACCTTCTGCGAAGCGGTTAGCAATATGATGAGCAACACGCTGCTGCCGGAAAATGGCAAAGGCGTGATGGTTGCGCTGCGCCCGGTTCCCGGCATTCGAATCGAGCAGGCGCTCACGCTGTGCCGTCCAAACCGTACCGGCGATATCATGACCATTGGCGATAACCGCCTGGTGCTGTTTTTATCGTTCTGTCGCGTGAATGACCTGGACACCGCTCTCAACCACATCTTCCCGTTGCCGACCGGCGATATCTTCTCGAACCGTATGATTTGGTTTGAAGACAACCTGATCAGCGCCGAAATCGTGCAGATGCAAATGCTGGAACCTGAGCAGTGGGGCAAACCGTTGCTGATGACGAGCGATGCAAAACCCGTCCTGAATGCCACGCACGACGGGCACGCCTGGCGTCGGACCCCTGAGCCGCTTCGTTTGCTGAGCGATGTCGAAGAGAGAGCGTCATCATGAATAACAGCGATATCATTCAGCTGGTGATCGTCTGCGCGATCATTTTCTTCCCGCTTGGCTACCTTGCACGCCATTCGTTGCGCCGTATTCGCGATACGACAAGATTGCTGTTTGCAAAACCCCGCTACGTTAAACCAGCCGGAACACTGAAACGGGCTTCACACGTCAAGGCAAACCGAAAACATGACTAATTCTTCTTATACCGCTTCGGCGCCTTCGCCGCTTTGGCAATACTGGCGCGGCCTTTCCGGCTGGAACTTCTACTTTCTGGTGAAGTTTGGTTTGCTGTGGGCGGGCTATCTCAATTTCCACCCGCTGTTAAACCTGGTGTTTATGGCATTTTTATTGATGCCCATTCCCAACCTGAAGCTGCACCGTTTGCGTCACTGGATAGCCATCCCAGTTGGTTTCGCGCTGTTCTGGCACGACACCTGGCTGCCTGGCCCGGAAAGCATCATGAGCCAGGGCTCGCAGGTCGCGGGCTTTAGCGCCGGTTATATCCAGGATTTGGTCGAGCGGTTTATTAACTGGCAAATGATCGGCGCGATTTTCGTGCTGTTCATTGCGTGGCTTTTCCTGTCGCAATGGCTGCGCATTACGGTGTTTGTGGTGGCCATTCTTGTCTGGTTGAACGTGTTAACGCTGGCCGGACCGAGCTTCTCTTTATGGCCAGCCGGTCAGCCGACGGACACGGTTACCACCACCGGTGGCAGCGTTGCGCCAACGGTCGCCACGGCCGGAGCCACGCCGGTCATTGGTGATATCCCGTCGCAAACTGCGCCGCCAACCACCACGAATCTCAATGCCTGGCTGTCGAGTTTCTATAACGCGGAAGACAAGCGCCAGACCAAATTCCCGGATGCATTACCCGCCGATGCGCAGCCTTTTGAACTGCTGGTGATTAACATCTGTTCCCTGTCGTGGGCAGACGTGGAAGCCGCCGGTTTGATGTCGCATCCGCTGTGGTCGCATTTCGATATTCAGTTCAAAGACTTCAACTCGGCCACTTCGTACAGCGGTCCGGCGGCGATTCGTCTGCTGCGCGCAAGCTGCGGTCAGCCGTCGCATAAGAATCTGTATCAGCCCGCTGGCAATCAATGTTATCTGTTCGATAACCTTGAAAAGCTGGGCTTCTCTCAGCACCTGATGCTCGGTCATAACGGTATTTTTGGCGGCTTCCTGAAAGAAGTGCGCGAAAACGGCGGCATGCATGCACCGCTGATGGATCAAACAGGCCTGCCGGTCCCGCTGCTGGGCTTTGACGGTTCACCGGTGTACGACGACACCGCCGTGCTGCAACGCTGGCTGCAAACGGTCAGCAAGGACGATAACGCCCGTAGCGCCACGTTCTACAACACGTTGCCGCTGCACGACGGGAACCACTATCCGGGCGTGAGCAAAACGGCGGATTACAAAGTACGCGCGCAGAAATTCTTTGATGAGCTGGACGCGTTCTTTACCGAGCTGGAAAAATCAGGCCGCAGGGTAATGGTGGTGGTCGTACCGGAACACGGTGGCGCGTTGAAAGGTGACAGAATGCAGGTTTCTGGCCTGCGTGATATCCCCAGCCCGTCGATCACCAACGTGCCTGCCGGGATTAAATTCTTTGGCATGAAAGCACCGCATCAGGGCGCGCCGATTGAGATTACCCAGCCGAGCAGCTATCTGGCGATTTCAGAACTGGTGGCGCGTGCGGTAGACGGGAAGTTGTTTGTGGAGGACAGCGTGAACTGGAACCAGCTCACCAGCGGTCTGCCGCAGACGGCGGAAGTCTCCGAGAACGCCAACGCGGTGGTGATTCAGTATCAGAATAAACCGTACGTACGGTTGAACGGCGGGGATTGGGTGCCGTATCCGGAGTAAGTTTTTTCCACTTATGGATGTGGATTGCTGCAACTTGATGATTTTCAGCATTTACTCCCTCTCCATTTAGGGAGAGGGCTGGGGTGAGGGGGAACATGCAACTCTGATGGTCGTTCCGTTCACTTCAAGATTTATGCTTCTCTATGATGCAGAAGCCGGTGAACGTGCCATGGCGGCTCAATCGCCGCCGCCCTGGCGACCCGGGCTCCCGGCAAGAAAATCGCCGCTACGCGATTCCCTCAGTTTATTCCTTCAGGCTGTCGGGCCGGGCACCAGCCTGCATCCATGCAGGCTATGCCCTCGCCGCGCTTCCCTGCGCGTCGCCCCGGCCTTACGGAAACACTTCGGCGATTTACAGCCGGACCAGAAAGTCGCTTTGACTTCTGAATTCCCGTAAGCCTATTTCTGGCTGATAAAGAGACGAAGATACTTCCCGTTACGTCGTGAAAGCTGCAACTATTGCTCCGCCAACCACACCAGCATCTTCAGACTCGCCGAATAATAATCATCCTTCGCGGTGATGTCCGGCTCGCCGGAGGATTGACCCATCGTTAAATCACGCACGGCCAGCAATCCGCCCTCCATCATGTATGGCGCGTATTCATTGGTCGTGACGTTCACCCAGGCGGGCGTTTTCTCGCGGCTGAACTGTCCAAACCAGCTGCGCCACGGCGTCAATGACGGGCTTTGCGGATTAGACCAGTGAACATACAGCGGAATACGGATCGCATCGTAGCTCATGCGGGCCGGCCAGGCGTTGGCGGGCGTCAGCTTGCCGCCTGCCGCCAGTGACATCCAGTCGGTCGGGAGATTCGCCGTGCCCGTGCCCATTTTGCCCAGCACCTTCTGCCCATCCTGAATCAGCTCGCGCCACACCTGCAAATGGCTACGATCGGCAAAGGCCTGCCAGGCAGGGAAAATAAAGTACGACGGATTCAGAATCACTTCACTGTTGAGATTAAACCCCTGCGCGCCCGGCAGCATCACGCGATAGCCCGCATAGCGAATAACCGTGCGCGCCACCAGCGATTTGGTTATCGCATCTGATGCCTGGCTGTAACGCGCATCATGCCAGCGCGCGTCCGCTTTTAATAACGCCCAGGCGATCAGCGCGTCGCCATCAGAAGCATTATTTTTATCAGCAATCGGATCCGGCAGGACAGGGTTGTAGCGCCAGTAAAACAGACCGTTGTCTTTGTTTTTCAGCGTACTGTCAGTCCAGTGCCAAAGCTTGTCGAACGTCGGTTTATCATCGCTCGTCACCGCCATCAGCATGGCAAAGCCTTGCCCTTCGGTGTGCGACACGTTGCCGTTTCCGGTATCGACAATCCGGCCATCCGGCATCAAAAAGCGCGCTTTATAACTCTCCCAGGCCTGACCTGCCTGAGAGAACGGGGAAAAAATCACACTCATCATGACCGCCAGTGCGGCGCATGCGGGCTTTCGCATAATTAGCTCATTGTGGGTTGTGGTAACGGAACTGAACGTCCGAAATGGAAAAGAGGCGATCGCGACTCACCGTCACGTGCGCTTTTCCGCCCTGCCCCTGCATCCAGCGGACATACAGCCCTTCCAGTATTGCACAGAAGGCATGACACCAGCGGCTTTGCTGATCTTCAATCCGACTCACCGGCAGCGCCTGGTGACGCAGCGTAAGATCGTTCTCGCTGGTGTCAATTTCCACGCATCCCCAGCCAAAACGCGCCAGTTGCGCATTCATGCTTGCTTCCAGTTCCCCCACCGTTTCGGACGGCGGGAGCGGATATTGCTCTGCCAGTGCGACGCCCATCTGGCGCAGGAACGGCTGGCTTTCCAGCTCGCCGACGTTGCGCACCATGCCATCCACAATCAGTGCCAGCAGATCAAACCAGCCTTCCGGCGTTTGCTGCCCGCGAAACCAGCCTAACAGCGCAGGATTTTCCAGTGTCGTTGTCATTATTTTTCTCCCAGCATGTAGCGGAAATAGACCCCCGCCGTACTTTCGTTATAGCTGCCAAAGGTGTCGTAACCCACTTTGCCGCCGATGGTCATGTCTTTGTTGACGTTGTAATCCACGCCGGCGCGCATCGTATAGCCGATCCCACTTTCGGAGGTGCCTTTGTACTGCGCCTCTTTGGTAAACCCAAGATTCGCCAGTTGTTCTAACGCTTTCTGGGCATCCGGGCTGTCCGGGAAGTAATCGCTGCTGTCCTGGCTGTAAGACTGATAGCCCACGGAACCGCCGAGATTCAGCTTCCAGTTATCAAACTTCTGCGAATAATCGACCGGCAGCGAGACGCTCACGTAGTTTTGCGGGCTGAAATAGCCGCCCTGACCCATCGTGAACTGGCTGAGGTTTTTCGAGAAATCCATCCAGCCGATGCTGATCCCGGTTTGCACCTGACGGAAATCATCGTGATACGGACGCACATACACGCCCGCATTGGCGTTGATGCTGGTGTTGCTGGCAACGTTCTCGCCCAGATAGCTATAACCGCCGCCGCCGACGTAAAAACCGGCATCGCCGTCATCAAAACTTAACTGCGCGGTGCCGCCGTTTTTGGTTACTCGTCCCCAGGTTTCGCCGGAATATTTGTCCTTCATCCCCACGTAAGAGAGCAGGCTGTCGGTCACGGCGCGGCGTTCACCCGTCAGAATCACCGACAGATAATCCGTTAGCTTCGGCGACCATTTCACACCACCCACCAGCGTGCTGAGATCCTGGCCCAGCGGCGTACTGCCGATATCCAGCTTGTAATCTTTGCCGCTCAACGCCATGTTCAGCTCGATGCCGTTGGCCTTTTGCGAGTCGGTAGACTCAGAGATCTTCTCGCCGGAATTCGGCTTATAGGTCGACTGGCTCAGCGCAGTGAGTCGCGGAGAATTCAGCAGGCGATCGAAAAGCTCATAGCCAGGCTCCGTAAACGGCGTGAAATTCGCGGCGTCCTTATAAGCGCTGAGATCGGTAAATGCCGGTCCGTCGACCTTATCATTGAGCGCCGCATTCACCGCCGTACTGACATTGCTGAGCGCATTTGCCAGCGGATTGGTGCCGTAACGACGCCACGCGTCACCGCTGGCGCTACCCGCGCTGAGCGTCACCGGCGTAGCGGTAAACTCGAAGCGCGATTCACCAAACGGCGAGCTGGACCAGGTCAATGGGGCTTTAACTTCGGTCAGTTTACTGGTGCCCGATTCGCCATCGCGTCCGCGCACTTCGACTCCGCCCTGCAGCCACATGCCGGTCTGCTGATCCATCCGCTGCATCATGTCGTCAACCTGACGCAGGGTGCGGCTTTGCGCCGTCTCCTGCGGCAAATCGGTACGCGTCGTGCCCGGCAGCGTGGTGCCCGGCTCGCGTGCGGTTTGCGCCAGTTGCCACGGCAATGCGCTGTCGCTGGACGTTGTCGCACCCACCGCCTGGGACGAACGACTGGTGGTGACGAACGGATTATCCGCCAGCAGCAAACCGCCCATGGTTGGCGTGGCGGAACTGTTGGTCGATTGCAGACTCAGCAGCTTGCCGCGCGCGCTGCGCAGATAAGTCATCGCCTGCTGATGGTTGCCCTGCGCCTCTTCCAGTCGCGCCAGTAAAAGCAGACGCTGCGCAGAAGTGTCCGTCTGCAAACCGTTGGCGAGCTGTTTCGCTTTGACCACGTTATCTTCGGCCAGCGCCACGTCGATGGCGCCGACGCGAGCGTCCTGAGTTGGCGTGTCGCGCGTCATCAGGTAGTCGTAAACCACACCCGCTTCTTTGTTCATTTTGCCGGTCTGATACAGACGCGCCATCGCAAACATCAGGTCGGTATTTTGCGGATCGCTTTGCAGGGCGCGAATCAGCTTGTCATACGCCGCCGCATAGTTGCCCTGCTCGCGGAGCTGGTCCGCTTCGTTGATCACATAGCCGTTACGCACGCCCGCAAGCTGCGTTGGGGTGCTGCGCGACAGCAGTTCTGGATTCGACAGGAAACTCTGCGCTTCGCCGTTTAGCCCGGCCTGATTCAGCACCGCCACCTGATCGGCATAATCGCCCGCGTTACCCTGCACGCCCTCACGCAAATTGCTGCGCACCACCGACACCGCTGTGGTGAGATCGCCACTTTGCGCCAGCATTCGCGCCAGTTTACCTGCGTCTGCCGGGCTTTCCGGCGGACGCGCCGCCAGCGTTTTCAGGGTGTTCGCCGCTGCCACAGAGTTACCCTGCGCCAGATAGCGTTCTGCCGTCGCCATTTGCAGATTGGTGTTCACGCGCTGCGCCAGCTCGCGCATTTGCGGCGTCTGGCTGGCAGGAGAAATGCGCGACAACAGGGTTTGCGACTGCTGCCATGCCTCGCTTTCGCTGGCAAAAAGCGCCGCCGCGTACAGAGAACTTGCGCCCGCACCCGGACGAGAAGCGGGCTGCATCACCGCAGCGGCCTCGCCATCCGCGCCTGATTTTTGCAGCAAACGCGCCAGATCGAGACGTAACCAAGGGTCATCCGGTAAACGCGCAATGCCCTGACGCAGAATGCCGATCGCCTGTTCAGTATTGCCGTTGGCCGCCGCCTGCTGCGCCTGACGACGAATCGGATCGCCCGGCAACCCCGCCACCACACGCGGCTGGAGCTTCGCCTGCAAATTCGCGGGCAGCGTGCGCAGCATCGCCTGCGCTTCGTCCGTTTTGTTTTGCTCTTTCAGAACGTAATAGAGATTTTCCCGCGCCGCGCCGTTTTGCGGCTGCTGGTTCACCAGCTCGCGCAGCGTCTGCTCGGCCTGCGGATAATCTTTGTTATGGCGCAGCACGTCGGCACGGAACAGTTTGGCCGCCGTTCCGCGTTCGCCGCTCTGCTGCACCAGCGGCGCGGAGAGCACCAGCGCCTGGCTGACGTTGCCCTCTTTCAGCGCCTGCTGCGCCTGGGCGAGCTGACCATAAAATGCGGCGTCGTCGGCCTGAGTTTGTCGCTCCGTTGATGCGTCTCCGCCCTGGCTGGCGGCGCGGCCAAGATATTGCGCGGCCGCCTGATAATCACCGCTGCGCTGCGCGATATACCCCATTCCCGCCAGCGCGTCGGCGTCCTGCGGGTTGGTTTGCAGCACCTGCTCAAACTGCCGTTTTGCCGCATCGGTATTGCCGCTGTTCAGCGCAGTAAAACCCTCGCCCTTCGCGGCGCCGCCGACGTTTTTGCGATAGTACGCCTGCACTTCGCTGTCCTGCGGATGACGTTGCAGCCAGGTGTCGTAAAACTGTTCATCGCCCGCTTTGGGTCCCAGCCACAGCAGCGCCTGACGCAAACCGGCATCCGCGTCTTTGCTGCCGCTCGCCATTTGTTGGAGCTGGATAATCCCGTCGCGGCGCGTACTTTCCTGCCAGGTCAGCATTTTGCCCAGCGCCACGCGCGCGGCGTTATCCTGCGGGTTTTGCGCCGCAAAGCGCTGCAATTCCGCGAGCGCCTGCGGATAAAGTGATTTATCGCCGCCCATCGTCTGATAATACTCGGGGGCCAGACTTGCAGGCGGCGTGTCACCGCTGAAGAGGGTTTTCCAGGTCGCCAGCGCGGCGGGAATATTGCCGCTCCGCGCCTGCTGGCGTGCCAGCGTCAGTGTGCCCTGCGGGACTTGCGTCATCTGTTTGGCGTTGTCCAGCGATTGCAAACCCGCATCACCCGGCGAGACTTTTGCCAGCCGCGCACGCCACTGCGCCGCGCCCTGCAAATCACCGTTTTGCTGCGCCCACAGCGCCATCAGATACAGCGCCTGGGTGTTATTGGCATCGACCATCAACACCTTTTTGAGCGATTCGCTCGCCAGGTCATCGTGGGATTTTTCATGCCAGTAGTTGGCCTGGTCAAACAGCGCTTTTAGCGCCGCATCGTTTTGCGCCGCATAAGCCGCCGATCCAAACGCCAGCACGCCGGAGAGACAGATGGCCGATTTAATGGTTATTTTTTTCACTTTCCCGTCTCCGGATTCAAACGCTTACGCGCGCGCTTTTTCAGCCAGGCATACAGTCCCAGACCGCAAAGCGTACTCATGATCAGTCCCAAAATCGCCAGCAGCGCCGAGTGCTGGTTGGCATACCAGACAATCATCATCTGGGTCGGCATTTCGCCGCTCGGGAACTGCGACCCCACGCGGAAGCTGCGTACGCCGTTTTCGTTGGTGATAATGGCCGCATCGCCACGGATCCCGGCGTTGATGCGCGCAGAGGTTAAATCGTCATGCAGACGGGCTAACTGCTCGTCGTTACTGCCGAGCGCCATCACCACCAGACGATCGCTGCTCCACGGTGAACGGAAGCTGACAAACCCGCGCCAGGCTTCGTTCGAGGAGAAATAGCGATCGGCTTCGACGCCATCGGATGTCCAGTCGCCCGCCAGCCAGCGCTGCAGTTTCTGCCACGTTGACGGGGTACGAACGCCCAGCGTGTTGTCATGGGAAGTAAACGGTGAACCGCTCAACAGCGCCTGGTTAAAGTCGTGCTGCGCCATGCCGCTGACGGCCAGAACATCACGCGTGCGCAGCAGTTCAAGGTTTCCGCCCGCCGTCGGTACGCCGAGCACCACGCGGTTGTTGTACAGCGCCGTGCCGGTGGCATTGCCGGAACGCGCCGCCATATCCAGCAGCGTGGCGATTTGCGTTTCGGTCGGCTGTTCCGGCAGCAACAGCACGGTCTGCGAATAGTCGGCCAGACGCGTGAACGGGAAGGATGCGCCAACAAAATAGGAAAGATTCGGTAACAGCGAGAAGTGGCGCGTGTGGCTCAGATCGATCCACGAATCTTCGTCGATACGGCTTTTGATGTTGTTGTTCATCAGCACGCTACACGGCGCGTTCTCTTTCGCCGTGATGTTGAAATAGAGCGACAGCTGGTTGTCACCGTAAATCATGTACGGCTCCAGCGGCATGTCGAATTTCTCCTGTCGCGCGTCGCCGCCCACTTTGTGCCACAGCGTTTCCAGCGCGCCCTGCTTGTTGACCGGCAGGTTGTGCAGGAACGTGTCGTTCATGGTCATGCTGAGCCAGGATTTGTTTTCGTCGATCCAGCTTTCGGTCGGGAAACGGTAGCCGATATGCAGCGGAATAGTTTCGCCGTCCCACAGGAACAGATCCGGTGCCGCGCGGAAAGCCACGCGCAGCGGCGCATGCCAGATCCCGGTGACGGTCAGGCTTTGATCCTTACGGATCAGCTCAGAGAGTTTCACCGGACGATCGGTTGGGATCCAGCGCGGCGCATCGTAAGGTTTGCTGGCCGGGATCGTCTGCAAGGGGATCGTCATGCTGGCGGTTTGCTGCGTGAAGTTGCCTCGCGTGAGTCGCCATGCGGCGGTGCGCAGCGCGGCCTCGTCGTTACCCACGATCAGCAGCAGTTTATAAACCGGGTTCGCCGGGTTATCGATAACCTGCAGCATCGGCTGAGAAGACTGCGGCAGCGTCAGGCCGCCGATTTTCTCACCGGGATGGCCGATCAGAATGCCGTTTTTCTCGGGCAGCGCGTCGTGTAGCGCGGCAAATGAAACGCCGCGATAATCCGCCTGAATGCCGAGCCAGGAAGAGATCGATGCCGCTGCGCTGAGCGTATCGCTGCTGAGCGTTGGCCCAAATGCGAAGGCAATCGTGGCGGGCGTCATCTGCATCGAATCAAAGAAGGGGCGCGGGAAGTGGCTGAGATCTGAGCCGATATCGAGCTGCTGACCTTCCAAATCAAAGCGAGAATCCGGCAGGATGGTGACGCGATATTTTTCCGACAGATCGCGCTGGCACTGCATCGCATCGCCATCGTTAATCTTGAAGCTCAGGCTGTTGCTGGACACCAACAGCGCTGCGGGAATATCGAGCTGGAAACGAGACACGTCGCTGTCCGCCGCACCCAGCGGCACGGTGCCCAGCGGCTGGCCGTTGAGCATTAGCTGCATAGTGGCATTGCGCGTTGCCATCGCCGGTGAGACTTTCAGGTTTAGCGACAGCTGCGCGTTGGTGATGACCTGATCGACCGGCAGGGTGAAGTTCATCCCGCCTTGCAACTGGCCGCCGCTCAGCACCAGGCCCTGCGGCTGGCCCATCTGCGCCACGCTGATACTGTTCACCGTGGACGGCACAAAATTCGCCAGCACTGGCGCGGTCGGCGCGGGCATTTCTACCGGCAAGAGCGCCTCTACGGACGTCTCTTCACCGTGAAGCGGCAAGGTAAATAATGACGCCGCAAGCAGCGTCAGTTTGGTCAGGTGTTTCATACGTTGCCGTCCTCCTGCACCTGCGCTTGCGCACGGCGGTTCTCCCGGCGCGTTTTCCACGTCAGCCAGAAGAGATCAAATACGCAGCGCACGATGGTCAGCAGCGAACGGAACGGGTTGTCCTGCGGCTTTGGCGGCTGGATCCACGCATCGGCGCGAGCCAGCACCACGCGCACCAGCTCACGACGGCGCGCCAGCGGGATATCTTCAAACATCAGGCGGATAAACTGTTCGTCAGTGGCGACCACTTTCACCGGAATGCTGATCGCACCCGATTGCAGCAGGAGTTCCACTTCTTCGATTTCATCCGTCAGATGGCGTTCATCCGGTAATTCGATGCGGCAACCGCCCATCGATAAATCCGCCGTCTGGCTGCGAGAAGAGATCCCGCTGGCGTAGTGAATCAGCACCGGGATTTTGACGTCGATACGAATGGTTTTGCGCGTCTGGCGCGTTTCGCGGGCAACGGCAATCGCCGCCAGCAGGAAGATCAGGCTGTAAAGCCCCCAACCGACATTGAGCGCGATAACGCTGGGATCGACGCCGTAGTAGTCGTGGGCAAAGGCACGAACGATACCGGCGATGACCCCGATGGCCAGCAGAATGGCGATCACCAGATGCGGGCGTACAACCCGGAAATCGAAGTAGCCGACGTTAAGCAGCGCGCCTTTATCCGTCACGTTGAACTTGCCGCGCTTCGGGAAAATCATGGTCACAGCGGTTGGCAATACCAGGTGGAACGCCAGCACCAGATCGTAGATTTCGCCCCAGAAACTGTAGCGATAGCGTCCGTTCATCCGCGAGTTGAGGTAAATCGCGAGGAACAGGTGCGGCAGCGCATAGGCAAACACCAGGCCCGCCGACGAGTGAATAATGTTGAGGTTAAACAGCAGATAGGCCAGCGGCGCGGTTAAGAATGCGATACGCGGCAGCGCGAACTGATAATAGAGCATGGCACTGAGGTAGCACAGGCGCTGCTGAATCGTCAGACCACGGCCTAAGAGCGGGTTATCCAGACGGAAAATCTGCGTCATGCCGCGCGCCCAGCGGGTACGCTGGATGACGTGCAGAACCAGACGCTCGGTGGCAAGACCGGCGGCCAGCGGCATATCGAGGAAAGCGGATTTCCAGCCGAGACGCTGCATTTTTAAGGCGGTGTGCGCATCTTCAGTGACGGTTTCCACAGCAAAGCCGCCGATCTCTTCTAATGCGCTACGGCGAATGACCGCACAGGAGCCGCAGAAGAACGTCGCGTTCCAGTTGTCGTTGCCTTGCTGAATCGGGCCGTAAAACAGCGTCCCTTCGTTCGGGATATTACGCCCGACAGAAAGGTTACGTTCGAACGGATCGGGCGAGTAGAAATAGTGCGGCGTTTGTACCAGCGCCAGCTTAGGGTCTTTCAGTAATCCCCCCACGGTGGCTTGCAGGAAAATACGCGTGGCGACGTGGTCGCAGTCGAACACCGTGATCAGTTCGCCCTGCGTCAGCTTCATCGCATGATTCAGGTTACCTGCTTTGGCGTGGGAGTTGTCGTTACGGGTGATATAACCCACACCAACGTCTGCCGCGAAGACGGCAAACTCGCGGCGTTTACCATCATCGAGCAGGTAGATCTTCATTTTGTCACGCGGGTAGTCGATGCACTGCGCAGCCAGTACCGTATCGCGCACCACATCCAGCGATTCGTTATAGGTGGGAATGTAGACGTCAACCGTCGGCCATGTCGACATATCGTCAGGCAACGGAACAATTTCACGCTTAAGCGGCCAGATGGTTTGCAGGTAGTTGAGCAGCAAAAGCACCCAGACGTAGACCTCCGCCAGAAATAACCCCATGCCGAGTATTGTTTCAATCTCGGAATTAAAATGCAGGGTTTGCGTCAGGCGGAAATACATATAACGGGTCGACATCAATAATGACATCACCACCATAATCACGGAAATACTGCGTCTTTTGCTAAAGCCCATTAAAAACAAAAGGCCAATACTAATAAAGCCAAAGATATATTGTTTCTGGCTGTCCATCGGCGTAATGATGATGAGCAAGGCAACAGGAATCATTGCCAGGGCCAGCAAAATAAATAGAAACTTTTTCATAGGTTACTCTGGCTGAGTTTAGAACCCGGTATGACGCGGAAGGGTGTGAACAGTACCGTCACCCACTTTCACCCCAAGAATGCCCGCGACTTTTTTGGCAATAAGCTCAATGTCGAAGGCAGCGGCTGACGCTGGGCTAAAGTCGAATACGGACTGTTGAGAGGCATTCGCTTCGCCCACACTTTCGTCACGATGCACAACACCCAGCAATTTATCGCCCAGTTTATTCTCAACAAACGCGGTGACATCGCGGCTGATCTGCCGGCGGTTGTCGCTTTGGTTGAGGATAAAATAGTGCCCGGCTTTGTGATTGAGCGCGCCGCCCGTCAGACGTTGATTTTCAATTTGCGGCAGCAGCGAGAGCGAAGCGGTGTCAGCCAGTAGCGTAATCAAATGCAGATCCGCCAGTCTCGACATCGCTTTTAAGGCCGGTGACGGTCCCGGTGGGAAATCGGCAATAATAATCAGCCCTGGATAATTCAGGAGCGTACTTAACCCGCGCGTAAGGAAATGCTCGTCATGAGTGAGTCGTTCTTCAAACGCCATCCGCTGCGGTTCAGTGGCATCACCGTACGGCAGTACAAACAGGTTTCCACCGGCAGTCAGCACAAACTGACTCCAGTCGGAGGATTCTGCGGCTCTGGCAACGTAGCCACGAGTGTCGGAAAGCGGAACGCCAAAGTGCAGGCGCAGCGCGTTTTGCACATCGAAATCCAGCGCTAAAACCTTGCTTCCCGAACGCGCCAGCGCGAAGGCCAGATTTGCGGTCATGGTCGTCTTACCCACGCCGCCTTTTGGCGAACAAACGCAAACTAACGGCATGTGGCGATCCTTTCCAGCAGAGAATTCAGGGGCTGATTTTTTTCAGCAGTGGGTTTTGCAGTGCTCGTCGCTGGCGCAAACAGGCGTGAGAAATTGACATCAGCCGGTACGGATTCTGGTGCAACGACACGAACCGTTTCGGGTGCTGGTGCTGGTGCAGCAGGGAAACTCTCTGTCGTCGTGACGAGTTGTTCTGCAACGCCTTTTAATATCGAAGGGGCATCGGCAGGAATCGCATCGATAACGCGATTATCAGAAACAAAAGCGACGTCGGTTAACGCAAACGCCTCAGCAGTGACCGGTTGCGGGACGGGTAAAGAGACATGTCCTCCGGCGGCAAGCGCGTTGGCTTCCGTCTCAGGAAGAAGCTGATTGAGAATAGCCCAGCTCCCCTGTTCGCTTGCCTGGCTTTGCATTGAGAAGTCTTTAAAGTCGAGCGCCTGATTGCGCGTTTTGTCCTTAAACCGCTGCAAATCATCATAATGATTCATAGTTATACTCATGATTTACAAATAAATAATGTACACACCACGGTTTGACTCAAGTGGCCATTTACGATCAACAGACAAGTTTTATTGGGTGTAGGTGTACAGTCACGTTGCAGGGTTAACTGAACGCTTATTATGGGCATGCTTAAATTAAGGTTTTAATGCCGGATTGTTTATTTACGACTTAAAAGTAAACATCGACTCGACACATGCTAACTGTTTTTGATTGAAAAAAACACGGCATGCTCATTGGCTGGATTTAAACAAATTTGCAGATTTTAAAATTAATAATCAAACAAAACTCCAGTTCTAAATCTCGATTAAAGCGAGATAAAAAGCCTTTATACCTATTTAGGATGATCCTGATTTAAATAAAAAGTTACCCAGTGAAATATTTAGAAATACTTTTTCGCCGTTATTTTTCATCAATATTCGTTAACTCCTTATTCTTACTAATATTCTTTAAAACCCTACTACTTTAGGGGGGGCAATATAAATGCACAAAAAAAGGGAGCCTTCGGCTCCCTCGGATTATTCTGCGCTGCGTAGTGAAATTTCTCCACCCACCCATGGCTTCAAAACACCCTCTTGCTCCAGTAAGAGCGCACCTTGAGCATTGATGCCGCGTGAAGTCCCAAAGATTTCTTTCTCACCAATAATGAGTTTCACCGGACGGTTGATAAAATTATCCAGCTTTTCCCAACGTGCCAGGAATGGTGTCAGACCTTCCTGCTCAAAGAGGGTTAACGATTCACGTAATTCTTTGATAAGGCGAACGGCGAGAGTGTTACGATCGATTTTTACCCCCGCTTCCTGTAGCGTAATCCAGCCCTGATTAACCACGTCCGTCTGCACGCTGCGCATGACCATATTGAGACCCGCGCCGATCACGATCTGCGCAGCATCACCGGTTTTCCCAGTGAGTTCGACCAAAATACCGGCCAGTTTGCGATCGTTCAGATAGAGATCGTTAGGCCATTTTACGCGCACTTTATCCGCACCCAAATCGTGCAGAACTTCGGCGATCACAATACCGATCACCAGACTTAAACCGATGGCCGCAGCCGGACCTTGTTCCAGACGCCAGAACATGGAGAGATAGAGGTTGGCGCCAAAGGGTGAAAACCATTTACGCCCTCGTCGGCCTCGGCCCGCCTGCTGATACTCAGCGACGCAGCTATCACCGGAATTGAGTTCATTGATACGGTCTAACAAATACTGATTGGTGGAGTCGATAACGGGCAGGACGGTCACTTTTCCCTGCTTCAACTGCCCGCGAATGAGGTCTTCATCCAGTAGCTGAATGGGTTCCGGCAAGCTGTAGCCTTTTCCGGGTACGGTGAAAACATCCACACCCCAGTCACGCAGAGTCTGAATATGCTTATTGATCGCCGCACGACTCATGCCAAGACGGTCGCCCAACTGTTCACCCGAGTGAAACTCACCATCAGCGAGAATACTAATCAGCGTTAATGGAACGGTATTATCTCTCACGAAATCGTCTCCACGGCATTCACTTCACCAGTACGTCCGATAAAACGCACTTCCGGCTCCAGCCAGACACCGAATTTATCGCCGACGCATTGGCGAACATAATGGGCCAGAGCAACGACATCCTCGCTGGTCGCATTATTTTCGTTAATTAGCACCAGGGCCTGTTGGCGATGGACCGCTGCACCACCTTTCGTTGAACCTTTGAGCTGACATTGATCGATAAGCCAGCCAGCAGCCAGCTTCACATCGCCATCCGCCTGCGGATAATGTGGCGCATTAGGCCATCCTGCGAGCAATGTTTCTGCCGTTTCGCTGCTGATCACTGGATTTTTGAAGAAACTACCGGCATTTCCATTCACTTTAGGATCGGGCAGTTTCGTCATTCGCATATGACATACAGCGTCAAAAACTTCACGCGCAGTGACTTTTATCGGATCAAGACGGGTTAAATCACCGTAGGTTAATACAGGCTGCCAACGTTTTGCGAGACGCAAACCAACGGATACGATGACATAACGATCCTGATATTCATGCTTGAAAATACTGTCACGGTAACCAAAACGGCACTGTTCCGCGCTCAGGCGGCTCGCTTTCCCGGTCGCCAGCTCGATGCAGTCGACATACTCACAAACATGTTTAAGTTCAATGCCATAGGCACCAATATTCTGAATGGGAGAAGAACCTACGCAGCCAGGAATTAGCGCCAGATTTTCCAGACCGGCCATTCCTTTTTCAAGCGTGAATTGCACCAGTTTATGCCAGTTTTCACCTGCGCCGACATGAAGGTGCCAGCTCTCATCCGTTTCGCTAACCTGAATGCCCATAATGCGATTTACAATGACCGTACCGGCAAAGTCATCAAGAAAGAGGACGTTACTTCCCTCACCCAAAATCAGAACAGGTTGATGATTTTCAGTGGCCGTTTTCCACGCATCAAGGAGTTGATGTGTATTTTCGGCACGAATGATGTTGTCGGCAATGCGTTGAATGCCAAAGGTATTCCAGGGTTTAAGGTTATGATTCATAGACGCTATCCTGATGCGGTTTCTGGGATAGTTTACCGTATATGTCAGTAGATTGGGGATTAGTTTGCCAGGGGACCGTCTGAGATCTTTCAAAATAAAAAAAGCAAAAAACCCCGGGCCTTGCGGACCGGGGTTCTTCTTTATTGATGCCTGGCAGTTCCCTACTCTCACATGGGGAGACCCCACACTACCATCGGCGCTACGGCGTTTCACTTCTGAGTTCGGCAT
>Ga0308165_1000882_pt1 | contig 46560 bp, 58 predicted proteins | sample PhyWR2_FD_201032 | JGI IMG/M metagenome (GOLD analysis project Ga0308165, IMG submission 201032) | Phyllosphere microbial communities from UC Gill Tract Community Farm, Albany, California, United States - DLSLW.R2 | ecosystem: Host-associated > Plants > Phyllosphere > Unclassified | place: USA... | reverse complement strand
TACCGAATAATAAAAGGCAGGCACAAACGATCATCAAGTAAACGGACACGACCCATTCCGCTTGATTCATAGGTACACCCATATCTGCCGAGATCGTCGGCAATGCGATATTTACGATACTCCCATCCAGTGTTGACATAAAGGTAAACATCGAAACAGCAATGAGAATCCACCACTTTCTCTGTTGTACTATGGGATTTTCTTGATAACTATTCACAAATCGACCATCCTCTCTTTGCTTGTTTTGTTCCTCTAGTCTTAGGGGGACAACTTTGTATTATTGATCGAAATCCATTCGCCGTCAATCCTTATCTGCTCATCACGACCAAAATAAGGGTCATTTTGTAAAAAAAACGCCACCTGTTTTCTTACATAAAAAAAAGACAAAAGCTTCGGTGAAAAGAAATCGGCCGTCAAACGGCTATTCTTTCACCTGCTTTTGTCAGTAGGTCAAAACGAATTATTTACGGTTGCGATTTCTTTGGCTTGATTCCATGATGACCGGCAAGATGACTGGACGGCGTTTGGTTTGTTCAAACAAGAAACGACTCAAACGATCACGGATATCTTGTTTCAATTTGCTCCATTCAAACTCTTCATCATGAAGGTGTTTTTCTACGATTTCTTCTACGATCTCGCCACTTTCACGAATCAGGTCACGGCTGGCTTTCACGTAGACAAACCCGCGAGAAGTGATTTGAGGGGCAGAAATAATTTTCTTTTCGCGACGATTGATCGTCACTACTGCAACGAAAATTCCATCTTCAGATAAGACTTTGCGGTCTCGCAGGACGATATTCCCAATATCTCCGACACCGATCCCGTCGATCATGACGTTTTCAGCTGGAACCGCACCTGCGGCGATCATATCGCCTTTTTTGTATTCTAAAACATCCCCACGCGCAGTAATGAAGATATTTTTCATCGGAATCCCGACTTCTTGCGCCAAGTCCACATGGGCGGCTAATTGGCGGTACTCGCCTTGAATAGGGATAAAGTACTTCGGTTTCATCATATTCAACATCAGCTGCAGATCATTCGGGTTGGCATGACCAGAAACACGGAAATTATCCGAGATCTGTTTCACGGTACCGCCAGCGCGATAGATGATATCTTCCGTTTTCGCAACCACCGTTTCCATTGCCGTTGTCGGCGTCGTCGTGATGTAAACAAGATCTCCTTCTTTGATACGCAGCGTCCGGTGAGAGCCGTTGGCCATTTTTTGCAACGCTTTGATTGGTTCCCCCATGCGTCCTGTTTCTAAAATCAACAACTGTTCGTCTGAGTATTTTTTCATTTCTTTTTGGGTGATCAGCAAGTCTTCGGCAGGTAATTTTAATTTCCCTAACTTCATGGCCGTTTTGATGATCCGACCAAAATCTTGACCAGTCAAAACGACTTTGCGGTCAGAACGAAACGCCGCATCTAATACTTGTTGCACCCGTTGCAAATTGCTAGCAACGCTAGCGACGATGATCCGACCTTCCCAGTAACGGATATTGTCATAAACTTCATCTTGGATCGTCAATTCAGAAGCAATCGGCGTTGGATTTTCGGCATTTGAGGACGTACTTAGCAATGCTAAGACTCCTTCTTTTCCAATTTCCGCTAAGCGGCCAAAATCGGTTTGATACATAGGGATCGCTGTTTGGTCAAACTTGAAATCTCCTGTATAAACGATATTGCCAGCTTCTGTTTTTACGCTGATTCCAACAGAATCAGGGATAGAGTGGGTCGTACGGAAAAAGCTGATGGTCGCATGGCCAAAGTCGATCTCCGAATGTTCATCGATCACATGAAAATCTTTGAAGCGCTTGGTAGCTTCATTTTTATTCACGGTCAATTTTGCTAGTTCGATCGTTAACTCGGTCCCAAAGACCGGTACTTGGATATTCTCCAAGAAATAAGGCAATGCACCAATCGCATCTGCATGCCCGTGGGTCAAGAAGACACCAGCCACACGGTCGGCATTTTCTTCTAAATATGTGAAGTCTGGAATCACTGTATCGATCCCTAATAATTCATTTTCTGGATAACGGACACCGCAATCCAGCACAAATATATCCTCGCCAACTTCAGCAATGTACATGTTCTTTCCGTTTTCGCGTACACCGCCAAGAGGAATGATTTTTATCGTTTCCACTTTTATTCACCTCTTAATTTTTTTCTACTGTATTATTTCCCAAGCATAAGCCGTCCCTATTATTATACAACAAAAATAACAATATTACTTGCAATCAATCGCAAAATCTCGCAACGTTAAGGTTTTTCGTTAGCGCAATGACACAAAATAGCGCAAACATTCGCAATAAAACGCAACTAAAGGGTAGTCAAAGGAATTCAAAAATGCGGGCATGCATACATAGATTTTTTAATTTTTTCCATAGTTAAATATTCTGTTCGCTTTACAGCAGGAACGAACGTTCGTATAATTTCGGTAAGGAGTGAATGATATGCAAATACCTTTAGCTAACCAAAGGACATATGCTTTTGAACGCTATTACTACGAATTTATCGAAAGAATGGGTCCGGCTCACTTACTATACGATCAGTTTGCTCGAACGATGGATACTACAGGAAAACCATTTTTTACAGTTCCCTCAAGCTACTCAAAATACCCTGAAGTTCTAGCTTTCGTATTTAAGAAAGTCGGAGAAAATTATCTATTTGATCACGTTAGAACGCAAGAAAAGATTCTTAGAAAATACAATCATAGTATAAAATACAAACCAGGCGGAAACTGATATGAACATAATCAGCCCATACGAGCAAGGGTACTTATCATATTCTGAGTTCACAAATGAATTCCCCGACTCGATTTCCGAATCACAAGAATGCTTATTTGGTTCAAAATGTATCGAGTTTTATGTTTCTGTAACTTTAGGTAAAACGGACTGTCGCTATTATGTACAAGCTTATGGAGGCGATTGTTATGAAATCGATGAAAGGCTATGTATCGAAGATACGTGTGTTGCAGATGAACAAGACCCCTTTGGTACGGTTTTCACTTGATGGGGCTAACTGTTTGATTGCTGCCCATAGTTTGAACTTTCTAGCTGATGAGGACGAAGGAATGTAGATTGTGATTGCTTGAGAGTTTAATGATCGTAAGCAGTTTGTTGTGAAGAAGTATTCAGTGTTTAGCAAGACGAAGATCATGATTGAATTTGAAGCAATGAAAAAGCCCATTCCTCTAATTTAGTAAGAAGCATTTCAAATGTGTCATGAATATACAATTATAATTTGCTGAAAAATATCAGGCATTCTTTGACGATTTTCTGAACAATAATATCTATTAAGTAAGAACAATGATAAAATAAATATGAAGAGTACTGGTCGCAGTCCAGAAAAACTTCCCCAAGTTTTCTGTGCCAGTACTCTTCTTAGATTAATGCATGTTGCTTAACCAACCTACGCTAAAAAACCGATTATAGCAAACTATATAACTTATTCTAACTTTACATAAAACAAATTAGTAAAAATAACCTTCTGAACAATTATATCCATAGCTATTGATTAATGTTAAGATAAGATGTGAAGAGTACTAGAAGCATAGTCAAAGACTTCTCCCCGATAACTTCCCCAAGTTTTTCTGCTCTAGTACTCTTCTATTTTAATGCATGTTGCATAATAACCCTACTTTAAAAACAAAATATTTTCAAGCGTTTTCTGATAGAATGGTTAACATTTAATTAAACACACGAGGTATTTTATATTATTTGCAGAATTAACCACCTTATCCTAATTTCTTGAAGCGTAGTAATTTTATTGAATTTTTAAGTCATTAAGATTAAACATGATTTTCTCTTAAGGTTACAGAAACCAAAAACAAATCTCTCATTCTCGATTCTGAGTATGAGAGATTTTGCTTTAATATAATAATCACACTCTTTGAGGAAGAGAGCACTGAAAATGTCAGAGTAGAAAATAAAGCTTATACTCCGTTAATTGTAGAAGCTATCGGGCTAAAATTTTTTTTAATACTCTCATAGTTCTTCCAAACTTATCCTCTGCATTATCAATTTGAGAATAGCCCCATTTTTCATAAAGACCTACATGCTGCGTAACAATATAGATACTTTGAAATCCCACTTTTAGTAATTGTTCTTCTGCAATACTCACTAGCTCTTTGCTTATACCATTGCCCCTAAAATATGGATCAACATATACTATTGCAATATAGGGACTATATGTTAAATCAACGATATCTTCCCTGACAAACGAACAGAAGCCCACAATTCGACTATCACTTTCTGCTATAACGATACCTTCCCAATCTTGAAATTCGTTGTTAGCCATTTTTTTTGCTAAATACTTAGCAGCTTTCCAATCAGCCTTGTTTATTTCTTTAGCCACTGGCCCCCAATTAGAATTGTTTTTTTTTAATACATGATATTCCATAACAACCATCTCCCAGACCTAAAATATTATTATTGATCATATCATTATCTATATAAAGGTTATCATATTTCTAAAATTAGTGTTTATTTTAACTTTTAGTTAACCATTCATTTAAATGAGTTCCCCTCTTCTCAAAGATAAGTAAAAGGTTTTACAATAATTTTTTGCTATATCTCTTAAATTATACACCGAAACACCAGTTATTAAAAATCGATAAATTCATATAGTTCAGAATTTATCGATTCGACATCAAAAAAAATAAACATTACAATGTAAGCGTAATCAAATTTTAAGGAGGTTTTTGTATGTTTTCAAAGAAATCAATTTTTACTGCCGCTTGTCTCACTCTCATTAGTACAGTTGTATTTTTGGCCTTTCCTAAAGAGTCACATGCTCATGGATACGTAAGCACACCAATCAGTCGAGGTTTTCAAGGTCAATTGCACAATAGGGAATGGGGTTGGAATGCGGCCCACCAGGTTTACGGAAATGTCATTTCAAATCCTCAATCATTGGAATATAGAAAAGGATTCCCTGAGGCTGGTCCAAGGGACGGAAGAATCGCTTCTGCTGAAGGTGGTTTAGGTCAGATCAACGATTTTGTTTTAGATGATCAAGGAACCGATCGTTGGACGAAGCAATCAGTTAAAACGGGGAACTTGGATCTAAACTGGACCTATACTGCTTTGCATCGTACGACAAAGTGGCACTATTACATTACAAAACCAGGTTGGGACCCAGATGCGCCACTTAACCGAGCATCATTTGAGAAAATCGCTGAAGTACCCCATGATGGTACATTACCTGTTGTCGGCGAAACTCATAGCATTACGATTCCAGAAGACCGAATTGGTTATCATATCATCCTAGCTGTTTGGGACATCGCTGATACACAAAATGCTTTTTATAATGTGATTGACGCAAATATAACACCGGGTTTGGGTATCTAACTTAGTAGTCCAGATAAACTCAATCTATTATCATGTGAAGAACAATTATCAAAAAGCCCTCCTACTCGTTTCTGAGTAAGAGGGCTTTACTTTATATCTGCACGTAAAATAAGTTAGCAAAAAAATAACACTGACGACATTCTGAACAATTATACCCAATGTTATTGATTAATGTTAAAATAAAAGGTGAAGAGTACTAGAGCATAATCAAAAGGCTTCCCCATGATAACTTCCCCAAGTCTTTCTGCTCTGGTACTCTTCTATTATTAATGCATGTTGCATAATAATCCTACTTTAAAAACAAAACGTTTACAAGCGTTTTTCGTCAATTTATATAACTTTCATTTCAAAATATAGGTTTTTTATCCTTGGTAATTATGTATACCCGCCCATTTTTTTGAGCGGTTTTTTTTGATTAAATTTTAAGTCCGTTTACCCAATAGGATGTCACTCTGCCATCTTTTGTTGGTCCGATTGCTAACCAACCAAATCCACCTGAGCGAGGTTGACGTACAAAGGCATGACCATTACGTTGGACTAACACACGATCGTATTTGACTTGCTGATCACGTCCCAACAAAGCAAGAACGCCTAGATTAGTCGGTGTAGTTGTATCTCCGCTAGAAGTTCCTCGCAAATTGATTCCCTTAGCTGCAGTTACAGTTACCGTTCCTGAACGACTATGCCAAACGTTAGCAGATGGCGCTGCTGCAGGTGCGCTATTACTAGTTGAAACCTCAGTAACTAATGCACCAGATACCCATCCCTCTCCTTCCACTTCAAACCAAGTAGTAAAGCCATTGACACTTTCACCGTTACGAGTAATTCTCGTTGCGTTAAATTGCGCCCCGCGCTTTAGTGTTCGAATTATACGAGAGTTCGTATTTTGAGCAGCACGTACATTTAGTACGTCGGTGCTCACTACCTGACGTTTGTTCCAAAGTTCTACTTTGTAGGTAGGCGCAGGATTAGGACTCGGCGTTGGTGTTGATCCAGATGAGCCATTTAGTCGGCTTCGAACAGTCGCCATGTTGATACCGGGACAACTATTTGATGCATGTCCTGAAAACTCATTATGACCTAAAACATCATCCACTTTCAGATTAAAACGCTGCATAGCTGCACGTGCACGCTCATCAAAAGCTTTTTCTTGTTCTGCAGTAAAGGAGCCATTACCCACCACACAAATGTGGTAAGTCTTGCTGTTGTGATTTCCCACACCATTGGTCGTTACATTATCCCGATAGATCAACTGAACCGATCCATCTCTCAGTATGATCTCGTGATAGCCGCCAGTGCCCCAGCCAAGAGTTCCTCGCCAGTGGTTTTGAAATGCCCAAACATCACCGGTCGCTGTTGCTGAGTGGTGACGAGCAATTTTTGTGATACCTGCTACTGATCGATTCGGGTTAGATGGCCCTAAAATTCTTGAATCGCCTCGTAAATCTACAATTTTTGTCATAATGTTTTCCTCCTAAATTTTGTATAGAAAAAGAGCAGCCAATCGCCTACTCCTCATCTTTTAAATCCGTTTTGTAATGCGTTCGTTCCGTTTCACTTTGACCGTCTCCGTAATTTATGTGATGATCGTCCTGATCAAACACGCTGACACCAAGATCAAACAAACCACCTGCAGCTAATCCAGCTACAAAACCGGCCCATGCATACAAGATGATCTCATCCGGTGTAAAAGACATCGCAAACAAAATGCCTAATAAAATACCAGTGATCACATTAATCACTGGCAAGATTCGATAGTTATTAAGTTGTGTTTTGATCAATCCTGTGGCTCCTACTACAAGAGGCGCAATGATTGACGCTGCGATTAATATTCCTTTCATTTTCTTCCTCCAATCTGCTTAAAAATATGCTTTATTTCTGCTTTGATTGTGGCTAGTTCTTTTCCGTAATCAACCTGAGTTTTTTCTAACTTTGCTATCGCCTTTTCTAGTTTTCCCAAAGTATTATCTAGCCGAGTAAATACTGCGTAAAACTTAGCGATCCCAAATAAAATCCCAAACAGAAATGAAATTACTGCAATCAACTCAGTAATTGTCAATGTACTAAAATCCATCCTGTCACCTACCCTTTTAACTTTCTAACTCCTCGATTACGTTGTTTTTGACGAGTGCAAAATCTGTGTCATCTTTTGCATCGGCGACCATCATATTCACATCATCTAACTTGACACCATGTTCTTCGCATATTGCACCTGCTTCGTGCCAGTGCTCTTTTACATAATCAGTAAAAGCACCTTGCTGGTGTGATTTTCGTAATTCAATTAGAAATTTTTCAATGTCCATCACATATCCTCCCCGAGATAGGTTGTTCCGACGTTCAACCATGCGCCTACAAACCCGATAGGAGCGTAAGTAAAACTGGTCGTAGCTCCCCGATAACGAGCCATATAGATTTCGCCAGTTGGATCGATCTCCATGTTAAAAATTGCTGTCCCCGATCCGGCCATAACCCTGTTAACTGTCTTTTTTGGACGGTACCCGACGGGAAGCCTAGCCATGAGTATTTTCTCGGTTCCAGTTGTTGCAATCGCTTCGGTGTTCGCAATAGCCCCGCTTAGTGCCACAATATTTCCTGTTCTTTCTACCTGACAATGCCAGATACCATTATCTGCACTGTAACTAATAAACCTCGGATCGAAAGTAGGACTTATTGCTGGCAGTGAGTTATCTTTTTTCAACCGCTCAATTTCAGCCGTCGTAATATTGGTGTTGGCTTCATAGATGTATAGTTCACGAATCCGAAGTGCTGTATTAGGAGGCAACCAGATTGAAAATGCAGTCCAATGAGTGAGACCGATTGTCCCTTGTATCCAAAAAGGTTCGATATCCACTGTAGGAAAAGCAAAGTTTTCTCCGTTGCTTGTCCCTACAATAAAATCTTTTCCTAGGCTGGATCCTGATGCGTTCACATACATTGACACATTGTATGTTTTTCCTACAGTTAATCCCAGTGGTGGACTCCCCCAATATACTCGACCTTGATTAGTAGTCGGGTTACTAAATACGATTCCTTGATTATTGTATGACACGGTTAACCCTGATTCAGCTACAGGCTGGGGAACCCGTTTTGAAAAGTCATGATCGGGAAACTGATTCGTGATGCGAATCGTATTTTGTTCGAGTGTTTGGACTTTTTGTTGAGTTAAAGCGAAGTCTCTTTGCTTAGCCAACTCATCTGGATTTGGTATCCAATCACCCACAACATTCCCTTGTGCAATCATCGCTCGCCAAAGGATGAACTCGCAATCATCCTCTACACGATCGCGACTAAATACAAATTGCATTGATGCAGAACCTACAGCTGATCTGCCGGGCGGAAAAACAATCCTCTTTGATTCTCCCGGTGTTACAATGATAATTCCACCCAAATTATTCTGAACTCGAACATTTGTTGTGCCGGTATTTTCAATATAAATACTATGAACGTAGCTCACGTTTGGAGAAACCAACCGATTAGCCCGTATTGTGCCCATGATGATATTGGTCCCGCCTGTAACAATATGTTTTACCGCGTTATAAGCTCTCCATTCCTCTACCGTCTGACTTTCTTCATATGTGACCACTGAACCAAGGTAGTTGAGCATTTTGGGCGACTCAGAATCACTTAAATAATTCCGTCCACCATATTCAAGACTATTGGCTAATGATTCGATCTCCTTTTTAACAGTTGTCAGTCGATTCTCTAACTGCGTGATGGTTGCTGCTAAAGATGTCAGGTTGTTATTGATCGCTGTGAATTTAGCTTCCGCATCTTTTTTATACCGATCGACTTCTGCCTCGATTTCATCAAGCATCGCCTTTACTGATTTACTCATCTCAGTCAAATCATCTTCGACCTGTTGCTTTGCATTTGCGAGTTTCTCGTAGATCTCGTGGAATCCCTCGTAATAAAACTGAGACACGCTTTCGGTCATGTCGTCGATCGGGCTTCGTTCGATGTGAAAAATAAATCGACCAGCTGTATCTAGTTGCTGATCGTTTGGCGGCTTGATGTAAATGCTTCCGTCCACTCGTCCTTGATGGCCAAGAATATTGTTTTTAAGGATAATCGACACAAGTCCTTCTGCAGCATCCTCGATCTCCGCATGATATACGTGCCGGAAACGTCCCATGTCACTTGTTTCTGATCCGCCTTCTAAGCAGATTGGAACGACGGTGCCGTTTGATAATGGCTGTGGTGCGCCATCTTTTTCAAGCTTGAAATACATTTTTGCAGTCCCTCGATCATGCGAGAAAAATACAACCTTGGTACTGATTGGATCCACACGTTCTGCTTGGATTCTAATCATAGATTCGTTTTTCTTAAATAACGCATTGTCCGTCTCAACTTTGATCGTAACAACTGCACGCGCAATTTCGTTATTGCCCGCGTCATATCCGATTAACTCGACTTTGTCGTGTCGTTTGATACGATCCGGACCAACATAATAGGTAAAGAATCCGTTGTTAAATGTTCCGCCCCAAGACACGTGCTGATCGTTGATAAATAATCGACCTCTTACAATCGGACCCGTGTATTGCCCAGTGAGCTCCACCTGACCAATCGAAAAGGTATCTGGAAACAAACGAGGAATAGTTGATTTTTCTGTCATGAGAATACTTGCCCCCCTAGCGATCGTTGTTCCATTGTAGTTCCTGTGATCGACGCTGCTGTATCACGAAAGATTACTGCACCCCGTGCCCCACATATAACTGTATTGTTATTCCCGGCCACATCTCCAGACAGACGAGTCATTGCTGTAAATTCGGCACGTATCACCATACGTTGATGACTTGCCCATGAGGTATACACGTTACCCGAGCAACCACTAAAATGAAACGTATTGTAAGAATCGTGTGCGAGTGTTGAAGCCGTTGCCCGACAATTATCAATAGCGCCATAGCTCACTCGGTCAAATCGGATGAAGTAGCCCGGCGAGTTTGCGATATCCGTAGACTGAATACCTCTTACACGGCAATAGGTACTGCAATCAATAAACTGGATCGACCGAATAAAACAACTTAAGTTCCCAGTTAGTGCGCTGACAGATGAGTTATTCTCTGCAACGATTTCAATATTATCTGCCTTGAAACCTCGAACGGTAACATCTTCAAGATATGCTCCGCTTCCAATCCGTATATTAAAGCGCGTGGTCGATAGCAGTGGTAGACTGTTGACGGCTGCTTGAACTGTTAAGAACGGCTTTCGTTCTGTCCCATCCCCTGTTGTGTCGTTCCCATCTTTAGAGACGTAAATCACTTGGGTTCCGCCAGATCCACCGTAAAGCATCTGGATCACCTCAAGTAGCTGCTCATAGCCATCGCTTAAATCCTCGATTTTAGATACTAATTCTTGCCTTTCTTGTGCTGACAATTCCTCTCCGGCGATTAATCGCTCTTGTAGCGTTAAAAATGTATCCCCTCTCCAGTTAACACGTGCATCGATCACCTCATTCGGTGAGTTGCCGCCTGCTTTTAGTACTGTATTACTAAATCTTGCTTCGAGGTATTTATCTTTTTGATCGAGACGGCTTATTTCTCGTTCTGTTTCATCGGCGTTATGGTTAAATGCTTTCTTCCATTCCAAGCCGATACGGTTTGTCACTAATTTTAAAAATCCCACTAGATCAACCTCCTTTGAATTAATTTTGCAAGTATACTGGTCATTGTCTTTTTAGTGTTAGATAGCACTATCTCAGGTGGTTTATTAGGCAATGCAGGGTATTTTTTGTACCCCACCACTTGGATATAGGTATTGATGTTGAGCGGTTCATAGATAAAAGGCACAAAATCACCTTTATCGATTTCAACAGCCCATTTCAGATTTACAACACCTGATATAGATGGTTGATCTTGTAACTCACGAATCAATCTTTCTCGCATGTTTGCAGCAACCTGATAGCGCTCGTCTCTCACTGGCTGTTGAATTCTGATACCCCATTTTGCCGATTCGAGAGACGTGTATGTGATAGGCGAAAAATATTCCCTGTCGTCATCGTCTGTACCTCCAAACCCTCTAATCTGCGTTCGTAAATTCAACGTGTCAATATCGAACCGCACATCGTCAGTGTTGTGCTTATATCGTATTTGCTGCTCTGTTTTTTGACCGTAATTCCCAGAAGGATAAAACGTGAGGTGTTTATTATCAGGAATCACGACTGCTCCAAAATCTGACAACAACTTATTAATCAGACCTAGATAGCTGTCATCTCCAAAGTTTTCCACGTCTCGACTACCTAATACATTATTTGGATCTATTAAACTCCAAGTAAATCCGCGATTACCTGCTGCAAAAACGTGAGTAAGTAGTTGTCGCATTGTACGGCGACCGGTCACTGTATTGTATTGATATCCCTCGGCAATCGAGTAGTAAACGTGTGTTGCAACTACTGACTTAAATAAAAAGGCTCCTTCTCCGCCATCTGTCAGTTGCTTTATAATAAATTCTTGACCTTGATATATAATCGAACTTTCAAAAGTAACAAGATCATATGAAACTTTGTTTTGCTCATTAAGTCTGACTGTTAAAGAAAGTTCCCACGTTTCGCTTTCTTGCCAATTTTCGAAGAAAGAGCCCTTGTCATAATCGACAAGAAGCTCTTCTTCTGTTTGTTCATAATTTCGTATAATTAAATCTGCCATGGTTTCACCTACTTATACAAAAAGCGGAAATCCCACTCTGATCGCACGCGGCTTATATTCTGAAGTTCGATATCGTTTATGCCAGGTACTAACCTAATCAATGCATGATTCGTATCAATGCCTCGATTGACACCGTTCCTTTTCGGGTATACACCATCTAATTCAATCCAATCACCACGTCTTGTGCTAAATTCAGGATGATAGATAAACCGTTCACCTGTAGTACGATTAAATATATTTAGTTGACCATCGCTTTCACCTTCAACTTTGATTCGCAAATCATGCTCCCGAGGATCTACTGTGAAATCTCCCGCATTAAAAATTATAAATCTACTAGTATCGTGCGTGTAGCTATAATTCTCAGATGCTAAACCTTGTGAAAATTGCCAAGTTGATTCTAAAGAAAAATCTTCTAGGCTTGAAGCAATTGATTCAGCATATCCACGAAAAACATTTAACCCAATAGAGTACGTTTGATAGCTACTGTCTGTTTCTATAACATCTAACTCTACAGGATTGACTAAAAAACGTAGTCCCGGTGCCAAATCATATCGGATATAATAAGGTTTATTAATAAAGAACAACTTACTCAACTCAATATCCATTAACTCTCGCTCATGTTCGTTATCAAAAAAAATATCAATTTCAAACATTAGCATAAACGGTCTATATGCTGAGTTAACCTCACGTGACCCGTTGGATCCTGAAAAGGTTTCGTATTCAACTTCATAGATTGGCTTTTGTCTACGAATATTCTTAAAAACGATTTTGCGTTTTATTTGAGGATCAAACCAACCGTGCCCTTGATCCAAACAAACACTATAAAACATGGCCTAACCCCCTATTTCCTAATAGCTTACTTATTTCTTTTCCAACCACATCATCAATAGCACTGACCACTCCACTTGCAGATCCTGAAGGTCCATTTTGAATGGGTCTTCGACTAATTTTTTCTAAAAGCAAAATCATTCGATCCAGCTTACTTTCCATAACGCTTGTATCTGTACTTGAATATGCTGTATTTACAGCTGAGTGATTACCTATAAAACGAAGATTCTTAACCATTGTCGAATCTTCTGGAACTCCAAATTCATCGTTGTATTGTGGCGCTAACGCTTGGGTGATACTTGCCCGATGTACTTTAGTTCCAATCGGCGCATCAAGCATTACATTCCGTCCTTCTGGTATAAATGATGTTCCATCAGGATACTCAACTAATTCTTTATAGAGAGGACCGATCTGATCGTTTACAAGCAATGGTCCACCTCTGTGATAATTAAGCCCAGTAGCAGCTGTAGCATGCTGACCTGTGCGTCGACCATCGTACACGACATCGATTCTAACGGTTTTGTCTACAACTCGAGATATTTCTTCTTGAGCACGTACCACTTCACTGTAATCAGCAGTAGCGTGTAAATGTTTAGGTGCAACATTCTCTCTATTATAACTGTCCAACTTTCTATGAGAGTCTTCGATGACCCTATTAGCTACTGTATTCTCCCCCAGCAGCCTTTTCAAGTCAGGCCCTACACCATTATAAGTTTCCAAGATTTTCTGTGCTTGTGATACTGTTAGCGATACCGGATCTTCACCAAGCAACTTTTTAACTTCTGGATCCAGACCGTTGTATTCATTAATAGCAGACTCAGAAGTACTGATAGTGTCTAACAAATCAAAGTTTTGAGCGCCTAATTCTTTTATTTCTGGTAAAAATTCTTGCCATAATCCTAAGTCAAATAACGCGGAAGCTACTTTTTCTGGTGTATTGGAATTTACTACCATAAGTTTTTCTTCCCATGACATTTCTTGCCATTTTCCATTTTCCTCAAGTGCCCGAATTGTTACCTCAGTTACGTTTGTTTCTAGAATTGCTCTTTGTTCTTCCCAAGTTAGGTTGTCCCAAAGTCCGCTACTTACCATCGCCTCCCTTACAGAATCAGGTGCATTCGTATCGAGAAGCGCTGCTTTTTCTTCCCATTTCAAATCGTCCCATAATTCTAAAGATATGAGCGTCTCTCGCATTGTCTCTTCCGAATTTGAGTATAGGAACGCAGTTTTTTCTTCAATCTCCATTTCTTGCCATTTTCCAGAAGATCTTAATGCCTCGTAAATAGTTATTGAAAACTCATCCTCTAAGATAGCTTTCTTATCCCCAAAAGCCATGCCGTCCCAACGCTTGTTAACAATTGCTGCTTCCCCGATAACGCGCCTTGCATTACTATCGAGATTGGCATCATGGATCGCTAATTTCATATCATTCCACGTTTGAACGTCTTTGGTTGCTTCGATAACTATTTCGTTTGCATTGGTTTTTATATTCCCTTCTTTATCAAGTAGTTGCAGACCATTCCAAATCTCCCCTGCTTTAGTCCCTTCATCCGCAGTCCATGCAACTATTTCCGCATTTTTTCTTGCATTTTCAGCAAGCTTCGCAGACATCCTCTGTGCATTAGCAACAATTTTTTCGTTCTCTGCGATAGCATGCGCGCCAGCTTCACCCATTTCTGATATGAATTGACCGTTACCAGCATAGATAATTTCCAGTAGTTCGGGATATTTTTGAGTTATGATATCTATTTGAGTGTCGATGGCTTTAGTTGAATCATCTCGAGCTTGCTCAAAAAGTTCTACTAATTGTTGTCCCTCTTGCGTATGCAAAATCCCTTTGTCATCTAAATACGACTTAAAGTCATTCAATTGCTGGGTATATGACTCTTTTGTAGCTTGTCTTTGTTTTCCTAAAGATTGCATCCAAGCTTGTGCCTGCTCTTGAGTTGCTGTTTCAACATCTCCGCTTAAGGCATTCATTACTTCTTTTCGGGCATCCGCATCTTCAATCGTGATATTCAAGTATTCTTGTGTGCTCTGTCGCATCAAGTCTTGAATCATTTTTGCCCCTTGGATCGTTACCTCGCCTTCTTCATCAACATATTTTTTTCTAATATCCAGTATCCGGCGATTGTTATCCTCAACTATTGCTAGCGCCTGCTCTGCTCTTTTTTCAGATTCAGCTATTATTTCTTCCGCTGGTCCTTTTACCTCGTCGGGTAACATATCTAAAGCTTCTCTGAACGCTTCAATCCTTCCAGTTAGCTCACTTTCGATAGTCGCACCAATACGCTCAAAGTTATCGATCATTTTTTCTGTATCAGTTTCAATTCCTTGCTCAAGTAATGAGAACTGCCCGGTGGCTTCTTGTGTGTTATCTTGGATTATTCCTAAAGTTTTAGCTGTGGTTTCATCAACTTCCGTTCCCCAAGTTTTAACACGTTGGCTAGAGTTCCAAGCTTCTTCACCAAATAGCTTCCACGCTCCGTAACCAACCGCTAGAGCACCCCCAACTCCGACGATGCCAAGTAGAACCGGTGATAAAGTTCCAAGAGCACCGGTCATAGCCCCAACACCTTTGGCGCCAGCTGCGGTGGAAGCTGCTCCACCAAATTGTGATACCGTTGTTTTTCCTGTTAGTAATGTGACCATGAAGTCCGAAGCGGATAAGTCCCCAGCTTCAAATGCTGCAGTGGCCTCATCTATGGCGGATTTTTTCTTCATGTTCGCCATAAGATCAACAAATGATTTGCCTAATCCTCCAACGCTCGAAGTCAACTTTCCAGTAACTGCTAATAGAGGTCCCGCAACGGCGATAACCCCTAATAATGTAACAATCGTTTGTTGCGTCTTGGGATCTGCATCTGCAAAAGCTTGTGCTAACTCGCCGACCTTTTCAATAAGAGGCTTAGCCGCAATCACACCCTCATTTAGCGCATCCAAGAATGGACCACCAAGGGTGATAGCTACATCTTTGGCTTGATTTTTTAAAACGCCCAATTTATGAGCAGTCGTTTCTTGGCGAATCGCATATTCATCTGACAACGCTGTTCCTTCTGAGAAGGCTTGGTTTCCCATTCGAATAGAATCAGAAAATAGATCCGATGCATTTGCTCCACGTAATAGCGCATCACGCAAACGCACTTCACTAATTCCCATATCATCAAGGACTTTAATCGTTGAGCTTCCTTGCTCTTCCGCCTTTGACAAACCAACCACGAATTCCATGATTGCTTCGGCTGGATTTTCTTTAAATAGCTGTGCAAACTGTTCATTTGTCATTCCGGCAACTTCTGCAAATTCTTCCAAACTCGTTTTAGACTTGTCTGCTTCTTTATACATTTTTCTAAGCTCTGCTGAGGTGAAGCCCATTTGATTAGAAACATCTGTTAGCTCTTTGCCGCCATTACGTACAGCTAATGTCAATTGCTCCCATGAAACTCCTTGGTCATCCGCGTGAGCTTTCAATTCATCAAAAGCTCCAATTCCAGTCTCCGTGGCCAACTGCATCTCAATCATAACTTTCGAAAATGCAGTCCCTCCAGCTTGTGCTTCAATACCAACAGACGATAGTGCTGCGGCAAAACCCAAAATTTCACCTTCGGTCATCCCTACTTGAGTACCCGCAGCGGCTAAATTCATTGCCATGTTTCCTATTTCAGCTTCTGTTGCAGCAAAATTATTGCCTAATTCAACTAAAGATGAGCCGAGATTTCTAAATTCAGTTTGAGGCATGCCAGTAATATTAGCTAAACGTGCTAGTGCGAATGAAGCATCTTCGGCACTAAAGACTGTAGTCTCTCCCAACATAATCATGGTTTCTGTGAAATCAACTACATTTTGAGTTTCAATACCCAGTTGTCCAGCTGCTTCTGCAACGCCAGCAATTTTAGAATGACTGGAGTGGTATGTATTTGTTAATCCACGCAAACCTGCTTCTAACTCATCGTAGGAATATATGACTTTACCTGTAGAGTCAACAACTTCATCATTAGTTTTCATTACACTTGCGAAATCCGTTTCCCACGACATCGCTGCAGCTGTTACTGCTGCCACGGCACCTGCGATTGGTATCGTTACAGATTTAGTCATCTTCCCGCCGACAGAAGACATCTTATCTCCTGCGGAAATCATAGATTCACTGGCTTTATAGATACCTCCTGTGAGTCCTTGTGTTTTGACTTCTAGCTCTGCAACCGCACCAGCGGTTTTAGCAAGTTCAATCTGCGATTCTTTCAGCTTTAGAGATAGCTCTTTTGTTGCTTCTGTTGGCTTACCATCTACAAAGGAATTGTCGTACGCCTGCGCTAATGCATTCACGTGATTCGCTTGTTCTACAATAATCTTACTAAGACCATCATAGTTAGCAGCTAACACTTGAGAATTTTTGCCACTTAACGAAGCCATCTGAGCATTGAGATCCATTTCCTTAGTAAGAAATGCTATGTTTTTCTCCGCATTCTCTGCTTCTTGAGAATACATCATCATCGCTTTTTCAGTAGCGTTGAGTTGGAGCTTGTAGTTTGCTAGTTTGCCATTCGCATCTTGTAACTGTGTAGCGAGTCGCTTCGTCGATTCTGTTGGTTTTCCGTCTACGAAGGACTCATCATAAGCTACTTTAAGAGCATTTACTTGCTTTTCTTGTGCTTCAATTATTTTACTTAGACCGGTGTGTTGAGCACCAAGTTTGCCAATCGTATTATCTGCGAGGTCAGCAATTTTTGTATTGGCTTGCATTTCCTTCGACAAATATTTGATTTGTTTTTTTGAGTTTGCAACACCTTTCCCAAAATCAGCATCATCTAAACTCAATTTAATGACCATATTTCCTATTGGATTGGATCCAACCATAAATTACTCACCTCGCATGCTATTTACTAAATCACTCAATGGTTTCACATCTTTATTGGACTTTTGCTTTACTGATTGGGTTAGCAGTATTTCATCAACATCCAAACAATCGGTGTTCATAATGTCTCTTACAGTCATACCGGGTATTGCAGAAATTAAATCGCGAACAAAACTTACGTTTAATTCGTAGTATTCCCCCCACCCGATTTTTCCAGAATCTTTTTTACTTGTTCATCAGGGTTAGTATGTCTTAGGACACGATACTTAATGATTTCGCTAAGCGTATCGTCAGTAGTGTCAACACCGTCCATAATTGCTTTTTTAGTTACACGCTTATCATCGAATAACCCCGCGACAAATTCTGCTTGGAGTTCAAGATATTCATCCAAAGTCGTTGCAATTTGTTTACCTTTGTCATCCGTTCTATTTTCCAATTCACGTTCTTTTCGAATAAAATCAAGTCGCTTCGAATATGGAACGAAATCTTGGAAATATTCTTGGACATCACCCTTTGAATCTCTAATACGTAATTTAATTATGCGATCTGTCATGTTCTATCCTCCATTTTTTAAAGAAAAAGGCTAGCCCCTTGACTAGCCTTGCTCTGATTATTTTTTATCCGTTGCTCTTACATTCGCTCTTGTGGGTTCAGAATCAGTAGACTTTCCAAATAACAAAGTGTTCAACTCAGTAAATTCTTTGTCCCCCAATGCGAAACCTACAATTTGTGGCGCTTCTACACCATCAATTTCTTTTGCGATTGGCGTGCAAACATAGTCGTCTGCTTCGGGTGTGAAATCATCATCCCCAATTGTATTGACCGCATAAGCCCCTCGACCGAATGTACCTGCAAAAATACCAAAACCTACTTTGTCCCCTGATTCATAATCCTCGGATTCTACCAAAATCGCATAATGTGGTGGCTCAGTGTCTTTGCCTAACAACCGCACACCACCAGCGGTTTGTTGATGACCTGCCATCTCATGATCTAATTCGTAGGGGACATCCAAAATCCCGAAATTAGCCGCAACATCGCCGTAACCTTTACGTGCTAAAAAGTAAGCAATATTAGAACCAAACACCTTGCTTGGTGTTTTTGCCAAGCCAGTTAGATCAAAAGATGATGTTGCCCCTTTTCCAGAAGCTCCCTCGATAACCACTTTCTCAGCCCCGACTTCCGGCACTAAATCATTGGTTAATTTCAAAATTGTCATTCTGCTAAATCCATAAGTAATCATATGTTTTCCTCCTAAAATTCTGTTTCATATATTTTTGTATTTATGCGATAGCGGCGTGCATCTACAAATCTTTTTGTGTCGCTAAAGTAGCGATCTAATCCGCCGGTTAGTTGACCGAAGCCAAAATCGCACATAGAATCTCGAACTGATCGAGCAAGCTCTTTAGTTAGCAAGCGATCCGTTGATTCAACGTTTAGCTGATACGTAAGTTGTTGTGACAACACTTTGTTTGACCCACGATAGGCGTTCGTTGCTGGTGCCAAAACATCAACGATAATAAATGGTTTGGTCGTGTCGAATGTTTCGGGCAATTCATAAAACTTGATGCCTTCTTTTCCGACCTTTTCCAAGATTGTTTGGTTTGTCAGTAATCGATCATAGATTTGAATCATCATGTCTTTCATTGCAAAAATTCCCCCAAATCTTCTCTAACTCCTACAAGAGAGGTTTTCTCGATCTCGTCAACTGCTCCCTGCAGCTTTCCCATCCCTTGGGGGCGAACATAACGACCGAAACGCGTATAACCAAACTCACTCAAATGCACTAGTGGCGCACGTGTTTTGCTGGCCCAACCTGTTTCAACTCGCTTTGGATTGTTCTTCACATTTGATGAGACGACCAAATCATAAGTCAAGCCTGTATCCCTATGTCCCGACATAGCTTCTTTAACAATCGTTTTATTTTTTTCGCCGGCATTTCTTAACGCTTTGTTTACCACTCGATTTGTCTTACTTTTTCCAAGTTTGTTTTCCATGTTTTTAAGTAGTTGCTCTACACCTTCAACACTCGTTCTCATGAAGTAGCCCCCAAAATCACTTTGACGAAGTTGTTGTTCTCAAAATCATAAGATACATCTTTCACTTCCCAGACCTTATCTTTGTATCGGTAATCCTCAATTAATACCTTGTGTTTATTCGTTGCAAGATAATCTGTAAAGGGGTCGCGAATTTTGATCGTAATACCTTCGCTAGTTCCGAGACCATTCAAAATCTCACGATCTTTCATCGAGGGTTTATAAAGCAGCGCAGTACATTGAAAGAGTGTTTTTTTCTTTTCATTCCCTGGATCAGGTCCAGAAGATGGAACGTACTCAAAAAAAGTAACTGGTGTATTTAATTCACCAGCTACTATCTTCGGTTTCTTATAATTTGGATTAATCGGCATCTCTAACACCTGCCAAATCAATAGAGGCATCCATGATCATTGTTTGGAAGTTTCCATAGAAATATTCGAGTGATTCATTGCGTAGATAACGTGTCCGCTCGAATACTAATTCTCTCCCTTTATGATAAGTCTTAGGATCAAATTCTCCAATTATTGACTTGATATCGGCAAATCCGCTTTCTAATTGCTTGCCGATATCTTTGTCTTCTGAGGAATGAAAAATGCGAGAGCGTGCTTTGAACTCATCAATATATGTTTGATCATCCATCGGCATCCACCTCGAGTAATTTTTGCAACGCATTAACACTATTTTTTCGTCCGTAGTCGACTCCTTTTTCATCAAGTATTGCTTTCAATTCTTCAACTGTTGGCTCCGCCACTTCATCTCCTTTATCTAGACCCTCCGGAGGTGGCGAAATTACTTCCCCGAAGAATCATCTAAGTCTAAATCATAGACTTGAGCGGAATAATTATCTGCTGGTTCTCCATTACCCAGCATATCGATTGCATACAGGACTGCCCGCTTCATCGCAAAAGTTTCATGATATTCATAGATTTTTTGTGGCTGAGATTGTGTAGCATCATATTCGCCTGATACAAAAGCAATCAATTTGTTGTCGGGCACATCTTCTGATTCGATAATACGATCTTCAGGGATAAACGGTAAGTTTGTTACAAAAGCGCCGTTGGCATTTTGTGTAGTAATGCGCGTCATGATTTTCCAATAGTTTACTGGATTGATAATCAAATTAACTTTCCCTTTGATCTTACGAGACACTTCTTCATCATTGTCATCATCATCGCCAATCTTTTTAACATGACGAGACATTTTACCCATCAAGTCGCCCATTTCAGTAATAATGGTATCCGAATCTTTAAATGTTAAAGTGCCTGCCGCATCTTTGTCCGGTAAACCAGTTGTTGGATCTAGCGCACCTTCAGTATTTTTTAATAACCCGACAGGCTCATTTTTACCACTTCCAGTAATGATTTTTTCTGCCCAAACATCTTTCACTGCTTCACCTAAACAAAGTCGGACGTATCGATTGATCCAACGTGCACCTAAAGTCAATGTATCCTTAGAAATCAAAAAGAATGCTGTTAATGCAAGCTGAGTCGTCTCAGAAACGCCAAACTCAGCATCTAGTTGGCCTTCAATATCTTTATGCAACGGACCAAAAACTGCCACCCCTTTACGACGAGAGCGAATCGTTTTTGTCAAACCAACGGTTGGAGTGAAGTTAACTAATTTTAAAATAGGGTGTTCTTTTTGAATATCTTCAAAAATACGTTCAAAGATTGTTTCTGGCCACGTCAAATCAGAATCAAAACCACCTTCTTTAGAAACTTCGTTATAAAACTTTGTTTCCTCTGCAGTCAATACTGGAATGCCTCGAGCTTGAAGAATTTGATTGTCAGTAACGTTTTTCAGTTCTTCATACTCCGCGCGAACCTGTTTCCCCGCATCTTCCGCAATAGCAGTTACATAGGCTTCTAAAGAGGCGTTGATTTCTTCTGGTGTTGCATCTTCTTTGGCAGACATAGCGTTAAAAACTTTCTTGGCATCTGCTGTTTTATCAGTAATTTTCAACATATTTTTATTCTCCTTTTCGCAATCGTGCGATTAATGATTTTGTTTTTTTGTTGGATATAATATTTGATCCTTTTGGTAACTGTTTCTCCTCGATTGATGTTTTAAACTCTGACATCGCTTTTGAAACGGCCGCCTCTACAATCGCTTGAATATCGTTTGTTTCAGATTTCGTCGATTCATTTTTTTGATCTTTAGAGATTAAAAATTGCTTCGTTTTTTCAATAACATTTCTTGGAATCATATTTGCAGTAGTTCCCGAAGCAACTAATTTAGTAGCATTATCTCCACTGAACATAATTTCATCTGCAAACCCAAGAGAAACAGCTTCTTCCGCTGTTAACCACAATTCTTTATCCATTTTTTGAAGAATGTCTTCTTTGGTCAGTCCTGTCTTTTGAACATAGGCTCCAACCATGGATTGATTCGCATTTTTCAAAACATCGCTCATCCTATCCATATCCCGATAATCTCCCCAGTTTTCAGCTGAAGCGTTATGGATCATAATTCGACCAACTGGGCTAATACGAGTTGGGTTACCTGCCATAGCAATTACACTAGCAGCGCTGTATGCAGCTACCACATTAATGGACACTTTACCCGGATAAGCTTTTAACATCGTGTAAATTTCTGCTCCCTGATCTACATACCCACCATAAGAATTGATAGTTACTTCAATATCTTCTCCTGTTTGTGGCAAAGCTTCTCGAATATCTTTCGCGCATGTTGCCTCCTCTTCGAAGTAGTCGTAAATCCACTTTTCTGCAGACGAAATAATCGGACCTTTAATTGAAATCTTTACTGTCATTCCCCTTCTCACCTCCTTCCACTGATTCCTCGTAGTTCTTGGTTAATATCCTTCTTTTCCCTTCATTATTAGGTAATTCATCATAGTCAACAGCTTCTCTTACCTCGTCAATTTCAAAAGCGCCTCCAGATGTGACCTTGTCAATCTGAGTTGCATACTCAAGTAGATCTTTAGGTAAAACTTTAACTACCTTGATGCGCTCGCCATTAGAATATTCTTGACGAGAGAGTATTTTGGCAGTTAGTTCGTCCTGAAGCTTTTTGATTAATGGGGCAATACATAGTTTCCTGAAAGCTTTGATATTGGAATCTAATTCTGACTTTTCACCATAAATAAGCGCCGTAGGAACTCCTATGGCGTTAGCAATGTCATCAACAAGAGACGACTTCATCTTATTTAGTTCATCTAGCGATTGATTAGATACTCCTTGTTTGTTAGTGTATTCTTCATATTCAAAACCTTTCATTTTTGCTACAATGGCTACTGATTTTGTTTTGAATGAATTATATACCTTATCAAGATATGCTTGTGTCCTTTGTGTTCTGGTTTTCCCATTTTGATCCTCGTCTTCATTAGCAGATCCCACCGCCTCAACTGAAACAGCACCGCGAATTTGATTATTTCGCATTGCTACTTCCAAAATGCGGCCAAAAAGCTCGCTATAGTCTTGAAATAAGCCTTTTGTAAATCGATCGAGTTCTTCATTGTTATAGGAAAGGTAGATTACATCAGACATAGAAAAAGATCGCTGAAAAACATAATTTTTAACTCTGACATTTGAAAACACATCATCAAATACTGCATACTCTTTGCGGGTAAAATCATCCGCAATTAATAATTGATTGTCGTCTGTAAAGATCACCAAGACTTCATTATCATCCAAGAGACGATAAAAAAACTTCTCCCAAAAAGAAGCCGCAGACATATCTTTATTGGGACGGACATTCAGAATATATTCCCAGTTCGCAGTTCCGTCTTTATTTTTGAATTTAACTTCCAATGTCGACATCGTCCTTGCAACAAAATCGAGCACGGTATTTTTTGCCATCACTTTAAGGTATGATCGTGTTGCGCTTTCGTCCCCTACGACAAAATCAGGTATCCAGTCGCTCGGTTCTTCTTCTTTTACAGAACGCTTAAATACATCAAATAACCTCACATAATTTCACCACCTCTCCATTAGATTCACTAGATTATACTTGGTACACCTTTATATACGAGTCCAAATTATTTTCTAGATAGTCTAAAAATCGCTCATAGCTTCCTTGTCCTTTAGACGGTAAAAAGACCCATAATAACTTTATGAAAAAAATACGAATGTAAAAGCGCAATCGCAATTTAATTTTTAAAGTGATTTGTTCATCCATAACTGATCACCCCCTTAAAAGTCAAGTTCATCCAGCATATCGAAAGCTTCTTCGTAATTGAAATCAGTTATTTCCTCTCTTTTATATAAAGCCGCAAGAAATGCGTGAAATCCGTCGGTTTTTCTTCTAACAGATTCTTTCTTTAGAAAAATTCGATTGCCAGAATTATCTTCCTTTACAAACGTGTTATGCGTGTACCAACGCATAATCGGACTATCACCAAAAATGAACCGCTCGTTTGCAAATCCATCTTCAATAATCGGCGCAACTTTTGCTTGCACACCTTTTGGGTTTCTCAAGAACTCAAATTGATAGTTGTTTTTTTCTAGCAACGGTTTTAGTAAATCTATTCGAAAACCATCTGCGACAACTAAATCGATTGAATAGAGCTTCCTTTGTTCGTTTAACCAATCGATAATGTGTTGTGGGTCGATAGACGGCTCATCAACCACCTTAATTAGTCCCTGTTGTTCCCAGTCGTTTATTGGCGCTTTCAGTTTGAATGCATCTAGAAATCTTTTTCGGGCAAAACTCTTTTGGATCCAAATGAACTTTTCATCAACTTTAAATAAGAGCCCTACACTAACAAAATCTCGTATGCTGGCATAATCAAATCCAGCAACACAAGACCGCCCTGAAAGATCTGGTAGCGGCTGATTTGTAGCAAGCAACTTTTCTTGAGTGGTGACATCACGTTCGTCATTACCTTCTGTAAAGTTCATTCGCTTTATAACAAATTCTTGGCGTCCACTAGGTTCTTCTTCCAGATCAAAATAATCTTCTTTTACTTCTTCGAAAATCTGTTGAGCATATTCTGTTTTTTCATTAAACATTGGGTTCGCTTTTGGCCACATTGCCATACTGTCTAGTTCGTCAATCGAATCAAGTTTGCAAATGAAAGGAAAATATCCGATTCTATCCGTTTTTCCCTCAAGTATTTTCATTGACCGCTCAATTTGCTTATCATAAAAGCCTTCTCGGATGTATCCGTTTGTTCCAAAATACCAAGTTCTAGCATGTTTGATTTTCCCTAGTCCAGATCGTTGTACTTTAACTGGATTATTATTAACAAAGCCGTGTATTTCATCAAAAAATAGACAGCCATCTCGTGCGCTGTCCATCGTTTTGGGATTATTTGTTCGAAACTTAAATTCGGCAGCCATTTTCTTACCGGTAATTACAGACTTTTTCGGATCAAAATGCTTTTCTAATCCTTTAGAATGAATTGTAGTAAACACCTCATCAAAGGACATCTTTGCTTGATCCTCCGAGTTAGCGGTAATAGTGGCATTATATCCAGGTATACCATGTAATGGAGAAATAAAAAAAGCACCTAGAGAAGATAGAAAACCATTTTTCCCAGCTCCACGGGCAATAGTAATTAAAAACTCTCGGAATACAACACGATCCACATTTTTCCAATACATAAAAACAAAAGTCGCAATAAATTTTTGATATATTGCTAACGGAAAAAAGTTTTTTTCCGTAAATTTAATATAATTTTCTAGTTTTTTTTCATCAATATAGACGTCATCACGGCTCAATATTTTTGTTTCCAAATATTTAATTAGCAATAATTGTTCTTTACAAACAACAAATTCTCCAGAAGAAGTAAGTCGTTTATATTCTTCGAAATATCTCGCTTTAATCATAGTAAATCACTGCCGTCATCAAACTCTCCACCTCCATCTTTTTCAGGAGGAATCAAATCAGTTAGCTGTTTCATAATTCGTTGATAACTTAAATCTCGTGAGTTAAAAAGCTTTGCTATCGGGCGTTCACGCTCATATGGCTCCTGTTTTTCTGATTGGCTAAACATTTCGACATCGCCATTTTCTGAAATATCGATCCACATTTCATCTAACAAAACCCTTAGTCTAGAAGCTTGAATAATCAACCCCTCGACAGTATCAAGTTTATTTTTTGGAATACCTTTGAACAATCTTTTTAACCGATTCTTTTCTTTTTTTACAAGACGATCACGCTCCTCTAGTTTGCTCATTTTCTCACCTTCTTTCATGCAACCTGCTAGGGGGAGGGGGGTCACGTGTGAAAAGAGCATTTTTCTTTCTAGTTGCCCCCTCCCACCGGTTCCCTCAAGTGGGGATTTGATACAAAACTTTTCGACCGGGGGTCTTATATATCAACGTTTTAAAATAGAAGTGGTGAGCTATCCCAATTTAGAGATTTCTCACCATTCATTCTGCATCATGTTCACCTAAGTGATAATCGATTCGCATATAGATGTTCCGGCCACCAGCTTCATCAATCGTTGGTGCACTATGTTCATCTTGAAACATTGCATCTTCCATGATTATTTCTCCGTTGGCAACCGCTCGTGTAAATGAATCTAATCTTTGAAGTGTTTCGTTCAAGAATTTCACTTGGCTCTTTGTAGTTGCAGATATGTCTTTACTCATTGACTCATTACCTCCCCAGTGATTTGATCAATAGATAATACTTTCTGTTTAGGATCATCATTAGTCACATAAATAAATGTAATCACATTGGTTCCTTCATCCCATGTGTGGCTTGTTACATAGTGATTCGTCATTGATACAACCCCAACCTCTTGACCTTTGATGTAAAGCTTGGGAACTTTACTGTTTAAATCAAAGCTTACATCTTCTTTAGTTAATGGTTTATTCGAATCCAAGATATCCTGTCGCTTTTGTTTCCAAACCTCACCTTCGAAAAACTGCTTTCCATAATCCATGTAGTCTTCATCACCTTGTTCTTTGTAAGGATGAGCATGAATACCTGCTGCATATCCAATAAAAGAACTCCTTAAACTTTCACTAGTAGTTTGTTTAATTTGATTAAATGCCTTCTCCCATCCCTCATGTAACTTCGAAGAAAAGTTAACAGTTACATTGCTTTCTTGTTCAATTACAATCCAATCGATAATCTCTTCAATCAAGACTGCCTCCGCAGAATATACGTTAAAATAAGGATGATCGCCTGGATATTTTTTTGCCCCCCTTATCTTTTTATCTCTTATATAATTTAAGTGCTTTAATAACTTTTCTTTACTTACCACCATTCATCATCCCACTTTCTTTTCTTTGGTTGCCCACGATAGTTCATTCGATCGTGTCGCTTATTGTGACAGTCCTTGCATAACGTTCTTAGGTTGTCTGGATCTAACGCCAGTTCTGGATTTGTTTCTAACTCTTTGATGTGATCGACTTCCAGTATCGAATCATACTGTGTTGTCAGTCTGCCTTCTGCTTTACACCATAGGCATTCATAGTGATCTCTCTCAAGTATTTGCTGCCTTAGATTGCGCCACCTGGTCGATCCATAAAACCTAGCACGATCCGCTTTGGTTTTGACAATAGGAATCATTGTTATTAACTCCCCTTAGTCATAATAAAAAACACCTAACTTTAGTCAGGTGTTTGATTTTTTAACCATATATAAGATTTCAAGTACGGTCAGACAAATCAAGTTTATTCTGAATCATAACTTCAAGTTCATCAATTAAAGAATCAACAGTAATTTCTAATTGCTTTGTCTTTGCTTCTGAATGATCTTTGCTTAAAGGTGACGTTTCTTTATAGCTGCTTTTAGCACTAAGGTAATCAAAAATCGCTCCTTCACATTCTTTAGCTTTATCAAATATATTTTTAGAGATGAAAAACTTATTTAAAGTTGTATAATTTTTTGCATCTGCTATATACCGTAATATATCATTCGTTATTTTTCCACCTTTATAGTTAAATCTATAGTACTCAAAAGCAGTAACAATCTTTTCATATAAAACAGGAAGAACATCATACTCTTTTTTCATTGTTTCAAATTTTATAGAGAATTCATGTTCTAATTGCTGGTACTTTGTTTGAAATTCATGCTGTATCTCACTAATTCGTAAAGAATTATCATATCTGATATCCTCTAATTCTTTTTGTAACTCTTTTTCTTGATCCGCTTTCAGAGTATCTAGTTTTTTGTCCCACCTTGATTTGATGTAATTCGAAATAATATTAGGAACACCAAAAAACAGCAGAACTGAAGGCACGACGCCTACTAGAAATGTGAAAATTGGTAAAATATAATCTTTCATATATCCCCCTTTATGATTATTTTTTTCTATTATATCATCTTTCAGACAAGCAAGAATAAAAAAACAGCCTTAAATGGCTGTTTAGTAGGAAGCACCAAAGATCATGTGAGCAATCTAATTGACAACTCCCAATCAGGAATGTAGGACTTGAACCTACGACCTTCAGATTAAAAATCTGATACTCTACCAAACTGAGCCAATTCCTGAAAAAGACGGCTAGCGAATGAAGATAAGGAGTGTGTTCAACTCCATTCATAATAGTTTTTTTGTCGCCGTCTTAGTTAAATACAGGGCGCTGGGAATAATTTTCAGAAAGGAGGTCTGCCAACATATCTTAAAGGAGTGCGCCCTGTTATTTACAATAATTTATAATACTATCTTACTATGGATTATTTGCACTAAACCGCCATTAGACCGCCAAAAAACCGCCATTTTTCAACGATAAGCGACAAGCTTGCCACGACGATAGCTTTCAGCAAATTCAACCAATGCATCTGATTTCATTCGCTCAATTTGCCGAACTGAATAGCCCATCTCATCTGCGATCCGTAAATTAGAATACTGATCTTGTAAGCAGAAGCTATAATGAAGTATCTGTCTGCTCGTTAGCTTCAAAGCCATCAGTGCCACAATGATCGCATCTCTTTCTGTTTCTGCATCCAATCTTTGAATAAAAGCATCCTCGGACTTGTTTCCATTACTAGGTGTTCTAGGCATATCAGTAATAATCGGTGAGCGGACATCGATCTTTGAACGACCTGCAATCCGCTCCAACCGACGGTAGTTCTTCAAAACATATCGTGCATTCTTTCTCGTTTGCGAGAAATCAACTTCTCTTAGTAATAGCATCATTGTTCAATCGCCCCTTTATTTGGTATAATGAAGTTACCTTGGCGGGGACAAAATCATTATTTTAGGGGCATTGGGCGATTGCTTAATGCTTTTTACTTTGCTTTACTTTCGATCTCTTTTAACTGCTCTGTGACGATCACTTCGATGATCAAAGCCATCTTGTTCCATAAAATAGCTTCCTCCATAATCTTGCTCCTTTTCGGTTGGTCCACTATTGTATAGGATAACCAACTCAAGCCTGCGATCGTCAGCAGCACTAAGATGATTGCTTGGCTAGTTTTCATTGGCTTGCTCCAAAAGTTCTGGGTTCTCGTAAATGTTACCAACTATTTCAATGTCGTCTGTTACTTCAAATAAATCCTCAGAAATATTTCCAAACTCATATCTGAAGCTACCATTTTCAAAAACTACTTCCCCGTATTCTTCAAAGTGCGCATCCCAACCAACGTCCCCTTCAAAAATCTCCACGCCGTTTTTGTCTTTCAAGCCAGTTGATTGCATGAGATACTCTGGTTTCACTTCTATCCAACCAAAAACATCGGTAGCCTCAACCAAAACCTCACCATCGCCAAATCGGTTACTCGTCACTCGGACTTGATCGTTCATAAATTTCGTATCTGGTTCCCACGCTCTAAATTTTGGTATCATTTTATCCCTCCTGTTTGCTATCGCTGACGATTGCGGAAATAATTGTGTTGCCACATCCTCTCTTTACCATAGTTAAATTTTTAATGGTCTACTTTTAACATTGAATGATATACTTAAAAAAAGGAGTGATTGAAATGTGGCTTTTCAGTTTAGTTTGGTACATTTTCATTGGTTTTTGTTTATATTGGGTCATTAGACTTGCTGTAAAACACGGTATTAATGATTCAAAAAATTAAATTCTCATTTTTTACTACTCTTCCCTTAGAGTAGTTTTTTTATTTCGTCGGATAGCTGACTTTTTAACACTCATTTTTCTCGATTGCTTCTTTGATAGTCCGACATGGGAAAGTGTTATAACCGTTCTTGTCATATTTCTTTGTAGAATATTGCGGAACGATATTTCCTTGGTCATTAATAAACACACTAAAATAGTCCGTACCCGAAGGTTTATTGGCTTTTTCAAAATAGTAAACACCGCATATAGGAATTTCTGATACTTTAAATTCATCAGGATTGTAGCCTTCTGAAATCAGCATGTGCCTAACAGCGTGAATATGCGTTTGCTCTAAACTGGACGGAAAAGCCAGTATGTTTTCATGAGTTAATACTTTTCCTTCGAAGTACATGTAGTTGTCTATATACTGATTAAATGACTTCGATTGTCGATTTACTATTTTCTGAAGTGTATCCTCGCTATGAAAACCAAAACCATATGTTTGGATTGAAAATACTACATAGTCATCTTTCTGCTCATAGTTTGTAACATAGGTAATGCGAGCATCAATATAGTTACCAGTGATTTTTTCACCATCAAATTCAAGTAACTTTACCCAATCCCCGACCATAAAATCCCGATCATTTTTTCTAATTTCAAAAGTTTTATCTCCTTTGACAACAGCATTATGATATTCAGGAAGTATTTTCAAAACATGTTCTCTTAGTTTCATTGACATCTTCACCCAATTCCGTAATTTTTTATTTTGCAGTTGGTTATTTTGGTGGATAACCAACTTTTTTATTGACGATAATATAGTCCAAGTACTCTTTTACGCATTAGTCATAATAAACTCTCTATATAGATTATTTATAGAGGAGGAATATCAATATGGATATGATACCCATCCGTAGAGAACAATTTATTGCAATTGGTTATGACCCGATACTAAAGGAGTTACGAATTGATTTTAAAGCTAGCATATACACCTATACTGAAATTCCTTCACATATTTATGATGCTTTTTTTAAGGCTCACTCAAAGACTTTATTTTATAACAGACATATAAAAAACTATCCTTGTCGTAAAGGTTATTGAACATACTACCTAGTTGGTAAAATCTGTCGTTAGTTGATTAGTAGACTGGTCTCTTTTCACATGGTTCATTAAAATTCTCTGCGTTAGTTTCCCAAAATTCATTGACATATTTTTCATATTGTTCAGCATTATAAGAATAGTCTTCGCTATCTTTTGGCAGATGAATTAAATTGCTATTGTAATAAATGGCGGCAGAAAGCTTGTTGTATAATGGTTCATGGTCAAGCCACGACTTACCAATTTCCATAATTGTGACTGTTGGTCCCGTACTTAATCCACTCAGAACTCTAATCTTTTGAGACATCATTTGTAATTCCCATGCTCTAATTTTTTCCGCTTTTGTGGCCACTGATTTCCCCTCCTAGTTGGTAATATCTTCCTTTAGTTGTCTTCTGGTGGTAATTCTTTGCCTAAGTATGTTGCTTTCGGGAACCACTCATCACACACTGGATTGACTGCTATCGCTCTACGTGAATTACTTAAGTGACTACTTTTGGTTCGATACTTGATCATTGGTGTAAGTCCAGTCCACATAACACCATAACAATACCGATACACATTGCCTTTTTTCCACCAGCCAACTTGCCAATCATCTAAAGATGTAAATTTATTTGTCATAGCTACCTCTCTTACAAGGCCATTTAGAAATTCGCCTTTTTTCTTTTCTATTTGAATCAATCTATTTAATATTTGCCACGTATTATATGATTTATGTTGACTTGTATATGCGGCTAATTCACATATTTCTGATGGGACTGCCGAAGTTCGGATTCGTTGGTCATAGAATAAAGTAATGTTGTATTAACGTCTGCATGACCTAGAAAATCCCTGACTAGCTCCAGCTGCATGCCATTTCTACGAGCAAAAGTCGCTGCCGTTCGCCTAAATCGATGTGGATGTACATTCGACACTCCCGCACGATCTCCCAGTCGACGTACAAGCTTTTGTACACCAGCTGCAGTCATCATCTCTCCTTGTGCTTGTCCATAAAACAGTGGTCCACTATGATGTGGTGCCACTTCCAAGTAATTGGCTAGTGCAAGCACTGCTTTAGCATTTAAATATACAGCTCTCTGCTTGTTCCCTTTCCCAATAACTTCAATTGACTGAGATTCTTGATCGTAATTCTCGAACGACAATGAGATCAACTCTGATACTCGGCAGCCGGTACTTAAAAGCAGCTCAACAACAAGCGTCTCTTTAGCTGTTTTGGCTGCATCGCGTATCTTTTCTACCTCTAGGGCACTGAATTCCCGCTTTTTTCTCTTGGGCACTTGGATTTTCTCCACCCTCGCCCCGGGATCATTTTCGATATACTGTTCGACGTGAAGCCAGTGAAAGAACCGAACGATGCACCCGCGTTCTCGTGATAGCGTAGCCTTGCTTAATCCGTCCATCATCTCTCGATTTGCAATAAACAATCGGATGTCATTCGTGGTTACTTCACTATAAGATTTTCGCACTGATCGCATAAATTGATTGATCGTCTGCATGTACAAATTCAATGTGCCTGGTGCTAAACCTTGAATCTTTTTGGAAACGAAAAATTGCTTGTACGCCGAAGCATCGCCATTTTCGTCATAGATAATCACTTCGCTTGTCTGTCGTTCTACTCGGTACTCTTTCAATTGAATCGTTAAGATCAATTTGATTTTTCGTAACTGGTGGTGATCAAAATCATCTGAAACCTTTTGTAAGACTTGATTTATTAGGACTTCTTTACATTCCACAATAATCTCCTCCTCAGTTCTATGAAATCTTCTCAACCATCGCTTTCTTTGAAATGACTATTTTTCCGTGGTATTCATCAATTAAATGATCATCGCCTTTATCGGTGATCTCTATGCGGATAATGCAGCTGTTGATTAAAACTTTGTCTACAAATCCAACTACCTCCGATTGCCAGGGGCTGGCAGGAATACATCGCCATTTCTCGTTAATTATCGGTTGGGGTAGCGTCATCGCGCGGCTCCTCATCGAGTTTTGGCTGATAAACGTATTCGTAGGGTTCGAATTTTTTGTTTCCAAGTAAGCGGTAATACTTGCCATCTTGAGTGATGAGGAAGTAGTACTCAGTCCCTGATTGATCCGTACATTGCCCCAGGTACTGATCGGGATTCTTGGGATTTGAACGAAACCCCATCCATGACCAGTCTCGAGCTGATACGAATAAATCGAACGTCATTCGTGCAGTTGAAAATTTATTTATCGGATTTTCCATCTAGGTTCCTCCTTGCCATAACCCCAAAAAGTCAATATAGCCCGGTGTCTCGACTTGATACTGTTTCAATTCTGATTCGGTCATGTATTTCCGCCCATAGGTTTCTTTCATGGCTGTCCAATCAGCCCACGGCACAAATCCGACTGTTTTCATGATCATGCAGCATACACCTGTGATTGCTCCGAGCGAGGAATGTTTATCAAGACAAGCTGCTTGATGAATCGTAATCACTGATTGCTGGATACGATCTTTTGTCGTCATTTTTGCTTCAAAGACAATCGCTTGACCGCCTTTTACCGTTCCTTTATAGTCAGGTTGGGCTTTGCCTAGCGGGTAAGCGGTCATGCTGCCATCTTCGTTTATTTTCTTCACGCGAAAGGGTTCTGGCGTTTTCTCGATCATTGCGATATTTTGATGCTGGTAATAAATGCATCCTTGATCGATTAGATTTTCAAACAGCCTTCCTTGGTCATTGCTTTGGCGATTACGCCAGTTTGTTTTGTAGTTGGTCATTCATTTCTCCTTTCAGCCATCGCGGCTTTTTCGCCACATTTTTATATAAAGGTGCCAGCCTTTAAATTCATTATGTTTAAAGCTAATTTCTTGGATATGATGGTTTGGATATTTACTGGCAATCAAGTCATAACCTAGATCATTCGACATCGCCATTTTCTCCATCTGCCTGAAACTAAATATTTTCTTGCGCTTCTGTTTCTTTGGTCGCTCTAGATTGTTGCTGCAGTTCCATATCTTTGCGCTCTTCTTCCATCGCTGTCCCTTAGAAAGATACTTGGCTAAATCAAGCAGTCCTTCTTCTGTGGGGATCAGTCGTTTCGCATGGACTCGTCCTAATGATTTTCGAGCATTCTTTCTGCCTCTTGCCCAACAATCTTCTATTTCATCTCTACTGATACCTGATACGCTATTGATTATTATGTGGAAATGCGCTCTTTTGAGATAATCGCCATTTTCATCTAGTTCATATTCAAGAACCCAAATATATTTAAAAGGCTGACCTAGTTTTTGATACTTCCTGCGACATCCTCTAAGGAAGACATCTGATAGAAAATATTTTGCTTTTTTTATATCCTTCGGTGGGGGCAACTCTCCTGATTTGAAGGTTAGTGTTAGAAAGTAATCTCCTTTTCCAAAATTCCCTTGCAGGGCCACCCTCATCCATCGGAATGTATTTCGATCATTAACTAGCTGTTGCGCTGGTCGAGTGAGGTATTCTGTTTTGTGCTGTTTCGTGGACTTCTTTTTTCTGTGTTTCTTCTCTTCTTCTACTGGTACTATCGCCACTTCTTGATAATTCCCTGAGTAATATCTGTTTGCCTGATTTTGCATACCATTTCTCCTTGGATCTGTTTTACGTCGTCAAGTTAATACTGATTACAAGGACGTTAAACGCTGATTATTCAACGTTTTCATTGAACCGCTTCTTGAGAGATGGTATACTAGTTTCAGGCAGAAACTTCTCAAACATGGATTTGTGATTACATCCATCAAGAGCGGCTCATCTATTATAGATGGGCTTTTTTTGCATAGGAAAAAGCTGCATGATTCCATACAGCTTTATTTAGTTTTGTCTTATAGAATAATCGTGATTTTTTCTTTATCGATCAATTCTTTTAATTCTGTTTTCAGGTATTCATGAATCGATTCTTTGGCATGATACTTCCATAAACCACCATCTGCTTCAAATAATGCGCAATTTCCACGTTCATTAATACGGAATACAAATTGGCTTTCAGGTTGTTCAACTTCTAAGAATGTACGGAATGGTCGTAAAACTGCTGGGCTTGGGACTTCTCCTTCAGCAACTGTTTTAGCCCCTGTTCTGACGGTCGCTGTTTGTGTTACTCCGTCATCTTTTACATCTGCGCTATTTTCGATCTTAATAGCGCTTGAAAATCGAAGAATAGCTTCTGCATCATCTGTACGATCAAACAATGATTTGATATTGATGACAAAGCGCTCCTGGTCCAGAAATTGACCGTAAGGGTAATTTTGTAATTCCGCTTGAGCTGCGATCAGGCTTTCGCGTTTTCGCTCTGCGTTAAGTTGGCTATAGACGACAACTTTAGTTGGGCTTTTTACATGAACTAGTAATTCATCCGGATCGTCTGATAGTTCTTGATCAAATTTAGAAAGCAAATATTGGACCAATCCGCTTAACGAATTCACCTCTAATGGATCCGCATATTTTGCTGGAAATAAATTGCGTAAGCTTGCCTTATTACTGTCATAAAAGACATGATTCTCAATTTTATGGATAACCTCTTGCCCACTGCTCAAATCTACTGCGTACTCTAATGCATCTTTGATATTTTCGCTCATGTTCTATTCCTCCAACTTTTAATTTGTTTGATGTTTTCTAAAATCAATTGGTTTATTTTCGTTTTCTTCGAGTTCATCGACTGGTTGCCCAGTGTCCGTCTTGATCTGTAGATCATCAGGATCCATGAATAGCTGCCCACGAGCATTCGATTTTAGTTCTGCGGCTTCTAATTTTCCTGTATCTGAATTACGACCAAACAGAACTTTCGTTTCTGTTTCTTCACGTGGGACTAGTTTTGATTTACACTGACTGGCTAAAATAAGCATGTCCCGGTCTTTATTTGGGATAATGTCGACAGTTATAGTAACCGAACGTTTTTTCGTTGGATCTGTATTGCGATCGAGGACGTTTTCAAGGACCTTCTCCATTTCGTGAGCAAACTTTTCTTGAACTGCTCCGCCATCAATTTTTGATAGATCTAAATCAATTGATTGTTTCATTTACAGCCACGGCTCCTTTCCTTGGGATAAGGCACGTCGATACACGCCCGGAAACTTCAATTTATACTTAAGTTCCTTCAATTGATCGAAGAGGAATGAGGGAACGGTCTTTCCGTCTTTATTGAATTTCTGAATGTTCCCACGGATAACACGAATGGTCTGATGATCGTCGTATCGCTCCTTTTCAGCAGCGTTCATAGATATTTTTCTTTTTGGCATAGTGTAAGCTCCTTTTAATGGATTTAATTTGAATCGGAAAATTGGAATATCAGTTTTTCCTCAATTCCCTTTCCGAGCGTTACCTTGTGGTGCCATAAGTTCATTCCTCGAAGTTGGAATAACTCTGTTTTACCTTGCTTTGTTTTTGCCTCGATTTTATAAACTGGTTGGCCTTCTCTCATCATTTTTCGGATGTACAAGACATCGGCTGATTGTGATTCTAGATAGGCGATTGCTTTTGAAAGCATGGTTCACCTCTTCTTTCAGCCACGTATGCGCCTTTTGTACTCGCCAGTCTCTAATCTGGCATTGTATCGATCGACAAATCTGTTGTAAGCAGCAACAAAAAAGTGCCAGCCTGTCCACAACATAATGATTACTAAGCCAGCAATGATTGAAACTTTGCTTACTAATGCTAGTAACGTTAGAAAAAGTGCGATAAATAATGTGTCTTTAAGGTCTTTGTTCATTTAATTGGTACCTCCTCTTTATGTTAGTTTTCTTTTCTAGCTCATCTCCGATCCCCGCTTGGATTGTATTGGTTATTTTGATTAGTGGGATATGATCACCATATGCAGCTATATCAAATTCCAATCCATCTAATGTAAATCCGTAAACTATTGGAATATTGTGTTTGTCGCATTCCTTCACGACTTGAGTAAGTAGAAAATTCATTTTATCGACAGCGATAGGGTCCTTATAGTCCCCTTGGCCAACATGCGTTTCACCAGTTGGCCAATATCTATCGATCAGCGCCAATGCTTCTCCACGTGTGTGGACTTCATGGTACATTTGTCCATCCGAAAATTTTGCTGTGATCATAGGATGCTCCTTTGTTATAATTTGGTTATCAGCACTGCAATGCTGAAAATAATTGACAAGGTGGTGAAAAAAATGGATTTATCTCAGATTGTTTTTACTCTCGAATTTGATGATGACTATGCAAATGAGAGCGCAAATGATTATCTTCAAAAAGGGTGGATGCTAATTCATGTAGGTACGAAACTTATTGAGATCCTTAATAATGGAAATGTTTATAACAATACCGCGTATGTTGTTGGTGCAACGAAAGATCAATACCAAGAGTATCTGGATGACCAAGCGAAATTAAGCCTTGATGATCTTATTTAGAAGTATTAATCGTTTTTTCAAAAAGCTCTTTATCCGCCAGATAGAGAGCTTTGTTTATTTCTACATAACTGAGATTGGAGTTTTCGCACGCTTCCGCAATTCTTAGAAATAGTTCCAGCGTCTCCTTTTTTTGGCTATTTTTTTTAATTACAGTTGGTAGTCCGTCTACCAAATGGATTTTTTTCATGTATATCCCCTCACTTCCAAGATGATTAATGAAAATTAAATTAGTATCACTGCACCAAAGTTAGAACAATTAGAGCGACAAAAAACTGAATCACTGCTAGAGTCAAATGTTTTTCAAAAACATTAAATCAAATTCGCCGTCAATGAATGATCAAAAAGAATATTAGAAGTATTAAAATAATAGTCATGCTATCCCCTTTAATCGAAGGAAAACGACATCATGCATGCCCGCATTTTTTTATCGTATTTTTCTTTTGTCATTTTCCTCTCGCCATTTTTTGACTTTGTTAATATTGAAAACTGGACTTCCGCTTGGATTTGGCTCCGATTCAAGTCCGGCTTTTCGCCAGTTTCTGATTGTTGAAGTTGAAACACCTAATCTTTTTGCAAGTTCCGTTTGATTAAACTCAACTTGATTTACTTCCTTAAAAACGAGTTCTTGCTGCAATTCTTGTTTGATCTGATCTCTCAGTTCTCTTTTGACAGCTGGCAAGATAATTGAGAGGCTTTTTTGTACTTCCGCGCTGACTAACTCCTCAAAAGCTGTCACTTGATCACTCCTTTTTAATTCTCATTTTTTAAAATATTAATTAGTTTATTGGGAAGCAAACGCCTCTCTAGTTACCGATTGGTTACTAAAAACGTAAAAAAAATAGTACTCGGGATCAACACCTAGTTTCTCTTTCGCAATTGCAACTTCTTTAAGTGTAAAATCCCTTTTGCCATTTTCTTTTTTTCGATAAGTATCAACATTCATATCTAACACTTCGGCCATATCTTTTTGTGTCATACCTCTTTCAGCTCTTAAGGCTTTTAATCTCTTAAACTCCATTAAAGACAACTCCTCTCTACAAAGTTACCGATTGGTTACAAATACATGGTAGCATCGTTAAAAAGACAAGTCAACACATTTGTTGCCAATCGGTCACTTTTTTGTTTACTTTATGTATTATATTGCTTACAATATGTATTGTAGACGACAGGAGGAATTAGGGTGAAAGAAGAATTATTTCCTATAAGATTGAAGCAGCTAAGAACTGAAAGAAAATTAACATTGGAGGATTTAGCCAAAAGTATTGGTACAACAAAAACAACTTTATCAAGATACGAAAATGGCGAACGCTCACCTAAACTACAAATATTGGGAATGCTAGCAAATTTCTTTGATGTAGATATGGCTTGGTTAGCTGGTAGCGAGGAAGATATAAAAAAAGAGGAAAATAACTTATCAGTATTAGAAAATATTTTTGGAAAATTAAACAATGATAATCAGAACGAGGTTATCCACTTTGCCCAATTTAAACTTGATGAACAAGAATTCGAAAAGAACGAAAATGACAAAAATGAAGAATTTATGGAAGATCTATCTGCATTTATTGATGAATTTGGTCAAGATGCATATGAAGACCTATACAATTTTATTGTCAACAAAAGAAAAAAAAACGATGATAGCGCCGATGCCGTATAGCTTATGTCAAATGCTTTTCGGGTATTCCCGAAAATTCTAATCCCCCTTTTTGTGATCATTGATATAAAATTAATTTATATATTATTTATTTTTTTGCGAAAGGAGAATTGGATAGTACTTTTATAAGAGCGCTTTATTGATAAAATCTGTAGAAATGAGAGAGTATCAATATGATCATTGATTTTAACAAGCACAGATATAAGACCAAAAATGTGTACACAAAGAAAAAAAAATTAAAAATAGAAGATGCGAAACTACTCACTGAAACCGAAAAAGATGAGCTGCACAGTATCATAAAGATACTACGTTCAAAATCAAAGGCATTTGAAATTACTATCTAAATAAAAATACTCCCCTCGAAGTTGGGCCTTCGAAAGGAGCAATCTCTTTTTTTACTATTACATAATCAATTTTATCAGAAAGAGGTAAATATATGAACAAAAAAATCACTTTTTTGGCAATATTAACTTTGTTTTTTCTTGTTGGTTGCGGAAGTCAGTCAGAAGCAGATGAAAATACAAACAGCTATGATAGCAAATCTACTGTTGAAAGCTCAGAAAAAGAACAAACTAAGTTTACTATTTTTTCTCCAAGATACTCTTTAGAAGATAGGACGTTTTTTATTTCTGGCAAAACTGATCCTGAGGCAGAGGTTGAAGTGTTTTCTGACGGAGAACATATAAAAACTCTTACAGCTTCGGTAATGGGATCTTTTGAGTTCCGCGGGCAGATCAAAGATAATGATAATATCTCCTATCGCTTTGAGAGTATAGATCAAAACGATGCTGCGTTGGTAAAATCGTTTAAAACACTTGAAAAAGAACGAGAACAAGCTGAAAAACAGAAAAAGATTGATGCTGAAACTCGTGAACAACAAAAGGCTGAGGAAGAAGAAAAAGCAAAAAAAGATGCAGAACTTAAAGCGAAAAGAGACGCCGAGCGTGAGGAACGTATTAAGAGAGAGCAAGAACGAGCAAGCTCTTCTAGTAGTTCATCAAGCAGTGAGAATGAAACTACGGTCTCTTCCGAAGATTCAAAACACAAAAAGGTCGAATCGGCATCGGATGAACAACAAATGTCCCTAGTTGTTCATACTCAAATGATTGGCGAAAATTATGGGTACAGTATTCCATATGGTGGAAAAAATAATTGGAATGTTGCTATAAATTACATCGATGGGAAAAATAGATGGATCGTCACCTCTAACGCTCCTCAAATAGGACGGATAAAAAGTATTTTTGAATGGAGCGGAGAAAAAGATGACGAAGTTACTCTCAAATACTTACTCATTGGTGGTCAAGAATATTTTAATTCCTTAAGAGACTAAACCCTCGCTGGTGCATCAAGCGTGTTCGATTCGCGCTGAGGGCATTACCCTTTTCTACGCATGCCCGCCTAGAAAGGATAACAATTATGGCAGTAATAAAAAAGTACAAAAAAAAGAACGGTCAAACAGCTTATCAGTTTGACCACTATCTAGGAGTTGATCCAAAAACAGGCAAAAAAAGACGTACCACACGCAGAGGCTTCGCAACTCCTAAGGAAGCTCGGCTGGCGTTGGCACGTCTAGAAGCTGGTGTTGACGAAGCACCAGCAAAGAATTCTCAACAAAAAAAGTATACCACGTTCAACGACATTTTCAAATTGTGGTATGAAACATACAAACTAACGGTGAAAGAAACTACTTTAGAAAAAACAAACATACATTTCAAAAACCATATTCTCCCAGCTATCGGTCATTTGGTTATTGATCAAATTAGTTATGAGGATTGCCAAAAAGCAGTCAATCAATGGTCTACAGAAACATCGATTTGTCGGATATATAAATCATATGCAAATAAAATATTTGAATTTGCAATGAAAAAAGAAATCATATCTAAAAATCCAATGGCACTCACGGATATCCCAAAGAGAAAAGCAAAAAATAAATCGACCGATCAATCCTATTACTCAAAAGAGGAGCTTGCTACGTTCTTAGGCTGGATGAAAAAACATCGCCCTGAGAGCGAATATGTCCTTGTCCACTTGCTGGCTTACACTGGCATTCGCAAAGGTGAACTAGCTGCCTTGGTTTGGGACGATGTTGATTTCGAAAAAGGCACCTTGAAAGTTAACAAGGCTGTTGTCTTAATCGAAAAGCTTACTCTAACTAGTCCGAAAACAGAATCATCTATTCGCACGATTTCTCTAGACTGCGATACGCTAGAAATTCTTCGCAAATGGAAAATATCCCAGAAGAAAAATCTATTTAAACGAGGGATAATAGCGCAGCCTGATCAGCAGCAACTAATCGTCGCAAATAAAATTAACACTTTTATCTATCAGGCTTATCCTCAAACAGTTATGAGGCACTATCCTGGCACCCAACTCACGCCACACAAACTGCGACATACTCACGCTACTTTATTGCTGAATGGTGGCGTATCGATCACTGACGTTCAAAGGAGATTAGGTCATTCGAGCGCGGCAACAACTATGAGCATTTACGCTCATGCTACAAAAGATGACTCACATGTAGCTGATGCAGTATCTAGAATTTTCATGGGGTAGTCAAAAGGATAGTCAAATCGATTTATCCTTGATAAACCGCGATATATCAGGCTAGTTATTATACAACAAAAAAAAGAAAAGCGTGGCATTCACCACACTTTTCTGAAAAACTTATGGTTTACACATGAACTAATCCTTGCTGATGCAGGCTTTCGGCGATTTGAACAGAGTTCCATGCCGCACCTTTCAGCAAATTATCAGAAACGACCCATAAATGCAAGCCGTTTTCGACATCCAAATCTTTGCGAATCCGACCAACAAAGGTTTCCGTTTTGTCCACACTGGTCAAAGCTTGCGGGTACACTTGTTGACTCGGATCATCTTGCAAGACAGCTCCTGGGGCTTCGCTGATCCACTGCCTAACTTCCTCAACACTGGCATGGTCTTTGGTCTCGATATAAATCGACTCCGAATGACCGCTAAACACAGGGATTCTCACACACGTAGCTGCTACTTTGATCTGCGCATCTTCCATGATCTTCTTCGTTTCATTGATCATTTTCCACTCTTCGTAAGTATAATCGTCTTCAGCAAAGACATCGATTTGTGGCAAGGCGTTAAACGCGATTGGGTAGTGCTTTTTATCGCTGCCTGCTGGTAAAATCTCAGGGTTTAGTTCATCAGCGGCTTTGCCGGCTAATAGTTCTTGAGATTCACGAGTCAATTCAGCCAAGGCTTGTGCGCCAGCACCTGAAACTGCTTGATACGTTGAAACCAAGACCCTCGATAAACCGACTTTTTGACGAATCGGTTCTAATGCCACCATCATTTGAATCGTTGAACAATTCGGATTGGCAATGATTCCTTTATGTTGCGCTAATGCATGAGGATTCACCTCAGGAACGACTAGAGGAACATTCGGATCCATCCGAAAATGACTGGTATTGTCGATTACGACTGCACCGTGTTTGACTGCTTCTGGAGCAAATTGTTTTGAAATGCCACCACCGGCACTGAACAATGCAATATCGACTCCCGCAAAGGAATCTGCGGTCAGCTCTTGAATAACGAGCGGCTCATTTTTGAACACAAGGGTCTTCCCAGCAGAACGTTTGGATGCCAACAACGTTATTTTTTTGATCGGCAACGTGGTCTTCTCCAACATCTCAATCATTTTTGTTCCTACTGCGCCGGTAGCTCCGACAACTGCTATGTGATACCCTGTACTCATCAAATCACTCCTCGAATAAAAATACATTTTTACTAGTTTATCATATCTTGTAAAAAAGAAAAGGCCTTTCGTGGAAAGAAGCGCAAAAAGAAGGCAGAACTATCTAAATTTTCAATCGTTTTCCCCGTTTCAGGAAAAAACTACCTATATTTAAGGGTTATCATTTGTCACATTTAGGTGTTATAGGATATAATACCGACAGAAGGAATTTTGGGGAAGATTCTTTCCAACGTGCATGGGGAAATTAAAAATACCCAAAACATTGAATGAGGCAAGAATTGCATATGCAATTCTTGCCTCATTTTTATGCTTCATTCGATTCTTCGTTATTTACTTTCACGATAGCAAAGCCTTTGTTATCGATGATCATCGTCTCATCTTCCAGTTGGACAAACTGTTCCATCAAAATTGAATCAGGACGAGAGAGTGTAAGTTGGTCCTCGCCAGTGTTGAAAATACCGATGATCCGCTGTGCCCCCAACTCTCGTTCGAAAATGATCAGGCCATCTTCTTCCGAAACCCAGTTCCAACTCAAGGAACCTTCAGATAAGACTTTTTGGTTGTCTTTGCGTAGTTTGATCAATGACTGGGTGAAATGCAGCAAATCACGATCTTGCTTTTCCTCATCCCAAATCATACATTTACGACAATCCGGATCCATATCACCGGTCAAACCAATCTCATCGCCGTAATACAGGCAAGGAACTCCTTGTTGCAGATACGTAAAGGCCATCACTTGGCGCATCAAGTCTTTGTCTCCCCGAGCCAAAGTTAACAAACGCGGGGTATCATGAGAATCTAAAATATTGAACTGCACTTGGTTGGTTTGCTCCCGATACAACATCAGCTGGTTATTTAATTCCGAGACCATTTTCGTCATGGAGATCTCGTCTTTGACAAAATATTCAATAATTGCATCTGTAAAGGCGTAGTTCATCACTGCATGAAACTCGTCGCCTTGTAACCAGCGTTGAGAAGAATGCCAAATTTCCCCAAGGATATAAAAATCATCTTTGGCCTCATCACACACTTGGCGGAATTTTTTCCAGAAGAAGTGACTAACTTCATTAGCCACGTCCAAGCGCCAAGCATCGATATCAAATTCTTCGATCCAATAACGAGCGATCTTCAACAAATAATCTTGCACATCGGGATTTTCCGTATTGAGTTTCGGCATATGCGGCGTAAAGGCAAAAACATCATAGGTGATGTCATAAGCATCTTCAAAGTTTTCCCCTTCTTTGTAGTTGACAGGAAACTCATTGATGTGGAACCAATCAGCAAACGGCGAATCTTTGCCGTTTTTGATGACATCTAGCCATTGATGCGAAGTATCCCCCATATGGTTGAAAACAGCATCCAGCATAACTTTGATGCCGCGTTTGTGGCATTCCTCCACTAATCGTTTAAAGGTATCGTTATCGCCAAAAGCAGGATCGATGGCCAAATAATCGATGGTATCATACTTGTGATTCGAATATGCCTCAAAAATCGGACAGAAATAGATCCCATTGATTCCTAGATCGACAAGGTAATCCAAATGATCGATGACTCCTTGTAGATCCCCACCGAAAAAGTCTTGGCGATCGGGATTTTTTGAGCCCCATGGCAACACACCTTCAGGATCATTTGATGGGTCCCCATTTGCAAAGCGCTCAGGGAAAATTTGATACCAAACCGTTTCTTTCGCCCACTCGGGAATTTTGAAACGATCGGCTTCTTGGAAGTAAGGCATCCGAAAATAATTGTTGTTCATTTCTAAATATTGCTGTTCAAAGGGGTAGACCCCGTGATCCCCATAGAAGACATGCAACCCATCGTAACTTTCGATGGAAAAGCCGTAAGACAAACGGCGGAATTCTGCTCCGACCGATACTTGCCAATAATCATGCAAGTCCGTGGAAAGAATTTTTTGCATTTCAATTCTTTGTTGGTACCAAGCTTCTTTATACAGTGTGTAAGGATCACCGCAAAGCAGCTGGACATGGCGGACGTCTTGACGGGCGGTACGCAAACGGATATGCATTTTATCCTTCTCGTACAAATACGCAAATTCACTTTCGGGACGATGATAGATGGCAGTAGTATTCATAGCAGGCTCCTTTGACTTGTTTGATATACCCATTGTCGCACAAATCAGAAGTCAAAACAAGAGAAAAACGCAATCGGTTGCTTTATCTAATAAATCGATAATATAGGTCAATATGAAATTAATTCAGCAATTAAAAAGCAAACGATTGCTTCACCCTTTTTTAATCAAACGGTGTCTTCTTCTCACATTGATTGCCAGTCCGTAAAATGTCATATTTCCGCAAGATCCCCACTGCCTCCGTCAACGACTGACTCAACTGCTGGATATCTTCCGCAGCCATTTGAGCGGTTTTGGCATTCAAGCGTTCTTCCACTTGTTTTTTCTTTTGGACAAACAACTGCTTCCCAGCTTCTTCCAAATAAACATTGACGTTGCGACGATTGACGCCGTTGGTTTTGCGTACCACAAAGCCAGCCTTTTCCAACCCCGAGATCGAACGACTGATTTGGACTTTTGACGTACCGATTTGCTGGGCCAACTCGGACATCGTAATTCCTTCATTACTAGAGATCACCACGAGTTCCAAGATTTCCATTTTGGTCAATTTTAAATCTTCCAGACCGATTTCTTCAAACAATATGTTTCCCATCAGCGAAAAGATCTCCGCAAACACCGCCATATTGAATGTTCCTAACGCTTTTTCCATACTCTCCCTCTTTTCTGTCTTTAGTTTAGTATAAATTATTTGTTTAAACAATGATAATCGTTGATTTTTGTTAACCATTATGATAGCGTGGTTACATAATGAAAATAATCGTGAAAACGGCAAGAAAAGAGTGACCCCATGTTAGAATTAAAAGATATCAAGAAGTATTATACAGTTGGCGCCAGTACTACGAAAGCCCTCGACGGCGTCACCGTCGCCTTTCGTAAACAAGAGTTTGTTGCCATTTTAGGGCCAAGCGGCTCTGGGAAAACAACCATGTTGAACGTGATCGGCGGCTTAGATAATTACGACTCTGGTGATATGATCATCAATGGCAAATCAACCAAGTCCTTTAAAGACCGCGACTGGGATGCCTATCGGAACAATTCGATCGGCTTTGTCTTCCAAAGCTACAATTTGATCAGTCATTTAGGCATCATCGACAACGTCGAGCTTGGAATGACCTTGAGCGGTGTGTCAAAAGAAGAAAAACGCGCCAAAGCAACCGATGCTTTGACGCGTGTGGGCTTAGCTGAGCATATGCACAAAAAACCAAATCAGCTTTCTGGTGGTCAAATGCAGCGGGTAGCGATCGCTCGTGCCTTAGCAAATGATCCTGATATCCTCCTTTGTGATGAACCTACAGGTGCCTTAGATTCAGAGACAAGTGTCCAAATCATGGAACTGATCCAAGAACTATCAAAAGAAAAATTGGTCATCATGGTTACTCATAATCCTGAATTGGCCCACAAATACGCTGGACGGATCATTGAATTCAAAGACGGACGAATCATTAAAGATTCGAACCCCCATGTCGAAGGCCAAAAGAAAGACCAATTCGAATTAAAGCACACAAAAATGAGTTTTATGACGGCCTTACGTTTGTCGTTTAACAATATCCGAACCAAAAAAGGGCGCACCTTCTTGACAGCCTTTGCTTCTAGTATCGGAATCATCGGAATCGCCATTGTTTTGTCACTATCAACGGGATTCCAAAAACAAATCGACAATACCCAGTCAGAAACATTAGCTCGTTTTCCGATCACGATCTCACAAGTGGCCACTGAACAAGATCCATCAGCGATGGGTACGCGGGATAAATCTGAAGATTTCCCTTCAGATAAAGAGGTCACTGCCAAATTAAGTGATACGGATCGTGCAACCCATATCAACAAAATCGATCAAGAGTTTCTCGATTACATCAACGACATTGATCCTGAGTTAAGTAACAATATCGGCTACACTCGTTCAACTTCATTGAATCTTTTCCGCAAGATCGATGACAATGTGGAACAAGTCAGCTTCTCCAACGCGTCGCCTGACAATGAACAGACCAATGCCATGATGTCTGCCATGAGTGCCTCAACCGGTATTGGGG